>Ga0209006_10001079_pt1 | contig 25027 bp, 23 predicted proteins | sample JacPin_JW_Ref_O2_FD_188567 | JGI IMG/M metagenome (GOLD analysis project Ga0209006, IMG submission 188567) | Forest soil microbial communities from Algoma, Ontario, Canada - Jack Pine, Ontario site 1_JW_Ref_O2 (SPAdes) (version 2) | ecosystem: Environmental > Terrestrial > Soil > Boreal... | reverse complement strand
CGGGTTGACGGCCGGATGCCTCGGCGTCAGCCGCGACGAGACGCGTGAAACCATCGGCGTCTCGCTGGCGCGCCCGGCGGATGCCGGCAATGCTCCGGCCGACGAAAAACAGCAGGCATTGCTGGACTGGAAGGCGCGGCAGGTCTGCACCAACGGCTATGACCGGCTGCAAGAGGATATCGAACCGGCCGAGGACAATCTGCAGATCGTCGATTGGCAACTGCGCTGCCGGCCTTACTCCTACATGTGGATTTTCTAGTCTTTTCGGACGTGCGAGGGGGCATGGTGCGCGCTTTGGTGTTTCCCGGTCAGGGTTCGCAGGCCGTCGGCATGGGCCGCGAACTCGATGCCGCGTTCGCCGCCGCGCGCGAGGTCTTTCAGGAAGTCGACGAGGCGCTCAAGCAGAATCTCTCCAAGCTCATGTTCGAGGGGCCGGAGGGCGATCTCATTCTGACCGAGAACGCGCAGCCGGCGCTGATGGCGGTCTCTCTCGCCGCCATGCGGGTGATGGAAAGGGAAGGCGGGTTCGAGTTGAAGCGCCACGCCGCCTTCGTCGCCGGGCATTCGCTGGGCGAGTATTCGGCGCTGGCGGCCGCGCATGCGCTCAGCGTTTCCGACGCGGCGCGGCTGTTGAAGCGGCGCGGCCGCGCCATGCAGCGCGCCGTGCCGGTGGGCGAAGGGGCGATGGCGGCGCTGCTGGGCGTCGAATTGGACGTGGCGCGGCTGCTGGCCGCCGAGGCCGCCGAGAGTCAGGTGTTGGCCGCCGCCAATGACAACGGCGCCGGCCAGGTGGTGGTGAGCGGCCACCGGGCGGCGGTGGAGCGCGCGGTGGCGCAGGCGCCGGCCAAGGGCGCGAAGCGCGCCATCATGCTGCCGGTGAGCGCTCCCTTCCATTGCGCGCTGATGGCGCCCGCCGCCAAGGAAATGGAAGAGGCGCTGGCCGAGGTGAAGCTGCGCGAACCTCTGGTTCCGCTGGTCGCCAATGTCAGCGCGTCGGCCGTGCGCGATCCGGCCGAGATCAAGCGTCTGCTGGTCGAGCAGGTGACCGGCCTGGTGCGCTGGCGCGAATGCGTGCTCTACATGAAAGGCCAGGGCGTCGGCGAGATCGTCGAAGTGGGATCGGGCCGGGTCTTGAGCGGTCTGGCGAAACGCATCGACCGCGAATTGGTGGGAATCTCGATCGGCGCTCCCGCCGAGATCGAATCCTTCTTGAAGACTCTGTGAGCCTCGCGTAAGGGACAGCGCATGTTCGATCTCGGCGGCAAGACGGCTCTCGTCACCGGCGCCTCGGGCGGCATTGGCGGCTCGATCGCCAGGATGTTGCACGGCGCGGGCGCAAAGGTGATGCTGGCCGGCACGCGCAAGCCCGCGCTCGACGCGTTGCAGGCCGAGCTGGGCGAACGCGCTTTCGTCGCCACCGCCGACCTCGCCGATCCGGCGGCGGGCGATATGCTGGTCAAGGCGGCGGAAGCGTCGATGGGCCAGCTGGATATTCTCGTGAACAACGCCGGCCTGACCAAGGACGGGCTTGCCCTGCGCATGAAGGACGAGGATTGGGCCAAGGTGATCGAGGTCGATCTGACCTCCGGCTTCCGCCTGGCGCGCGCGGCGTTGCGCGGCATGATGAAGCGGCGCTGGGGCCGCATCATCGGCATCGGCTCCGTGGTGGGATCGACCGGCAATCCCGGCCAGGCGAACTACGCCGCCGCCAAGGCCGGCATGGTCGGCATGACCAAGGCGTTGGCGGCCGAGGTCGCCTCGCGCGGCATCACCGTCAACTGCGTCGCCCCCGGGTTCATATCCTCGGCCATGACCGATGGGCTGCCGGCGGAACAGAAGGAACGCCTTGCCCGCGCCATCCCCATGGGCCGCATCGGCACGCCCGAGGAAGTGGCATGTTGCGTCGTCTTCCTGGCCAGCGACGAATCGCGCTATGTCACCGGCCACACCTTGCACGTCAATGGCGGCTTGGCGATGATATAAGCCGATGATCTGAAAACGCCCCTCGCGGGCGCTGGCCAAGGGAGGCGATCCGTGCTATTGGAGCGCTCGTTCGGCCGGGCAAGGGCCCGCGAACGTCTCTAACCCCTTGTACCGAAACTCTTTGTTGCAACAGCGCGTCAATCTATTCGAGGTAGGGACTGATGAGCGATATCGCCGAACGGGTCAAAAAAATCGTCGTCGAGCATCTGGGCGTCGATGAGTCCAAGGTGACCGACAACGCCAGCTTCATCGACGATCTGGGCGCCGACAGCCTCGATACCGTCGAGTTGGTGATGGCGTTCGAGGAGGAATTCGGCTGTGAAATTCCCGACGACGCGGCCGAGAAGATCGTGACCGTGAAGGACGCGGTCAATTTCATCGAGCAAGGCAATAAGTGAATCTTTCTCGTCCATGATGCGGACGCCATGAGACGGGTGGTAGTCACGGGATTCGGCTTGGTCACGCCCTTGGGCGTGGGCAGTGAATCGGTATGGAAACGGCTGCTCGACGGGCAGTCGGGGATTCGCTCCATCCAGAATTTCGATGTCTCCGATCTGCCGGCCAAGATCGCCGGCCAGGTGCCGCGCGGCGAGACCGCCTCGGGCGACTTCAACGCCGATGATTGGGTTCCGCCCAAGGAACAGCGCAAGATGGACGAGTTCATCGTCTACGCGCTGGCGGCGGCCGAACAGGCAGTGCAGGACGCCGACTGGAAGCCGACGGATGCGGAAGAGAGGGAACGCACCGGCGTCATGATCGGGTCGGGCATCGGCGGCTTGCCCGGCATCACCGAAGGCGCGCTCACTTTGCATGAAAAGGGACCGCGGCGCCTTTCGCCCTTCTTCATTCCCTCGAACCTGATCAATCTGGCTTCGGGCCACGTCTCGATCCGCTACGGCTTCAGCGGCCCCAACCACGCTGTGGTCACGGCCTGCTCCACCGGCGCGCATGCCATCGGCGACGCGGCGCGGCTGATCATGTGGGACGATGCCGACGTGATGGTCGCCGGCGGCACCGAAGCGGCGGTCTGCCGCATCGGCATCGCCGGCTTCGCCGCTGCGCGCGCGCTTTCCACCGGTTTCAACGACGAGCCGCATCGCGCCTCGCGCCCCTGGGACGTCAAACGCGACGGCTTTGTCATGGGCGAGGGCGCGGGGATCGTGGTGTTGGAGGAGCTGGAGCACGCCAAGAAACGTGGCGCCAAGATCTATGCCGAGGTCATCGGCTACGGCATGTCCGGCGACGCGCATCACATCACCGCCCCGGCGGCGGACGGCAACGGCGCTTTCCGCGCCATGCGCAACGCCTTGAAACGCGCGCAGCTCAATCCCGACCAGATCGATTATATCAACGCCCACGGCACGTCCACGCCGCTTGGCGACGAGATCGAATTGGGCGCGGTGAAACGGCTGTTCGGCGACGCCGCCTATAAAGTCTCGATGTCCTCGACCAAGTCCTCGATCGGCCACTTGTTGGGCGCGGCCGGCAGCGTCGAGGCCATATTCTCCATCCTGGCGATGCGCGACGGCGTAGTGCCGCCCACGCTCAATCTGGAAAACCCGTCGCCCGGCTGCGACATCGACCTGGTGCCCTTGAAGGCGAAAGAGCGCCCGGTGCGCTTCGCGCTTTCCAATTCCTTCGGTTTCGGCGGCACCAACGCCTCGCTCGTCTTCGGCCCGGGGCCTTGAATGCGCAGGGGCGCGCGTGCCCTGAGGTTCGGCCGCATCGTCCTGGGGATTCTGATCCCGCTCGCTGTGCTGGCCGGCATTTTCTTTTGGGGTGTCGGCGACTATAACCGTCCCGGTCCGCTCGCCCAGAACAAGGTTGTGGTCATCGACAAGGGCGCGAGCCTCGAGGCGATCTCCCAGACCCTGGCCGATGCCGGCGTCATCGATCATCCCCGCATCTTCGCTCTCGGCGCCACGCTCACCGGCAGATCCGCCGCGCTCAAAGCGGGTGAATACGAGTTCCCCGCCGGTATCAGCCCGGCGCTCGCCGTCGCATTGCTCGACAGCGGTACGGTGGTTCACCACAAGCTCACCATCCCCGAAGGGCTGACCAGCGCGGAAGTGACGACGCTGCTGGCGTCCGCCCCCGCGCTCAACGGTGATGTCGATCCGCCGCCCGCCGAGGGCAGCCTGTTGCCCGAAACCTATCAATATCTTTTCGGCGAGCGGCGCGAGGATCTTGTCGCGCGCATGAATCACGGCATGGCGCGGGCGCTGGAAGCGGCCTGGGCCCACCGCAGCGGCGGGCTGCCGCTCAAGACGCCGGAGCAGGCGTTGATCCTCGCCTCGATCGTCGAGAAGGAGACCGCCCGGCCGGAAGAGCGCGCGCGCATCGCCGGCGTCTATATCGAGCGGTTGCGCCGCGGCATGAAGCTCCAGGCCGATCCGACGGTGGTCTACGCCGTGACCCAGGGCGGCACGATGCCGATGTCGCATCCTCTCGATCACGCCGACCTCGCCATCGATTCGCCCTACAACACCTATCTCGTCAAGGGCTTGCCGCCGACGCCGATCGCCAATCCCGGACTCGCTTCGATTGAGGCCGCGGTCAATCCGGACGACCGCGGCGAGCTTTATTTCGTCGCCGACGGCAGGGGTGGCCACACCTTTTCCATGAACCTCGCCGAGCACAATGTCGGCGTCACGCATCTGCGCCGCCACAAGCGCAAAGCCGCCGCCACGACGGCCGCCACGACCGGAACCAAGAGTCCTTAGACGCTCGGTTGTTGCCGGCAAGCAGCGGGGCTATAACGGCCCGGCCTGCCGCTGTGGGAGAATCGCGCCGCCATGACCGTCGCCAGCATGACCGGATTCGCGCGTGCCGAGGGCCATGAAGAGGGCATCGGTTGGGTGTGGGAACTGAAAAGCGTCAATGCCAAGTCGCTCGATCTGCGCTTCCGCCTGCCCGCCGGCTATGAGGGATTGGAATTGCAACTGCGCGGCGGCTTGGCCGAAACGCTGAAACGCGGCGCGGTCTCGGCCAGCCTGGTCATCACGCGTCACGACGCCGCCGGCGCGTTGCGCATCAACCGCGCCGCGCTCGACGCGGTGTTGGCGCTGGTCAAGCAGCTTTCCGCGGAGATCGATGTCGCTCCGCCCCGGCTCGACGGACTGTTGGCGGTGAAGGGCGTGCTCGAAAGCGGCGATGAGGACGACGATTCCTTGCGTGAGCGCCGCCAGACCGCGCTGTTGAAGGGCTTCACTGCCGCGCTCAAGAACCTGGCTGCGATGCGCTTGGCCGAGGGTAAACGGCTGGCTCAAACGCTTGAAGCGCGCCTAGCCGAGATCACCGATCTGGTCGCCAAGGCGGAGAAGAGCGCGGCGGCGCAGCCGGCGGCAGTCAAGGCGCGACTCAAGAAATTGCTGGGCCAACTGCTCGAAGCGGTACCGGCGCTGCCCGAAGAGCGCCTGGCGCAGGAAGCGGCGCTGATCGTGGCGCGCGACGACGTGCGCGAGGAACTCGACCGGCTTGCGGCGCATGTGGCGGCGTCGCGCGCGCTGATATCCGAGGGCGGCGCGATCGGCCGGCGGCTCGATTTCCTGTGCCAGGAATTGAACCGCGAGGCCAATACCTTGGGCGCCAAATCGGGCGATCTCGAGCTGACTCGCATCGGCTTGGCGCTCAAGGCCGCGATCGAGCAGCTGCGCGAGCAGGTCCAGAACGTCGAATAGGGATGGGAATGGCCATACGGGAGATCAAACGACGCGGTATTCTGCTGGTGCTGTCTTCGCCCTCGGGCGCGGGCAAGACCACCATTACCCGGGCCTTGGTGCGGCAGGACCGCGGTTTGAAGCTGTCGGTCTCGGCAACGACGCGGCCCCGCCGCAAAGGCGAAATCGACGGCAAGCATTACCACTTCGTCGATCAGAGGCGTTTCGACGCCATGGTGCAGAATGGCGAGTTGCTGGAACATGCCTTGGTGTTCGGTCACAGCTACGGCACGCCGCGCGCGCCGGTGATGGCCGCCATCGAAAGCGGCCGCGACATCATCAGCGACGTCGATTGGCAGGGAACGCAGCAGATGGCGGCGCGCATGCGCGACGATCTGGTGTCGATCTTCATCCTGCCGCCGAGCTTGGCGGCGCTGGAGAAGCGGCTGAAGACCCGTGCCCAGGACAGCCGCGAGGTTGTGCGGGCGCGGATGGCGAAATCCGCCGAGGAGATGAGTCACTGGGCGGAGTACGACTACGTCATCGTCAATCGCGATCTTGAGCGCAGCATCGGCGCGGTGCGCGGCATCCTCCAGGCCGAACGCGCCCGGCGCGAACGCCAGATCGGCCTCGATGAATTCGTCAACCGCCTGCGTGGCGGGAATTAGCCAGCGCACGGGCGAGCGCGCAGAACTGCTCGACCGATAATTCCTCGGCGCGCGCGGTCTCGATCACATCGGCCGCTTCTATCAGCTGCGCGGGATTTCCCAGGGATTTCAGGCTCTGGCGCAGCATCTTGCGGCGCTGCCCGAAACCCGCCGCCGTCACGCGCTCCAAGTCCTTGATATCGCAGGGCGCAAGCGGTTGCGCGCGGGGGATAAGCCGCACCACCGTCGAGGTCACCTTGGGTGGCGGCACGAAAGCCCGGGGCGACACGTCGAACAGCAGCTCGACCTCGGCCAGCCATTGGGTGACGACCGACAGCCTGCCGTAATCCTTGGTGCGCGGCTTGGCGGCAAGGCGCTTTGCCACCTCTTTCTGGAACATTAGCGTGAGGCCGGTGAACTCGGCGATGCGCGGTAGCCAGTTCAGCAGCAACGCGGTGGCGATATTGTAGGGCAGGTTGGCGACGATCTTGCGCGGCGGCGCGCCCAGGCGTGACGGTTCGATCTCCAGCGCGTCGCCCGCCATCACGGTCAACCTGCCGGGAAAAGCCAGGGCCAGCTCCTCGAGCGCCGGCAGGCAACGCGCGTCGCGCTCGATGGCGATGACGTGCCGCGCGCCTTCCAGCAGCAGGGCCCGGGTCAGGCCGCCCGGGCCGGGGCCGATCTCGATGACCGTGCAATCCGGCAGCGATCCCGCTGCGCGGGCGATGCGCCGCGTCAGGTTCATGTCGAGCAGGAAATTCTGTCCCAGCGACCGGCGCGCGCCGAGGCCGAAACGCCGGACCACCTCGCCGAGCGGCGGCAAGTCCGGTGCGGTTGGCGGCAAGGATCTGCTCAGGCCGAGGCGGCCAGCGCCGCGCGCCGCTTGGCCATGGCGCCGGCCATCGACAGCGCCGCCATCAGGCTGGCCGGATTGGCGACGCCCTTGCCGGCGATGTCGGTGGCGGTGCCGTGATCGGGCGAGGTGCGGATGAAGGGCAGGCCCAATGTCACGTTGACGCCGTTCTCGAAATCGATCGTCTTGAGCGGAATCAGCGCCTGGTCGTGATACATGCAGATGACGGCGTCGTAACGTTTGCGCGCGGCGGGATGGAACAGCGTGTCGGCGGGCGCCGGGCCGCTCACCTCGATGCCGAGGGAAGAGAGCTTTTTCACCGCCGGAGCGATGATCTCGATCTCCTCGCGGCCCATCGTTCCGGCTTCGCCAGCATGGGGGTTGAGCGCCGCCACCGCCAGGCGCGGCCGCGCTATGCCGAAATCGCGCTTCAACGCCTCGGCGGTGACGCGGCCGGCAATGACGATCGCACCCGTCGAAAGCATGCCGAGCGCATCCGCGAGCGAGAGATGAACGGTCACCGGCACGACGCGCAGCTCGGGTCCTGCCAGCATCATCACCGGGTGCTTCACCTTGGCCAAATGGCCCATGAATTCGGTGTGGCCGGGATAGGAAAAACCCGCAGCATAGAGCGTTTCCTTCTGGATCGGGTTGGTGACGACGCCGGCGGCGCGGCCGGAGCGGACCAGCGCCACCGCCTTGGTGATAGCCTCGATCACGGCCGGCGCATTGGCGGGGTCAGGACGGCCGGGCTGAGCCGGCTTGGACAGCTCGATCGGCAGCACCGGCAGGGCCGTGGCGAAGAGGCGGGACGCCTCGCCGGGCTGGGCGATTGGGCGCAGCGGCACCGACAAACCCAGCCGCGCGGCGAGCCGATCGAGCCGCGACGGGTTATCGATGATGAAAAAGGGCGGCAAGGCGGATTGAGCCCGCTTTTGCCAAGCCATCAGCGCGATCTCGCCGCCGATGCCTGCGGGCTCTCCCATGGTGAGGGCGAGCGGCGTGGTCATCCGCGGACATCGATATAGGCGGCGCGGCGCAGGTTGCGCATGTAACGCCGGGCCAGTGCATCGAGGCGCTCGCGCGCCAGATTGTTCTCGACCTGATCGCGCGACGGCAGGCCGCCCTCCGGATCCTGGCGCGCGCACAGCATGATGACGGCCAAGCCGTTCGGACCCGGCACCGGTTTGGTCATCTCGGTGACCTTGAGTTGTAGAATCTGCTGGCGCAGTTCAGGCGGGTTCAAGTCGCCCGCCCTGACATTATCGGCGTTCTTGACCGGATAGGGCGGCGCGTGATCGGCGCCGATCTTGGCCAATTCACCGCAGCTCTTGGCGCTGGCGGTTGCATGCTGCACCTCATTCAAGACGCGCTGGCGGTCGGCAGCGGATGCCGTAGTCGGATAGATGAAGGAAACTTGCGTCAAGGTCAGCCTGGTATCGTCGACGCTGGTTGCGCCCGGCGTCCGGCGGTCGATGACATAGAGAATGTAATAACCGCCGGGGGTGCGAATCGGATAGGACATTTCGCCCGGCTTCATCTTCTCGACCGCGGTGCCGAGCGGCGACCCCAGCTGTACCGGAGTCAGCCAGCCGATATCGCCGCCGGCGGCGGCGCTCGGCGATTGCGAGAATTGCTGGGCGACGGCAGCAAAATTGGCGCCGTGGCGGATTTGGTCGATCAGCCGGGTGGCCAGACGTTGAATTTCATCGTCCTGCGACGGGTTGTCCATGGACAGGAAGATTTCAGCGACATGACTCTGCGGCTTGCCGGCGTCATCCTTGATTTGGGCCATCGATTCGTTGATTTCTTCGTCCGAGACCGTGACGTCCTGCGACAGCCGATTGCGGATGACCTTGCTCCAGGCGAGCGAGGCGGTAATCTGGCTGACGAGGGACGCGCGCGGTATGCCCGCCTGTTTGAGATATTGGTCAAGTTGGCCTTTCGGCAAGCTGTTGCGTTGCTCGAGGCCGGCGAGCGCGTCGTTGATTTCCTGATCGCTCACGGTGACGTTAAGGCGCGCCGCTTCCTGCAATTGCAGCTTCTCGTCGATCATCGAGCGCAGGATGCGAGGCGCCAGGCGCTGCTCGTTCTCCGGGGTGTCGGGGATATCTGAGGAGCGCATCACCAGCGCCAGGCGGCCGGCAACGTCATCGGCGGTGATGATGTCGCTGTTGACCACCGCGACGATGCGGCTTTCCTGGGCCAAGCCGTCCCGGACAGGGACGGCGGCGAGGAACAAAAGCAGCAAGCAAACTAACAGGCGCGACATGATCGGCGAGGATATCCGTTCGTTCCCGGGCTGGGTATATCGGGCGTCAAGATAGCCTCTTCGCGCGGCGTTTCCTACTGCCTGGTCCGTCCCAAGACGGGCTTCGTCCTATTGGCTTCCGCCCGCGGACAGCACTTTCTCGTCGATCTCGCCCAAGTTCTTGAACACGAAGGTGACCAAGACATCAACCCCGGGCGAGACGTCGCCGACGCGAACACCGGATTGCTGAATTGATGTCTTTATCGCGAAGCAATCATCCTGGTATATGAGCGACAAGCCGGAATAGATGGTGGCGCCGCCGGAACTGATGTTCCGCGTGTCATAGAGCCTCATCGACCAATATCGAGTTAAAGCGGCGGTGAGGTTGGCGCTTATCTGCGTGCCGGTCTGGAGCGCCGTGAGACCCGGGATCGCCGAAACCGAGATGAGCGACGCGCCAAATTGCAGGTTCGGCGGACCCGCATTGAAACCCGCTTCCTGCCGACGCATCGCCAAGTCGTTGTGGTCGAGACGCAGACGGTAGAACAGGTCGAACTCGTCGGACGGCGAAATGGCGAGCCGACCGACCACATCGGACAGCTGGTCTTCGAGACCGGAGCCGAGCAGAAAGGGGCTCGATTTCTCCAGCCGGTAACTTTGGCCGACGAGCAGATTGGAGCTGCCATAGATGTTGTTGTAAATGCCGGCATGCAGGCCGTAATCGACGCGCTGGCCGCTGTCGACGCGGTCGTAGCCGGGCAGTCGATTGGGGCGGAACAGACTGGTCTCGTCGAATTCGTAGCCCTGGCTGTCCTCGTTCGGTATTTGGGGCGGATTGCCGCCATTGGGCGCGGCAACGAAAGCCGCCATCGGTTCGATCACTTCGCTCGTGTACGTGTCGCTCCGCACCCATGGATAGCGCCATTTCAATGCGCCCTGCGGGAAGACCCGGCCGGCAAACGCGGTTTGATTCGAATTGACGTCGAGACCGACCGGCACGTTGTCGGCCTGATAGCCGTCGACGCGCGTGCTGATCGAGAAGTCGAAGTGATCGCCGATCGGTCCATTGAACGGCAAACGCCATTCCATTCCGCCCGACACGCGGCGCATTTCCGGGCCGGTATGGCGCTCCAAATTGAGCAGATTGCCGTTCACGCTCAGCAGACCGCCGATCTTGTCCGGCGCGCTGGTCCAATCGTAACTGGCGACGGGCAGCACGATCGGCTGTATGCCGTCGCCGACCAGCGGGTTCAGGCTTTGGAAGGAATAGGCGCTGATATTGCCGTAGCTGCGCTGGCCGAAATCTTCGGCATAGACGTGGCTGGTGAGGAAATTGTTCGGTTGCGGGAAATTATACTTGAGCAGATATGCCTGATCCGAGGCGCGCTCGACGTCGAAGCCGGCGCGCCAGTCATTGTTGAGATCGAAAATGCCGGTGCCCAAAATGTGTCCGCGCACCGGGGTGGGGCTGTCGGTGAGGTTCGGCACGCCGAGCGGTCCGGTCTGAACCTGGGCGCCCCCGACTTCCAAGCTGCCCTCGAGATCGAGTTTTCCGAAGCCCCAGACTTGGCGGTATTCCTGGTCCAATACCACGCCGGCGCGGCTTGTTATCGTCGGCCGGAAGGTGAAGTCTTTGTCGTCGCCGATCGCCCAGAAATACGGAACTGTGACGTGAAAGCCGAGATTGTTGCCCAATCCCATGGAAGGAGCCAGGAATCCGCTCGCCCGCTTTACCGACGGGTCGGGATGAGACATATAGGGCATGTAGAAGACCGGGATGCCTCCGAATTCCATGGTCGCGTCGTGGTACTCGATGGTTTGCGTATTCTTGTCGTCGACAATCCGCTCGGCCTTGATCTGCCATAACGGCGGACGTGAAGGGTCGTCCTTGCACAATTCGCAAGGCGAGTAGACGCCGCGTCTAAGCTCGGTGCGAGTACCGTCGGTGCGCCGCGCGGTGTTACCCGCCATGCGCGAACGATCCGACAGCAATATCCGGATATCCTTGATAAAGCCGTCACGCAGATTGTCGTGCAATTCCATGAAGTCGGCGAACACGATGTCGCCGGTGGGCTGCATCAGGCTGACATGACCCGTGGCGGTGACCGTGTCGGTGCGTTGGTTGTAAGTGACCGTGTCGGCAAGCAGAATCTGGTCGCCCTCGCTGACCTCGACATTGCCTTTGGCGACGGTCACGCCCAGATCCTGGTCGTATTGCACCTCGTCGGCGGTGAAGAGCAGCGGTTGCGAAGCCGCCGGCTGGGTTTCATTGCCGGCGGCGCGAACCTCGCCGTTCACGGCAAGGGCCGCGAACCATACGAAAACTGCGAAAAATGTCCCCCCCCGCGTCATGGTCAACCGTCTTCGAGGTGCAGCAACAGGCTGGCGCCGATGAGCCAGCTCACGCCGGTTGGTGTCCACGCGGCCAGCAAGGTCGGGATGGTGGAGGACAGGCCGAGGGCGAATACCACGTCCGAGAGGAAATACAGCAAGAACCCGCTGGCGATGCCGGCGCCGATCATCAAGCTGACGCCGCCGGCGCGCTGCATGCGCAGGCTGAAGCAGGCGGCGATCAGCACCATGGCGGCCAGCAGGAAGGGGCGCGCCAGCAGGGCGTCGAAATAGAGACGATGCCGTTGCGAGGAAAAACCGGAGGCTTCCAGCAGCCGGATGAAGCCCGGCAGCTCCCAGAACGACATGGTCTCGGGCGGCGCAAAACTGTCCTGAATCTTGGCCGTCGTTAGGTTGGTCGGGATATTGATGATGTCAAAGGGCTCCGACTGTCCGTCGACTTTCCATTCCGTGCCGTCCTTCACGGTCCAGCCGTCGGGTCCGAGCATCGCTTCCTTGGCGTCGATGCGCTTGCTCAAAGTCGCGTCGCCGGTGAGAAACAGAAACATCACATCGGTCAACGCTCTCTCGCCGACGATGAAGCGTTGTGCGTGGATGACCGAAGGGTTGCCGGCGTCGTCGCTTTGCCGAAGCCACAAGCCGCTACTCGACAAGGCGAATTTTTGGTCGCCGCCGCGCAGCACGCGATTCTCCAAATTCTCGTAGCTTGCCTGCATCACCGACGCGATCGGATTGAACAGCATCACGGCCACGACGCCGATGAAGAAAGCTCCGGCGAGGGGCGGCGTGAGAAATTGCCAGACCGAGATGCCGGATGCCCGCGCCACCACCAGTTCATGGCTGCGCGTCAGGCGCCAGAACGCCATCATCGTGCCGAACAGGATGGCGAAGGGCAGAATCTGCTGCGCCATATAGGGCTGCTTCAGCGCCGCGAGTTCAAGCAGCACGCCCAGGGTCGCCTCGGGCCGGTTGCCCGAACGTCGGATCAACTCGACGTAATCGAGCAGAAAGATGATCGATACCATGGTCGCGAAAACGGCGGAGCACCAGATGAAAAACTGCCGGGCGATATAACGGAAGAGCGTCATCCAGGGCGACATGGCTGTTCCTACCGGGCGGCCTTGGCGGCGGTTCGCCAGCCCACGCTTTCGCCTCCGCGCCACAGCATCCACCAGACGACGACCAGCGGCGACAGCAAATTGACGTAGAGCAGCGGGATGACCAAATCGGAACGCCCGGCGAGATTCTTGAATCCGACGTCGACAATCTCGAACGCCAGCGCCAGAATGATGGCGAGAAGAATGCGCCGGGCCTGTCCGCGCCGGTTGAAATCGCCCGGCAACAGGCAGAGCACGGGCAACGCCGCCATCGTCAGCGCCGCCAGCGGGCCCGCCAGCCGCATGTTCAGTTCGACGATCAGCGAGGGATCGCGCACGCCGTTTTTATGACGCAACAACTCGTTGACATAGAGCTCGTCTGGCTGCCGGTCGCGAATGCCGGTGTCGTTATTGATGCCGGAAAGATCCAACGTGTATTTGTCGAAGGTGAGGGACGATAATTTGCCGGTATCGCGCTCGTATTGCTGGCGGGTGCCGTTATCGAGCACGATACGCGGGCCATCGGGTGTATCGACGACGGCGCCGCGCTCGGCGAAGATGGTGACGGGCTTGTCTTGGTCGTTCGAATCCTGGATCAGCAGGCTGGTCAGATCGCCATTGGAGTCGCGACCCTTGACGTAAATCATCAGATTGTCCGACAGCGTGTTGAATACGCCTTCCTGGATCAGGACCGAGGCGAATTTGTTGCGGATCTCGAATTGCAAATCCTTGAAGGCGCGATTGGCGGTCGGCAGGAAATAGAACGACAACGCATAGAGCGTCACGGTTCCCGCCAGTCCAACCAGCAAGGCCGGCTTGGCCAGCGCCCATTGACTCATTCCCGAAGCGCGCATCACCACCAGCTCGCTCTCGGCGATCAGCTTGCAATAGACGAACAGCACCGAGGTGAAAACCGCGATCGGCAGCACCACGTCGACGAAGCGGGGCAGGATCAGGAGGGCCAAATAGAGGAAAAGACTGACCGACAGACCGCGATTGACGATCAGATCGATGAGCCGCAAGGACTGCAGCAGCCAGACCGCGGCGCTGAACACCACGGCGACCGAGATCGCGACCATCAACGATTGACGGAGAACATAACGTGTAAGCCGGTCCATGGCCGTGGATTATAGGAGGCGGGCGACGGCCCAGCCTAGGGTTAATAAGCCCGGAATGGAGCCGATTTAAGGCTCGCCAAGCGGCTTGCGAGGCCGTACACCGACGTGGAAATCTCCGCCGTTTCGGGAAGGGAACTTGGATGCCGATCCGGGGCGGGATCAATCTGGCGGATTTGCCGTTTCGGGCCTTCTTCCCGCTGTTTTTGGCGCTGTTGGCGCTGGTTTGCGTACCGCTGACGCTGACCGCGTTGCCGCCGCTGGTCGATTATCCGAATCATCTGGCGCGCATGTACCTGCTGGCCAATCTCGATCACGCGCCGGCGCTGCAGCAATTCTATCAGCTTGCCTGGCGCCCGTTGCCCGATTTGGCGATGGATGCGCTGGTGCCCCCGCTGCTCCAAGTCATGCCGCTCGAATGGGCGGGCAAGCTCTTCCTGGTCGCGATTTACGCGTTGCTGGTCTCGGGCGTGGCATTGCTTCACCGCGTCCTGTTCGGCCGCTGGTCGGCATGGCCGTGTCTTTCCTTTCTGCTGATTTACAACCGGCTGCTGCTCTGGGGTTATCTCAATTTCCTGTTCGGCCTCGGCCTGGCTTTTTGGGCCTTCGCCGCCTGGATCGCGTGGCGCAAGCGCGGCCTTGCCTGGCGGCTGGGCGGCGGCCTGGTCATGGCGCTGACTATCTATTTCGCGCATCTCATGGCCTTCGGAGTCTATGGTGTGCTGGTGCTGAGCTACGAAGCGGCGCTGTTGCGGCGCGAGAACACGCCGCCGCGCGCGATCCTGCGCGCGCTTCTCGTTGCCGGCTTGCCCATGCTGCTGCCGCTCGCGCTGTTCGCGATGATCTTCATTCCGCTGCACGGTTCGACCCAGATGGCGTCGCTCGGAATCCAATTCACGCGGCCGGTGCGCAAGCTCGATCTGCTGTTCAGCGTGTTCGACGCCTATAGCCGCCCGGCCGACATTGCCTGCTTCGCCGTCGCTGTTGTCGGCCTGGGTGTAGCTTATTGGCGGCGCTGGGCGCGGCTCGCCCCCGGCATCGCGACGATGCTGGCCGTGCTCGCCGCGCTCTATCTGCTCATGCCGAACACCTTGTTCGGCGCCAACGGCGCCGACCGCCGCTTGCCGCTGGTGATGGCCTTGTTGCTGATCGGCGGCAGCACCTGGCAGGCGCCGGCGCAGTCCTTGCGGCGCATGTTTTTCGCCGCCGCGGCGGCGATGTTGGTGCTGCGGCTCGGCATGGCCGCCGCCGGCTGGCAGGCCAGCGGCCGCTTCTATGCCGAAATCCTGCCCGGTCTCGACACGCTGCCGGAAGGAAGCTGCCTGGCCGTGGCCTACCCCAGCGAGGAGATCAATGTCGAGGCGACGCCGCTGCTCCATTTTCCGGTGCTGGCGATCGCCCGGCGCGAAGCCTTCGTGCCCACGCTCTTCACCTATGCTTCGCAGCAGCCGGTGGCCTTCACGGCGGAATACCGCCAAATGGCAAGCGAGCTTTCGCCCGACATGTTGTGGTCGCATTTCGTCCTCGGCGTTGCGCCGCTCGAAGGCCCTTATGCGCAGGCGCTCGCCAAATGTGATTACATCGCCTTTTCCGGCCGGCGGCCTTTCGATCTGTCCGTGACGGCCGGACTCGAGCCTGCTTTTCAATCGCCGCGTTTCCAAATCTACCGGCTGGTTCATGCGGACGTAAAGCCGTGATCGCGCTGCTTTTCCCGTCCGCCGTCGACCTCATCGGCTGGGCCGGCGTGGCTTTTGCTGCGCTGGTTTTCGTCGGGCTGGGGCGGCTGGTTTCGAACGGCCGTGCCGCGCCCGAGATCGCGTTGGTCGCAGGCTGGGGCGCGGCGGCGCTGGTGTTGACGCTTTGGGGCGTGGCGACGCCGCTGTCGATGCGATTTCCGGCCTGGATACTGGCGGCGTTGGGCCTGGCCGGATTGGCCGCGCCGCGATCGCGCCTGGCCTGGGGCGAATGGCGCGGCATCGGGCGTCTTCTCCTGTTGGCTTTGCCGCTCCTGGCCGTGATGGCGAGCGCGCGGCCGAGCCAACCCGATACCTTCCTCAACCTTCTGCCCAACGCCGCCTATCTTGCCGATCACGGCTTCTTTCCCGCCGATGGCCGTGCCTTGAGCTATTCCGAGTTGCCGGGCGCGCCGTACAATCTGCAATTGGCGGCGCTGGTTGCGGCGCTGGTGACGCCCGGCTTTCCCGCCAACGCCATGATCGGGTTCAACCTGGTGCTGCAGCTGGCCGCGGGGTTGCTGCTGGCGCGGCTCGTTGCGCGCAGCGAGGATGATCCCGGCGCGGTTCCGTCCTGGGGCGCAATGGCGCTGGGCGTGCTGCTGGCGACCGCTTTCAATCCCGGCTTCGTGCCGCGTTACGATCTCTCGAACTACAGCGAGCCTTCGGTCACGGTGGCGCTCGCCTTCGCCGGTTTTCTCGCTGCGCGCCGCGCCGGGCCGGCGGCGACCGGCTTGCTGGCGCTGACGCTTGCCGCGCTGATCAGCATCAAGCAGGACAGCTTTGCGCTGGCCTTGGGCGTGGCCGCAACGGCGGCGCTGCTGCCGACCGGCAAAGGGGAAACGCGGCGGGACCTGGCGCTGGCGGTGCTGCCGGCGGCTTTGCTCTACCTCGCCTGGCGTTGGTATGTGCTGAGTCATTTCGGCGAAAACGGCGAATTGAAATTGGCGCCCTTGGCCGATTGGCAATTCGATGCGTTGCCGCTCATCCTCTGGCACGTGCTGGGAACGATTGCGGAGAAGATTTTCTTCTTCGGCACGCTCTTCGCCGCGATCCTGTATTTCCTGGCCCGGCTCAGGCGCGGACCGGTCGACTGGGGCGCTTCGCCCGAAATGCGCGTGGCGGCGATCCTGGCCGGCACGACGCTGGTCTATAACGCCGCGCTGCTCGCGGCCTATATCGCGCATTTCCCCAGCGAGATGGCGGCCGACGCCCATTCCTTTTTCCGTTACAACACGCATTTGTCGTTGCTGCTGATGGTCGCCATAACCTGGCTCGCGCGCGATTGGGTCGGCGCGCATGTGGCGGCGCTGTCCGCGCGCTGGCGGCGGCTTCTGCCGGCGGCGATGATCGCCGTCCTGCTCGCATGTCCGCCGGCGTTCCTGAATTTCCTGCGCTTCGATCTCGAAATTCCGCAGCAACGCGCCTGGCTGCTGGCCAAGGAAACGGCGTCGCGCGTCGCCGACGGCGACCGGCTGCTGCTGATCCTGCCGGGCGACAATGCCAGCCTCTCCGCCATGCTCGAAGGCGTGCTGCGGTTGACGCCGCCGCGCCGCAACGATCTGCAGATCGGCGTCACCCGCGACTTCGCTCCCGGCGCGCTCGGCCTGATTGCCGGGCAGGAGAATCGTTGGGCGCTGTTGTCCTGCGCGCCCGCGGGCGTGGACGGGGTGCCGGAAGGACAGGCGGCGCTGTTCCGGCGCGACGACGCCGGCTGGCACGTGGCTGCGCTGATCGCTTATCCGCCGGCGGTCCCGGACCGCTGGTCCCGGGTGGTATCCACCGCGCCGCTCTGCCTTGGCAGTTGACTCCGCAAGCCTATCGCCGCATATCCACCGGGTTCGCGTTCATCGGGTTCAAGGATCAGCTTCATGAAAATCAGCTTTGCCGCGCCGCGCCTGCCCAAAAGCGGAACCATCGCCGTCTTCGTCGCCGAAGGCCGCAAGCTTTCGCCCACCGGCAAAGAACTCGACAAGGCCAGCGGCGGCGCGCTGACCCGCGCCATGAAATCCTCGCGCTTCACCGGCCGCGCGCTCGAGACGCTGGCGGTACTGTCGCCGGCAAAGCTCGGCGTGGGGCGCGTGCTGCTGGTCGGATCCGGCAAGTCGGACGACGAGCCCGGTGTCTGGCAAAATTGCGGCGGCGTCATCCTCGCCCAACTCAATGCCGCCGGCGAGAAAAGCGCGGTCGTTGCGGTCGACCGGCCGGGCAAGGCGGAATCCAAAATTGCAGCCGATCTCGCCTTCGGCGCGAAGATGCGCGCCTATCGCTTCGACAAGTATCGCACCAAGGAAAAGCCGGAGCAAAAACCAACGCTTGCCGATCTCGCCTTCCTGGTGAAGGACGTTGCGGGCGCCAAGCGCGATTTCGCGCCGCTGGAAAAAGTGGCCGAGGGCGTGTTCTTCACCCGCGACATCGTCTCCGAACCGGCGAACGTGATTTATCCCGAAAGCCTGGCAAAGCGTGCCCTGGCGCTGCGCAAGCTCGGCGTCGAGGTCGAAGTGCTCGACGAAAAGAAAATGGCCGCGCTCGGTATGGGTTCGCTTTTGGGCGTGGGCCAGGGCAGCAGCAAGCCGCCGCGCCTGCTCGTCATGCAATGGAAGGGCAATCCCAAGGCCAAGAACAAGGCGCCGATCGCCTTCGTCGGCAAGGGCGTCACCTTCGACACCGGCGGTATTTCGATCAAGCCGGCCGACGGCATGTGGGACATGAAATGGGACATGGCCGGCGCCGGCGTTGTAATCGGACTGATGGCGGCGCTGGCCGGCCGCAAGGCCAAGGTCAACGCCGTCGGCATCGGCGGCCTGGTCGAGAATATGCCCGACGGCAACGCACAGCGCCCGGGCGACATCGTCAAATCGATGTCGGGCCAGACCATCGAGGTACTCAACACCGATGCCGAGGGCCGGCTGGTCCTGGCCGACGCCCTCTGGTATTGCCAGGATCGCTTCAAGCCGCAATTGATGATCGATCTGGCCACGCTCACCGGCGCCATCATCATCGCGCTCGGCACCGAGAACGCCGGGTTGTTCAGCAACAACGACAAGCTCGCCGGGCAACTCGTCGCCGCGGGCCTGGCCACGGGCGAGAAGCTGTGGCGCCTGCCGCTCGGCGAGGCCTATGACAAGATGATGGACAGCGACGCCGCCGACGTGAAGAACATCAGCGGCAACCGCGAGGCCGGCAGCATCACTGCGGCGACATTCCTCGAGCGTTTCGTCAACAAGCTGCCCTGGGCGCATCTCGATATCGCCGGCACCACCTGGTCGAAGAAGGATACGCCCATCGTGCCCAAGGGCGCGACCGCCTTCGGCCTGCGCCTGCTCGAACGCTTCGTCGCCGACAATTACGAAGACTAGAGAAGCGGTCCGTCATGACGGAGATCGGATTCTATCATCTCCGCGCCTCGCCGCTCGATCGCGCGTTGCCGCAGCTCTTGGAAAAGGCCTATGCCGGCGGCCATCGCATCGTCGTTCTGGCCGGATCGCGCGAGCGCGTCGATCATCTCAATAATTTGCTCTGGACCTATAACGACGAGGCGTTCCTGCCGCACGGATCGGCCAAGGACGGAAATGCCGAGCAACAGCCGATTTGGCTGACCGTCGAAGACGAGAACCCCAACGAAGCATCGATGCTGGTGCTCATTGATGGGGCGGTCTCGGCCAGGATTGCCGACTACAAGCGAGTCTGCGACATGTTCGACGGTAACGACGAAGCGGCGTTAGCCGCGGCGCGGACGCGTTGGCAGCAAGCGAAGGCGGCGGGCCATGTCCTGACCTATTGGCAGCAGACCGAAAAAGGCTGGGAGAAGCGCGCATCCGGCGACGCCGGTTGAAGACCGCCGCTTTGCCCGCTATAACCGCCGCGCTTCGTCATTTCACGGAAACGGATTTTGCATGGCCAAGGAACGTACTTTCTCGATCATCAAGCCGGACGCCACGCGCCGGGAGCTGACCGATCCGATCAACGCGCGCTTCGCCGCGCGCGGCTTGCGCATCGTCGCGCAGAAGAAACTGCGGCTCACCCGCAGCCAGGCCGAGGAATTCTACGCCGTGCACAAGGAGCGGCCGTTCTTCAAAAGCCTGGTCGCCTTCATGATCTCGGGGCCAGTGGTGGTGCAGGTGCTGGAAGGCGAGAACGCGGTCGCCTTGAACCGCGAGATCATGGGCGCGACCGACCCCGCCAAGGCGGCGCCCGGCACCATCCGCAAGGATTTCGCGGAATCGATCGAAGCCAATTCGGTGCACGGCTCGGATTCGCCCGAAGCCGCCAAAACCGAGATCGCGTTCTTTTTTCCCGGCCTCTAGACCAGGAAATAGGCCATCAGCAGCAGTGCTATGACGATAAGGCCGACCGCCCAACGCAGCAGCCGGGCGAAACCCAGCCAAGTCTCGTAATGGGGTTGCGCCTCTTGATCCACGACCATGATGAAATCCCCCGGCACGTATTCTGACCGGAACAGCTATAGCGCCGCCGCCAAAGTCACGCAATAGAAGGGCAGCCACCACAGCTGATAATTGTGGTGCGCCGCCGGGCCGGCAAGGATGACGCCGAGCGCGAGCGCGGCGCCCAGGCCGCACCGCGATGCTATACCGGGCGCGCGCCACCCGACATAGACCGTCACCGCGATGAAAAGCGCGATGAAGGCCGCGCGCGCGGCGAGTGCGGCGGACGGGACGGCGGCAAGCCAGCTGGTGCTGTCGGGCGCGCGGATGGCGTTGAACAACACGATGTTGTCATAGAGCGCCGTGGGCGAAAGGAAGACATAAGGCAGGATCGGCAGCAGCCCGAGCGCCACGCCGAGACCATAGCGCCGCCGCTCCGGCCAGGAAGCAGGCAGGAGGCAGGGCAGGAACAGCAACCCCGGAAACAGCTTGGCCGAGATCGAAAGCCCGACGCAAAACCCGGCCCAGCCCGGGCGGCGTTCCAGGATCGCAAATCCCAATAGCAGCGGCACCACCGCGGCGAGGTCGGTCGAACCCTTTACCAGCACCTGCTGCGCCGCCAGCGGAATCGAAAGATAGAGCAGCGCGGCCACCAGCCCGGCGCGCGGCGAAGCGGCGTCGCGGCCCAGACGCAGCATCAACCCCAGCGCCGCGGCCAGCAGCAGCAGATTGGTCGCCAGCACGCCGCGCACGCCCAAGGCCAAACCCAGCGGCAGATAAACCGCCGGCATCAACGGCAGATATTTATAGCCTTGGAATTCGGGCGCCGCCCCCAGCCCGGCGGCTTCGCTGTCGATCGGCAGGGTATAGGGGTTTTGGCCCTGGATCATCGCCCGGCCGGCCTCAAGCGTGGTCGTCGCCATGTCGATGAGATGCGGATGGGCGATGCGCAGCCCGAAATAGATCAGTTGCGCCAGCAACAGAAACCCCGCGAGGGCCACCAGAGCATGCGAGGGCTCGGCTGGCTTCAGCGGACTCGGCGAAGTGGTGCGGTGGACCAGCCACAGCGCGCCGATGAGCAGCGCCAGCAGCACCGGCGCTTTCGAAACGCCCGCGTCCCAATTGAGATTCTGCACCAGGAATACGGCGCCCCAAAACAGCGCCGCGGCGAACATTTGCATGCGTATCGTCATCCGCGTCAGGCGACCGGGTCGAGCCGGACCGGGCCGGGCTTGCCGTCGATCTCGACCGTGTTGCCGCATTGCCGCGCGCGGCCCTCGGCGACCAGCCGGAGGGCGAGGGGATAGGCCCTGTGCTCGGCGGTCAGCACGCGGGCGGCGAGCTCGTGCTCGTCGTCGTCCGGCAACACCGGCACCGCGGCCTGGACGATCAACGGCCCGGCATCGACCTCGGCGCGGACGAAATGCACCGAACAGCCGGCGAAGCGCTTATGCGCTTCGAGCGCGCGGCGATGGGTGTCGAGGCCGGGGAAATCGGGCAGCAGCGAAGGATGGATGTTGAGGAGCTTGCCATTCCAGGCCGCGACGAAGCCGCCGGTCAACACGCGCATGAACCCGGCGAGGCAGACCAGCTCGATCCCGGCCGCGCGCAGGATTTTGTCGAGCGCCGCCTCGAATTCCTCGCGCGTCTTGAAATCGCGATGCGGCACGATCCGGACCGGGATGCCGGCCTTGACGGCGTGTTCGATCCCGGACGCATCGATCACGTTCGAGATCACCAGCGCGATCTCGGCCGGGAAATCGGGCTCGGCGCAGGCTTCGATCAGCGCCAGCAAGTTCGAGCCGCGGCCGGAAATCAGCACGGCGGTCTTCAGCCGGGCCACGCGCGCTCCGCGTTGAGGATCGTGGCGCCGGCTGCGTTCTTCGCCCGCTTGACGATGCGGCCGATGCGGTGCACGCGCTCGCCCGATTTCTTGAGCGCGGCTTCGACCTTCTTGACGGATGCCGGCGCGACCACCGCGATCATGCCGATGCCGCAATTGAAGGTGCGCGCCAGCTCGTGCCGGGGAATGCCCGCGGTCTTTTGCAGCCATGCGAACACCGGCGGCAACGGCCAGCGCGCCGCATCCAATTCGGCGGCGAGGCTCTTGGGCAGAACGCGCGGAACGTTCTCGATCAATCCGCCGCCGGTGATATGGGCGAAGGCCTTGACGCCGCCAGCCTTGAGCGCGGCGAGGCAGGGTTTGACGTAAAGCCGGGTCGGGGTGAGCAGCGCTTCGCCGAGGTTCTGCTTAGGCGCAAAAGGCGCGGCGGCGGAGAAATCCAGGCCGGATTGCTCGACCGCGCGACGCACCAGCGAGAAGCCGTTGGAATGGAGCCCGCTCGAGGCCAGGCCGAGCACGATATCGCCCATCACGACGCCGCTGCCGTCGAGCACCTTGCCGCGTTCGACCGCGCCGACGGCGAAGCCGGCCAGATCATATTCGCCGCCGCCATACATGCCGGGCATTTCCGCGGTTTCGCCGCCGATCAGCGCGCAGTCCACGGCGCGGCAGGCCTCGGCGATGCCCTTGATGATGATGCGCGCCTTGCCGATCTCCAGCTTCCCGGTGGCGAAGTAATCGAGGAAGAACAGCGGCTGGGCGCCCTGCACCACCAAATCGTTGACGCACATGGCGACCAGATCCTGGCCGATGGTCTCGTGCCGCCCGGTCGCGATCGCGATCTTGAGCTTGGTGCCGACGCCGTCGGTGGTGGCGACCAGGATGGGGTCGCGGAAGCCGGCCCGCTTGAGATCGAACAGCGCGCCGAAGCCGCCCAACCCGGCCGCCGTGCCCTTGCGCGCGGTCGCCTTGGCAAAGGGCTTGATCGCCTCGACGAGGGCGTCGCCGGCGTCGATATCGACCCCGGCGTCGCGGTAGCTCTGGCTTTTCTGCTCCGTCACCGATGTTTTCTACGCTGCCGCCGCCCTGGCGGCAACCTCGAGCAGTATCCCGGTCAGGGCATGCGGCTGGTCGATCATGACGTCGTGGCCGCAGGGCAGCTCGTAATAGGTCCAGCCCGGCCGGTTGCGCGTCTTTTCGGTGAACGGGCCGAACGGCCCGTCGATATGTCCGATGGCGCGGATATAGACCCGGTTGAACTTGGCGCCGGCGCCGGAAAGCTTCAGCGGCTGCTCGAAGCAGCGGATCGGGTGCCCGGTCGACATCCGGTCGGTATAGGCGGCGTCCGCCGGGTCGGCGACGCGGTAATAGCTCGCGAGCAGCGGTTTCACCCGCCAGCCTTCGCCCCATTCGCGCGCGCCGGCGCGCATCTTGTCGGCGCGTTCGGCGCCGAGAATCGAGAACAACGACTGGCCGTTTTCGGGGATGAAGGCGTCGGCATAGACCAGCGCGCGGATGCTCTTCGGCAATCGGTCGGCGACGCCGGTCACCACCATGCCGCCATAGGAGTGGCCGCACAGCACGACGTCGTCGAGGTTCTCGTATTCGATCGTGGCCATGACGTCGGCGATGTGGGTTTCGAGATCGGTCTCGGGGCGTCCCAGATGCTTGCGCTCGCCCAGGCCGGTGAGGGTCGGGGTGAAGACGGCATAGCCCGCCTGGCGCAATGCGTCGCCGACCCGCCGCCATTTCCACCCGCCATGCCAGGCGCCGTGGACCAGGACGAAGCTGGGCTTGAGCGGCGATGCCATGAATTCCTCCCCCCCGGCTTTGTTGACCGACATTAACCGGGATTCGGCCCCCGGAGTAGTTGGGCGCGAAAAGCGCTTGAGCGGCCTCGGCGTCCGCCTGATAGAGTCGGGCCATGCGCTCGCTCGCCCGGCCGACGGCCATTGTTCTCGCCGGCTTCTGCTCCTTCCTCAATCTCTACGCGCCGCAATCGCTGCTGCCGCTGCTCACGCGCCAATACGCCGCCAGCGCGGTCGAAGTCAGCCATCTCATCAGCGCCACCACCCTGGCGGTCGCGCTGATCGCGCCCTTCACCGGCGCGGTCGCCGACCTGTTGGGGCGCAAGCGCGTCATCACCGCGGCGATGTTCGCGCTCTTGCTGCCGACGCTGATGCTCGCCTTCGCCGACAGCCTGGATGCGATGGTGTTCTGGCGCTTCGTTCAGGGACTGCTGCTGCCGCCGGTTTTCGTCGTCACCGTGGCTTATATCGGCGACGAATTGTCGCCCGCCGAGGTCACCGGCATGGCCGGAATCTATATGTCGTCGAGCTGCTTCGGCGGGTTCTTCGGCCGTTTCCTGTGCGGCCTGCTGGTGGGGCCCTACGGCACGCGCGGCGCTTTCCTGGGCCTGGCCTTCTTCACGCTGGTCTCGGCCGTTGGCGTGCTGTTGCTGTTGCCGAAAGAACGGCGTTTCGTCGCCAGCGGCAGTTTGGCCTCGTCACTGCGCCACATGCTGCGCCACCTGGCCAATCCCAATCTGCTCGCCACATTCGCCGTGGGTTTCGGCGTGCTGTTCAATTTCGTCGCGCTGTTCACCTATTTGAGTTTCTATCTTGCCGCGCCGCCTTTCGGCCTGTCGGCGGCGACGCTGGGCACGATTTTCGTGGTCTATCTGTCGGGTGTGATCTTCACGCCACTCACCGGATTGTGGGTGCGGCGCATCGGCCGCCGCCGCCTGACGCTGATCGCTCTCGGCGGCTGGCTGCTGGGGCTGGCGATCACCCTGTCGGGCAGCCTCGCCGTCATCATCGCCGGCCTCACCCTGGCTTCGGGTTGCGGTTTCATCTGCCAGACCGCGGCCACCAGCTATGTCGCGGTCTCGGCGCAATTCGCGCGCTCCTCGGCGGTCGGGCTTTACGTCACCGCCTATTACGTCGGCGGCAGCGCCGGCGCGATCCTGCCGGGCTATGCCTGGAATCTGGCGGGCTGGCCCGGCGTGCTGGCGGTGGTCGCCGTCATGCTGGGGATCATTGCGGCAATGGTGCTGCTTTTCTGGCGCGACCCCGGCGGCGCCCGCCCGGCGCCTGCCGTTCCGGCGGGG
>Ga0209006_10001078_pt1 | contig 25041 bp, 24 predicted proteins | sample JacPin_JW_Ref_O2_FD_188567 | JGI IMG/M metagenome (GOLD analysis project Ga0209006, IMG submission 188567) | Forest soil microbial communities from Algoma, Ontario, Canada - Jack Pine, Ontario site 1_JW_Ref_O2 (SPAdes) (version 2) | ecosystem: Environmental > Terrestrial > Soil > Boreal... | reverse complement strand
CTGGCCTTTGCTGGTAAGTTTGGCCTGCTTTTCGATGTCCGCCTTCATTTCCTTACTTTATCATACTATCCTTACTTTCGGGGCAGCAAATACCTTATTCCGGCGAGAGCAGATAAGCATGCGTCTCCCCATTAATTTCGCCCTGTCCGGTGATCTGGCCTTTATCGTTGATGGCGAAGGCCCAGGTTAACGTCCAGCCCGAGTCCGCCGGAATCAGTCTATTCAGATCTTGCATACCCGCGGCCTGGCTCCAAATAAACGCGTCCCCCGATTCACCCACCACCTGACCGCTATTATTGATCCCATTTGCCGCGCTGATCGAAGAGCCGGGCAGTGTTCCTAAATCCTGGATCCCGTTCGCAGTCCACAACGCTGCGTGCTCGCAGGAAGAGCCACACGTGGAAGTTCCAACGATCTGGCCCGAATCGTTAATGCTATTGGCCGTAGCGCTGGTACTCCTGCCGCTGTCCAAAGTCCCCAAATCCTTCATGCCGGTAGATTTCGACCAGCTAAAGGCATGCCAGTTTCCGCCGGTCGTGTTCGAGTATCCGACGACCTCACCCTCGCTATTGATGGCCAAGGCATCGCTGTAAAATCCTTTGGGCAGAACGCCCAAGTCCAGCATGCCCTTCGTCTTGCTCCAGATAAAAGCGTTGGGCTGGGTTTTGGCGCTGTCGGAGCCGCCCACAACCTGTCCGGATGCATTGATGGCATTGGCCCAACTCTGTGTACCGCCCGGCAGCGTGCCCATATCTTGAACTTTGCCGTTGATCCACAAGACGGCGTGCGTGCTTTCTATGCTGTTGTAGGTGGAATCTCCCACGATCAGGCCTGAGGCGTTGATGCCCATGGCCATTGAGTAAGTACCTCCGGAAACGTGAGGCAGACCGAGTAATCCGTGCGCAGGACTCCAGAAGAAGGCTTGCAGATTATTTTCGGCGTTCCCGACCACCTGACCGCTGGCGCTGATACCGCGGCCCTGAGTGGAAACGTCGCCGGAGAGCAGACCCAAATCTGTGACTGTATAAGTTTGTGCAACTGCCAGCGAAGCCAAAAGCAGAACCAGGCAAATGCAATAAGCAGTTCGTGTCATGTCATCTCCTCGACCGAAAAACTACTCGGCTTGGACAAGGACTAAATTCAATTCGAACTCGTCAGGGTGAGCAAAAAAGCGTGACCTTCTCCGTTAATCGTTCCCTGGCCTGTGATTTGGCCTGCGTCATTAATCGCGTTCGCCGATATCAATACCCAACCAGAATCTGCGGGAATCAGATTGTTGAGATCCTGCACACCCTCCGCCTGGCTCCAAACAAAGGCATGATTTGGACCAGACGAAAAGCCCGCCCAGCCGACAACCTGTCCTTTGTTGTTGATGCCGGTTGCGGAACTGAAGCTGGATCCGGTTGCCACGCCCAGGTCTTGAATGCCGCCCGCCTTCTTGCTCCAGAGCACAGGATGAAAACAGGCGGCCCCACAACCGGAGCCGCCCGCGATCTGGCCCAGGTCGTTAATCCCACTCGCGGAGCTGCCGCCGCCACCGGGCAGCGAACCAAGGTTTTGCATGCCGGTTGATTTCGACCACACAAAACCAAACGTGACACCGTTAGCGACATCAGAGTAGCCCACAATCTGTCCGAAGCGGTTGATCGCTAAAGCCTGGCAGTAGCTTCCTCCGGGCAGCGTTCCCAGGTCTTGCATGCCGCCGGCCTTGGTCCAGAGAAAAGCGTGGGGATTGCTGTCTGCAGGGTTCGCCGCGCCCACTACCTGGCCCACGGCATTGATAGCATTGGCCCAACTTTGGCCTTCAGTCGTGAGCGTGCCGAGATCCTGAATCTTTCCGTTCGTCCAGATCACGGCATGGTTTACTCCGTCAAGATTGACGCTCGACTCTCCGGCGATCAGCCCGCTGGCATTGATCCCATTGGCCATGCTGGAGTTGCTGCCGGGTAATCCAGGCAGTTTCAACAGACCATGGTCCGGGCTCCAGAAAAAACCAAAACTCGCATCGGACAGCCCAGCCACGTTGCCGGCCGGGCTTATCGCCAAGCCAATACCATTGACACCGCCCAGATCTGTAACCGTGTAGGACTGGGCTTGGGCTGCCAACGGGAACAGCAGAGTGCTCGCAATCAATGCCGAGCAGAAATGACGCTTCATATTCACACCTCGAAGCGGACAAATAGTTTTGCGCTGGCGCGCGAAACTTCAAGGATCAGTACTCAAGTTCTCCGGTTCTGAGCAAGACAATGCAGGGGTGCATAAAAAAGACCTAAGTTGAATCTGTCGGGACCGGGAAACTGGCTCGGGATTTGCGCATCAAATCTCAGGCGCCAGAATTTTACCGCAAGATCAGCGGAAATGTCCGGCTTTCGCGAACAAGGATCGCTTTTCGAGTAGCCGTTACCTCTTCGACACGAGTCTTTTCTCTTTCTTGGCACCGCTGTCTTTTTTTGCGCTACGGCCCTTCTTGTTCTTGTCCAGGCGCTCCAATACCGCGGCCACAATCATTGGCAAACCCACCGTGGCATCGACAAAAACTTCGCCGAATTTTCCGCCTTCGGCTGGCGGCACGAACTTTCCCCACGACACTGCTTCGCTATAGGGACTGCCCGACAATCCGCCCCAATACACCGGTTCCGGACATATTCGCAAACCATAGTGATAGCGCTTCAACGGGATATGTTCGCCGAGACGCCTGTGGCGCAGTTCGCAGAACGGTCCGAACTGCTGCGACCAGTTGCGGGGCACTCCGCCGCCGATGGTAAAGATTCCTAATTTTTTCTGCCGCAGCAACGTTGCCGCGAAGTGCTCGAGGTCCTCGAAGGGATCGAAGCGAATTTTGTGCCGGCCGGTAGATTCACGCAAGCGATTGTTCAGCGCCGTGTCCAAGCCAATTTCCGAATCGCTGAACGCCGGGACAAATACCGGGACGCCTTTTTCGTAAGCCGACTTGAGAATGCCGCGGTCGGGAACGTGCTTGGCCAAATACTCTCCAATCGCATGATTCAGCTTGTAGGAACACATGATTTCATTGTGGTCCCAACCTTCGAGCACGGCCGACATCACTTCTTCGACATCGTCGAGATTCTGCTCGGGCTCCAGCGTGTCATACACGCGGTTGTATCCCTGCTCGTAGAGTTCTTCGTCGGAAACTTCCGGATTGTGGCGGAAGTGTGCGCGTCCCGTCGCTTCCACCAGGCCGTGGGCCATCAGCGCTCCCGTGGAAACTATGGCGTTAACGATCCCACGATCGATCAACTCGGTAATGACCAGGCCCTGCTTGGCAATCGTCATGGCGCCAGCCAGAGTCATGACGACAAAGCACTCTTCATCACGGGCCATGGTTTCGAGCACGTCGGCGGCTTCCCCGATCTGGCGGCCGGTGAATGCGGTTTTTGCCATTGCCCGCACCAGGTCGTCCACCGAGTGCACCTTGGAAAGATCGAGCGGCTCCAGCGGAATCAATCGGTCGTCGATGGGATTATGCAGGCGGCGGTCTTTTCCCTCGCCTGCATGCACCGCATTGTTCTGAGCCTTCTCCGCAGAATGCCCGTTGCCATGATTGCCCTGTTTCAAAATGATGCCTCCAAGCCCACTCGCAAAGCTCCCGAGCAATTACTTTACAGGAACAGTGTGAAGAGATGCCACGCGCGAGCGCTCTGGTCTCGCACAAAAAAGACTGCTGCCGCGGCGCCCGCTTGCGTCCTGGATGGAAACCGCCATCCGGCCTGTGGGAAACTGAGAGAATGAAGAAACCATTCCTGCGCGTTACTAAGTGGCTGGGAGACATACCCGTGGAAGCAATTTGCGCGCTGTGTCCTGATTTCGTATTCCGCGCAAGCTCCTCGCATCATCGTCCCAATAAGATCGAATACCAGGAAAAGCTGCAGCAATCGTTTGACCGGCACGTCAAGGATACTCACCCGCCCGCCGATGCTCTCCACGCGCCTACCGGCACATAGTACGAAGGCGCTTTTTAATGCCAGGTTAAAAGACCGGCAACTCATCGCCTTTTTCGTGGCATCTACTGCTCGATAACTAAGGAACAGACAATGAGCAGGAATGGCAAGAGCGTCCTGGCGGATCCCTCTCGCCTAAAGCCGCTCGACGATGATGACAACGGCCTCATTCAGGTCATCATTGAAACTCCCAAAGGCAGTCGTAACAAATATGCTTTCGATCCCGAGCAAAAAATATTTCAGTTGAAAACGGTTCTTCCGGCAGGGATGGCGTTCCCCTACGACTTCGGATTTCTTCCTTCCACTCGGGGCGGCGATGGCGATCCGCTGGACGTGCTCGTTCTCATGGACGAACCGGCCTTTCCCGGATGCCTGCTGAAGTGCCGCCTCATCGGTGTGATCGAAGGTGAACAGGAAAGCAAGAAGAAAAAGGAACGAAACGACCGGCTGATCGCCATTGAGCATGGAAACCATGCCTGGGCTAACGTCAAGAGTCTGGACGATCTAGGCGACCATTTTTGCAAGGAACTGGAGGAATTTTTCGTCGACTACCACAAGCTCTCGGATGAAACATACTGCATTCTCGGCGCCAAGGGCGCCAAGTCCGCGCGCAAGCTCATCAAGAGTGGGATGAAAAAATTCTAAGTCTACTTGCCCTGAACGCTAACCGATATGAAGGAAATGATTTTTAGATTTCTCGTGGGCGGGGCGGTTGTGTGCTGCTTTTCCGCCCTTGGAGATATCTTCAAGCCCAAGAGCTTCGCCGGCTTGCTGGGCGCAGCGCCGTCGGTCGCACTGGCCACGCTCTCGCTCACTCTATTCAAGGACGGTAAACACTACGCGCAGATCGAAGCTCGATCCATGATCTTAGGCGGCTTCGCCTTTTTTCTTTATGCGTGGCTCGTAGCCTGGCTCCTGGTACGAAGTGTAGTCATCAGAAGAAAGTTTTCCGTTCTCGCTGTAGCCTCGACTTCGCTTGTGCTGTGGTTTGCCGCCGCTCTTGGCTTCTTTTATGTCGCGTTCCGCTGAGGCTCGGTAAGGCGATGCATAACGAGAAAGCTTCATGAAGGTCCCCAAAGTTCGCATTGATGTTTCAGCTCTCCGGGAAATCAAGTGGTACGAATATGCGCTGCGATTCCTGTTCGGCGGCGCGATTACGGTTGGCGCAGGGCTGATTGCAAAACGCTGGGGTCCGGAACTAGGCGGGTTGTTCCTTGCGTTTCCCGCGATCTTTCCCGCCAGCGCCACCCTCGTCGAGAAAAAAGAGAAAGAGAAGAAAGCTAAAGCTGGAATCGACGGAACCAATCGCGGACGCACATTGGCTGGGATCGATGCCGCGGGCGCCGCTTTGGGAAGTATTGGCCTCATCGCGTTCGCCCTCACAGTCTGGATTTTCCTTGGCGACTCCCCGGCATGGCTGGTTCTGTTCGGCGCCACATTCGCATGGGCGTTGGTTGGGGGTGTTTTATGGTACCTGCGGAAGACAAAATATGGACTGCGTCTCTTGCGGGCCCGCAATCGCTAGCATCCGAAACTTTTTTCGCGCTGAATTCACCCGAGAGAGCTTTTTACAATTCCCTGACCGGCGCGTGACATGGTCTCGGACTTCGCCACTTTATTCTTCGTTCACCGTGACTCGACCCCTGCCGAACAATCGCGGAATTCAATTTTTGAGAATTTGGAGCGTGGAACCATGAGCAGCGAAGAACTCAGCTCCGCTATCGTGTCTTCTGAAACCAGCCAATCCTCCACTGAAAACAACTCATCGCCTCGTCGCAACGTTAACCGCCGCTCCTTTTTGAAAGGCAGTGCGGTCGCCGGCGCAGCAACCATAGGAGCGGGCATTCTCGTTAGCCGTCTGCCTGCACTCGCATCGTCACAAAAAAGCAGCAGCAATTCCCTTTCCTCGGGAGACATCGCCATCCTCCAATTCCTGGCGGCAGCAGAATTGATCGAAGCAGATATGTGGGTTCAATATGCCGAACTCGGCGGTGTGAACGCTTCTAATCCGTATCAGGTGGCCTTCACGAACCTCGATGGAGACGGCCAGCAATACATCAGCAGCAACACGCTGGATGAAATCACCCACGCGAAATTCATCAACGCTTATTTGCAATCGAAGGGCGCACCGGTGGTGAATTTCGACCAGTTCCGCACGCTGCCCAGCAGCAAGGCGACGGGTGCGCGGCAAATTGGCCGCCTCACCAATCTAATGAATGTGACCGTCGACACCAGTTGGTATACCCGATATCGCAGTCGCAAGAATCCGGATTTCGGAGCGACCTTTCCCCAGGCCATCGTCCTCAGCGGCCTGCCGGCAATTCCGCGAACCAATGCCGACTTCGGCCCTACCAATCACGCGCAGGCCATCGCCAACACCGCTGCTTTCCACTTCGGCACCATCGAACAAGGCGGCAGCAGCCTGTATTCGGCCATGGTGCAAAAGGCCAGCGATGTTGAGGTCCTGCGAATCGTAGTCAGCATTGGCGGAGACGAAGTCGCCCATTTCCTGGAGTGGGTGGATTTCGCCGGCAACGGCGTGCAGACTCCTCTCGCACCCTTTACCGATCCAACCAACGGTCTGACGTTCCCGGACTTCAACGCCACCGGCAACAAGCTTCTTCAGACCAACCTGATCTTCCCGATTCCCTGTGAATTCATTGACGCGTCCTTGCCCAATTGCGCCGTGATCCGTCCGACCGATCCGGATGGTATTGCAGCCGGCGCGGTTAAGGCATTCACGGACATGGGAATTTTTGTCGGTCAATCGACGAAGTTCTTCGACACGTTTAGCGCGCTGGCCGCAGCCGCCGACGCAGCCGAGCGCAGCGTCTAACCAGGAAAACGCGGGAGGCGGTCTCTACTGAGCACCGCCTCCCACGATCGTTATTGCAGGCAAAGGAGAATTATGTTTGAAGGATTGTTCCAACCCATGCACATGCTGATGGTTTTTGGAATTGCGCTGCTCGTCTTTGGCCCTAAGAAGCTGCCGGAACTGGGTAAGGGCCTCGGAGAAAGTATTCGCGGCTTCAAGTCCGCCATGTCTGCGAAAGAAGAGAAGGCTTCCGCACCCGAAGCATCGAACTCGAAACCGCAAGGCTGACCGAAGCCGAGAGCTGCACATCGGGTCAACTCGCCAAATTAAAACTAGAGACCGACTCATCTCATTCGCTTTTGCGATCAATGGCGCGAAAACGGCATTGCCGGTTCCGCGTGCCGCAACTGAAATCGCGATGCTACACTTTTCTCATCGATGCTCACTCACCTCGAATGCACTCGCTGCGGCGAACTCTATCCCGCAGACCGCCCGCAGAGCGTTTGTCCCACCGACGGCGGCATTCTCTACGCCCGCTACGATCTGCCCGCGATCAAACGAAGCTTTTCTTCCGCTCGTCTTGCCGGGCGTGCACCCAGCATGTGGCGATACGACGCTGTCCTTCCCGAGGCAAACCCGGTTACTCTCGGAGAAGGTTTCACCCCGCTGCTGCCCAGCCGCGAATATCCCAACGTCTTTATCAAAGACGAAGGCCTGAACCCTACAGGATCGTTTAAAGCGCGCGGCCTCTCGCTGGCCGTAACCATGGCGCGTCACTTTGGCTCAAAGAAACTTGCCATCCCCTCGGCCGGGAACGCCGCCGGAGCGCTCGCCGCCTATGCCGCCACCGCTGGACTTGAAGCCCACATATTTATGCCGATCGATGTTCCTGGGGCGAACCGTATTGAGTGTGACTACTACGGCGCGCACGTCACACTCGTCGATGGCCTGATCAGCGACTGCGCCCGCCGCTTGGCGGAGCTGAAAGAAAAAGAGAGCTGGCAGTCCGAAGGCTGGTTTGACGTCTCCACGACGAAAGAACCATATCGCGTCGAAGGCAAGAAAACGATGGGCTACGAAGTCGCCGAACAACTTGGCTGGACCTTGCCGCGAGCCATTATTTATCCGTGCGGCGGCGGCGTTGGATTGCTCGGCATGTGGAAGGCGTTTGACGAGATGCAGGAACTGGGCTGGATCGGCGCTCAGAGACCAAAGATGATCGCGGTGCAGGCCGCAGGTTGCGCACCTATCGTTAAAGCCTGGAACGAAGACAAATCCGCTGCTGAAATGTGGCCGAATGCCGCGACACTGGCTGCTGGTTTGCGCGTGCCAAAACCCTACGGTGATTACCTGATCCTCGACATATTGAAAAAGAGCAGCGGCGCGGCAGTTGCCGTTGCCGACGAAGAGATTCTTGCAGCAACTCGCCATTGGGCGAAAATCGAAGGCATTTTTGCGGCGCCAGAGGGAGCGGCATCGCTGGTGGCTTATCGCAAACTCCTCGCCAGCGGATTTCTTACTCCGCAAGACACCGTTGTGCTCTTCAACACAGGCTCAGGACTGAAGTATCTCGACCTGCTCGATCCGAAGTCTTCATCAGGATCAACGGTACCTGCGAAATCGAAGCCTGCCTCTCGTCACATCGCCGGCATCATCGGCCCATATTGAGTCATGCGGTCCATACTCCCGATCCAGTACACGCCGTACAAACTTCAAGCCTCTCTTTTACGGCATCTGCCTGATGCCCTGCGCCGCGCTTTGGGAGTCAGATGAAGAAGATGCGGTTGACGATCCATACAGAGGGACAAAATTCAATGAATTCTCCAAGAAAATTCGCAATGTTGTTGGTACTAGTTTGCTGCTCGGCGTGGGTCGTGGCGCAGAGCGCGGGCTCAGCCGGTTCCGCGACCGGAAGCAGCGGCTCCGCTGGACAAAGCTCCACCCCAGGCACAGCCACACCGCCGCCGGGAACTGCAACTCCGCCAGCTTCTACGGCAACGCCACCCGGCTCCACTGCGACGCCGCCCGCTGGTACGGCAACCCCGCAAACGACTCCGCAAACTCCAGGCGCAGGGTCAGGCTCCCCGGCGAATACTTCAAATCCGGCGCCCGGAACCGTGCCGGGAGCGAACTCCACGACCAATCCGACCCCGGGTAGCAATACGCAGCCTTCTACGGTAAATCCGAACACATCGAAGACCCCGGGCACCACGCCCAGCGGCTCGCCTTGCGGAAGTTTGCCGGCCACAGCTGGAACACCCGGCGGATCAAACCAGGGATCAACCGATCCCACAACTCCTAACCCTGGCTCATCGCCGACAACCGGTAACAGCGACGTGAACAATTCGGGAGCAAGCGCCTCGGGTACTCCGTGCCCGCCCGCTGCCGCCGGACAGTCGCCTAAATAAGCAGCCGATATTTCTGAGAAAGCTCGATTCTCTCCTGACGCGGGCCCGCAAGCTCGGGCCCGCTTTTTCATAGATGAGATTGATCACGGACAAAATGTTGTCGTTGTATTCTTCATACAAATGTGATGGGCTTGCCACGCGAGCTTGAAATGAGATGGTCGTCGGCGGGGAGGGAGCGCTATACTCCCACAGGAAATGGCTTGGAGTGAGATTCCGATCCAGCCCGAATTCCGGCGAAACGCCCTTGCAGCAGTGACATTAACCCCGTGTACCAATAGCCAATAACGAAGAGTAGAAGAAATGGCACGGTAATATAGTTTTCATTGTCAATGGCGTAGTAGACCGCAAGCGCGAAATAGGTTCCAATCAGCATTTCGAGCCACGGCACCCATCCCAGCCTTTTGCGATATTTTGTGACGCCCACCCGATCACCCTTGGCCTCGACACGATATTTCGGCGTACGCGCGAAGGCGCTCTGCTTGCCTATGAGCGCCTCGATCACCGCCTTCGTGTTGGTGATGGTCAGTCCAATTCCCAGCGCCATCAGAAACGGCAAATAGAGCAATGCTCGCGGCCACGAGCGTGGAAACAACTCCCGCTGCGACACTAGGTAGAAGCTGGAAATCGAGAACGTCGATGCCATGAACAAGGGCAGGTCGATATAAAGCATCTGGAACCATCCCTGGTAAAAACGAATGATCATCGCCGGGAGCAACAGCGTCGAAAGCACGATCATCAGCGGATAGCTCAGGTTGGCTGTCAGGTGATACCAGGCTTCAATCTTGGTGTGCAGCGGCGCATCGCTGCGAAGCACACGCGGCAGAATCTTCTTTCCCGTCTGAATCAGTCCCTTGGCCCAGCGCGCTTGCTGCGTCTTGAAGGCGGTCATCTCAACGGGTAACTCGGCCGGACATTCCACATCCTGCAAGTAAACAAATTTCCATCCTGCAAGCTGTGCGCGATAAGAAAGATCGGTGTCTTCCGTAAGCGTGTCATGTTGCCAGCCGCCGGCTTCTTCGATCGCCGTGCGCCGCCAAACTCCGGCAGTGCCATTGAAGTTGAAAAAAACGCCGGACCGTGCGCGCCCTGAATGTTCCAGCACAAAATGCCCGTCGAGCAGAATCGCTTCCACTTCGGTCAAGAACGAGTAGTTGCGATTGATGTGCGTCCAGCGCGTTTGCACCATGCCGATTTTCGGATCGGTGAAATGGTGGATGGTCTTTAGCAGGAAATCTTCGGGCGGAGTGAAATCGGCGTCGAAGATGGCGATGAATTCGCCCTTGGCGGTCTTCATTCCTTCAGCCAGAGCACCCGCCTTGAATCCCTCGCGGTTGCTGCGGCGATGGTAGCTGATGGGATTGCCCAATGCCGCGTAACGCTCCACCAGGCTGCGCGCCACCTCTACGGTTTCATCGGTGGAGTCGTCGAGCACCTGAATATCAAGCTTCTCCGGCGGATACTGCAAGCGGCAGATCGACTCCAGCAGCCGCTCCACTACATATTGCTCGTTAAAAATCGGCAGTTGCACGGTGACTCGCGGCAGTTCCTCGAAATATGCCGGCGGATCCGTGGTGCGATTCTTTTTGTGCTTGTAATAAAGGTAGACCAGAACGTAACGGTGCATGCCGTAGGCAGCGAGCAGGATGAGCACAATGAAATACGGAATCAGCAGTAGCAGATCAAAGCCGTTGGCGTGGTATAGGCCCTGAAAAGTCTTATCCAAAAAATGCTGGCGGACATATTGACCAATGCCTTTGGGGGCGGTCCAAACCGCCAGCTTCGAAAAGAAGATGAGATCAGAATTCAACAAGCAGTCCGGTCAAAACCTTTATCTTACCGGATTCGCAGCCCAAGCCGAATTCAAGACCAGGGATTAATAACTGCCTTCAGTACAGAAAAGTCCGAGACATTGCGGGTCACCATCGTGAGACGGTGAATCTCAGCTGTCGCGGCAAGGAAGGCGTCCATCGCGCCGATGGGATGCCCCAGGGCCTCGCTGCGCGATACTATTTTGCTCCAAGCCTCGGCGATGTTCTCATCGATGCCTAAAATTCGGCCGTCGAAGCGCAGCGGCAAATCCCGCAAATCGCCACCGCTTTAGCTCTACCCGCGCTCCCCTTTTAAGAACGTCCCCTCCTGCAACTCCGCAAATGCCTTCCGCAGTTGCTCCTGCGTATTCATCACGATGGGGCCGTACCACGCAACGGGTTCTCCCAGCGGCTTTCCTGACACCAGCAGAAACCGGATGCCGTCTTCGCCGGCTTGCACTGTCACTTCATCACCGCGATCGAAAACGATGAGCGAGCGGTTATCGGCCTCCACCGGGGGCGCAGTGTCCAGCCATTTCACCGCTTCCGTCGGCACGGCCAGTGGACCTGAGGCATTGCAGAACTTTCCGCTGCCCGCAAAAACATACGCAAAAGCGTGCCGCATCGTTTCCACCGGCAGCGTCTTCCTCTTGCCCGGCGACACCGAAACATCGAGATACACGGGGTCGGCAGCGATGCCATCCACTGGACCGGTCTTTCCCCAGAAACTTCCGCAGACGACTCGCACATGTGTGCCATCGTCGTCTGTGATCTCGGGAATATCCAGCGCTTTCACTTCCTGATAGCGCGGCGCAGTCATCTTGAGCGCCGAGGGAAGGTTCGCCCACAACTGAAATCCATGCATGCGACCAGCCGGGTCACCTTTCGGCATCTCCTGATGGATGATTCCGCTGCCCGCCGTCATCCATTGAACGTCGCCTGCCGCGATGGCGCCGCGATTCCCCATGCTATCCCCATGTTCCACAGTCCCGGCCAACACATAAGTAATCGTCTCAATGCCGCGATGCGGATGCCAGGGAAAGCCCGCCAGATAATCCTCGGGAACATCGTTGCGAAAATCATCCAGCAAGAGAAACGGGTCGAAATCCTTGGTGTTGCCAAAGCCAAATGCGCGCCGCAAATGCACGCCAGCCCCTTCCAGAGTTGGCTTTGATTGAATAAGCTGTTTCACCGGTCGAATCGACATAGTGGCCTCCCGCCTCAAAGGTGTTTGATGTCCTTCGCTCTATCAAAGACTCGCGGGCAGTGAGTTGCCCATTGTCACAAGCACTGGACGCGTTAGCGCCGTGTGCTAACTGAAAATCTACTTTGAATTCGGATGCAATCTCAACTGGGGCAGCCCGGAAATGGATAATGCCGACAGAACCATCGGCCTGTGTCGCGCAGGCACGCAGCCTTTTACTGCTGCTCCTTTAGCAATGGCACGGCATCAATCTGCACACTGCTGTGCTCGCCTTCTACGAGACGCAGTGCTCTTCCCTGCCCTTCATAGCTCTTCAGAAATTCAGGATTGTAATAAGCTTCGCCCTCCACGCTCTCCCACGCAAACAGCGTATATGCACCCGGCGGAATTCCATGCAAAACGAAACGCCCGCCTTGATCCGTCACGGTATTCCGATAGCGATCGGTGCGCGACTGGAAGCGTTCTTCCGGAACCAGTACCGCAGTCGCGTTGCTCAACGCTTCTCCCTTATGGTTGGTGACAAGACCGTCCACGACGGCACCGTTGCTGCTTGCTACAGCATCAAGAACTAGCGCGCCACCACTCGCACTGAATCCAGCGTCTAAGACCTCGCGGCTACTCACCACCGCTGATTTCAAGAACCAATCGGGCGATGCAGCACCTTCGGCAGGCAGGACAAGGAAATAGCGGCCCGGAGGAACATTTTTCCACGCGAAGCTGCCATTGGCGGCAACCTGCGTCACGTCTGAAAAACCGTCTGCCAGGGATAGCGCACCGGTCACGTCATCGTTTCCGTCTGCGGAGCGCAGAGCAAGAAATAATTGATGGGAGTCGAATTTTGCGCCATTGCTTTTGCCTTCCACTCGCAACCGCCCACGAATCTCGCCGCCGGCTTGCAGAATCAGACGCAGTCCGATTAGGTTCTCCGCGCCAACCTCAAGTGTTTGTCGCGCCATCAACGGGACCGGCGTTGCGCCCGTCACCGCCGCGAGCAGCGTATAAGTCCCCGGAGATACGTCGCGAATTTCAAAGCTGCCATCTTTGCGAACCTCGCCGCCATTCAAAATCGAGTTGAAGTCCGTCGATCGCAATACGACCGTCACCGAAGCATTGGCGGGAATATTCCCTACTAAGCCACGGATAGCCACGCTGGGACTAGGCGTCAGAGAAAAGTTCGCCGGCAAATCCTCGCCCGCGCGCAACTGCACGGAGGCGGCCTGCGCGCGATCTTTCACGCCGGGATAATACGTCGTCATATATGACGTGATCAGCGGTTTGCCTGAAGGACAATTCTCAGCAGCGTGGGGCAGACATTCTTGTTCGCCAAGTTGTCCACCGCCCTCAGCAGGAACAGCATTACTCGCCGTTTCAATCAGGCTCTTGAAATTCGGCGGAGGAGTCACAGAAATGTAGTAGCGGCCGGCCGCCAGTCCCGCGACGCGATATTCGCCCAGATCGTTGGTGCGCTCTCCCCCGGCTTGCTGCCAGCGGATGCGCCCGCCGGCAAACATCTGCCGCAGCACGGCCACCTGCGCATCGGATAGTGGGTCGCCGTCTTCGTCAGTTACGCGTCCGTCGACCGCGGCCGTGGCCTGAAGACGAATCGCCACATCTTTCAATTCTTGTCCGGCGGCAAGCGTAAGCAAGCGTCCGTCGGAACGCGGCTGACTCCTTTCCACTTCGACGAACCCGGTTCGCTCGGCCATCAACCGGTAACGGCCCGGTACGATCCCCTCAATGCGAAACGTGCCATCGGCTGCCGTGACCGCCGTGTAATTTCCGCCGACGCTCTGGTTCTCAGCGATCAGTTCGATCAGAGCCTTCTTCACCGGCTCCGATCCTGGATCTTTTGTGACCAGACCCGAGACCACAACTCCCCCAGATGATGCAACCTTCGCTGCCGTATTGGAGGATTGACCTGCAGCGGGTAGAGCAAAACCAATCACGAGCGCAGCGAGCAGACAGGCATGAGCAATTTTCATCTCTTAGCCCTGTGGGAGGTTTGGATCCAAATCGGCCGACTGGAAGGGTGAGCCAGAGCAACGTCAATGATCGCCATGTAAACGATCGTCAGAACTTTGTTTATTCTACCGGGTTTCGGACTGCCGTCAAAGCGTGCCGTTGGTTCGGGGTTCTTCAAAACGGATCGACCTTGCGTGCATATCCAAGGCCCCCGATAATCAATCCTTGCAAATTCGCTCGTCCTTCATAAACAACTTGAACGGCGCGCCAATTTGTGAAAAAGTCTCTCGCGGCGATAGGAGGCCGCGGAATAATGAAAATTAAAAAAGTGGTTGCAGTCGTAGTGCTGGCTTTGGCAGCAGTGTGCGCACATGCTCAGGATATCGTTGGAGACTGGCAAGGCACTCTTAGTACTGGCATGGGTGAGTTGCGTATCGTGCTCCACGTCACAAAATCTGCCGACGGGGCCTTGAAGGCCATACTGGATAGTCCCGACCAGGGCGTCGGCGGAATGCCGGTGGATTCCATCACGCTCGACGGCAACAAGCTGAAGTTTACGGTAAACGTAGTCAAGGGTTCTTACGAGGGAACGGTGAAAAATAGCGGCTCGATTAGCGGAAACTGGGCGCAACCCCAGAAGATGCCGCTCGAGTTCAAGAAAACTACAACTCCCCTAACGCTGGTGCATCCGCCCGCGCCTCCATCCGACATTGACGGCGAATGGGAAGGCATTTTGGAAACGCCGTCACAAGGTAAACTGCATCTCGTCTTCCATCTCAAAAATACCGCCGATGGCCTGACCGCAACCATGGACAGTCCCGACCAAAATCTGCAAGGCTACCCAGCTACTGAGGTTTCACGTAAGGGCTCGTCAGTCAAGATCCACATGATACAAATCTCGGGCGAGTTCCACGGCAAGCTCAATAAAGAACTCAGCGTCATGAGTGGAGATTGGACCCAGGGGCCAAACTATGCTCTGACACTCAAGCGCGCGAAGGAAGAGCCAGCCAGCGTACAAAAGCCCTGACACTCAGGCTCACATTTTGACTGAGACTTACTTGGGAAGGAATCATGAAGAAAATGATCGCCACTGCGGTCCTATTTCTGTTTCTGCTCGCCTTCGCCCATGCTCAAGATATCACTGGAGACTGGCAGGGCACGCTCTCGGCGGGCGGGCAGGATCTTCATCTCGTGCTGCACATCAGTAAAAGTGGCGCAGGGGGCCTCGCAGCCACGCTCGACAGCATTGATCAGGGCGCAAACGGCATTCCCGTCAATTCCGTCACTCTGAAAGATTCCAAACTGAACCTGAGCGTGAATGCCGTACATGGGACTTATGAAGGCAACGTTTCGAGCGACGGGAAAATAATCAAGGGCACATGGACGCAAGGCCAGGCGCTGCCACTCGACTTCCACCGCGCCGCGACCGCGGTCAATACCGCCAAACCCTCTGATATCGACGGCATGTGGAGGGGCACGCTTGAGACTGCGGGCGGAATCAAGCTGCGCGTAGTCTTCCACATCTTCAATACCGATGCTGGTTTGAAAGCCATCCTGGACAGCCCCGATCAGGGAACGAAGGGACTGCCCACTAGTTCGGTCACGCGGGACGGCGCATCACTGAAGATCGAAGCGAAACAGCTCGATGGAGTCTTCTCCGGCAAGATTGCAGCGGATTTCTCATCCATCGATGGAACCTGGACGCAAGCCGGAGGCACTCTGCCGCTGGTGCTCAAACCTGTGAAAGACCACACGGAGATGGAGCCGAAGCGTCCCCAAAATCCAGTGAGGCCGTATCCATATCACGATGAAGATGTGTCTTACGACAACAAAGCACAAAACGTAACGTTGGCCGCGACGTTCACTATTCCGCAAGGCAAAGGACCGTTTCCGGCAGCGCTACTGATCACCGGCTCCGGTCCGCAGGATCGCGACGAGAGCTTGCTTGGACATAAACCGTTTTTGGTTCTCTCCGACTACCTCACACGCAAAGGCATCGCCGTGCTGCGCGCCGACGACCGCGGCACGGGCAAGTCCACGGGAAATTTTTCTACTGCCACGACAGCGGACTTTGCCACCGATGCCGAAGCCGGAGTTGCTTATCTCAAGACTCGTCCAGAAATTGACCCGCATAAGATTGGATTGATCGGACATAGCGAAGGCGGTGTGATCGCGCCCATGATCGCCGCACGCAACCACGATATCGCTTTCATCGTGATGATGGCCGGCACGGGCGTGCCGGGAGACGAACTTCTCGTCGCACAGGTTCGGGCGATTGATGCAGCAAGCGGCCAGAGTCCGGAAGAATCCGAGAAAGCCGCGACACGGGAGCGCGAGGTTCTCAACCTGCTGAAGACTGAAAAAGATGATGCGACTCTCGACAAAGATCTGCGCGCGAAACTTGCCGGCGATGTTCCGGATGCGCAGATCGGAGTCTCGATTAAGCAGCTCACTTCTCCGTGGTTCCGCTTCTTTATTAGTTACGATCCGGCCACCGCGCTGCGCAAGGTCACCTGTCCCGTGCTCGCGATCAACGGAGAAAAGGATACTCAGGTGCCGCCGAAATTAAACCTGCCTGCCATTCGCAAAGCCCTGGAAGAAGGCGGTAACAAACATTTCGAAGTCGACGAACTGCACGGCCTGAATCATTTGTTCCAAACCGCAAAGACCGGAGCGCCGAGTGAATACGCGCAGATCGAAGAAACGATATCTCCAATTGCGCTGGAGAAAATGGCCAGTTGGATTCTGCAATAGTAATATCTTGTTTTCTGTGACTTTCCTGAATTCCTCACTTATGAAATTCCAGCGATACTCTTCGCGCTTATTGTTTGCGGCGATTCTCGTTGCAACAAACGCCGCCGCACAATCTTCCCCAGCGACAAGCACGCTGCCTCCGCCTGTACATCTGACCTCCGAGCAGGATCATCAGCGGACGATGGATCTGCTGCACATTACTTCTCTGCGGCGCGGGCCTGATGGCGATCCTAAGTCTCCTAACGCCGCTAATTTTGATGAGTCCAAAGTCACGCCCTATGCCCTTCCCGATCCGCTCGTATCGAACAACGGCAAGAAGGTGAAGACGGCAAAAGTCTGGTGGAAGCAGCGTCGGCTGGAAATCGTTGAAGACTTCGATCGCGAAATCTACGGCCGCGTTCCCAGCAACACTCCGAAAGTGCATTGGGAGGTGATCAGCACGACCAAAGAAAATGTCGGGGACACGCCGGTCATCACAAAGAAGCTTATCGGGCATGTCGATAATTCCTCCTACCCGCTCATCAGCGTCGACATTCAATTGACGCTGACCACTCCGGCAAACGCGTCCGGCCCCGTGCCGGTCATCATGGAGTTTGGCCTGAGCCCGGAAATTTTGGCTGCGCTGAAAAAGCGTTTTACTGAAGAGCAGTGGGCGGCGTTCGCCGGCAATGGTCCACCGTGGCAAAACCAGGTTGTGGCTAAGGGCTGGGGATACGCCATTCTCATCCCTACCAGCGTACAAGCCGATAACGGCGAAGGCCTGACCCAGGGAATCATTGGCCTCGTGAACCGGGGTCAGCCGCGCAAGATCGACGACTGGGGAGCGCTGCGCGCGTGGGCCTGGGGTGCGAGTCGCGCCATCGATTACTTTGAGACCGACAAGGCCGTCGATGCGAAACAGGTTGGCATCGAAGGTCTGTCGCGCTACGGCAAAGCTGCGCTGATCGCGATGGCATATGAGCCGCGGTTGGCTATCGCCTTCGTTGGATCGTCGGGCGCGGGAGGAGCCAAGATTTGGCGGCGCAAGTTTGGCGAGCAGGTGGAAAATGTTGCATCCGCGTCGGAGTATCACTGGATGGCCGACAACTTCCTCAAATATGCAGGGCCGCTCACGGCTAACGACCTGCCTGTGGATTCCCACGAACTAATCGCGCTGTGCGCGCCGCGTCCGGTGTTCATCAGCAGCGGTTCGCAGCAAGTCGAGGGAGGCTGGGTCGATGCGAAAGGAATGTTTCTGGGCGCGGTGGGCGCCGGTCCGGTTTACAAATTGCTCAGCAAGAAGGATTTGGGGACGACTGAATTTCCACCGATGGAAACCGCGCTGATCGACGGCGACATCGCCTTTCGCCAGCACAGCGGCGGGCACACCACGGGGCCGAACTGGCCGACGTTCTTGACGTTTGCGGGGCTGTATCTCAAAGCTCCGTCGCGCTAGCGCATGAGAACTGTTCTTTCGCCGCTTTGCGGCTAAGAAGGCCAATTCTTATTTGTTGACAGGCTCAATCTCGTATGTTACATATTGTAACGCTACAATGACTAACACTAAGCTGGTACGTCTAAAGAATCTGGGAGAGGTCGAGCAGATCGTCATGGATTACGTCTGGACGCATGGGCCGTCTTCTTCTGAGGAGTGCCGCGAGGCGCTGGCTTCGTCGCGTCCGATGAAGGACTCGACTATTCGGACAGTGCTTCGACGACTTGAAGAAAAGGGTTATCTCACGCACGAGACTGAAGGCCGCACGTTTATCTACAAAGCTTCGGACGCGCGGCAGAATGTTGCGGTGCGCGCGGTGAAAAATATTATTGACCGTTTCTGCGGCGGGTCGGCGGAGCAACTTGTGCTCGGCATGGTGGATAACGCCGTGCTTGATCGCGGGCAACTGGAACGCCTGGCGCGCAAGATCGCGGACTCGGAAAACTCGATCCCGGCCAAAAGATCTTCAAGCAATAAGGATGGAAAGCGATGACACCTGTCTCGGTTGTGCATGCCTCCAGCAGGTTTCTTCTTCAACTCGCGAGTCCGGCCGCGCGCGCTCTGGCGCTCAGCGGCGCTGCTGCTCTTGCACTAGCTGCCTTCCGCGTGAGGAGCACTTCTGTGCGCCTTTTCACTTGGACGGCAGTTCTTTACGCGGCGCTGGTGCTGCCCTTTCTAGGATGGTTGTTGCCACCGGTCTCGATTTCGACGCCAGCGGTCCTAAAGACGAATACGTTCCAGATTGCGGCTGCTCCGGTTTCTTCTCCGGCCCGTGAAGTTGTTGTCGAGCGGAGTAAAGCGGTGAACAAGAGGCGAGACACTGAAAACAGCAGCATGACCGTCTCGTCCGCGACTGTTTCCAGGCCTTTTTTGCTATCGTCTTTTTTGTCGTCGATTCCATGGAGCGTGGTTGCGGTTGGGATTTACCTGGGTGTGTCGTTCCTTTTTCTTGTGCGCTTCTTCGTGGGACTGGCATTTACTTATCGCTTAAGACAATCCTCGCAACTTATTGACGAATGGCGGCTGATCTCAAAACTTAAGCATCGTGCTTCTGCCTTGCGGCTTGCCTTCATTCCCGAGGTCTCCGAATCTGAATTCATCGCTGTGCCGGTGACGATTGGGGCGCTACGCTCCTCGATCTTGTTGCCCACGGGCTGGCGCGAATGGGACGACGCCAAACTTGCCGCGGTCGTTGCCCATGAAATGTCGCACGTGGCCAGACGCGACGCGCTAACGCAGCGCCTGTCGCTTTTGCATCGCGCATTTTTTTGGTTCAGTCCGCTGGCCTGGTGGCTCGATCGGCATCTGGGAAATCTAGCGGAACAGGCGAGCGATGAAGCGGCTCTCGCCTGCGGCGCCGACCGCACGGAGTACGCCAGAACTTTGTTGGGCTTCTTTGAGGCGCTGCAAGGCGTACCGGGACGGGTCCGGTGGCAGGGTGTCTCGATGGCCAAGGCGGGTCAGGCGGAACAACGATTAGAAAGAATTCTCTCGTGGAAGGGGACGGTTACCATGAATTTCAGGAAGACGGGCGTCAAGAAGTCTATCGGGTTGGCGATTATCGCTTTTGCAGTTCCGGTGGTTTATCTCACCGCGTCGGTGCAGCCAGCGAACAACGCACCTTCACGCGCAATTTCTTCCCGGCAGGATGTGGCGCCGCAAGCCGTGCCTGCAGTGGCGCCGGTTCCCGCGTCCAGTTCCCTGCCCGCTCCCGTTCCGCTCGCTCCTGTGGCGCCGGCGGCGGCATTGCCGGTTCCCGTGGCACCGGTCGCTGAGGTTGCGCAGGCGGAGACTACAGTGTCATCTATGGGCCGCGGCTATTCCTATTCTTACGGTTACGATGACGAACAGCGATTTGTAATCGTCTCCGGAAAGAGCGATTCACTGACCATGTCAGGATCGATGGAAGATGCGCATCACGTCGAGAAGCTGAAAAAGTCCATCCCAGGCGATTTCATCTGGTTTGAGCGCGACGAGAAGTCCTACATCATTCGCGACCAGGCTACGATTGACCGCGCTCGGAAACTCTGGGCTCCGCAAGAGGAGCTTGGCAGAAAACAGGAAGAACTCGGCAAGCAACAGGAAGCCCTGGGAAAACAGCAGGAAGAACTTGGCGCGAAGATGGAGCAGGTACATGTCAAGGTTCCGGACATGACGGCGGAGATCGACAAGCTGAGAGCTGAATTGAAGCAGCTCAATTCCAGCGCCACCGTGGAGCAGGTCGGCCAGATTCAGTCCGAGATTGGAGAACTGCAGAGCAAGATCGGGGAGATCCAATCCAAAGCTGGCGAAGAGCAAGGCAAACTAGGCGAACAAGAGGGCGCGTTGGGAGAGAAGCAGGGCAAACTCGGAGAGCAACAAGGCGAGCTGGGCCGCCAGCAAGGCGAACTGGCAAAAAAAGCCTCGCGCGAGATGAAGCAGCTTCTTGATGAGGCGATTGCAAAGGGGATCGCGCAGCCGGAGGTATAGGCTGGAAACGCCGGGCTAGGCTAGCGGATTACATGGATGGGCACGCTTATCTTGAGTTTCTTCCATGCTCTTTCAGCGGTGTAAACGGGGAGCTTTAACGCGATCCCCAGTGCAAGGCAAGCGCGGTCTCCCAAAGACAGCCCAAGAGGCCCGGTCTGAGTGACCAGATCTCCGGTGATCCTCGCCTGTTCCTCGTCAAACGGCAGGACTTCTCGCACGGGACTCGTGGCATCGTCCCATGCTTGCGCCGAAGTCCACCCACGACTCACGAGCTTGGTTTGCACTTCGGCGAGATTCACCGCACTCGCGACCGCGCGAGCCAGCAGATCGGGAGTCAGCGTATCCGCTCCGGGCTCGCCATTGATGACCGCGAGGATCGCGGAAGCATCGAGCACAATTCTGTCCACGGTGTCTCTCAGGCTCGTCTATTCATGCTTCGCGGCCTTGCGGCGTTCGGTGAGCAACTCCTGCACCAGCGAGGTTCCCGGTTTTAAATATTGCCGGGCGCGTTGCTGCGCCCGCTGAATGCGGCGTTGCTGGGTGGTGATGCGCAGTTCGTCGTCTTCGATGCGAAGCACGACTTCGTCTCCGACCTCGATGCCGAGGGCTTTGCGAAAGGAAGATGGGATCACGACGCGGCCGTTTTCGTTGACGCGGGTGCGGGTTTCTGGAAGCATGACAAACCTTGTGCTATCTGACACAATTATAGCATTCGGTCACGGTGTCCAATTCGGGCTCTGTCATCGCAGGCACTCGGGCCCCTCTGGGGATCGATCCGATCGGAAAAATAAAACAGATTTTTCGTAAATCATTGATAACAAACATGTTGCTCGTTTTTATCTCGAGTCAATGCGGCTAAATTCTTGAGAACAAAATAACTTACCCGCAAATTATTCCATTCAAAGGACTTACGGGATTTTGCTTCCGCTAAATGCTTTAGAATCAGCGCGCCGTCCGCAAATTCTTGCATTTGCAGGACTTAGGTCGTCTTATTTCTTCGAATTGTCAAAGATCGAAACTACGTATAGACATGATTGGACGCTTCGCTGCAGTTCGAGTCAAGGAATTTGGGGTTCAATAGAGAGCGGATTCCCGCTCTGGGAAATAGTTAGTTCTAAAGATTCTGATCCGCCTTCGCTCCGCATTTGTGGTATAACAGTTATACCATGCGCTATACCTTTGATGAGCGCAAAAGCAGGCTGCTGAGGGCAAATCCGAGGCGAGGAATAGGGTTGGAAGAGGCGCAACAGATTTTCGAGCGGCCTTATTACCTCGACCAGCGCAGCGATTGGCCTGAGCAGTATCGCGCCATTGGATGGGTTGAAGAACGCCTGTACAGTGTAATTTTCGAAATCCGTGAAGATGCGGATGGCGAGTATTACCACCTAATCACGCTTTGGAAGGCCACGACACAGGAGCAACAACTGTATGAAGAAAACTCTTAAACCGCGAAGGCCCAAAGGTGCGGAAACGATCGCCCGGCTGGCTGATAAAGGAAAGGATGTCTCGGGCTTTTTTACGAATACAGGGCAAATGATGCGCCCGATTCAGAGAGTCAACGTCGATTTTGCCCCGGTCATGCTCGAAGAATTGGACAGGGCTGCGCGGGAGTTGAACATCAGCCGCCAGGCAGTCATTAAGACGCTGATTCGGCAGGCGCTCGACCAGCAGTATGCGGCGCGGGGGAATCGTGGGGTAGGTGCGCGGGAGTAGTCTCTAAGGGACAAGTGGAGGGTTCGCAGGACGGGGTGCGACCCTCCTTGAAGTAACTTGATTTGAAGCCCGATTGTTTCGATAATAGTGTTACCTTGGCAGGGAGCTAGATATTTGCTGTCGCGGACGGCCTCGGAATTTCCGGGGCCGTTTGCATTTTCAGAGGACGGCGAAATCGAGGCAGCTTTCGCGCCACACTTCCGCCAGACTGGCGGGAATTTGTAGACGCCTGCTCTAAAAAATGATAGTGTCATCGACGAATTCTTCCCCCTCGCATACACGGGTGAGTTATGTCTACTTATGAATGTCCGAACTGCCACCTCACGATCTTCGAAACAAGGGTGTATTACAAAGAGCCCGACAGAATAACCTGCCCGCACTGTCATAGAAGCTTCGACCCAAGGGCTGGCGAATTGGGAGACAAGAAGGATGTGGGGATTTAGCCGTGCCTGATTCGACCGTTTCGCCCTCGACCGAAGCTAGGGTCGACAGTTCAGTTGAAATGGCCTCGCAGCAGTTATTACTCGAGATATCGAAGACCTTGCTGACCGGGACGCTCGCCGCGACACGCGGCACTATGCAAACGCTCCAGAGTTTAACGGGCATCTTGCTGGCCGCGTACTCAACTCTTCTCGTTGGCTTTGGTAAGCAGGTCGGAATTGATCGTATACCCAAGGTAGCTGCGGCAGCCCCGGTTGTCCTTTATGTATTCTCCCTGCTGGCTGGTTTCGTGCAAACAATTCTTTATCGCGGGGCGCCGATAACATTAGGGGACCTACGAAGCGGGATGCAAGCTTATGAAACTGTGGTCGCCGCACAGCGCAGACAGCTAATACTGCCGGCATTGCTTTTGCTCGGTGCCATTGTCGCCAACGGCGTCGTCGCGGCGTACGTGCTTCGCTTACACTGACCCAGGTCCTTCTCGAAGTCCCCTGGATAGCCTCCGCGAGGTCGTTCATCAATCGAACTCGCATCGGAATCGAGAATTGGCATCCGACCCCCGGCCGGGCCAAGCGACTACGCATGAAGGCTCAAATCCTCGGATGTGTTCACCGCAGGCGATAGTCATGCCGTTCCGACCTGGGCTGGGCGGGCGGGCCCGGAAGGGACGACCTTGGCGTTTCCTTTCTTGTGTTCGACCATGGAGGTTAGTGAGGGGACGCCGAGAAACTTCATGTGCTTGCCCTTCCTCTTTCCAACCAGACGAATTCCGGCACCCTCAAGGTAGCTCTCGACAGAGACCTTAATGAACTCGTCGAGCCTAAGGTAAGTTTCGAGAACTTTCATAGATCGGTAGCACTTTCCCCATCCGTTTATCAGATTCTTCAGCCGCTGTAAGGTGTCGAATAGGCTGTTTCCGCTGGAAAGCTTTAGCACTTCCTCGACCTTTCCCCTGAACCGTTGAATCACTTTCTTCGCCGGGAAGTTCTCCTTTCCCTCGAACATAACACCGAGAAACATCAAGCCCTCTCTGGAAAAATTTCCGATTCTGCTTTTCGAGTTAGGAGCGTCGAGAGCGTGGATCTCCAGGTTCAGCGTTTTGAGAGCGTCCTTGGCAAGATTATGCGCCTGGTGCGCCCTTTCTTCCGTCTCGCACATTACCACGAAGTCGTCGGCATACCGCACGAGGTTAAATCCATGCTGCAGCATTCGCCGGTCAAATTCATAAAGATAAAAATTCGCCAGCATTGGAGACAAAACGCCGCCTTGAGGAATCCCGGAATCCGCACCGAAGAATAGCTCTTGAAATTCCGTTTGGTGACCGTGCAGATCTTGCAATTCTAGATCGAAGCATTGTCTAAGTAGCCGCAAGAGACTTTTGTGGCGCACGCGCTTGGAGAACATTTTCCAGAGCACCTCCCGGTCTACTGCCCCGAAGAAGTTGATAATGTCCGCCTCAAAGTAAAATTTGTTTCCCTGTGCGACCAGCTCATGTATGCGGTCAATCGCATGTTTCACTCCCCGACCCTTGATGAAGGCGAAGCTGCTGGGAAGATTGAACCCTCGAAAGGAGGGCTCGATGAACAGCGCGATTGACTTCATCACGACCCTATCCCGGACACTTGCGATTTGTAGAGGCCGAGGCTTCGATGATCCCGGTTTCTTAATGGCGTGAGCCCTAAGTTTGTTGAAAGCGTAGGTATCCGCGCGCAGGTCTCCGCTAATCTGCGACAAATTTTGATCCAGGGAGTTCTTGAAGGCCTTGATTGTTACATTATCCAGGCCTTTTGAGAGCATGTTGCGCTTGGAAATCTCTCGCCAAGCTTTGCGGAGATGTTCCCGATCCGAAATTGTGTGGAGTGCCGATGCGGAGTTCATGTTCGGAAAAAGTATTGCCGCCTGCGGAGAGGCCTCGGATGCAGGCGGCATTTCTCTACGGCGTTGCTTGAGCAGTACGACGAACGTCGTTACGCTGTGCGCATTCGCCTTCGCTTCGTCTTGAAGCGACGCCTCCACCAAGGCTCCATCGAACGG
>Ga0209006_10001077_pt1 | contig 25047 bp, 19 predicted proteins | sample JacPin_JW_Ref_O2_FD_188567 | JGI IMG/M metagenome (GOLD analysis project Ga0209006, IMG submission 188567) | Forest soil microbial communities from Algoma, Ontario, Canada - Jack Pine, Ontario site 1_JW_Ref_O2 (SPAdes) (version 2) | ecosystem: Environmental > Terrestrial > Soil > Boreal... | reverse complement strand
GTCTTTCCCTGCCGTGGATTGGGTGGGCGGATTTACGGAAATATGCCGCGTTCGGCGTAGGCGCGGCCGACGCGCTCGAGGGCGATGCCCATGGCCGCGACGCGCCAGTCGCATTTCTTGGTGGTGGCGTACTCGCTCACGGCCAGGTAGGTGCGCTTCATCCGCTTGGCCAGGCGCTCCTCGACCTCTTCGAGATCCCAGCGTTCCGAGCGCTTGTTCTGCAGCCACTCGTAGTAGCTGACCACCACGCCGCCGGAGTTGGCCAAGATGTCGGGGATGAGGTCGATCTTCTTGTCGTGGAGGATCGGCTCGGCGTCGGTCTCGGTGGGGCCGTTGGCGCCCTCGACGATCAGCTTCACGTTGAGCGCCTTGGCCTCTTCGACGCCGATCTCCAGCTCCAGCGCGGCGGGGATGAAGATGTCGGCCACGGTGGCGAAGAACTCGCCGATCAGCACGCGCGTCACGGTGCCGATCAGGCGCTGGCCCACGGCCGCGACCTTGCCGCCGACGTCGGCGCGATAGGAATAAGTCAGCCGCGTGCCGCCGCCTTCGGGCGCAAGCGTCACGATGCCTTCGCCATTACCAAAGCCGAGGGCGCCCGACGCCGTGCCGACGAGGCGCACGGACCGCGGCTCCTGCATGTCTTTGAGCTCGATCTCCGCCGCGTAGAGGCCGCGAATGCCGGCAACGCCGATCATCACCTCGGCGGCGTAGCGGTCCGGCGCGATCTGCCGCAGGCTCCGGCAGCCCGGGACGATGGCGGCAAGCTCGGCCGGATCGACCAGGCGGCGCCACACCTCGGCGGGCGGCGCCGCGATCGCCACCGCGCCCTCGCCGCGCAAGCCGCCCGGCGGCAGCTTCGCGTCCGCGCGCTTCTCGGCGGGCGCCGACAGCGTCACGTCGTTCGCCAGCGCCCAGACGCGCTGCAGGGTGAGCGGCAGCACGATGTCGTCGCGGCCGAGCGCATCCGCGACCGCATTGGCGATCGCGGCGGGCGTGAGCATGGAGCTGCCGTCGCCCATGCCCTTGGCGCCGAGCGCATTCATCGGCGAGGGCGTCTCGACATGGCCGATGGTTACCTCGGGCACTTCCATCGAGGTTGGACAGAGATAGTCCGCAAACGTACCGGAGAGGAAATTGCCGCGCGCGTCGTAGGCCAGCTCCTCCATCAGCGCGGCGCCGAGGCCGTGCGCGAAACCACCATGCACCTGGCCCGCGACGATCAGTGGGTTCATCTGCCGGCCGACGTCGTGCACCGACACGTACTTGTCGATGCGCAGCACGCCGGTCGCGCGCTCGATCTCGACCGCGACGAGATCGACGACGAAGCCGTACGTGACGGCGGACGGAATGCGGTCCTCGGCGTCGGGCGAGCCAAGCGTCGGCGGCGACAGCACGGTGCTTTCGTAAATACCGGCCGAGACGCCGGCCGGCAGGCCGTTCGGATTCCAATGCGCGCGCGCCGCGATGCGGCGCAACGGCATGCCGCGGTTCGAGCCGTCGGTCACCTTCACGTAGCCGTCCGCGAGCTCGATCTTATCGGGCGGCGCCTCGAGCGCATCGGCGCCGATCAGGCGGATCGCATGCGCGACCTTGTCGGCGGTCTGCGCGATGGCATCGACCACGATCGCGGCGAAACGGTTGGAGTAATTTCCCGACGCGACCGACCAGTTCGAGGTAAGGGTGTCGATCTCGGTCACCACGTCGATGTCGTCGGGCTTGAGCCCGAGCTTGTCGGCGACGATCTGCGCCGCGACGGTCGCGTGTCCCTGCCCGTTCGGCGTGCTGTCCAGCCGCACCGTCACGCTGCCGGACGGGTCGATCGACACCACGGCGCTCGCATTGGCGCCCGACTTCGGATCGGTCTTGCCGCGCTCCTCCGCGGTCTGGGCGAGCGACACATAGGCCATGTTGGAGCCGGACGGCTCGATACCGGCGCAGAAGCCGATGCCGTAAAGCTTGCCGGCCTTGCGTGCGTCCTCGCGCTTGCGCTTGAGCGCGTCGTAGCCCGAGAGGCGCAGCAGCTCGTCGAGCGCCTTGCCGTAGTCGCCGGCATCGAGGATCGAGCCGGCCGGGCATTTGTATGGGAAGGCGTCCTTCGCCACGAAGTTGCGCCGGCGCAGGTCGACCGGATCGATGTTCAGCTTGCGCGCCGCCATCTCCATGATGCGCTCGAGCGCGAAGTAGAACTGCGGGCCGCCATAGCCGCGGTTGAGGCCGATCGGCGTCTGGTTGGTGAGGACGAGCGTATTGTCGACCGCGATGTTCTTCACCGCATAGCAGCCGTTGCAGGCCGCATGCATGCGATAGACCGAAGCGGGCTCCGGCGGCCGCAGATAGGCGCCCATGTTGGCGAGCGTATTGAAGCGCAGCCCGATCAGCTCGCCGTCCTGCTTGAAGGCGGCCGCGACCGTGCCGCTGCGGTCGCCCGCGGCGGAGGCCGCCGTGAGATGCTCGGCGCGGTCCTCGATCCATTTGACCGGGCAGCCGAGCTCGCGGCTCACCGCGGCGAGCAGCACGATATACGAGAGGATCGCCTGCTTGATGCCAAAGCTGCCGCCGCTCGCCGGCGGCGTGATCAGGCGCAGCCGGTTGCCGGCGACCTTGAGCGCGCCCGCCATCAGCGGCTGGAGCACGAACGGGCCCTGGAAGTTCGACCACACCGTGAAGCGGTCGGGCGCCTGCTCGAACTGGGCGATGACGCCAAAGGTCTCCATCGGCGTCGAGGCATAGCGCGGATAGGTGTAGGCGAGCTCGACCACCTGGTCGGCCTGCGCGAACGCGCGCTCGGGATCGCCGTAGCGGAAGGTGCGCCGGTTGATGGCGTTCGAGCCGGCCTTCTCGTGCAACAGCGGGGCGCCGGGCGCGAGCGCCGCCGCGATGCTCGCCGCCGCCGGCAGCGGCGCGTAGTCGACATCGATCAGCTCGCAGGCGTCCTCGGCGATGTAGCGCGTGTCGGCAACGACGACGGCGACGGGCTCGCCGACATAGCGCGCGCGGTCGATGGCAAAGGGGAAATAGGGGACGGGCGCGCGCACCACGCTCGGAATCGGGCCGACGGTGCGCAGAAGCTGCGCCCCGGTGACGACGCCGACGACGCCCGGCAACGCGAGCGCGCGCGCTGCGTCGATCTTGACGATGCGCGCATGCGGATGCGGCGAGCGCAGGATCGCGGCGTGGCGCAGCCCCGGCACCGGCGCGAGATCATCAATGAAGCGCGCGTTGCCGGAGAGGAGGGCCTGGTCCTCCTTGCGCGGCAGCGCCCGGCCGACCCACGGCTGATCCGTCGATGAGATTGAGGGCAACGAAATCCTCGGGCGAAGCGTTCTGCGGATGCTTTTACGGAAGCTGCCACTGCAGCCACGCTTACGCAACCCAAGGGACGGGCCGTGGGTGCAAGCGGCACCGCTTTCAGGCTTGGCCCATGGTTCGAGACGCGCCGCCCGTGGCGGCGCTCCTCACCATGAGGAGTCGGGTTTGGCGCGCAACAAACGCCACCTCATCCTGAGGAGCTCGTCGTCGCGCAGCGACGACGAGCCTCTCGAAGGATGGGCCGCGAGCCGCTACTTGAACTCCGGCCCCATCGACTTGACCGTCCAGCTCACCGCGAAGGTCCCCCGGCACACGATCTCGACCTTGCCGCCGCGCAGCAGCCGCACCTCGTGGAACGGCTCGATGCCGCGCACATCGGGGCCGCCGGCGATGTCGATATAGGTCGCGCCGTCGCGGGTGAACCAGCGCGGGGTCGAGCCATCGCAGCGGCCGGACGTGTAGTCCTGCGTGCCCTGGTCGGAAAGCTCGACGTCCTGCAGCCTCATCAGCAAGGCATGGGCGTCGCCCGCGCGGGCGAGCCGGCCGTCGGCGATCAGGTCGAAATAGTCGAATGCGCAGCCGCGCCCGGCCCCGCTCTCCAGGCTGACGAGCGCGAGCGAGGTCGGCGTGCCCGTATTGGCGTAGTCGACAAGCACGTGGCCGGCGACGCGGCTCGACCAGCGCCGCGTCGCGGCATCGGCGTCCGCGTCCCGCGCGTCGGCGACCTTGGCATAGCTCACGTTCCCCTGCGCCACCGCGCGGCAGAGCCCCGCATCGGCGTCGCGCAACGGGCGGAACGTCTCGTGCTCGCCGTGGCCGAAGTCGCAGACGAGATGCTCGCTATTGCTCGCATCGATATAGCCGAGGTAGCTCGGGTAGCGCTCGTCCTCGGCCTCGAAATAGAGCGTGTAGACCTTGCCGCCGTATGCCAACCAGCGCGCGCCGAACGGCAGGTAGTCGCCCGGCTGAAAATCCTTCGGCGTGACGTCGACCGGCTGCGAATTCCTGGGCGCGCCGCGCGGGCGGAACGCGAGATCTTCGCCGCGCATGGTGCCGTCGCGCGCCGCGACGGTCACGTCGTCGGGCACGCCGTCGTTGTTCGCATCGAGCAGCCCGTTCTCGACCAGCATGGACTGGACCGCGAGCCCACGCGCCGCAATCATGTTGCACACCGCTCCCGCCTCGCCGCGGCTCGGCAGGTGCGGCGCGGGCACGCGCTCCTGCGCATCGAGCGCGCCGAGGGGCGATGCTGCAATCACCATGGCAACAAGGCAAAGTCGACGGATCATCACCACTCCGCACCCGTTTTACACACCGCACCCTCGCTTTTACCACCGCCATCGGCGAGCCGCGTGCGTAACTGCCGGCAACCGCGCCCACAATTCGTCACGGTGGCGTGCGCATGATGACCGACAAAGGCAACTGCGAGGACGTGATGAGTGCAGGGAAATGCGTGCGATTATGTCCCCGCTACGCGTCCAATAAACCCTTACGGTATGCTGACAGGATGACCCGTCGCCACCGGCCCGGTGGGATGGAAAAGATGGTGTGCGCATGCTCGTCGCGCCCAACATGAGCCACTCCGTTCACCCGAGCGACGGCCGCGCGGTCGCGCGTAACACATGGATACGCCGCATGTTTGCTACCAATTCGCGTCTGCAGGACTACTCGCTCGCCGACATCGTCAACCTGGTGAAGGCCGCGACCTTGGCCGAAAAGGTCAATGCCTCGATCGACGAGCTGGCGTTCCGCCGGGTGATCGCGCGGCACAGCACCCCCGATTATCGCTATGCCAAATACCTCAAGAAGCGCACCTGGCTGCGCTCGAAGATGATGCGCGCGCTGGAAACCGGGGTCGACAAGGCGCCGCCCGGCGCAGTCCTCGATCTCGGCTGCGGCCCTGGCTATTTTCTCTACATCTGCAAATTTTTCGGCCACGCGGTGCACGGCGTCGACCTGCCCGACGATCCGTTCTTCAACGACATGGTCCGGTTCTTCGGCATTGCGCGCACCGACCTGGAAATCCGTCCCTTCCGGGCCTTGCCGGCACTCGGCCAGCGGTTCGACCTCATCGCCGCCCATCAGATCTGCTTCAACGGGCACGCCTCGACCGCGCCGTGGGGCGTGAAGGAATGGGATTTTTTCCTTGCCGACCTGCGCGGCAACCACCTCAAGCCGGACGGGACGATCGCGCTCGAGTTCAACCCCGAACCGTCGAGCGCATTCTACGGCGAGGAGCTGCGGAACTGGTTCGCGGCGCAGGACGCACAGATCTTCCGCGGGCGCGTCATCCTGCGCGATCGCGCCACGCCACATTGAGGTTAGCGTGACTTCGTGCCGCTCATCGTGCGCAATCGGCCAGCGGTAATTTTGATGTCGACGCCACCAATCCTCCGCGGGCACCTCCACGTAATCACATGATAATGCCACGCTTCGGTCTCGTTTCGGGCTGAAGCGTGGAGGTATGCTCGCCAAGGCTGGCGCGTTATCCGGTTCGGGAACAAGGACCATGTACGCCTATTTGTTGAGTCATTTCGATCTGCCGATCCTTCATGTCATCAACGGTTTCTGCGGCCAAAGCTGGATACGCGATCGCCTGGTGAGCCACCTCGCGCTCAATTTCAAGTGGGCGATCCCGCTTTGCGTCTGGTGGGTGCTGTGGTTCCGGCCATCCCACGATCAGCTGGCGCGACGGCGGATACTCCTGGTGATCATCGCGAGCGTGCTGGCGTCGCTCGTCATCAATCGCGCGATCTCGGTCGCCATGCCCTATCGCGTGCGGCCGATGGAGACGCCCGACATCGGCTATCACGCGCCGCTGTTCGAATCGGGCTTTCGCTATCCCGATTTCGAGGCGTGGAGCAGCTTCCCGAGCGACCAGACGACCTATTTCTTCGCCTTCGCGGCCGGATTCTGGCTCCTCTCGACCCGATTGGGCATCGTCATGGTCGCCTACAGCACCCTGATCGCCGTGTCGCGCGTCTATCTCGGGACGCACTTCCCGAGCGACGTGACGGCGGGCGCCTTGCTCGGCATCGCGGTCGCGCTCGCGCTCAATCGCGACTATGCGCAACGCGCCGTGACGCCGTTGCTCGCCTTCGAAAAGAGCAAGCCCGCCTATTTCAATGGGCTGATGTTCTTCATCCTGCTCGAGATGGGGACCGGCTTCATGAACGTGCGGGATATCGGCCGCTCAGTGCTGCATCTCGTGCACGGATCCTGAGGCGTGGCGCGCGCCGCGCCAGCGCCCGCCCCATGCCGCCGACGGATCAATTGCCGCTGCCCGACAGGAACTCGCGTCGCACCGTGCGCAAGATGATCCACACGTCGAGCCACAGCGACCATTTCTCGATGTATTCGAGATCGCAGCTGATGCGCCCGATCGCGGAGCGCGCTTCCGTCGTGCTGCCGCGATAGCCGCTCACCTGCGCGAGCCCGGTGACGCCCGGCCGCACCACGTGGCGCACGAAATAATAGGGCACGAGATGCTCGTACGGCAGGCTCGCCGCCAGCATGCCCGGCACATGCGGGCGCGGGCCGACGAGCGACATGTCGCCCTTGATGACGTTGATCAGCTGCGGCAGCTCGTCGAGGCTGGTGCTGCGCAGCAGGCGCCCGATCGCGGTCACGCGCGGATCGTCATCCGTCGTCTGGCGCACGCCGCTGCGGTCGGCGAGATGCGTGTGCATGGTGCGGAATTTGTAGATGCGGAAGCGATGATTGCGATAGCCGTAGCGATACTGGGTGAACAGCACCGGCCCGGGCGAGCTCGCCTTGATGGCGATCGCGATCGCGGCAAACAGCGGCGCGAAGAACAGCAGCGCCGCGCCCGCGACCATCACGTCGAAGAGCCGCTTGAGGCTCGAGCGCCCCGGCTCCTTGTCGAGCTGCGCGGCGCGCGCCTGGTGACGCGCGCGCGCAGCCGCGAATTGACGGCTGGATCCGACCGGTTGGTGGAAGATCGGCGCCGGATCGCGCCACGCCACGCGCGGATCGTTCTGCGACGCCATAGCCGATAACGCCATTTCTTGGCTCCCTTGCGTTCAAACGGCCAGTTCTTGCCGCCAGCTCCTGGCAGAGGGGCGACTCGCGGCTCGCGCCGGAATCACGTCCCCGGTGCGCCCTCCATAGCGCGAAGCGAGAGATGTCTTGTGAACCCGACCCGCTGGGATGATCCGGCACGTGACGACCCTTGCCGGCGCCAAACGGGCGCGCCGCTGACGCGCGGCGTTCTGTGGCGCATTCTTCTGCGCGCTTTTTGAATTTAATGCGGCAGAGCAAAAACGTCGGCGCGGAAATTCTCGGCAGCACGCGGCGATGAGCGGACATCCGAGCGCGCGCCGCGGAGAAAAACATCCACGCGAACAATGCCGTCTCTACGATTGCACCGCAAGCCGATTGGATCAGCGGATGAAAAGCGATTCTGCCATGCGGCGGCGGCAACGCACGGCGTCAACGAAGTGGCAGGCATTCGCCGATTACAATTGATTGTCGCGCACATCGGCCGGAAAATAGTCGGCGGTACCATGATGATAAATTTGCCACGCATATCAGCGGACGATTCGCGAATCGACACGCCCGCGCATGACATGCCCGACGGTCCGCACGCGGTTCACCGCGCCGATGCGTGCGATGATCGCCATGGGCCGCGTGGAACCCCAGGGGGACGCCGGCTCCGCAATTGGCTGATCGCCGGAAACATCATGGGATGGGCGCTGATCCTCTTTGCGGTTCGCGCGCTCCTTTCCTGATTCTTTGATTCCGGAAGGTATCTTTCGGCCGCCAGCTCCGAGTTCCCGCGTCGTTGCGCCCGCTTCGTGCCCATATTGTGACGCTCTGCTGCCGCCTTGACCAGCACACGCCGAAAATTTGCGCGCACGATGACGAAATGAAAAAGGTATTTGGTGATCCCGCGCGATGGTTCCGACGTATTGATAAAATCATCTGCTTGCCGACCTGATCCGCCTGTGACAGGGGTAACGGTGTCAGGCCTATTCACTTGCAGGGTGGCGCGTAGGATTGGGTCATGGGGGATGGTTTCTCGCGGTTCGCCTGCGTGGCACTCGCACTCGCGCTTGCGGGGTGCAACACGGACGCGCTCGAATATGGCGGGCCGACCGTTCCGGTTCGCGCGGAAGCGTTTGCGCCGGTCCGACCGCTGCCCGGGCCTTACGTCCTCGGATTGAACGACACGGTGCGGATCAGGGTCTACGGCGAGGCCGATCTCTCCGGCGAATACGTCATCGACAGCAGCGGCTTCCTGTCGATCCCGCTTGCCGGCCGCGTACGCGCGGCGGGACTGACGCCGCCGCAGCTTCAGCGCGAGATCATGAGCCGGCTGAGCGACGGCGTCATCAAAGAGCCGCATGTGACGGTCGAGATCTCCGCCTACACGCCGATCTATGTGCAAGGCGAGGTGAAGCGTGCCGGCGAATTCGCTTACAGCCCCGGTCTCATGGTGATGGACGCGGTCGCGCAGGCCGGCGGGTTCACCTATCGGGCGAACGAGCACAAGGTCTATATCCGGCCGAAAGGTGCGGGCGAGGAAGAGCTTTATCCGCTCGACTTTCCGGTGCCGGTGCATCCCGGCGACAACATTCGAATTCCCGAGCGCTACTTCTGAGCGCGCTGCGCGCTCGCCGGTGCGCGAAGATGAAATCGACAAAAGGGTAATGGAGGGTGACGGGGTTGCCGCTTCGGCGGCATCACAAGAAAGGCTTTTTGCCGTGCAGTAGTTCCCGTTGCGGCGCAGGAACTGGAGCAAACGCTGCACGTTGAGGGCTCAGGTGGGAAACGGTTGCCCTCGCGAAATAGAAACCCTTCGACACAGAAGGGAAGAATTCATGGCGGCGTCGACCCCGGTTGGGTGCGTTCGGGTGACGAGCGGACGGGTGAGTGGTGCATCGCAGGCGGAATCATTGGCGTTCGCGCGTTCTTCGGCGCACGAACACGATGGCACGGTGGTGCTTTGCCACCGCGATTACGCTTGCGACAGCATCCTTCGCTGATGCGCAGGTCGTGCCGTACGTCTCGACTCCGGTCGCGCCGCCGTGGAACGCGCAGCAGATTTTCGAGCCGTCAACCCTCCCTGATCTGACGAGCCCGGATCAACGTACACCCATTGCGCCGGAGGATTTACCGGTGACCCAACGCGTGCAGCCCGGCTACGAGCCCGTCGGCGTCCGGGCGGGATCGTGGATGATCAGTCCATCGATCACCACCGGCATGCTCTACGACAGCAACGTGTTCGCGGCGCCGAGCGGCGCGCAGGCGGATCTCGCCGCGATGATCCAGCCGACGCTGCGCGCGCATACGCTGTGGGAGCGCAACGGCCTCGATCTGCAATTCTCGTCGCAGTCGACGCTGTACATGAATCATCCCGGCCTCAATCAGACCGATGTCGGCTTGCGCGGCACCGGCTGGATCGATGTGCGGCACGATGCGCAGATTCTCACCAGCTTCCAGGCCGTGCACCTGCACGAAGGCGTCGGCACGCTGAGCTCGCCGACCGGCGCGATCCAGCCGACGCCCTACGATCTGTTCTCCGGCGACGTCACCTACCGCCAGGAATTCAATCGGCTCACCGCGTCCATCGGCACACGGGTCGATTCCTACAGCTACGGCACGACGCAGGCGCAGAACGGCTCGCTGATCGACCAGAGCAACCGCGACGGCCAAGTCTACCAGGTGCACGGCCGCGTCGACTACACATTGTCGCCCACGCTCGCCCTGTTCACCTCGACCGACGGCAATCACCGCGAGCTGCGCGGCACGCCGCAGAATCCGCTCGACTCGAGCGGCTACCGCGCGCTCACCGGAGCCGACATCGAGCTGACCCACCTCATCACCGGCGAATTCGCCGCCGGCTATGCCAGCCAGCGTTTCGCCGACGTGACGGTCGGCACCGTCGCGGGCCCCACCTACCGCGCGCTGCTGAGCTGGCATCCGACCCGGCTGCTCGACCTGCACCTCAAGGCCGAACGCGTCGTCACCGAGTCTGCCGACACGACCGCGACCGGCGTGCGCGCGGACGGCGTCGAGGTCGGCGCCGACTACGAGCTGCGCCGCAACGTCATCTTTTCCGTGATGGGCGCCTACGAGCTGGAGAAGTTCTTCGACCAGATCCGCACCGACCGCGTCAGCACCGCCGACGCGCGGCTCAAATACCTGCTCAGCCAATATGGCTATGTCTCGCTCGAGTACCGCTTCATCCGGCGCGACAGCGACATCCCGATCAACAGCTTCGACAAGCATCAGGTCATGATCAATGTTACGTCGCAATTCTGACGACCGCTACGATGGGCCGCCCGAGGCCGCCGAGGACGCAAGCGCGCGCGAGACGCAGCGTCACACTGCCGACCTGCGCGAGCTCACCCGGATCCTGCGCCGACGCTGGCAGATGGTCGCGGCGGTCCCGCTCGTGCTCGTCGTCCTTGCCGGGATCTTCGTCGTCGTCGTGACGCCGCTCTACACCGCGACCTCGACCATATTCGTCGATCCGCGCCGCGCCAGTGCAGCCGATACCAGCAATCAGTCGCTGCCGTCGAATTTCGGCACCGACGACGCGACCATCGAGAGCCAGGCGCTGCTGATCCAGTCGGTCGCGATTCTCGCGCGCGTGGTCGACCGCCTCGATCTCACCCACGATGCCGAATTCCAGCCCAAGCCCGGCCTGCTCGATCCGATCAAGGCGCTGTTCGCCTCGCGCCGGCTCCCCGGAGGGGCGAGCCCGGACCAGGTCGCGCGCGACAACGCGGTCGACATCCTCAAAGGGCGCCTCAAGGTGACGCGCCAGGGCACGACCTTCCTGATCGACATCAATGTCAGCTCGGAGCTGCCGCAGAAGGCGGCGACGATCGCCAATGCGATCGCCGACGCCTACTTCACCGAGCAGGTGCGCTCCAAATACGAGGCGACCAAGATCGCCGCCGACTGGCTCGACAAGCAGATCGCCGATCTCAAGTCGCGCGTGTACGCCTCCGACAAGGCGGTCGAGGACTTCCGCTCCGCCAACAATCTCACGGTCGCGCAGGGCGTCACCCTCAACGACCAGCAGATCACCGACCTCAACAACAAGCTGGTCGACGCGCGCGCCGAGACCGCGCAGGCGCGCGCCAAGCTCGATCATCTGCAGAAGGTCTCAAAGAGCGGCGGCGATGCCGGCGCCTTCGACGACGCGCTCTCCTCCGACGTCATCGCCCACCTGCGCGCGCAGTACGCCGAGATCGCCAAGAACTACGCGGACCTGTCGAACCGCTACGGTCCGCGCCACCCGCAGGTCGCCAACGTGCGGGCGCAGCTGCGCGACACCCAGCGCATGATCAACCAGGAGGTCAACCGCATCCTCGAAGGGACCCGCAACGCCTACGCGGTGGCGAAGTCGCGCGAGGAATCGCTGCAGAAGAGCCTCGACGAGGTGCAGGGCATCTCGACCGACGCCGGGCCCGCGCAGGTGCGGCTGCGCGAGCTCCAGCGCGAGGCGGAGGCGAACCGCACGATCTACGAGTCCTTCCTCGCCCGCTACAAGGAGACGAGCGCGCGCGAGAGCCTGGAGATGCCCGACTCGCGCATCGTCACGCGGGCCGATATCCCGATCTTCCCCGCCTTCCCCAAGCGGCTGCTGATCGTCGGCGTTGCGCTGGTGCTCGGCCTCGGCCTCGGTTGCGTGCTTGCGCTGCTGGTCGACTATCTCGACCGGCGCGTCAAGACGATCGAGCAGGCGGAGGCGATCTCCGGCCTGCCCGCGATCGCGGCGATACCGCTCGTCAGCACGCGCGATCTTGCGCGCATGGCGAAGCAGGGACGCTGGGAGCTCGATCACTACGATCCGCGCACCGTACGCCTGCTGCCGCCCGCGCTGCAGCCGCCGCTGATGCGCTACGCACTCGAGGAGCCGACCTCGACCTTCGCCGAGGCGGTGCGGGCGATCCGGCTTGCCCTGCTGCGGGCCTCGCGCCGCGAGCCTTCGCGCGTCGTCATGATCACCTCGTCGGTCGACGGCGAATGCAAGACGACGCTCGCGGTCAATCTCGCGCTGTCGCTCGCGGTGCTCGGCATCAAGACCATCGTGGTCGAGGGCGATCTGCGCAATCCGGAGCTGACGCGCTCGCTGTGCCCGCGCGCCGGTGCCGGGCTGTTCGAGGTCGCGCTCGGACGGCTGGCGTTGCAGCACGCGATCCTCACCGAGCAGGAGACCGGCCTCGCAATCCTGCCCTGCCCGCCGCCGCGCAACCCCGCCGTGCTGACCGAATTCATCTCCGCCGACGGCATGGCGGCGATCCTGCGCGAGCTGCGGCGCACCTACGAGGTGATCATCCTCGACACGCCGCCGCTCGCGCCGCTGGTCGACGGACGCACGCTCGCCGAGCAGGCCGACCACATCCTGTTCGCCATCGGCTGGGACCACACGCCGCAGGAGGTCGTCGTGCACGCGCTCACGATGCTCGCGCCCGTCTACGAGCGCATCCTCGGCACGGTGCTCACCCGCGTCGATCTGCGGCGCCTGCGCCTCTACGACTATTACCGCAGCTCCGCCTACCTCAAGCCCTATGGATACGGGCAAGAGCCGGCGCACGAGCCGACCCAGGAGGCGGCTGAGTGAGCCTCGACGCACCGGCACGCCCAGGCGACACATTGCGTCCGGCCTGGCATGGGCCGGCGCCGACGCGCGCGCCAGCCTTCGTGCCTGGCCCGCCGCACGTCCGGCATCGCCCGCGCGCGCGCGCCGACGGCATTCCGATCGATCACATCGTCGTCGCCCTCGCCGCTCTTGCGCTCGTGCTGATGAACGCCGTTCCGTCGACGCTGCTCACCTATCTCAAGATCCACTATGTGACGACCGGCGGCTCGGTCGTCGAGAAATTCCACCCCGCGACCTACGTGTTCGCTCTCGCCTTCGGCGCGATGCTGCTGCGCGACCGCGGCCCGGTCGGCGAGCTCGACCGGATGATCGCGCGCTCGCCGCTCCTGCTGCCCTACGGGTTCTCGATCCTGCTCGTCCTCGTGCAATCGATCGTCCTCGGCCGCCCGGTCACGAGCGCGATCGACACGTTCGTGCTGCCGCCGATCGTGTGTCTCATCGTCTGGGATCTCACGCCGCCGCAGCGGCGACCGCTCGTCTGGACGCTGCACGCGCTGATGATCGTCAACATCCTGCTCGGCTATTTCGAGCACCTGTCGGGCCATCGCATCGTGCCGCTCGCGGTCGGCGACCAGGTGCTCACCGACGAGTGGCGCGCCACCGCCCTGTTCGGACATCCGCTGCGTGCCGCCGGGCTTGTCGGCGCCTATGCGCTCGCGCTGCTGTTGCGGCCGAGCCTCTGCCCCTCGCCCTGGCTGCGGGTTCCGCTCCTCCTCCTCTGCATCGGCTCGCTGTTCGTGTTCGGCGGCCGCACCGCGCTGGTGATGGTTCTGTTCGGCATCGGCGCGCTTGCGGCGTGGGGCGGCCTGCGCTTCCTGCGCGGCGCGCGCGCCGGCGTGCCGCTGGTGATTGCCGGCATCTGCGTCGCCTTCGCGGTCGTGGCGGGGGCGCTGGTGCTGCTCGACGTCGGGTTCCTCGACAAGATGCTGCTGCGCTTCACCTCCGACAACGGCAGCGCCTGGGCGCGCATCGAAAGCCTCAACCTGCTCGCCTCGCTCGACGCGCGCGAGGTCCTGTTCGGGGTCGACTCGGCGCGCCTCGATTCGCTGCAATCGCTGTTCGGCATCCGCATCGGCATCGAGAATTTCTGGATCGCCTGCATTGCCCAATACGGGCTCATCGCCACGGCGCTGCTGACCATCGGGCTTGCCTGCTTCTTCACCGAGGTGCTCCGCCGCTCGCATCCGGCCGCCGCCGCGCTCGTGGCGTTTCTCCTCGTCATCGCGGCGAGCTCGCTGAGCTTCTCGGCGAAGACCGTGATGCTGGCGCAATACGTCATGCTGATGCTGCTGCTGCTCGGGCGCGATCCGGTCGCCCGCCGGCGCCACGCCCAGGGGCGTGTCGGCGCGGGCGCGTTGCCGCCGCGGCCGCTGCGATCGAGGTGAGCGGCGGTCCAATGCGCGTCTACGTCGACCATACCCACCTTGGGCGCGCCGTCACCGGCCTCGAGCGCATCACGCTCGAGCTGTTCTCACCGGCAGCGCTGGCGCCGCTCGACGTCGTTCCCGTCACGGCGCGCGGCACCGCCGCGATGGTCCTGACGCAGACCTTCGGCCTGCCCGCGCGGCTCGCGCGCACGCGCTCCGCCGTCCTGCTGTGCCCCGGATTTCCGCCGAGCCCGCTGCTCCTGTCCTACGGCACACGCGTGATCCCCTATGTCCACGACGTCTTCCTGCTATCGCGCCGGCGCGACCTCAATCGGCGCGCCCGGCTCTTTATGGCGGAGCCGTTCCGGCTCGCGGTGCGGCGCCTGCCGCGATTCCTGGTGAATTCGGAGGACACCCGGCGCAAGCTCGCCGCGGTCTGCCGGCCCGATGCAAGAATCGTTCTCTACCGGCCGCATGTGCGCAATGTCTTCGCCCTGCGCGCGGATGGACGCGCGCATCGCCCGGCGGATCCCGAGCACCTGCGCCTCGTCGCGCTCGGCACTGTCGAGCCGCGCAAGAATTTCCTCGCCGCCGCCGCGCTCGCCCACGCGCTCGCCGGGCGCGGCTATCGCCGCGTCACGCTCGACATCATCGGACGCAAGGGGTGGGGCGACGACTGGGCGCGGCTCTCGGCCGCGCCGGGCATCACGTTGCACGGCTACAGGACCGGCGAGCAGGCGGCCGCGCTGATCGACGCCGCCGACGCATTCGTATGCACCTCGCACGAGGAAGGGCTCGGCCTGCCGCTCCTCGAGGCGCAGCACGCGGGCCTTCCGGTCATCGCGCCTGATCAGCCGGTGTTTCGCGAAGCGCTCGGCGTGTCGGGTCTCTATGTCGACCCGGGGAATCCGGCGGCGGCGGCGGACGCCTTGGCGAGCGAATTCGCGCGCGCGGACTGGCGCCATCGTCACGCCACGCTGACGACGCAAAATTTGCGGCGATGGAACGTGCTGGCCGCCGCCGATCGCGACGCGGTCATCGACGAGATCGGCCGTCTTGCGCGTTCCGATGCGCACGGCGCGGCGGCCCGCGATACCGTCGCACCAGGCTACGGCAACGATACCGGCAGGCAACTGGCCGACTGATGAAATGGAATAGCGCGGCGATGTGCAGCAACGACCTGATCTTCGATATCGGCATGCATTTCGGCGAGGACGCCGAGTTCTATCTGGGCAAGGGGTTTCGCGTCGTCGGGGTCGAGGCCGACCCGGTGCATTGCGCCGCCGTCGCGCAGCGCCTCGCCGACCACGTCGCGACCGGGCAGCTGACCATCGTCAATGCCGCGATCGCGGCGCAGCCGGGCCGCATCTCGTTCTACCGCAACCTCGACAACTCGATCTGGGGAACCGCCGAGCCGGACTGGGTCGAACGCAACAAGCGGCTCGGCACGCGGGTCGAGCGCATCGAGGTCGAAGCGCTGCGCGTGGAAGACGTCATAGTGGCGCACGGGATGCCGTACTACATGAAAATCGACATCGAGGGCCGCGATACGCTGTGCCTCGATGGGCTGCGCGCCTTCACGGACCGGCCGAAATATCTCTCCATCGAGGCGAGCAAGACCGATCTTGCCGAGGTCCGCGCCGAATTCGACCTGATGCACGAGCTCGGCTATCGCGATTTCAAGGTCGTCCCGCAACACGTCGTCGCCCAGCAAGTTCCCCCCAAGCCCAGCCGCGAGGGCCGCTATACCGACTGGCGCTTTCGCGAGGGAGCGAGCGGGCTGTTCGGCGAGGAAGCCCCTGGCGAGTGGCTCGATCTCGACCGCGCCTTGCGCGCCTACGATCCGATCTTCCGCGCTTATCGCCTGATCGGCGACAAGCCGCTTCTCCCGATCGGACGCTTTCGCCCGTTGCTGCGGCGCTTCGGCATCGAGGCCGGCTGGCACGATACGCACGCCCGCCTCGGCGGCTTGCGGTCCTAGCGCAAGCATCGCGGCCGGCGTAGCGGGGAAGAAAATAGTGTCCAGCGCCAAGCAAGGGATGATCTGGTCCGCGGTCAACACCTGGACCAACAACGTCCTGTCGCTCGCGGTCGTCACCTTGCTGGCCCGCCTCGTCAGCCCGAACGAATTCGGCCTCGTCGCGCTCGCCGGCATCTACGTCGCATTCGGCCAGGTCTTCATCTCCGACACCGTCAGCGAGGCGCTGGTCCAGCGCAACCTGCTCGACCCGGCGCATCTCGACGCCGCCTTCTGGGTCATGGCGCTGCTCGGCGTCGTCGCGACGGTCGCGGGCGTCGCGGGCGCGCCACTGCTCGGCGCGGTCTTTTCCGAGCCGGCCGTCGTGCCGATCCTGCAGATCATCTCGCTGCGCCTGCTGTTCGATTCGCTGATGACGGTTCCCACCGCGCTGCTGTTACGCCGACTCGATTTCAGGAGCCTGGCGAAGCGCTCGCTCGTCGCCAACATCGCCGGCGGCGCGGCCGGCGTCGGCATCGCGCTCGCCGGCGGCGGCGCCTGGGCGCTCGTCGCCCAGCAGCTGGTCAATGCGGCCGCGACGCTCGCGGTGCTCAGCGCCAACGCCGGCTGGTTCCCGCGCCTGACGTTCTCGCGCGCGCACGCGCGGGATCTCATCGCCTATTCGTCGTTCACCGGCCTGTCGCGCCTCGGCTACTTCCTGGTCAACAATGTCGACCGGATTCTGATCGGCTTCTTCGTCACCTCGGCCGCGCTCGGCGTCTACAGCCTCGCCAAGCGCGTCACCGAGATGATGCACGCCTCGATCACCGGCGTCGTCGTCGCGGTCGCGCATCCGCACTTTGCGCGAGAACAGAACGACATCGGGCGGCTGCGCGAGGCGCTGACCGCGATGATGGACAAGACCGTGCTGGTTGCGTTTCCGGCCTTCTTCGGCCTTGCCGCGATCGGCACCGATGTCGTGCCGCTGGTCTTCGGCGCCAAGTGGGACGCGGCCGTTCCGGTGCTGCAGGTGCTGTCGATCCTCATGGCGCTCTACGCCGTCTCGACGCTGCACGGCGCGCTGGTGCGCGCCATGGGCCGCGCCGGATGGTGGTCGGGCTTCGTCAACCTCACGTCGGCGCTCTACGTCGTCGGCTTCGTCGTCGCCGGCCCGCATGGAATCGTCGCCGTTGCGGCGAGCTCGCTCGCGATGTTCGCGCTGGTGACCCCGCTGCACTTCTGGATGGTCGCGCGTCTGCTCGGCCTGCGCCTCGCGCGCTATGTCGCGCTGTTCGTCGCGCCGCTGGTCGCGTCCGCGGCGATGTCGCTCCTGATCGTCCTGCTGCGCGAGCGCGGCTATTTTCCCGCGGCGTCGCTGTTCGGCCGGGTTGCGGCCGAAATCGCAGTCGGCATGACGGCCTATGCGGTGCTCATCATCGTTCTCGCGCCGGGACGGACGCGCTGGCTGATCGCGCCCTTCCGCCGCTCGGCTGCGGCGCCATGACGGTCGCCACCGCTCCGCTCGCGACCGTCGCGGCGCAGGAAGCCTGCGGCGGCGCGCGCTTCTTCTTCCTGTCGGTGCGGACCTACGAGGCCGATTTCCGCCAGTTCCTGATCCAGGCGCTGCGCGAGCGCGGCCACGACGTCTGGCATGTCCGCATCGGCCGCGTCACGACAGTCACGAGCGACGGCACGCCGCCGACCGCGTTCACCGGCGTGGCCGGTTTTCTGGCGCTGACCCGCTTCCTGCGCTCGCGTGCCCACGCCTGCGATCTTGCGGTCTTCGTCGATTCCACCGGCCCCTACGTGCCGGCGCGCTCGCTCGCGCTGCGCGCGAGCCTCGGTCCGGCGTTGTGGTGCTACGACATCTTCGACAACATGACCTACGACTATCGCGGCCTCATGCGGATGCGCACGCAGGCGGCGACGCGCCTGCTCGGCGGCCTGTCGCCGGTGCAGCTCGCCCTCTCGGCCGAGACGCTGCGATTGTTTCCGCGCGCGATCCACCTCGACAATGCGGCCCATGTCGGTCGCATCGAGCGCAGGCAAGCGAATTGCCGGGACCTGCTGCTACTCTCGTCGATCGACGCGCGCCTCGACGTGAACTTCACGCGGCGCGTCGCCGAGCTCGCCGTCGATCGCCGGCTCGTTCTCTACGGGCGGATCGAATCCCCGGCGGAATTCGACCGGCTGTGCCGGGAGCAGCGCAACATCGTCTACCGCGGCGAATTCCGTTATGCCGACATCGCGACGATACTGCGGCCTTTCGGGATCGCGCTTGCGCCCTACGCGATGAACGCGCTCACCGAGTACATCAATCCAGACAAGTTCTACTATTTCCTCAACAGCGGGATGGAAGTGATCTCGACCGACATCGCGCAGGCGCGCCGCATGCGCGACCGCGTCCATATCGCGACGTCGCCGGAGGATGTCCTGGCGATCGCCGAGCGGCTGCAGCGCGATCCCGCTTTCCGCAAGAACACCGCCGGTCCCGTGCTCGGGTGGGATCAGCGCGCGGGCGACCTTCTCGACGTCATCGCCCGGACCCGCCCGCAACGCGTTCGCGGGCGCCGGCGGTCCGGGCATCCGCCGCCATGACGGCGCGGGCCGGCGGCGGGTGCGCGAAAGCGAAGATGTTCTCGCCGCGCACCAGATAGTCGCGGCGGCTCTGCGTCAGGCAGCGGAACATCGCATCGCCGGTGCCGCGCCAATGAAACAGCCAATCATGCATCTCGAAGACGACGAGCGGCGTCGACTCGACCCAACCGGTGTTCGAGCGAAACAGGACCGTCTCGTGCCCCTCGATATCGACCTTGACGATCAGCGGCGCGCCGTCCGGCCGGCGCGCAAGCAGATCCGGTATCGTGACCGTCGCGATCGGGCCATGCGCATCCTCTTGCGTCTGGCATGCCCACGGCTCGTTGGCCGGGTTGTAGAGCGATATCTGCGTGACGCGGTCGGAGATGCCGGCCTGGATCGGGGTCACGTTCGGATACGGCGCCACGTTGCGGGCGAGCAGCGCGAAATTGTTCGGCTCCGGCTCGACCGCATAGATCATCGCCCGCGGATAGCGTGTCGCGAACCAGATGCTGGCATAGCCGATATTGGCGCCGCAATCGACGATGACCGGCACTTTGCCGTTGCCGAGGAGCTCGGCGTAGACCTTGTCGATCGCCGCGTGATGCGACGGCCATTCGCCGAAATCGTATTCGCCGCGCACGAAGATCTGCTCCATGACGTCGAAGTCGCTGGTCGCCTCGCGCAACCAGATCGGATGCGGAACGGCCGGGATGCGCAGCCGCTTCGGCCCGCCGTTCGAATGCGGCGCCAGCTCCTTGCGCAACAGCAGATAGCACGCGCGAACGCCTGACCGCGCCCCGAGCCCACGGACGAGGCGGACGGCGCGCAGCAGCAGCGGCGGCTTCTTCGCCATCAGGCGGCCATCTCGCCGGCCTGTACGTCCGCCCTGCGGCGCGCCACGACGGTCAGGCCGTTCGACAGGAGATTGTTGTCGACCTTCGCGATCGTGCGCGCGACGAGACGCGCGGCCGTGGGATGCGCGGCCAATGGATCGAACAGCTTGCGGGCGAGGTAGCCGTGCACGCTGAGATCCTTCTTGACGCGCAGAACCTCGTAGCCGGCGGACGAAAAGGTGCGCCGCGCCGCCCTCTCGTTGAAGTAATTCCAGTGATCGACGAAATAGGAAAGCGGCCGCACGTTGCCCTTGAGCCGGCACATCGCGAGCTCGAGCTTGCGCCGCAGGCTGCCCTCGTTGGGAAAGCGGAAGATGATCACGCCGGCCGGCGCGAGCACCGCGCCGAGCGCCGCCAGTGTTCCGATCGGGTCGAGCATGTGCTCGAACACCTGGTCGGAGACGATGCAATCGAACTCGCGGCCCGGAAAGCAATCGCCGATGCGCGACCAGTCACCCGACATGACCTCGACGCCCTGCCCACGTGCGATCTCGGCGCGGGCCGGATCGCCCTCGAAACCGGTCGCCGCATAGCCGAGGCGCTGGATCAGCGGCAGGAACTGCGAGGCGCCGCAGCCGAGATCGAGAATGCGGTTGCCGGCGCAATAGCGCCGCACCAGCGGAATCAACGAATAGGGATAGTCGTGCTCGTCGGCGGCCCTCTTTGCCGCGAAATGCGAACGCTGCGCCTCGCGGCGCTCGGGCGCCGCAAAGACATCCGCATTGTCCGCCTGGACCTTCTCGATGCGCGGCGGTATCTCGGCGATGAGGCGTCCGGTGCAGTCGCGGCACTCGAACACCGGAAGCAGCTCGCCGCTTTCATGATCGAGCGCACGCAGGCCGGTATCGAAGATCTCGCGGCCCAAGCACAAGCGGCAGCGGTCGGCTGGCATCGCACACCTCACGTGAAGCAACGCGCCCGGCAGCTCAACCCCGGCTCGCGCTGCGTCGGGCCGATGCCTATTCCATGCGCGCGGATTGTGTTGGCGTTGTGATTGCAGCGTCCACTGACATGCTGCCCGCTTCTGCGGCGGCTGCATGCCTCAGCCAGTCGAGCCCAATGCGTGCGCCATCGCCCACCATGACGGCTTTCGTTGCAGCTGGTCGTCGTAAGGCAACGGACGCTGCGGGGAACCATCGGCACGCCGGTACCGCGGCGTGAGATTCGGGTCGCGCAACCAGCTGTACTTGTCGGCCAGCTCCCACGTGAGAAGCGCAATGACCGCCGGCTGCTGCACGGCGGCCGACACGACCGTGCGAAAAATCGCCGCAACGGCCCGATCGCGAACCGCGACGTCGGACGAGGGCTCGTCGAAATCCGATACGTCGAGCTCGGTGATCAATACCTTGTACCCGCGGCCCGCAAGGGCTGCGAGATACTCGGCGAAATCATCCGCCGCGATCGGCGATTTCGTCGACAGGTGACACTCGAGGCCGACGGCATCGACCGGAACATGGTCCTGGCGCAGACGATCGAGCAAGGCGAGGAAATCCTGCCGCCTGCGCCTGCCGAGCGGCGTCGTCACCTCGGTGCCGGCGTCATTGAGGACGAGCATCGCTTTGGGATCGGCGGCGCGGGCGGCGCGAAACGCAATATCGATATACCGCGGCCCAAGCGTGCGCAGCCACACGCCGTCGCGCAATCCGCCGGGCTTGCGGTGATCGGGCCAGATCGGCTCGTTGACCACGTCCCAGGAATGCATGCGGCCGGCATAGCGGCCGACCAGGCGCTCGATATGGTCGACGAGGATGCGCTCCGCATTGGTGGAGGTCGCCGTCGCGGCGAGCCAGGCGGGATTGGACTCCTCCCAGGCGAGACAGTGGCCGCGCAGCCGCAATCCATGCGCGGCGGCAAACCGCGCGAGGTCGTCCGCACCGCCGAAATAATAGGTCGACGCATCGGGTCGAACGATCGCCCATTTCATCTCGAAATCAGGCACGATCAGCGCGGTTTCCCGCGCATAGATCGCCGCCATGGCGGGATCGGAATTGAGCACCCGCGAGACGGCTGCGGCACCGAACAGGATATTTCGCGCCTGCGCCAGCGTCCGTAGTTCGGGTGACGCACTCGCGCGGTCGATCAGCGCAACGGTGCCGCCGCGTGCCTGCGCGCCCAAAGCCGCGCCACCCGCCGCAATTTTGAACAGCATGCGCCGCGAAGGCGCGATCAAGCTCGACGATGTCACGATTTCCCCATCATTGTTCCTCGCGATTCGCGCGTGATAGTGCCGGCCATGATCGCCCGCATCGACCGCATCTGTTCCCGGCACACATTGAACTGAGGCGGGTGATCGGTGTTCCACGCTAACATCCGATGCGTCGGTATCTTTTGCCGGAAACGCAAAGCAAATGACGCGCTATCTCGATTAAATGCGTACGCATCCAATGCGTCTCCGGATCGCGCATGCCGGATTTCTTTTTTTACACGCAGCGCCACTGATGCGTCGCAATATTGCGCTTTTTTCTCCCGCGTGACCCGGCAACGTCAGACCGAAACTCGAAGCTGAATGGCGCGATCCTCTCCGACACCATGACACTACGCAAAAGGTCCGCGACCATGATGCATACGGATCGGGCCATCGTCGCCCCGCGGGCCTTCGCGGTCGGCGGCGTCACCGTCAACGTGATGACGATGGCGCAGGCGATCAACGCGATCATCACCGGCGCGCGGCGCCGCGAAACGTTCAGCGTCTACACCCTCAACCTCGATCATTTCGTCAAGCTGCGGAAGAACGCCTCCTTTCGCGCCGCCTATCATCAGGCGCGCTTCGTCACGGCCGATGGCTTTCCGATCGTGATGATGGGCCGGCTCGCCGGCACCGAGGTCATGCGCACCACCGGCGCCGACATGGTGATCCCGCTGTGCCGGGAAGCGGCGCGCCACCAGTTGCCGATCTTCCTGTTCGGATCGACGCGGCTCGCGCTCGCCGCGAGCGTGCGACGGCTGATCCGCCGCTACGGCGACCTCGAATTCGCCGGCTGCCTCGCGCCCGGCCCCGACTTCGATCCGTGGTCGGCCGACGCCGACTTCGCGATCGAGCGCATTCGCCGCTCCGGCGCGCGCATCTGCTTCCTTGCGCTCGGCGCGCCCAAGCAAGAAATCTTCGCGGCGCGTTGTCTCGACGAGCTGCCCGGAACCGCGCTCGTCTGCATCGGCGCCGCCCTCGACTTCATCGGCGGAACGCAATCGCGCGCGCCGCATTTCGCCCAGAGGTCGGGGCTCGAGTGGCTTTGGCGCATGGCTAAGGATCCGTGGCGGCTCGGGCCACGCTACGCGCGTTGCATCGCCGCCATACCGCGTCTCGTCGCCCTCGCAATTCCGCAGATCATCTCAGCACGGAGGCATGCCGCATGACCGGAACTATCCCCGCCGAGGACGGCATGCGGCGCAGCCGCATCTGCCTGCTGCATCCTTTCGATCCGCGCGGCAGCAAGGTCGGCGGGCTCGAAACCTATATCCGCGATTTCATCGCCTTTCATCCGCCCGACGTCGATGTGCTGCTGATCGGCGTCGACGGCCGCGGCGATCTGAAACTCGGCGAGACGCACTGGTGCATCTTCCGCGACCGCACGTTCGAGTTCCTGCCGATCCTGCATTATCCGGACGAGCGCGCCCGCGAGGCGGCGCGCAGCGTGCGCGACTCGATCACCGCCCAGTTCTTCCTCGCATTGTTGCGCCGTTTTCCGACGGTCGCCCGCGCGATTCGCTCGCGCGGCTGCTCGCTCGATCTGCGCCGCGTCGAGTATGCCTGGGTTCCGGTCGCGCTCGGCGCGCCGTTCATCCAGATGCTGCACGGCGAAGGCGCTCCCAAGCTGCAGATGGATTCGCTGCTCAAGAAATACCGCTTCGTCCACCAGATCGGCGAGCGCTTCGCGATGGCGATGAGCAGCAGATTCCTCTGCGTCAATCCCTTCATCACCGAACGTCTGCAGCAGACCTATCCGCGCCACCGCGGCAAGATCGACACGCTGTGGACGTGGGCCAACACCGATATCTTCCGCCCGCAGCCGATGCCCGACGCCGGCGACACGTTCCGCATTGCCTTCGCGGGACGGCTCGACGAGTTCAAGAATCCGCCGCTGATGTTCAAGACGATCGAGCGCCTGCGAGCGCGGCTGCAGGAGAAGATCGAGTTCCACTATATCGGCACCAGCAACCCGGCGCGCTTTCCCGAGTTCGCGGCGATCGCCGACGTCACGATTGCGCATGGCTTCAAGGATGCGGCCGGCATGGCGCAGACGCTCGCCAGCGTGCATGCCGGCATCCTCACGTCGAACTTCGAGGGCATGCCGCGCTGCGTGCTCGAGACGCTCGCGGTCGGGCGCCCGGTGGTGGCCATGCATCTGCCCCAGCTCGATGTGGTGATCCACGACCGCGAGAGCGGATTCATCGTGCCGCGCGGCGCGCCGCAGGACGAGCTTGCCGAGCGGATGGCCGACAAGTTCATCGAGCTGCGTGCCGCGATCCTGCGCGACGAGATCGATCCCGTCGCCGTCGCCCGCAAGGTCGAGCCGTTCACACCGCGCACCCAGCTCGCCCGCGTGTTTCATTTCCATCGCGAAATGCAGCGCCCGGGCGCGACGCCGACGATGCGGACGGCGCGCACCGCGCATTGACGGGGGGCGCGCATGAATATCTTGCTGCTCACCAGCGAGTTCACGCCGGCGGCCGGCGGCATCGGCACGTATGCGCGCGAGATCGCCGCTGCGGCGGTGCGGCTCGGCGCCGACGTGACGGTCGTGGCGCCTGACTATGCGGACGAAGGCGTGGCGCGTGCCGACCGCGCCGCGCCGTTCCGCACCCATCGCTTTCGCGGTGGCCTGCATTCGATGCGCGACCTGCCGGGCAAGGTCCGCCTCGCCCGCACGCTGATCGCGGCCGATGGCCACGACGTCGTGCATGCGGTCGACTGGCCGTTCTTCCTTCCGCTGGTCGTGCCGCACGGGCCGGGCACGTGGCACTACCTCGGCGAAGACTGGGCCTTCAGTCACCGGCTGGCGCAAATAGGCGTAGTTCCGCTGGCCGACACGACCATCCGGCTGTGGCACTGGGGCCGCTACGGTTTTAGCTGGGAGGACGCCGGCAGCGACGTGAAGCGCTTTCGCTCGTATAGCTACCGCATCATATAATTACATACTTATCGGCGCGGCTGACTACGTATACCAGACATGAAAAGTGTCGGAAGTCATTGTTTAGGGTTTGTCGAAACAATGATTCCCGACGTGCGTAACCGCTCACGCCCCGGACAGGAGAGATGGAGGGGTTTGTCCCGCGAATTGCGCCTGGACGGCATCGACC
>Ga0209006_10001076_pt1 | contig 25067 bp, 20 predicted proteins | sample JacPin_JW_Ref_O2_FD_188567 | JGI IMG/M metagenome (GOLD analysis project Ga0209006, IMG submission 188567) | Forest soil microbial communities from Algoma, Ontario, Canada - Jack Pine, Ontario site 1_JW_Ref_O2 (SPAdes) (version 2) | ecosystem: Environmental > Terrestrial > Soil > Boreal... | reverse complement strand
GAGCCGCAACGCGTCCTGAAAGTGGAACGCGCCTTTCTTGCCGCCTTCGATCTCGAAGGCCACCAGCGTCGAGCCGCCGCGCATCTGCTTCTGCGCCACTTTGGCTTGCGGATGATCGGAACGGCCCGGATAGATCAGGCGCGTGATCTTGCGATGCTGCGCGAGCGCCGTCGCAAGTGCCGTGGCGCTGTCGGTCTGCCGGCGCACGCGCACCGCGAGCGTCTCCAATCCCTTGAGCAGGACCCAAGCGTTGAACGGCGACAGCGACGGTCCGGTTTGACGGAGCAAAACGTGGATGTTCTTGGCGATGAACTCCTCGGACGCGAGGATGATCCCGCCGAGGCAGCGGCCTTGGCCGTCGATATGTTTGGTCGCCGAATAAACCACGCAGTCGGCGCCGAGCGCGAGCGGCGACTGAAAGATCGGCGTCGCGAACACGTTGTCAACGACGAGCGTTGCGCCGGCCTCGTGGGCGATATCGGCGACCGCCGCGATATCGATAATTTCCAGCGTCGGATTGGTCGGCGTTTCCAGAAAAAACGTCTTGGTATTCGGCCGTATCGCGTCGCGCCATTGGTCGAGGTCGGTGCCGTCCACCAGCGTCGAGGAAATGCCGAAGCGCGGCAGATAATCTTCGACGATGTAGCGACAGGAGCCGAACAGCGCCTTTGCCCCGACCACGTGATCGCCGGTTTTGAGCTGACCGGACAGCGCCAGTGTCACCGCCGCCATGCCGGTGGCGGTTGCGCGCGCCGCTTCGGCACCTTCGAACGCTGCCATGCGCTCTTCGAACATCGCAATCGTCGGATTGGCGAAGCGCGAATACTGAAAGCCGGGCTCTTCGTTCTTGAAGCGCCGCTCGGCCTGCGCGGAATTTTCGTAAACGTAGCCCTGCGTCAGAAACAACGCTTCGGACGTTTCGCCGAATTGCGAGCGCAGCGTGCCGGCGTGCACCAAACGTGTTTCGGGACGGTAACGATCTTGCTGAGACGCTGACATCCTGGCCCTCCTCGGCCAAAACAAAAACCCGGCCGGGAGGACACGTCCTCGGGCCGGGCTCAAGCGTCCCCGGCCTTTTAGCAAGTTGTTTTACGTGGCTGCAAGCCGGCCGGCTCAAATGACCACGGGATAACGTGGTTCATACGCCGCGCGCGTCTTTCCGTCAAGCCGGCCGTCGGCTTAGATCGGAATAACCAAATGTCGCGCGGCCCGATCGCGGGATCACCGTCTAGCCTGTTCGTTCCAAGCATGATCTTGTCCGCAAAATCGCGCGCCAGATGGACCAGGCGCGGGCCGGCTTCTTCGAGATCAGGCACCGGCGCCGCCGGTGTGCGCCGAGACGATGGATGAACGCATGCCGCTTTCGTTTGCCCCGTCCGACAAGGGCATTCTGCCCGACCGCTTGATCGCGGCGCTGGCGGAAGCGGGCGGAATCTTACCGACGCGACAATTCGCCTCCGATCAAATACAGCCGGCAAGCCTGGACTTGCGTCTCGGCGACGTCGCCTACCGGGTGCGTGCAAGTTTCTTGCCGGGCCCCGGCACCACTGTCGCGCGCCGCATCGCCGAATTGAAGCTGCACCAATTCGCGCTGACCGACGGCGCCGTCCTGGAAACCGGCTGTGTCTATATCGTGCCGCTGATTGAAGCCCTTAATCTCCCGCCGGACATCGCAGCGATCACCAATCCGAAAAGTTCGACCGGACGGCTCGATGTTTTTACGCGTGTGATCGCCGATGAGACGCGCGGCTTCGATCGGATCGAAGGCGGCTATCGCGGACCGCTCTATGCCGAGATCAGTCCGAAGACTTTCCCGGTGCTGGTGCGCGAGGGATCGCGGCTGTCGCAGATCCGCTTCCGTCATGGCGACACGGTGCTCGGCGGTGATGCATTGCGCGCGCTGCATGCGCGCGAGCGTCTGGTCGATCGCACGGAAGCCGTCATGGGCGAAGGCGTCGCCGTCAGCGTCGACCTTTCCGGAAACGCGAGCGAAGAGGTCGCCGGCGTCGTCGGCTACCGCGCCAAGCGCCACACCGCCGTGATCGAAGTCGAGCGCCGCGCGGCTTACGATGTTGCCGATTTCTGGGAGCCGATATCGGCGCGCGCCGATCGCAGCCTCATTCTCGATCCCGACGAATTCTACATCCTGGCCTCAACCGAAGCCGTGCAAGTGCCGCCCGGCTACGCCGCCGAGATGGTGCCGTTCGATCCGCTGGTCGGCGAATTTCGCGTGCACTATGCCGGCTTCTTCGATCCCGGGTTTGGTTATGAGGGTGCCGGCGGGCTTGGGTCGCGCGCCGTGCTGGAAGTGCGCTCGCGCGAAGTGCCGTTCATCCTCGAGCACGGCCAGATCGTCGGCCGTCTGGTGTACGAAAAGATGCTGGCCATGCCGGACCAGCTTTATGGCAGCGGCATCGGTTCGAATTATCAGGCGCAGGGCTTGAAACTGTCCAAGCATTTCCGCAACTGAACGCTCGGCCGGATGCGCAGAAGGTGTTCGCTCAAAGAGTGCAAGCAGTGGCACCTCAGTCTGCGCGGAAGGCGAAGCGGACGACCCTCACGCAAACGAAAAGTGGAGCGCTGAGACAATTTTGCGCGATGCAAAAGGAATGCGGGCGTAAAACCAAAATTGTTGTGGCATTTCGGAGAGAAGGACGTTTTGCTGTGCGGCGGGGGCACGCGACGAGGCAATGCAGAGCGGCGCATGCGCGTACGTACCCTGGTACGGGCTTTTAGACACACATTCGGCTTTGTGGTCCTGTTCGTCATCCTGGCAGCGTTGGCGGGCGCAACGCCCGCTTGCGCGCAACTAGGCTTCGATCGACCCGGCGGCGATTATGCCAGCGCCCCGGTGCCGAGCGGCGATCCCGCGGTCTGCGCCGCCCGCTGCGAGCACGATCGCGGCTGCCGCTCATGGAGCTTCGCGTATCCGTCCGCTTCGGGCGAGGAGGCCATGTGCTGGCTCAAGCGCGACGTGGTCCCGCGCGCCAAGGCCAATTGCTGCGTCTCCGGCGTTCGCGGTGCCGGCGTGGTCGAGCCGGCTTTGGGCGAGGTCGAATACTCGATCGACCGGATCGGCGGCGACTACCGGTCTTTCGAGACGCCGGCCGATCCACGTGGCAAGGCCTGCGCCGCCGCCTGCAAGGCCGACAGTCATTGCCGCGCCTGGACCTATTTGCGGCCCGGATACGGCACCAGCGCCGCGCAGTGCTTCCTGAAAGATACGCTCAAACCGCCGCGCCGCAGCCCGTGTTGCGTCTCCGGCGTCGTCCGCTGAGACACGCAGCCGAACTCCCGCTCATTCCCGCGCAGGCGGGAAATCCAGCTGAGTAGCCCGGATGAGCGAAGCGACATCCGGGAACGACGTTGGTGCGACTTCCCGCATGTCGCTTTGCTCATGCGGGCTACATTGGCTTGCGCGGTGACTAGGATCGCGGGATCACCACGTTCACTGCACCGCGGTGAAAAAACGCGACAGCCGCAAACCGGCGGGCCAGGTCCAGATCGGCTTCCGCCGCACGGCGAGATCCCACGATCCGACCAGCGCTTCGACGCGACCGACCAGATCGGTGGTCGGCAACAGACCGACGCCGCCGGCCTCGAGCGCGACGCGGCTGTCGGCCGAATTGTCGCGGTTGTCGCCCATCACGAACAGATGCTCGGCCGGCACGGTGATTTCCGCCATGTCGTCGAATGCGCCGATGCCGGCGTGCTTGAAAATCGTGTGGCTGCGATTGCCCGGCAGCGTCTCGATGTAGCGCGGCGCGGCATGCAACGAGCCGTCTTCGGCTTCGACCTCGCCACTGCCGTCCGGCCTGATCTCGACCGGCCTGCCGTTGATCCACAAACGGCCGCCGCGCACGGCAATGCGGTCGCCCGGCAGGCCGACGACGCGCTTCACCCAAATCTGCGAACGATCGCCCGGCCAGCGAAACACGACGACGTCGCCGCGCGCCGGAAGCGCGGCGAGGATGCGCTGCGTGTCGGGCAGGTTAATGAACGGCGGCAGCGACGCCGAGCTATAGCCGTACGGATATTTGGTGGCCAAAAGCTCGTCGCCGATCTGCAGCGTCGGCTCCATCGATCCGGACGGAACATAATATGGCTCCGCGATCGCGGTCTTTGCCGCCAACACGATCAGCACAAGCGCCGCCGCATCGATAAACGGTTTCGCCCAGCCACGCATACTGCACACCCCCAGCCGTTGCAGACCTTTGGTTATCCACGAAGATTCGGAGGACATAACTGGCAAAAGATATCACATTCCGGAGCGGCCTGCGGCCGCTCTCAGCCGCCGGTGCCGCCGACGGTGATGCGATCCATCCGCAACGTCGGTTGGCCGACGCCGACCGGTACGCCCTGGCCGTTCTTGCCGCAGGTGCCGATGCCGTCATCGAGCGCCAGATCGTTGCCGATCATCGAGATGCGGTGCAGGTCGGTCGGGCCGTTGCCGATCAGCATGGCGCCCTTGATGGGCGCGCCGATCTTGCCGTTGTCGATGCGGTAGGCCTCGTTGCACTCGAACACGTACTTGCCCGAGGTGATGTCGACTTGGCCACCGCCGAAATGCACGGCGTAAATGCCGTTCTTCACCGACGCGATGATCTCCTTCGGATCGCGCTTGCCGGCGAGCATGTAGGTGTTGGTCATGCGCGGCATCGGCACGTGCGCGAAGCTCTCACGGCGGCCGTTGCCGGTCGGCTGCATGCCCATCAGGCGCGCGTTCTGCCGGTCCTGCATGTAGCCGACCAGAATGCCGTCCTCAATGAGGACGGTGCGGTTGGTCGGCGTGCCTTCATCGTCGATCGACAGCGAGCCGCGGCGCAGCGCGATGGTGCCGTCGTCGACCACGGTCACGCCCTCGGCGGCAACGCGTTGCCCCATTAGGCCGGCGAAGGCCGACGTTTTCTTGCGATTGAAGTCGCCCTCGAGCCCGTGACCCACGGCTTCGTGCAACATCACGCCCGGCCAGCCGGGGCCGAGCACCACATCCATCTCACCGGCCGGCGCCGGCACCGCTTCGAGATTCACCAGCGCCTGACGCACCGCCTCGTCGACCGCGTGCTGCCACCTGTCGGTGACGATGAAACCCTCATAGCCCTCACGACCCCCATAGCCGGCGGTGCCGCTTTCCTGCCGGTCGCCATCGCCGACCACGACCGAGACGCTGACGCGCACCAGCGGACGGATGTCCCGATAGGTCTCGCCGTCGCCCCGCACCACCTCCACGGCCTGCCAGGTCGCGCCCACGCTCGCCGTTACCTGGCGAACGCGCGGATCCTTGGCGCGCGCATAGGCGTCGATGGTTTCAAGAAGCCGCGCCTTGGCATCGAAAGCCGGCGAGGCCAGTGGACTCTCCTCACCATAAAGCCGCACGTTGCTGCGCGGCGGCGGCTCGGAGTAATGGCCCGAATGGCCGCCCTTGACGGCGCGCACGGCGTCGGCCGCCCGCGCGATTGCGGCCTCCGACACGTCCGAGGCATGCGCATAGCCCACCGCTTCGTCCTTGACGGCGCGCAGACCGAAGCCCTGGGAGGTGTCGTAGGTCGCCTGTTTCAGCCGGCCGTTGTCGAACACCAGCATTTCGGCCTGCCGGTATTCCAGGTACAGTTCGCCGTCGTCGGCGCCCTCGAGCCCGCGCGAGATAATTTTGGCAAGCTTTGGACGGTCCAGACCGGCGCGGTCGACCAGTGAAATCGGGGCAGGGGGCATGCGGTCCTCCAATTGTTCTCTATTTCGAGGCTCTGTCTTGAGGCTCTCTTTGGGCGTTTCGCCGTACGCACCGGCACGCAGGCGTTCCGAGGCCCTACACATAAGCCATCTCCGGCAGCTTTGCATGGGGGGCGGTTATGCCGTCGCGAGGAGCTGGCCGAGCAGCTTTTTCCTCCCCAGCATTCCTCCCGGCAGGCGGGCTTGGTCCCGGCCCCTGCACGCGGGGAGAGCTGGACGCCGCCCGCCCGGATCTCGTCATTGCGAGGAGCGTTAGCGACGAAGCAATCCAGCTTCCCGCGCAAGCCTCTGGATTGCTTCGCTGACGCTCGCAATGACGACGCAAGAAACGATGGGGCCGGCCTGGATTGCTCCCGGCCGGCCCCGTCTCACCCGCTGGCTGTGCTCCCGACGGGAGAGAATTCTTAAGCCGCGTGAACGGCGCGTTCAGTTTGCAGTTTCAGGTCGACAGGCACGGGTGCGCGCAAAATATCGAGCACCGGGCAATGGGCGTCGACCACGTCTTTGAGATTGGCGAGCTCGGCGGCGGAGGCGCTGCTTTTCAGGTGCACGGTACCGCGTATGTCGTTGAAGCCGGCACGGACGCCGTCCTTCACGGCGAAGAAGCCGCGCAGGTCGAGTGCGCCTTCGAGCTTGACCGAAACACTTTCGAGCGGAATGCCGAGCGCCGTGGCGTAGGCGCGGTAGGTGATTTCCTGGCAGGTGGCGAGCGCGGCGAGCACCAGCTCGACCGGATTGGGGCCGGTGTCGGTGCCGCCGAGGCTCGTCGGCTCGTCGACCGTCAGCGAGAATTGGCGGATCTTGGCTTCGCTGCGCAGGCCCGCGACTTGACGCGAATCCGCCGCGAATGTCGCGTTCGCGTGGTCGGGATAGTCGCGCAAGTCGGCTTGCGTCGCGACGATGATATCCTTGAGCGACAGATCTTCGAACGACGATTTTTCTAACCCCATGGCATCCCTCCTGGCGTTGGCGACGAGGCCTTCTCTCAAGGTCCAAGTCTCAAGGATCAAGACTAGGATTTTGGCTCGAAAATCTCTTCAGCTTTTTTTGTTCGGTTCGTAGGTGGTTTGTTTGGTCTTTGGTCGCGCGGGCAGATTGTTCTTCTGTTCGGCGGTGCGCCATTGCCGGTAAGCCGCGCGCATGCAAACGCCGCAGGGGCGAAAGCCGGCCGCGATTGCGCTTACTTCGTTGGCGAAGAAGACGCGATGGCGCGCATAGGGACCGCCGCGCTTGAGCGCGCGCAGCGCCGAGGGGCAATCGAGCCGGCCGTAGATTTTCAGCCGGCGATTGCCGCCGAGCGTGCCTTTTGTTTCGCTCTCGTAGGAGCGGCCGTCGGCACCGAGGAGGCGGTAGGTTTTTGTTCTCAGGTTATTTGCTCCATTTTTTATCGTTCGCGAACAAAGAGAGGGCATGCCCTCTCCCCTCGCGGGAGAGGGCGGCTCGGCATTTGATCAATAAAACATGGGTGAGGGGGCGGGGGCCCCTCACCCTTCCGTGTTTGCGGTTAGGGAGGCGTCGCCCTCTCCCGCAACGGGGAGAGGGCACGATAAGGCCCGCCGCGTGAATCGCGCATCCGGTGGCACCACAAATACCGGCTGCAATCGTTGCGGTTCGGCCGCAACGGTTGTCGTCGGAAGGGGCCTCCCAAGACGCTATGTGTTGATAACACGCGCCATTTTGCCAGCGCGGGTTCGGAAAGGCCCGGCCAACGTCTAATCTTCCCGCGCTGGCTCGGCCGCGATTCGAGGCCGAGCCAAGGGCTGGGACAGGGAGAACGCCGTCATGAATCACAAAGCCTATGTGGCCGAAGCGATCGGGACCTTCTGGTTAACGTTCGGCGGGTGCGGAAGCGCGGTCATCGCCGCCGGCTTCCCGCAGGTCGGCATCGGGCTTCTCGGCGTTTCGTTGGCCTTCGGCCTCACCGTGGTAACGATGGCCTATGCGATCGGTCACGTTTCCGGATGCCATCTCAATCCGGCGGTCACCGTGGGCTTGGCCGCAGGCGGCCGCTTTCCGGCAGGCGAGATCATTCCCTACATCATCGCGCAAGTCGTCGGCGCCATCGTGGCGGCGCTTCTGCTGTATTCGATCGCCAAGGGAGCCCCGGGCTTCGATCTCAGCAAGGGATTCGCGACCAACGGCTATGCCGAGCATTCGCCCGGGCATTACGATCTCGCGTCGGCGGTGCTGACGGAATTCCTGATGACCATGGTGTTCCTGTTCGTCATCATGGGTTCGACCCATGGCAGCGCGCCGGTCGGCTTCGCGCCGCTGGCGATCGGGCTCTGCCTGACGCTCATTCACCTCGTGAGCATTCCGGTCACCAATACCTCGGTCAATCCGGCGCGCTCGACCGGACCGGCGTTGATCGAAGGCGGCGCCGCGCTCGCCCAGCTCTGGGTGTTCTGGGTCGTGCCGATCGTTGGCGGTGTCGTCGGCGGCTTTTTGTATCGCTGGCTGAGCCCAACACCGCGCGGCCAGGTCGTCGGCACCGGGGCGTAACCGCCGCGCCACGCGCTGGCGTCATGGCCGGGTTTCGTCCCGGCCATCTCGCGTATGCGGGCTCGGCGCTCGATGAAATTTTGTAGGGTGGGCTGAGCGGTAGCGAAGCCCACGCGGTCTTTATCGAACGTCGCGTGGGCACGGCGCTTGTGCGCCTTAGCCCACCCTACGATTTCTCGGTTATGCGGGCACCATGACCGCTACAACATCGACGGCAAAACGCGATCGGGCGGCCGGTGGCCGTCCATGAAGGTCTTGATGTTGACGATGACCTTCTCGCCCATGTCGTGGCGGCCTTCGAGCGTGGCCGAGCCGAGATGCGGCAGCAGCACCACCTTGCCGGCCCTGGCGAGCTTGACGAGCTTCGGCGACACCGCGGGCTCGTGCTCGAATACGTCGAGGCCGGCGCCGGCGATATCGTCGGTCTCGATCAGCCGCGCCAGCGCGTTCTCGTCGATTACCTCGCCGCGCGCGGTGTTGACGATATAGGCCTCCGACCGCACCAGCTTGAGACGGCGCGCCGAGAGCAGATGATAGGTCGCGGGCGTGTGCGGACAATTGATCGAGATGATGTCCATGCGCACCAGCATCTGGTCGAGGCTCTCCCAATAGGTGGCGTTGAGCTCTTCCTCGATGCGCGGCGCCACGCGGCGGCGGTTGTGATAATGAATTTGCAGGCCGAACGCCTTGGCGCGGCGCGCCACCGCCTGGCCGATGCGGCCCATGCCGACAATGCCGAGCCGCTTGCCCCAGATGCGATGACCGAGCATCCAGGTCGGGCTCCAGCCGGTCCATTCGCGCTCGCCGGTCAGCACCTGCGCGCCTTCGGCGAGCCGGCGCGGCACCGCCAGAATGAGCGCCATGGTCATATCGGCGGTGTCTTCGGTGAGCACGCCCGGCGTGTTGGTGACGGTGATGCCGCGCTGAAGCGCGGTCGCCACGTCGATATGGTCGACGCCGTTGCCGAAATTGGCGATGAGCTTGAGTTTGTCGCCGGACTGGCTGAGCACCGAACGGTCGATCTGGTCGGTCACCGTCGGCACGATCACGTCGGCGGCCTTCACGGCCTCGGCGAGTTCGGTCGGCGTCATCGGCTTGTCGTCGAGATTAAGCCGCGTGTCGAACAACTCGCACATGCGGGTCTCGATGCTGTCCGGCAGCTTGCGGGTTACCACAACCAGCGGCTTTTTATTTGATGCCATTCGCTGCCCCACTTGGCGGGTCTAGTCTTTTACGGAAATCCACTTCACCCCGGACCGCGTCCAAGATTGTGTCCCGGACCGCGCCCAAGTGCAGATTCCCGGCCATGCCCGACCGGCCGATCGATCGCGGCCCTACGCGCTTCCGCCCGTTCAAGCCTCGTTAACCCCTCTGGCCGACAGTAAGGCCGGGGGCGGTTCATCAAATCTCTCTAGCAGATGGATTCCGATCCCACAAAGCGCGCCGGGGCACCCGGCCAGCACCGTGTTTTGCAGTAGAAATCCGGGCGTGTGACGGTGGCGGCGTATTGGCATGGCAACAGCGTGGGCGTTCGGATAGCGGCTACAGTCCGCCGGGCGGCGCGCGTCGTTAGCGTCGCGTTTGCCATGGTGGCATGTGCGGTTGGCGCCGCGTCCGTAGCGCGCGCCGGGGGCGACACGACCAGCGGATTGCCGATCCCGCGCTTTGTCAGCATCAAGACCGACCGGGTGAATGCGCGCGGCGGTCCCGACAAGGACCACGACGTCACCTGGATCTATACCCGCGTCGGCTGGCCGGTCGAGATCACCGCCGAGTTTGAGAACTGGCGCCGCATCCGCGATTCCGACGGCACGGAGGGCTGGGTCTATCATTCGCTCCTATCGGGCAAACGCACCGCCGTGGTGCAGCTCAAGACCAAGACTGATCTGGTGCCGCTGCACGCCAAGCCGAACGCCGAATCGGTGGTGACCGCGCAGCTGCAACCGGGCGTGCTCGGCTCGGTCAAAAGCTGCAATGGGCTGTGGTGCCGGCTTGTCGGCGAGGGCTATGACGGCTGGATCGAGCAGAACCGGCTGTGGGGCGTCTATCCGGACGAGAAGATCGAATAGATCCAGGCCCCTGCGCGCTGACGCATATTTGAGCAATATCAGAACGGTACAAAGCGGTAGATTGTATAGTCGTCCAACGCGTCGCAAGGAGGGCGCCTCGGAATGCTAGTCGCCGCCCGGCAGCCGACGTTCGTCGAGCTCTATACCCCCAAAATCTGCACCGTACTGAGCGAGCGCTACCGGCTCGGCGATTTCCGCGCCGACATTGTCGCAGGTCTGACGGTTGCGATCGTGGCGCTGCCGCTGTCGATGGCGATTGCGATCGCGTCCGGCGTTTCGCCGGAGCGCGGGCTTTACACCTCCATCGTCGGCGGATTTCTGGTGTCCGCATTCGGCGGCAGCCGCTTTCAGATCGGCGGCCCGGCCGGCGCCTTCATCGTGCTGGTCGCCGCGACCGTGAATCAGCATGGATTCGACGGACTCGTCCTGGCGACTCTGATGTCGGGTCTGATCATGCTCGCGGTCGGCTTGCTGCGGCTCGGCACCTTCGTCAAATACATCCCCTATCCGGTCACGGTCGGGTTCACGGCCGGCATCGCCGTCATCATCTTCTCGGGCGAGCTCGCCGACCTGTTCGGATTGACGCTGAGCGGCAAGGTGCCTGGACCGTTCGTACCCAAGCTCATGGCGCTCTTCGATGCCGCCCCGACCGTGAACGTGCAGGCCGTCGCGGTCGCAGCCCTATCGATCGGCGCGATCCTCGCCGTTCGGCGATGGCGGCCGCACTGGCCGGCTTATCTGATCGGTGTCGTCTCGGCCGGCGTCGCCGCTTGGGCTTTCGGACTTCACGTCGAGACGATCGCCAGCCGATTCGGCGGCATCCCGAACACCCTGCCGTTGCCGCATTGGCCCGACGTGTCGCCGGACAAGGTGCTGGAAATGCTGCCGGCGGCGCTGTCGTTCGCCCTCCTCGGCAGTATCGAAAGCCTGCTGTCGGCGGTCGTGGCCGATAGCATGACCGGCCGCCGCCACCGCTCCAATGCGGAGCTCGTCGCGCAAGGCATTGCCAATGTCGGTTCGGCCCTGTTCGGCGGCATCTGCGTCACCGGCACCATCGCGCGGACGGCGACCAACGTGCGCGCCGGTGCGCGCGGTCCGTTTGCCGGCATGATGCATTCCGTATTCCTGCTGTTGTTCGTCGTCATCGCCGCGCCGCTGGCGAGTTACATCCCGCTCGCCGCGCTCGCCGCAGTGCTCTGCGTCGTCGCGTGGAACATGGCGGAACGTCATCAGTTCGCGACGCTTGTTCGCGGCTCGCGCGGCGACGCCGTTATTTTGCTGGCGACATTCCTGCTGGTCGTGTTCCGCGATCTGACCGAGGGAATCGTGGTCGGCTTTTGCCTCGGGACGCTGCTGTTTCTGCATCGCATGGCGCAAGCGGTCGAGGTACGGACCGGCAAGCCCGCGACGACCGACGATGTGCCGGACAATTCGGGCGACACACCGCGGCGGCCTTATGACGCCGCAATGGCCACCGATCCCGATGTTGTCGTCTACCGTATTTCCGGCGCGTTCTTCTTCGGAGCTGCCGCGGCGGTGGCTGCCGCGCTTGACCGGATCGGTGAACATCCGCGCGCGTTCGTGATCGACTTTTCCGCTGTGTCGGTGATCGATTCGACGGCGGCCTCGACCATCGAGGGCTTCGTGCGCAAAGCGCGGCGGGATGATGCGCTCGTTTATATCTCGGGTGCCGAGGTCGGCACGCGTCGCATGCTGCTGACCCACGGCGTGCGGCCGCCGCAAGTGCATTTCACGGCCAAGCTCGAAACCGCTATGGCGGCCGCGCGGGCGAAAATCAAAGCGACGGATAATGCCGAAACGGTCGCGGCCGGCGACGACTAATGCGTCTTAGTGCTCGCGGTGTCAGCGCTCGCCAGCCTCAGCGCTTCCGGCGCAGCCTCACCACCACGTCGATGCGGGCGATCTCGTAGCCTTCCGGCGGTACCGGAGCCTTGCCGACGACGACGTCCGAAGACGGGATGTCGAGCAAATCGTTCTTTTCTTCGATGAAGAAGTGATGGTGCTCGGTGTTGTTGGTATCGAAATAGGCCTTGGAACCGTCGACGGCGACCTGCCGCAACAAACCGACTTCAGTGAACTGGTGCAGCGTGTTGTAGACCGTGGCCAGAGATACCGGCACCTTGGCGCGGTTGGCCTCCTCGTACAACATTTCCGCGGTGATGTGGCGGTCGCCCTTGGCGAACAGGATCCAGCCCAGCGCCATGCGCTGGCGGGTGGGGCGCAGACCGACTTCGCGCAGCTTCGCCTTCACGTCGTGCCAGGGGCAACCGGTCAGATCGTCGGCGCCGCCCGGCAAACGCGCCTGCAACGACGGCGGCGTCGGCGCCATGCCGGCAGCGGGAATAAGGGGGCGACCCGGAAATCGCGACTGGTTCATAATTCTACACCTGACGGCCCGATAGAAAGGCCACTATGCCACCTGCTATCCAGGCCATTACGCTAAACCGCCTTGCCGATGATGAATTTATGTCCGAGCCACGGCAAGATCGTTGCAAGTGAAATCATTATATGCTGCTCGGTGCCTTGCCTGCAACACCCAAGGTTTACCGGGCTGTAGTGCTCACCGTTACAACCGGGCTGCAGCAACCGGCCTCGGCGCTGCAGCAATTGTGACCGATCAGGGGGTGCGGCTTTCCGGGCATAATCCCATGTGTTAGGGAACGGTGCCTGCGCCGCTGATTTGACGTTCCTGCGCATTTTCCCGTGCGCGTTTAAGGAAAGTCAAATCAAGGAGCGTTGCTGGATTCTTAATAGGTGCTGGTACCCCTGAGGTTGTCCGAAGTAGGGTGCTGCTGCGGATTTCGGACTTTGGGAACTTGCGAATTCTGGGACTTGCGAATTTTCTGGGAACTGGGGACGGACGGGGGCGGAGTGGCGGAGGATGCAAGAACGTCGTTCGAATTTCGATTATGAGGATCTGCTCGCGTGTGCGCGCGGCGAACTCTTTGTCAAAGGTCCGCAGCTGCCGCTGCCCCCGATGCTGATGTTCGACCGGATCTCGGAGATCGCTGAGGTCGGCGGCGAGTATGGCAAAGGACTTGTCCGCGCCGTCCTCGAGCTGAAGCCCGATCTCTGGTTCTTTCCCTGCCACTTCAAGGGCGATCCGGTCATGCCGGGATGCCTGGGGCTGGACGCGCTTTGGCAGATGCTCGGCTTTTTCCTCGGCTGGCTGGGCGCTCCCGGCAAGGGCCGCGCGCTCGGCATGGGCGAGATCAAATTCTCCGGGCAAGTGCTGCCCACCATGAAGAATGTCGTGTATGGCATCGACATCAAACGGGTGATGCGCTCCAAGCTGGTGCTCGGTGTCGCCGATGGCTGGCTGTCCGCGGACGGGTCGGTGATCTATAAGGCGCTCGACCTCAAGGTCGGGCTCTTTCTCGATCCGGAGCCGCAGGCGAGCGAAGCCTGAGCCTGATCCGGCGCAATTGCACACGATACGACAGGGACGAGGCGCAAGATGAGACGGGTGGTCGTCACCGGAATGGGCATCGTCTCGTCCATCGGCAATAACACTCAGGAAGTGCTGGCTTCGCTGCGCGAGGCGAAATCCGGCGTGGTGCGGGCCGACAAATACGCCGAGCTCGGTTTCCGCTGTCATGTGCACGGCGCGCCGACGCTCGACGCCAGCGAAGCGGTCGACCGCCGCGCCATGCGCTTTCTGGGTGGCGGTGCCGCCTGGAATCATGTCGCCATGGAGCAGGCGATCCGCGACGCTGGCCTGGAAGAGTCGGAAATCTCGAACGAACGCACCGGCATGGTCATGGGCTCGGGCGGACCGTCCACCCGCGCGATCGTCGAGGCGGCCGACACCGCGCGCACCAAGGGGCCGAAGCGGGTCGGGCCGTTCGCGGTGCCGAAGGCGATGTCGTCGACGGCGTCGGCGACGCTCGCGACCTGGTTCAAGATCAGGGGCTTGAGCTATTCGATCTCGTCGGCCTGCGCGACTTCGAACCATTGCATCGGCAACGCCTATGAGCTGATCCAATACGGCAAGCAGGACATGATGTTTGCCGGCGGCTGCGAAGAGCTCGACTGGACGCTCACCGTTCTGTTCGATGCCATGGGCGCGTTGACATCGAAATTCAACGACACACCGGCCAAGGCCTCGCGCGCCTACGATGCGGATCGCGATGGCTTCGTCATCAGCGCCGGCGCCGGCGTGTTGGTGCTGGAAGAGCTCGAGCACGCCAAGGCGCGCGGCGCGCGCATCTACGGCGAAGTCGCCGGCTACGGCGCCACTTCCGACGGCGTCGACATGGTGGCGCCTTCGGGCGAGGGCGCGGCGCGCTGCATGCGGCTGGCGCTGAAAGATGTGAAGCCGCGAGTCGATTACATTAACCCGCATGCCACCTCGACGCCGATCGGCGATCTCAAGGAGATCGAGGCGATCCGTGACGTCTTCGGCTCCGGCGACAAGTGCCCGCCGATTTCGGCGACCAAGTCGCTCACCGGCCATTCGCAGGGCGCGACCGGCGTGCACGAGGCGATCTATTCGCTGCTGATGATGAATAACGGCTTCATCTGCGAAAGCGCCAACATCGAAAACATCGATCCGGCTTTTGCTGACATGCCGATCTTGCGCGAGCGTCGCGACCACGTGACGCTCGGCTGCGTCTTGTCGAATTCGTTCGGCTTCGGCGGCACCAACGCATCGCTCGTATTCAAACACCCGGATGCGTAGCGATGCTGGTGCGCCACGAACGTCATGGCCGGGCCTCGTCCCGGCCACCCACGTCTTAGGGCTCGGGGTTACCAAACAAATTCAGATTGTCGGAAGGGGACGCCGGGCATAAAGCCCGGCACGATGGGAGAGCAAAGATCGATGCCGGATTTGATGCAAGGCAAGCGCGGCTTGATCATGGGGGTCGCCAATGACCATTCGATCGCCTGGGGCATTGCGCGCACGTTGGCTTCGCACGGCGCCAAGCTCGCTTTTACCCATCAGGGCGATTCGCTCGGCAAACGCGTCAAGCCGCTGGCCGCATCGGTGAACGCCGATCTGGTGATGCCGTGCGACGTGGAAGATATCGCTTCGGTCGATGCCGTGTTCGCCGAGATCGCGCGCACCTGGGGGGCGATGGACTTTCTCGTCCATGCCATCGCGTTCTCCGACAAGAACCAGCTCGCCGGCCGCTATGCCGACACGACGCGCGAAAACTTTCTGCACACCATGTTGATTTCCTGCTTCGCCTTCACCGAAGCAGCCAAGCGCGCGGCGGCGCTGATGCCGAACGGCGGCGCCATGGTGACGCTGACCTATAATGGCGGCGATCGCGCCATGCCGAATTACAACGTGATGGGGCCCGCCAAGGCGGCGCTGGAATCGTCGGTGCGTTATCTCGCGGTCGATTTCGGCGGCCAGGCGATCCGGGTCAATGCGATCTCGGCCGGGCCGATTAGGACACTCGCCGGTGCCGGCATAGGTGATGCGCGTTCGATGTTCGCCTTTCAGCAGCGTCACTCGCCGCTGCATCGCGGTGTCTCGCTCGACGATCTGGGCGGCGCCGGACTTTATTTGCTCTCCAGCCTTTCGGCGGGCGTGACCGGGGAAATTCACTTCGTCGATTCCGGCTACAACGTCATCGCCATGCCGCACCCCGAGGCGCTGCGCGCCGATCGCGAACGCGGCGGGGATTAGACTCGGTGCACGACGAAACCACGACCCGTAGGATGGGTTGAGCGTAGCGAAACCCATCAACGACGCTCGATCGAAGTTTGATGGGTTTCGTTTCACTCAACCCATCCTACAAATATCGGATGGACAACGGCTCTACGGGAAGCCCGGATGCTTCTGGCAGGCCACGGCGTTGGCGGTCCGGAGTACGCCTGCACAGCGCGGATCGACCGGGTCGGCGATCACAGGTTTGCGACTAGGCGCTGGCGGCAAAATATGCAGCGGCCTGACCTTGGATCCCGCGATCCCGCCTAACTATCGGAACAATATGTGAATTCTGGATCGCTCCGGAGCTGCGCGGGCTGCCTGCGGAGGCAGCGACTGTGCCCAAATTATGACTAATGACGAATATTGACATTCATCACTCGTCAGGACAATTTTAACCCCAGTGCGAGGTGTCTGTGATGTGGAAGCACGTTAATTCCGCGAGGCCTGCCGGTGTATTAACGCGATTGATGACAGTCGGTGCGTTGGCGCTGGCCGTGGCGGGATGCAACGAGATCGCCGCACAGCATGTGGCGCCTTTGCGGCCCGTGCTGGTTGCGGCGGTGCATTACGAGGCGCAGGCGCGCGACCGCTCCTTCGTCGGCACGGTGCGCCCGCGCATCGAGAGCGACCTCGGATTTCGGGTCGGCGGCAAGGTGCTCAAGCGCCTGGTCGAGGTTGGCGCGATGGTCACGCCGGGCACGCCGCTCGCGACACTCGACGAAATCGATCTGAAATTGCAGGCCGAACAGGCCGAGGCGGAATGGCGCGCCGCCACCGGCGTCCTCGCGCAGGCAAGCGCGGCCGAGGGTCGCGCCAAGGAGCTGCGGCAGAAGGGCTGGTCGACCGACGCGCAAATGGAGCAGGCCAAGGCCGCCGGCGATGAGGCGCGGGCGCGGCTGAGTCGCGCCGAGCGCCAGGTCGACCTGACCAAGAACAGCTTGTCCTACGCGACATTGCTTGCCGACGCCGCCGGTGTCGTGACCGCCACCTTGATCGAGCCCGGCCAGGTGGTGTCGTCTGGGCAGACCGCGTTCCGCGTGGCGCGGCTTGCCGAGAAGGAAGTGGTGGTCGCGGTTCCGGAAACGCTGCTTGCCCGCGCCAAATCCGGCGAGGCGCGCGTCTCGATCTGGTCGGTGCCCGACAAGCTTTATGTCGCCAAGCTCCGCGAGCTTGCGCCGTCGGCCGATCCGGCGACACGCACCTATCTGGCGAAGTTTTCCATCCCCGGTGTCGGCGACGAGGTGCAGCTCGGCATGACGGCGATGCTGATCCTCTCCGAGCCGGCGGGCGAGCGCGTGGCGCGCCTGCCGCTGTCGGCCATGTTCGATCAAGGCGCCGGCCCGGCGGTTTACGTTGCGGACCCGGCGACCGGCACAATTACGCTCAAGCCGGTCCGGGTGAAAGCTTACGAGAGCAACGACGTTCTGGTCAGCAGCGGCGTCGAAGAGGGCGCCAAGGTCGTCACGCTCGGCGTGCAGAAGCTCAATCCCGCCGAGAAGGTCAGGGTTGTTTCGTCGTTGTCGTTTTAGGACGCGATGTCGCGCAGCGAGATCAGACTTGGTTTGACTTCGTCATTGCGAGCCAACGGATCCGGCCCGAAATGGCCGGCCCGATGGTGAACTCCGCGAAGCAGTCCAAACGCAGAGCCAAGGAGCTGAATTGCTTCGTCGCTTCGCTCCTCGCAATGACGAAATTTGTTGGATCGACGAAATGATGCTCCACGGCACGACGTCTGACGTTGCAAAGAGCAGGAGAGCCCGATGAGCCGTTTCAATCTCTCCGCCTGGGCCGTTGCGCATCCGGCGCTGATGCTTTTTCTGATCGTCATGCTCGGCGCCGCGGGGCTGTTTTCCTACCGCAATCTGGGGCGCGGCGAAGATCCGTCCTTCACCATCAAGCTTGTCGTCGTCACCGCCATGTGGCCGGGCGCGACAGCCGCGGAGATGCAGACGCAGGTCGCCGATCCGATCGAAAAAAAGATGCAGGAGCTGCCGTTCATCGACAAGGTCACGACCTACAGCAAGTCGGGCTTTGCGGCGATGCAGGTTGCCTTCAAGGACAACACGCCGGCGCGTGACGTGCCGCAGCTCTTCTATCAGCTCCGCAAGAAGCTCTCCGACATCAAGGACGATCTGCCGTCCGGTCTGATCGGGCCGTCGGTCAACGACGAGTGGGGCGACGTCGATTCGATCCTCTACATGCTGACTGCGGACGGCGCCGATTATGCGCAGATGAAAAAGGTCGCCGAGGCTTTTCGCCAGCGCCTGCTCAAGGTCAAAAATGTCACCAAGGTCAATCTCTACGGTACGCAGGACGAAAAGATCTTCGTCGAATTCTCCCACGCTAAGCTGGCTACGCTCGGCATCACGCCAGAGCAGTTGTTCCAGTCGCTCGCGCGGCAAAATGCAGTCGTGCCCGCCGGCGTCCTCGAGACCACGGCGCAGCGCGTGCCGCTACGCGTCACCGGTGCGCTCGACGGCGTGAAGGCGGTCGCCGAGACGCCGGTCGAGGCCAACGGCCGCGTGTTCCGCGTCGGCGACATCGCCACCGTCACCCATGGTTTTGTCGATCCACCGGACTTTCAGGTCCGCCAAAAGGGCAAGGCGGCGATCGGCGTCGGCATCGTGATGGCCAAGGGCGCCAATATTCTCGAGCTCGGCCCTGACGTGGCGAGCGCGACCGCGGAATTCATGTCGGCAGTGCCGCAAGGCTTTGAGCTGGAACAGATCGCTGATCAGCCCGTGGTCGTCGACCACGCGGTCAATGAGTTCGTGCATTCCTTCATCGAAGCGCTGGCGATCGTGCTGTTCGTGAGCTTCCTCGCGCTCGGCTGGCGCACCGGCATCGTGGTGGCGCTGTCGGTGCCGCTGGTGCTGGCGATCGTTTTCATCATCATGAATTCCATGGGCATCGATCTGCACCGGATCACGCTCGGCGCGTTGATCATTGCGCTCGGGCTCCTGGTCGATGACGCCATCATCGCGGTGGAGATGATGGTGGTGAAAATGGAGCAGGGCTGGGACCGCGTGCGCGCCGCTTCGTTCGCCTGGGAATCGACCGCGTTTCCGATGCTGACCGGCACGCTCGTGACCGCCGCCGGCTTTCTGCCGATCGGCTTCGCCAACTCGTCGGTGGGCGAGTATGCCGGCGGCATCTTCTGGGTCGTCGCCATCGCGCTGCTCGCGTCGTGGGTCGTTGCGGTGCTGTTCACCCCCTATATCGGCGTGAAGCTTCTGCCGAATTTCAAGAAGCTCGAGCCCGGTCACGATCCGCACGAGATCTACGAAACGCGCATGTATCGCGGGCTGCGCCGCGTCATCGAATGGTGCGTGCGTTGGCGCATCACCGTCGTTGCTGCCACGGTCGGTATCTTTGTGCTGTCGATTGTGGGGTTCGGCCACGTTCAACAACAATTCTTCCCGCTGTCGGAGCGGCCGGAATTGTTCTTCCAGCTTCGCCTGCCGGCGGGCACCGCCTTCGGCACGACGCTCGAATCGGTCAAGCGCGCGGAAGCGCTGCTCAAGGATGATAAAGACATCGCCACCTACACGGCGTATGTCGGCCGCGGCTCGCCGCGCTTCTGGCTCGGCCTCAACCCTACTCTGCCCGACGAGGCCTTCGCCGAGATCGTGATTCTGTCGAACGACGTCGAGGCGCGCGAGCGGATCAAGACGCGGCTCGAAAAGGCCGTTGCGGACGGCGCGCTGTCGGAAGCGCGCGTGCGCGTCGACCGCTTCAATTTCGGTCCGCCGGTCGGCTTCCCGGTGCAATTCCGCGTCATCGGCCCGGATGCCGCGAAGGTGCGCGACATTGCCTACCGGGTGCGCGAGGTCATGCGTGCCGACGACAAGGTGATCGATCCGCACCTCGATTGGAACGAGCAGGCGCCGTTCTTGCGGCTCGTCGTCGATCAGGATCGGGTGCGCGCGATGGGGCTGACCCCGCAAGACATCGCGCAGTCGCTCAGCATGCTGATCTCCGGCGCCCCGATCACGACGGTGCGGGACGGCATCGAGAAGGTCGCCGTCGTTGCGCGCGCGGTGCCGGCAGAGCGGCTCGATCTCGCGCATATCGACGATCTGTCGCTTTATTCGCGCAACGGTGTCGCCGTTCCGCTGTCGCAGATCGCGCATGTCGAATACGGCCATGAGGAGCCGATCCTTTGGCGGCTCAATCGCGACATGTCGATCACGGTGCGGGGCGACGTGGTCGACGGCGCCCAGCCGCCGGACGTCACCAATGCGATCTGGCCGAAGCTGCAGTCGATCCGCGAGGCGCTCGAGCCCGGCTATCGGATCGAGATCGGCGGCGCCATCGAGGAATCGCAGAAGGGCAACGCCTCGATCTTCGCGCTGTTCCCCCTGATGCTGTTTGTGATGCTGACGATCCTGATGATCCAGCTGCAAAGCATTTCGCGGCTGATCCTGGTCTTCCTCACCGCGCCACTCGGCATCGTCGGCGCCTCGCTCGGCCTCAACGTCGCCAACAAGCCGTTCGGTTTCGTCGCGCTCCTGGGACTGATCGCGCTCATGGGCATGATCATGCGCAACGGCGTAATCCTGGTCGACCAGATCGAATCGGATGTCAGCCATGGCGCGCGGCGCCGCGACGCCATCGTCGAAGCCACCGTGCGCCGCGCTCGGCCGGTGGTGCTCACCGCGCTCGCCGCGATCCTGGCCATGATACCGCTGTCGCGCTCGGCATTCTGGGGGCCGATGGCGATTACCATCATGGGCGGCCTGTTCGTGGCGACGTTCCTGACGCTGTTGTTCCTGCCCAGCCTGTACGCGCTATGGTATCGTAAACGGCTTGACGAGCGTGGCCAGCCGGGCGGCGTTGTCCGGGCTGATGAAGAGAGGGAGCGCGTCGTACCGCTTCCTGTCGCGGCCGAATAAAAGCCGCTGCGGTAGCGCGATGCTGACAAAACAAAGAAACGGGACAAGACAAAGAAGCGAAGAGACCGCCATGACCGATGTGATTGACCATACCGAGACCGACATTCGCGAACGGATTCTGATCACGACCGAGCGTTTGTTCCGCGAGGTCGGCTATCAGAAGACCACGGTCGCCGATATCGCCAAGACGCTGCGCATGAGCCCGGCGAATGTCTATCGTTTCTTCGACTCCAAGCGCTCGATCACCGCCGGCGTCGTCAGCCGGCAGATGGCCGACGTGGACCAGGCGCTGCGCGAAATTGCTCCGCAACCGCGCAGCGCCACTGACCGGCTGTGCGAGATGTTGGCCACCATGTTTCGCATGAATTCCGAGCGCTTCGCGGGCGACTCGAAAATGCACGAAATGGTCGCCGTCGCGATGGACGAAAACTGGGACGTCTGTCAGGCGCATATCGACCGGATCATTGCGGTGACCGCGGACGTGGTTGCGGATGGCATGAGGTCGGGTGAATTTCGCCCAGCCGATCCGACGATCACCGCGCTGTGCATCCTGACCTCCATGCTGCGCTTTATTCATCCGCAAATGATCGCGCAATTCGTCGACAAACCGAGTGCGACGCTCGAGCAAATGCTGGACTTCGTGCTCATCGCGCTGCGCGCGCCGAAGGCGTAGGCTATTCGTAGGGTTCACGCTGAACAAAAAGGGCGCGCCCTCTCCCCTTGTGGGAGAGGGCGGCTCGGCGATTCAGCAACAAGGGTCGGGTGAGGGGGCGGGGGGCCCGCCCTCACCCCTTCGTGTTTGTGGCCCGGTCGGTGCCGCCCTCTCCCGCCAGGGGAGAGGGCACGATAAGGCGCGCCGCATCAGTCCGATTTCGCCACCCGTCCGTTCCGAAATCCGTCGAGGATCAGCGGGACGATGTGCCGGATGGTGGCATCGACTTCCTCGGGATCGCAGGCGCCGCCGCTGATCCGGCGAATGCGCCCGGCGTCGGCCATGATGAACGTCATCGTTCCAATCATCATCTGATAGGCCCAGTGAACCTCCGCGGCGCTGCGGCCTGGCAGCGTCGTGCCGAGAAGATCGATCACCGCCGCAGCGACCGGATCGAGCAGATCGCCGATGATGCCGCGTTCGATCGAGCGCGGATCAGACACTTCGCGCGCCAGCAAACGGCCCAGCGACTGTCGGCCCTCGGTGCCACGCAATCCGAGCATCGGCACCAGCACCGCTTTGACGATCGCGGCGAGCCGCCGATCGGGATCCGGCTCAAGCGCCGCGAGCGCAAGGCCGGCGCGGCGCTCGGCGACCAGCGTCGGCGCATGCGACTCGAACACGCGGCGATAGAGGCCGAGCTTACCGCCGAAATGATAGCTGACGAGCGCCACCGGCACGCCGGCCCTCAGGGCGATCTGCCGGATCGACGTTCCTTCATAGCCCGCGTCGGCGAACAATTCCTCGGCGGCCGCCAATATCCGATCTTGCGTCGGGCGGTTGTCGGGCTCCGCCTTCGCTCCGCCGTCGCGGGCCTTCGCCGCTTGACCTTTGCGCATCATGGGTCGCCTATCATGCTTTAACTGATTGATTCACTTTGGATTTGAACGAATAAACAACAATATTGAACATACGATCAACATATGGCTTAATGCTCCCGCTAAAACAAGCGACCGGCTGTCGCGAGCCAGGCCGCACCCTGCGCGACGCCGCAAGTCGCGCACGGCTATCACCCGGGAGGAGCGTGTGATGAAGATCAGCAGCGATCATGTCTTGACCACCCATACCGGCAGCCTGCCACGGCCGCAGCAACTGATCGATCTTGTTTACCGCAAACAAGAAGGGAAGACGGTCGACGGCGCTGCCTTCGATTCGATGGTCGGCAAGACCGTCGACGAGCTGGTGCGCCGGCAGGTGGACATCGGCGTCGACGTCGTATCGGACGGCGAGGTCAGCAAACCCGGCTTCGTCAACTATATCGCCAAACGGCTTGCCGGTTTTGCCGGCGTCGGAGCGCCGTGGGCGCTCGGTGACATGGACGACCTGCCCGAATTGGTCATGGAGCAATATGGCGGCGCCGCCGGCCAGCACATTCTGATGCCGGAGTGTGTCGGGCCAGTCTCCTTTGTTGGGCAGGACGAAGTTCGGCACGACATCGCGCATCTCCAGCACGCCGTCGGCCAGTCGCCTGTGGCGGACGCCTTTATTCCGGCAACGTCACCTGGATGCGTGACGATGTGCGCCGCGAACAAACACTATCCATCCTACGAAGATTACCTGTGGGCCGTCGCCGATGCCATGGCGGAGGAATATCGGGCGATCGTCGAGGCCGGCTTTGTTCTCCAGCTCGACTGCCCCGACATACCGATGATCGCCCATACAAGGGGATGGCAGGATGGAAAGAAAATCTACGGCGTGAGGGGACATGCCGAGTTGCACATACAGGCCATCAATCGCGCCATCAAAGGACTGCCGCCCGGCATGATTCGCCTGCACATGTGCTGGGGCAATAATTCCGGGCCGCATCATCACGACGTTCCGCTGAGCGAAATTCTCGAGCCCGTGCTCGCCGCCAATGTCGCCGCCTATTCGTTCGAGGGCGCGAATCCGCAACACGAGCATGAGTGGACGCTGTTTCAAAAGGTCAAGCTTGCGCCCGACAAGATCATCATCCCGGGCGTTATCGACACCAAGACGAATGTGCTCGAGCATCCGGAACTCGTCGCCCAGCGGATCGAGCGCTACGCCGGTCTCGTCGGCCGCGAGCGCGTTATCGCCGGCACCGATTGCGGCTTCGGAACATTTGTAGGTTTTGGCGCCGTTCACCCCAAGGTGGCGTGGCTCAAGCTCGGCGCGCTCGTGCAGGGCGCGCGTCTCGCGAGCAAGCACCTTTGGTCGTAGATGTACGGCTGGAGCACGATTTTTTCGAAAACCGGATTCCATTGGTTCGGGACCCCGCTCCGGGCCGCCGCGCCCGCATCGACTATTTGAGACTACGGATCCCGCATCGTTGACCTAAGGAGAGACCAGACATCATGTGGAAAGCTCGGCGCGTCGTCACGGCGACGGACAAAGACGGCAAATCGTATTTTGTTTCCGATGGGACTGCCGGAAACTACAAAGAAATGACCGGCATGAGCGGGCTCTTCCTCACCGACTTGTGGGAGACCAAAGGACCGCGCGCCGACAATCGCGGCGCCGAAGACGCGGCGACGCGTCCAGTCAATTTGGAGCCTCCGGACGGCGGCACGATTCTGCGGATCGTCGAGTTTCCGCCCGACAAGGATTGGCGCGGCAAGGACGTTTCCGGCGCTTTCTCATCGATCGGCGCCGATCACGCGCCGGTGGCGGGCAGCGGCGACCCGATGATGCACATCACCAGCACCGTCGATTACATCATCATCCTGGAGGGCGAGATCTACGCCGCGATGGACGAAGGCGAGACCCTGCTCAAGCGCGGTGATGTGCTGATCCAGCGCGGTACCAATCATAGCTGGTTCAATCGCTCGGATAAGCCGTGCGTGCTCGCGGCGATTCTGGTCAGCGCCGATCCGGTCAAATAGCGCCGTTTCGAATCGGTATCGGCACAGCGACGTCCCTTCGAGGCCGGCCAAAGCTCTGGCCTCGAAAGCGACGCGCGTCTCCTACATCGCGTCACAGCGTCTCGACGTGCGGCATCACCTCGGTGCGAAACAGCGTCAGCGAGCGCACCGCGTCCTTGAGCGACATGGTGCCGAGGAACATGTAGGTGAGCAGATAATTGATGCCGAGCTCGGCCACCTGGCGTCCGATCTCGGCACGCACGGTCTGCGGTGAGCCAGCGATGACGCCGCCCTGCCCGAGCATGTCTTCGTAGCTGGTGCCGTGCGGAATTTTCACCCGCGAGGTGAGGCCGGTGTCGTTTTTGTAGATCCGCAGCCAGTTCAGGTTGGCGAGATGCGCTTCCATGGCCGGCTTGAACGCGCGGTGCGCCTCCGCGTCGGTTTCGGCAACGAAGATGTGGCGCTGCACGCCGATCACCACGCCGCCTGAGAATTCAGGCTTCGGCTGCGCGGGCGCGCCGCGTTTCGCCAGCGCCTGTTTGAAGGTGGTGATGTTGGCCTTGGCCATGACGTTGGACCCCAGCGTCACATAATGCAGGCCGTGCTCGCCGGCCCAGACCGATCCGGCTTCGCTGGTAGACGCGTACCGGAACG
>Ga0209006_10001074_pt1 | contig 25081 bp, 21 predicted proteins | sample JacPin_JW_Ref_O2_FD_188567 | JGI IMG/M metagenome (GOLD analysis project Ga0209006, IMG submission 188567) | Forest soil microbial communities from Algoma, Ontario, Canada - Jack Pine, Ontario site 1_JW_Ref_O2 (SPAdes) (version 2) | ecosystem: Environmental > Terrestrial > Soil > Boreal... | reverse complement strand
CGAGCCACAAACTCGGGCCACCGCGCGTCAGTAATTGGATCAATTTGATAAAGTTTCATGGGGCAGACAATGGCCAGTCCACGCAGATCTTTTCACGCCACTATTATCTTTCATGGAAGCGCCACACTCACCGCGGCCGGCTCAGGAGTATTCTGATCGCAATTCCTCCGCAAAGCCGCCCGGAACTGTTCCCTCTCGGCTGGATTGAACACTACCAGCCATGACCCGATTGCATATATCCCCGTTGCGCAAATCGCTGAGGCAATCAGCATAGGATAACTCGGTCGAAGACCCCAGGCCGAAATCGCCGTCGCGGCTCCCATCAGTAGGCAGCAATACAACAGATTTTTCCCGATAAATCGCATGTAGATACCGTAGGAGATTCCGTTCACCCGGCATACCCACCAAGGCTGCAGAACCACCCGGACAAGAAACGCACCGATCAGCGTTCCCAGCGCCACACCGACAATTCCTAGCGGCCGGGCCAGCGCCAAGCTAAACGCTAGGTTCAGCAGGCCCTCGGCCCAATTTGTATAAGTATAAAATCGATGATTAAACGTCGCGTACAACAGGTCGATTGACGGTTTCTGGCATACGTCTAATAGTACAGCAAGCGATAACACGACAAGCGGCCAGTATGCGTCCTCATATGCTGGCCCCATCCATCGAGCGATGAAGGGTTTTCCCCAGCCAATGAGAGCAAGGCAAATGAAAATCGAAATACAAGTCGACAGCTTCGTCCCGAAAAAGAAGACCTTCTCAATGCCATCGCGGTCTCCCGAACCGTGAAGGCGGCTAAACACCGGGTATAACATACCCACCGACAAAATGATCATCTGCATGTAATATTGCGCGAACACGCCCGCAACTCTGTAGTGTGTCACCATCGCTAGCCCAATCAGGCCTGAGATAACGAGCGGATCGATTTGGAATCGTATGGCATCGGCAATAAAGGCCAAAAAAGCGTACACACTATACGAAGAAAGATTCTTTACTATTTTCGACTCCATAGACTTAGCTTCAATTCGCGCCCACCGAGCCTCGCGTCTCGCAAACCAGATCTGCAACACGGTCACCGGCAAAGTTGAAATCAAAGTAACCCAGGCCAGCGCTAGCAGTCCGTAACCAGCCAGGATTACCCAAACCGTTAGTCCGGTGCGCAGCCCCAGCCCGAAGAGGTTTATCCAAGACTGAATATCAAACCGAAATTTCGTAAATAGGACACCGCCATAAACTCTGACAGGCAGCCCAAGCGCCGCATTAACTCCCAGGATGGCAATCACGCTTCGGAATAGACGGGCATCGGAAGGGTTGTGAGAGAACCAGGGCGTGGCAGCAACGATCGCCCCGGTCACGAGCAGCGCGATACCGCCAAGCAAAAGGTTGATTCGCAATGCGGTATTAAAAACCGTACGGCACTCAGCGTCATCGTTACGTCCAATAGCTATGGACATATACTGCGATACGGCGCTCGAGAGACCGAAGTCCAACAAGCTGTAGTAGCCGATGAAAGAGGCTGCGAGGGCCCAGAACCCGTAGGTTCGGTCGCCAAGGTGATGCACAATGAAGGGCATCAGACAGAACGAGACAATCGCAGTCGCTATCAAGTTTCCGATTTGCAGCACGGAACCCGAGAGCAACCGCCGTCCTATCGAATTGAATTTCCCGGGCATTAGCTAATAGCACTCCAGAACCGAAGTGCTCCAAAACTCCGCAAGACGCACTTCAAGCAGGAGTGGGTGTTGAGTCGGTTTAGACCTGACGAAAAACTCATTTACCCGCCGGTAGAGCAAATGTGATTTACGGGAAGTTGGTCCTTAGAACTTGGTCTTTAGAACACTAGAACAGATTAATCCAGTGGAGACGCTTTTGCTGCCTCCCGATCTGGAAGTTTCGTCGGCAAGCTTGATCGAAGCATATCTGCATACACATTCATAGTTAGCTGGCCCACCACATCCCAGGAGTGTCTCTCTATCGCGAAATTTCGTATCTCTCGCCGACGACTGCTCAAGCTCGCGAATAGATCACTTGCGAAATAACGTTCAATGGTCTTCGCCAAATCAACGTGATCTTCAGGCTTGAATATAAATCCGGTCCTCCCCTCGATAATTTCGTCCTTCAAAGACCCAACGTCCGCAGCAAGAATCGGCACGCCAAAACTGTACCCCAGGCACAGCACTCCACTCTGATAGACGTGCCGGTAAGGCAATACCAGAACGTCCGCCGCTTTGAAGTAAACCTCCGTCTCGTCGTCCGGAATGTATTCACCCTTGAGCAGGATTCGCCCTTTCTCTTCGCCCTCTCGGCTGGCATCCATAATCGCGCGCCAGTAGCTCTCGCAGTTGTTCGGCCTACCGGCAATGATCAACCGATAGTCCTCATGTCTAGGAAGGACCTGTTTAAACGCATCAACTAGATATTCGATTCCTTTATAAGGTGTAATGGCGCCGAAGAACAGAATGGTCTTCTCATCCTGACGGAGGCCCAATCGCTGCCTCGCCTCGCTTGTAGTTAGCCTAGTATCTGGGACAGAATTATTTATCCCGAACGGAATTACTGTAATCCGGCTCTCTTGCGCGGCAAATTCTTCAATCAGCTCCTGCTTCATCTTTTCCGTATGAACGAAGATATGGTGGGCAAGACGGTATTGAACCCGCAAGGTAAGACGATTGATGGCGGAATCTTTCGAATCGCGTCTGCCCGCATTCACATTGTGGACCGTGAGTACGACCTTCTTCCCCATCAGCCTGTAGAAAAGCATGAGCAGTGTACGGTCGAAGACCTCGAATTTGTTATTCCACAGGATATGAAAAATCCTTGGTTTGGCTGTGGCACTGTAGTGGATCAACTTGGCGTAGTACTTGATTATTCTGGATACCTTTTCTGCGAGACTGGCGTCCCGACGTTGATTGCCTCGCAGATTAAGAAAATTTAACCTGGGTTTACCGTGGAACTCCGGAAGGTCGAGCTCGTCGCTACCGATCAGATCTAAAGTCGCGCCCTTTGAGAGGAGCTCCGTTGCCAGGCCGAACACGTATGGCCTATCGCCACCGCCGGTAAGGACGGAAACCGCGATCTCGGGAACCGTATTGGACGTCGTCAATTGAGCCGATCCTGGTTGGCCTGGTAGCCCACACCATCCTTATACATTTCAAATCTTGCGACCACACATTCTTGCAGCCCGTGTTTTCAATACGAACTGCTATGATCGTCGGGCAGGCAGAAAATTCATTCCTTGAAGCTAGGTGAGGTCTTCTGTAGGTAGAGAAGACCCCTACAATTTCGCCAGCCTCTCTTCTAGAATCTCGCAGATAGTGTGGCCGATGGTGATGTGCATTTCCTGCATTCGCGGGGTCGATTTAGTGGGAACGCACAGGCAAAGGTCGCACGCTGCTCGCATCTTGCCTCCGGTCTCGCCCGTTAGGCCGATCACTTTCACTTTGCCCTCGCGTGCCGCTTCAATCGCGCGGAGAATATTCGGGCTGTTGCCGCTGGTGGAGATCGCCAGCAGCACATCGCCTGGCCGGGAGTGGGCAGTTAGCTCGCGGGCAAATACTTGCTCGTACCCGTAGTCGTTGCCGACCGCCGTGAGACTTGACGAGTTGCCGTGCAAAGCGAGCGCCCTAAATGGCCGCCGTTCAATCAAGAACCGACCCGTGAGTTCCGCGGCAATGTGCTGCGCATCGGCCGCCGATCCGCCGTTTCCTGCCACCAGCAACTGGCCTCCAGATGCCATAGACGAGTAGATGAGGTCAACCGCGCTCGACACGTCTTCGGCGAGCCTTGGAAGAATCTTGGCAACCTCAAGATGTTCGTCCCATATAGCCTTGATCTTGTCCGCTTGATGGGTCGCACTTGCCACGTTAGCCCTCTCTGGTGACTTTCTCGGTTAAGGGATGGGGGACCGACATTCGCTTTGTGTCTCCGTTCTGGCTCAGCTGGCTTGGTGGGTGAGACCTCGACTTGCCGAGTTTGAGGCTCCGCTTTTTGTTCCTGTGCTCCATCCAACGCCAGCAGTAATCCGTGAACTTTCGGCCAACAAAGCTTCTCTTGGATCGCCAGGAACTATCCTTTAGATGAATACCGTAGTCACCGAAGCGATTCCAGTTGCGAACATCGCACACGTCGTCCGGAAAAAGAACGGTAACCGTTTTGGCCAACTCTACATTTTCAGCGAGAGTTCGCGAAATCAGCCCGGGACCGGTGGAATTGAGAACGGTATATTCGTCTTTAATCAGCGGTGGAGACCCGCGCATCATAGGTGTGACCCAGTTAGGATCCGCCTGGGCTTTTACGCAGTTTTTGATGACCGCTTCTAGAAAGGGGTGGCCGGATGCGGCTCCAAATGCGTAGTTTCCCATTTGCCAATCCATCCCAAGATCGTTCCGCAGGAAATGACTTACACAGAGCGCTTCAAATGGAAAGACACAGCCATGTTCCAAAAGGCCCGATAGGCTGGAGGCCAGCAACACATCTAAATCAAAGTAGAAACCGCCATACCGATACACCACGAGATATCGAAAAAAATCGTATCTTTCAATGGGAAACGGAAAGGAATGAAAGAGCGGGTGGTATTGGGGGAACTCTCGCTCGACAAATTCCTCCACTTGCGCATCATCGAAAAACAAATATTCGTAATCGGGATTGAGTAGCCTTAAGTTGGCCATCACAGCGCGGCTCCGCAGTGGCTGGTCGACAGTCTTCCCAGTCTGAATAATCCGCTTTGGAATTCGATCCTGCATTCCGCCTTCTACTCAGAAATCTCTATTGGAATAATACAGGAGCACTGTGCACTGTACTTCAATCGTGTGTCTATAAAAGTATAGAGGGTGCTAAAAGGACATCACCGGCTGATAGGGGCATTATTGAATGACAGTTGCCTCAACGTTGGTCGGAGGGGCGGGCCCTGACCCTGTGGTTTGCGTGACTGGGTACGGGTAAGTATAGGGTGTATAGTAGACTGACCAAGCGTTTGTCGCGGCGCATTGATAGAGCACGCCCTGTCCTGAGCCATTGCCGCTGACGTTCCAACTTCCCTGGTCCGTAGCCCAATAAGCAACGCCGGTCGTGCAGGTTGATGGTCGGGACGCGAGCGTGCCGCTACCAACGCCAGCCGCGCCCGTGAAAGAGGCGGTGTAATTAAAGTAGTCCCGATTCGCTTGAATAATTGAGCTGGTGCCAGCCGCCGGGCTAAGGATCGGCTCACTTGGAGCCTCGGAACCAGTGTTCAGCCATTCATAATTGGGGAATGAAACCTGATTGTGTCCGAACCCAGGCTGATCGCGGAACGGATAGCCGTTCCCAGGACAAGCGCCCGCGCCCGTGGTGCAATCAAAGTATCGCGTGGCCGTGTCGCCGGGTTGGAGCGCGTTGCACACAGAATCTGAACTGGCCATAGTATCTGGGTTCCCAGCACACCAGCCCGCCGTTGCCGCGCCAGGGGCGGCGTTCGTTCCGCCTACGTTTGTCCAAGTGCAGCTACCTTCCACAGTCGTACCGCCGACATTTTGATTCCAAGACGGAGTTGAGCCGCCGCTCGTGCAGCTCGATGCCGTGAAGTAATTCCAACCGTGCGCATTGTTGCTCGTTGGACCAATGGAAGCTCCGGCTGCGTAGCTTTGAGACGCCGCCCACGGAGAGACAACGAGAACATTTTCGTCCGAGTTGATGTCGGTGGGCGTCGTTGAAAGAGGCACCCAGCGAAGTCCCGCCACGGCTGATCCCCAAGTGTAAGAATCGGTGACCAGAGTTAAACGAAAATATCCGAGCGAAACTCCTGTCCAGGAACTCGTTCCAGTGAATGTGTTGCCCCAAAAAATCGTCACGCCGCCCCTGACAGTAAATGATCCGATCGCGATACCAGCGGTATTCGTAAAAGTATTACCGTACGTCTCAGTCAGAACGGTAGATCGATACTGGCCACTGTCCGTTCCGTGGCCTCCGGAATCCTGCGCGTTGACTAGACTGTTGAATCGGGCAACTATCTTGGCTCCAGCGTAGGCGTCGTAAAATCCTTCGGTCCCAATATGATTGGAGTTATAGGTGTTTTGCTCCAGATAGACGGCCTGATTAGACCCTTCCAGCGTTGGGGCATTCCATCCTTGGTAGCCTCGACTCGCGCCATCTCCATAGATTACAAACGGTGGGTTCATACCCGAGTTCCCTGTTTCGGTAAGGAGATTATGATCGGCCAGACCATAGCTGTCCGCAAGTTTAACGAACGCCCCGCCAGAATTCGATTTTAGGTGGTTGTGATCAAAGCGGTAGGCGACCTGCCCGAACGGACCACTCTGAAAAGTGACCACTCCGTTGCTCTCGCCGCCCGTACCGTCGGTAAATGTAAATCCCGTGATTCGGACAAAATTAGCTGCCGATGCATTGACAAGTATTGTTCCAGCACCATACGTCAGCGTAATATTAGTGTTGTCGACGCAGGCCAAATTGTTCTGCGCCGGATCCCCACTTCCTGTGCAGACCGTCGCACCTTGAAAGGTCAGTGCCTTCCCCAAGATCGTAACCTGAGAAGACCAAGGGCAGTTACCGGCCGGTACGACGACTGTGTCTCCATTGGAAGCAGAGTTTATCGCCGCCTGCACGTCACTCTGGGAGCAAGAAGGCGCATTCAGCGTGTTAGCCCGTGCGTTTGGACTGGAAAACGCGGCTAAAACGCCCGCGATTAACAGCCACTTTACGATTCTGATCATCGGCTCCGCTCTTTTGAGAGATTTGCAGTTTGTGGACACCCTTCCACGCGGGGTGCCTACTTGTCATATCTTGCTCCCAGATCACGATGGATAATACTGTCCCAGGGGACAGCTTTGGGACGGGGTGGGTAGACGTCTCGGTCTGTTCCACCATTCGAGCCGACGACACCTACTCTTGTTTTTGTAAGTCAGTTACAATCAGCGCTTCCGCGCAAAGGGCCAATTCTGCTTCCGTCGCCAAAATGTTGGACCTACCCTTCACTGGGCGCTCTCTCGACGGGGGACCTCTTTTCGTACCAGAAGCTGCGGGCTCGACGAAAGGAATCCGCCACGGGTTCAGGAATCCACTGAACAATGCCCCGATGAAGACCAAGACGCAGCGCCATGCGGCCCGCAGCCGTTAATGGAACGTGGTATCTCGGTACGTCAACTTTCTGGAACCCGTTGTATCGTTTAAAGTCAGCCAGCGCGCTTTCCTGCTTGTTGCCATAGGTCATGTTCGCGTACCAGAGGTATGGGATGTCGCGCTCGGCACAAGAGCGAACCGCTTGGGCCACCAGCGCATTTGTTGGAGCCTTATCGCGGTGCTTAATCATGGAGAGAATGTGCATAAAGCCCATCTGGCTGCGATTTTCGTCGCTGACGAGCTTTACGAATCCAATCAACTCGTCCTCAAAAAAAGCACCGAGGAAGACGCTTCGCTCCAGAAATGTCGCCTTGATTTTGCGCAGCGTCTCAAGATCCTCGCCAAAGTGCGGGAATCGCCGGCCTTGCCGAATCGGTGATTCGTTGTAAATACCCTGTATCCCCTTGATTAGGGAATCGTCGAAGGGAACTTCGCGCGTGACGACGCCGCTTTTTGTGGCCTTCCGAACTTTGTTTCTGACCTTGCGATCGCTCTGATTAGTCATCCAATTATCAAACGTCGATATCGGAAGCGCGGCCATGTTATCCCACTCAAGCGGGAGGCTGTATTTGGGAGTCGTATCGGAGAGTTTTTGAATGAACGTAAAAAGGTCAATCCGTTCTGATGAACCCCTTAGAAGCTCGATCGCCGCTTCCGGGCTCTCCAGAAACTGATACCCCTCCCCTTCTACGTAAGCGATTCGGATTAGCTTTCCCCGGATTCGGATTTCCGCGCTTCCCACTTCCATGGCTACCTTCCTTTCTTCTGGTGACCGGGCCGGGTCACGATTACAGGCCGCTTCGATTCAACCGCCGCAGTAGGGTCACTACTAATTGGATTGTACCAACGAGTCCGCAGCCAACCATTGCCGGAGCGGCTGGGAGTTTCTACTGCGGTTGGCTTCGTTTCTCGGTAAGGCAGACGCAGCTTACTTTCGGTGGACTTATCATTTCCAAATGGGAGCCTGGGAAATCGATCAGTAGCCCCGATTTCAAGCCCATTCATCCCACGTATTCGAGCTTCGTCCAAAGCCGGTACGGGAATCGCGACTAACAGGAAGATGACCCACATTATGTGAAACTTGAATGCTGCCTCAGTGACATTGTAGAAAAGCATGACCGTCCACATGGCCAGACTGAGGGAAGCAGCCGAAAAATTAGGCCTAAAGTCACCCCAAATTTTCCGGTAGCTTGCCACTAGGAATCCGCACAGAAGGAACAACCCTACCAAACCTAAGTTCAGATAAACCTCAAGATAGCCATTATGGGCCTCATTTAGCCTCCCAAACTCCTTCCAGATTGTATTGACCCGCGGGCCCAACCAAAAGCTCTCGTACCCAGTGCCGAGTAATGGGTTCGTTTTCATCGCGAGCACTGTCTTCCATATGTGGGTTCTGTCGGTGAGCGTCGGATCCCGACCGACGGCCCCGGCAACGTTTGCGTTGATATCGAAACCGAACGCCAGAATAAGGTACAGCACGAAGAATGTGGGAATCGCTATCTTAACGAGGGTGAGCCGGCGCTTGAATAGTTTGGTGTGAACCGCTGCGACAATCAGGCAACCGAGTAACAGGCAAACCCGCGAGGTTGCGCTGTTCGAAAGATTTAACACCCAGAGTGTCATGGCTATGAACACAAGGTTCATCGCGATGATTCGTTTCGTCTTCCGTTCCTTGCGCTCAGGCCAGCGTACCAATGTATCCCAGAAGAAGAATAACCCGCTAACCAGACACAACGCTCCAAGATCGTTCTTACCCGTTGCAGGTCCGATGTACTGCACCGCGCCTGTCCAAAAGCCGTAGTATCTGCCAATCAGCGGAAAATACTTAATGAGTACTATGGCGAGGGGAATCAGCAGATAGCAAAACCGTCGTAGTACCGTCCGCAACGCCTCGAACGGATGCGGGTCCGTCACAACGACGAGGACGATAAGGTAGTTGCCCAGGTCTCGGAACCACCGCTTGAAAGCCACGAACGGGAAATCGGACCAAACCACGCTCACGAGGGCGAAAAGAAGAAATGCCATCAGGAAGAAGTTGCGGCCGAAAAAACCGCCCCAATTAAATGACCGTGACGACAAGATGACGATTGCTAAGACAATAAGAATGGAAAAGACGGCCCGGTCTAGTGGATTTCCCTCTTCGAACGCACCAGCAGCTCCTCCAAGTTGTCCAGCAAACCATTGCGAAGGTAGCCGCGATCCGACGATGAATATCCAGGTTAGCGGAACCCAAAGAGCCAGACTCGTCCCCGGCTCTTTCGCAGGATCAAATCGCAACAGAGCCAAAAGAAACACAAACCAAATAAGGAGTGCTATTGATGGAGGCATCGTTAGTGCTCGGCGACCCGAGCCTGGGAAAGTTTCGCTGCGTGAAGTAGCTGTGCCGGGTCTGCAGCATCTGGCTGCGGAATCCAATAGAGGCGAATAGATTTCCCAATCAACGCTGCGGGTTTGAAACTTTCAAGCCACGAATACCCGCCGCAACCAACAGATGGCTGGCTCATCTCCAGGTCATATAAGCTGATCGCAATCCATCCCGTTTCGCGAACGCACGGGACCAAAGTGTCGAACGGAGGCAGGTTCATCTGATTCAAATCAGCGCTTCCATTGTAGGCTATCGCTACATGTTCCACTCCGCGGGAGCGCAGGTCGTTGCTTAATCGAAGCAAATCTTGTCCCCAATCAAGGTCGCTATCCACAAGAACCCGTTCCGGGTGTTTGCCGGCGAATTCGTTGAAGTATGCGAGATTATCGGGCTGAGCCATCGAGCTCGAGGCCAGTGTCCACGACATCAGTCCCACCGCCAGGATTCGACCTAGCCACCGGGCCCGGCCAACCTGCCAGAGTTGCATCACCCCTAATCCAGCGAGAATGCTAAGTAAGGGATATATCGGCAAAATATGCCTTAGGCCAATGTTGAATTTGGTCGGCAGACAGACCAGCAATAAGGCCAGGGCGGAGGCCAAAGGCACTAAGATTCGCCAGTCACGCCCGCGATTCCTCCATCTCGTGATTGTGGCAAATCCGCCGATTGCCATCAGGATCAGGAACGCAATTGGAGTTTTGACGCTCAGTGCCACCGGAAAAAAATACCACCAGCCCCTATTTCGAACTTGGCCTAGTAGATACATGTCAGTGGTCCCAGAGGTTCTGGCCCCTGCCTGTTTCATCCCGATAAAAAATTCGGGGACGGGAACCGGTGTCCTTTCGACCAAGTCGTATGATATGTCGCGCAATTTTGCCTGGTGTTCGAATAAGTGGTCGACAAACTGATGAGGCCTGCTCGCGGGTCCCGATGCAGGGTGGAACGAAAATCGGTAGCAGGCGAAGACTATTCCCGCACACAGTAAAGCGGCGAGCCCCAACTGCCGGAGTCGAATCCTGATTTCCGGATTCCGCTCTCGAATACTTGTTTCGCCGGCGCACAACCAGCACAACAGTATCGCTGTTCCACATGCCGCAAAAAACAGCAGCGCGGAGAACTTGCTCATGACCGCCAGCCCCACGGTTATGCCTAACAGCAAGCTCGAAACAGTCGTCGGTCGCTCAAGCCAAATCGTAAAGGCAAAAAGGGCAAGCACAAATGTAGCGGCCAGCGGCAGGTCCGTCGTTGCAACGCCGGCGTTTCCTAGGACGGGCGGCACGCTGGTGAATAACCCCACAGCGGCGACTGCTGCCCAGCTGCCGAACAGGCTGCGCGTCCAATACCACACAGTCCAAGTGGCAAGAAGAAAAAACGGGAGCACACCCATGCGGGCAAGCGCTAGATTGTGGAGGTACTCACCGCGTGAAGCAAAGATAGCATTGCCCGCTAATAATGCGTCCGGGTTGGGCTCCTGACCTGTCAGACGAATCCCGCTCAAGTAAGGCCCTATCGCGACCGCGACACGCGCTAATGGAGGATGAAGATCCTCGTAATTATAAGTCCCCAGTTGCAGCCACTCCATTCCGCATGCAACATGCACTGCTTCGTCCCAGGTTTGATTGAACACCTTGTATGTCGAAACGATCCTGGCAATGGCAACCACCAAAAACAGGATCAGAAGTGCCACCTGGAGCCGGCGGTAACTCTTATTATGACTTTCGTCCATCGGTATTTTATTTGAAGAGCTTAATCCGCTTGAGTATTTCGCGTAGCCCGCACGTCGGACTACAGCTCCCAGCCAACGCTTCGCGCGGAATCGTTCGCTCTATGTCGTACTTTTTGAATCTTGCGCGAAAGTAGCATAAAAACAATGGAGGGATAGCTGTCGCCCAAAGCCCGTAACCGAGCCATTCGATGTAACGCCGGCCCTAGTCTTAAATCGTGGAGCTTGGCGGCGACAGATGAATAATAAAGTAGTCGCAGCCACTCGCGGATGGGCTGCTCATATTTTGTTCCGATTACTTCCGGCATTTCCAGCCACTTGGCAAACCGTCGCTCCAAGCTGTTGTACTTTCGGTCGTCTCGCGTGGCGAAGTAATGTGAGAGTGGGACCGGCCGGGATTGTGCCCGGTCCATGCGCACCAGCGGCTCCGCAGCGAAGCAGAAATTCGTCTTAAAGCTCAGACGGAAGAACAGGTCCGTATCTTCGCCAACTGCCATGGCCTCGTCGAACCCCCCAAGTTCTTCCAACAAAGAGCGCTTAGTCATAAGGCTCGAAGTCTGAAATGGTTGGATTCCGGCCATACTGTATTTAGCCGGCTCTTGCAGCGTGCCAAACGCGGACGCGCTTTCAAAACCGACCTCTTCGAATCTCGAACGTGGCATATCAGGGTCCCCATCGTGAAGGTTATCTGTGAAACAGACCCCGAATCCATCGCCGAATGAGGTCACGGCCTGCACCTGCCCCTCAATTTTTTTCGGCAACCAGACATCATCGCTATCCAAGAATGCCACCCACTCTCCTCGCGCTTCGCGTATGCCCCGGTTACGCGCAGCCGATACACCGCTATTTGCCTGGGTGAAGATACTGACGCTCGAACCGAAACGCGTTCGGACCTCATCCGATGTACCGTCCGTCGAACCGTCGTCTACTACAATGATCTCGTCCACAGGCACGGTTTGGGCGAGCACGCTTTCGATCGCTCGAATCACGTGTGTTCGGCGGTTGTATGTCGGAATGATGGCAGAGATTTTCATTGGGTGACGGTAGTGATTCGCCATGTCGACGTTGCACGAGCAGTCATTCTGCATTAAGCACTGGCACGCCAGCGGTGATCCGAACGTAGCGGCGAGTCTCGCTTTATGAACAGAACGTCCAGTTGAGCAAGGGCCGAGTCCAACGGGCGGCGGTTCAGCGAAAGAATGTCGTAGATTACAAAACCGTGTTGGGTGAGGAAGGCAAACACCTCTTCCGCCTCGGGAGCATTTTTTATCGTAGCAATCGCGCTGATCTCGATGATAAACGCGTCAAATTCGTCGATTCGCGAGCCCATTCCACTCAAAACTCCGATCTCCGCGCCTTGGACGTCGATCTTGCAAAGCGCGGGCCTTTCGAACGCGGCGACCACCTGGTCGAAACGCCGCACCGGCACAGAGTAGCGGTGTGTTCCGGTGAGAGGGCCAATCTCTTCGAACAGACTTGAGGCGCCGATATCGTCCGGACGCACCTCGATCTCAAGGTTACATTCTTCTTCGCCTAACGCGTGATTGAGAATCGTTGCATTTAGCATTTGAGCTATTGCTCGCATATGAGGCAGCGACTCTTGGGTGGGGTCAACCAGGTAATAAAAAGCGTCGGGAAATGCCGCGTACAGTTCGGGCGTACCCGCTGCTACCCCAATGTCGAATATCGTTTTGGGCTGAAACCCTCGTGTTTTGAATAACTCCAAGCAACCGGGCCAATTTGTCCAGTTATCCATGGAGACTTTCCTGGACTCGATTCTGCTGACCTTGTATCCCAGTCCCTTCAGTACTCGCTTGGCTGTTCTCTTGGCAAGACTCAGTATGGTCGTTCGACTGGTAATCGCGGAAGGTAGGGGCTTTGAGCCCATCTATGCCTCTCTTGGATTTGCTACGTAGTAGCTTTCTGAATGATATTTACCTTCGGACTACCAAACCGGATCGTTAACCCACGCCAGCTAGTGTACTCAGATTGGACTCGTGATTCGGATCTGCTTTCGCTTATGATCCGATCCGGGGATAATCGAATCACTTCTCAAGTGCCAGTTCATTTTGTGACCGTCCAATAGCGACTTGCTCAAATATGGAATCCATCACTCTGGCGGTAAGCAGAATCTCCCGATAAGGAATAGGTTCCGGAGTTCCTTCGCGGATGGAGCGGTAGAACGACTCGATGAGATATTTCATGCCGGAGTCCATGTGAAAATCCCGGCCTAGAAACAATCGCACGTTGCTTAGCAAATTTCCGAGGTGCTGCTTTGCAAAAAGCGTGGGCGGAACAAACATGTCCGCATAGCTCTTGAACTTCTGCCCGCGCAGCCGGATCAAGATTTCATGGTCCTGATCGAGAATTAGCCCATTCTTCGGACCATAGAGCCTGAGCTGGTGCATGGGTGGCTTCATCTGGGAAGAAAAGGTGAAATAGGCCGTCGTTCCGCTTGCCTCGGCTATAATCACGCGAAGTTCATCCACGATCTCGCTCTCGTCGATCTGCTTTAGAAGCGAACTGACGAAGCCGTGCGCGATTACCTGCGGAGAATCGCTGGTCATGAATTCCGCGATTCTTGCAATACCGTGACTGATTACGTTCTGGAGGAGTTTGCCGGGTAATCTACGCACCCAGTGGTTCTTGTCGCCGAGCAAAGCCCGCGCATAGCTTGGATCGCCCAGGTCATAGGTGTAGTAGCTTTCTATGTGCACCGGAGACCCGCCCAAGTAGCCACTTTCCACCAGCGCTCTCATCCGTCGTGCTACGTGGCTAAATTGGTCGTTGTGCCCGACCGTTAGCTTGACCCGTTTTGCCTCGGCCAGGTTCACCAGCCGTTCAGCTTCCTCCGCATATAGCGTGAACGGCTTCTCCACGTAAACGCTACAGCCTTGCTCCAGACAGAATTTTGCGACATCAAAATGGCTTTCCGCCGGCGTAGTGATGTGAACAACGTCCGGTCGAGCCGTATCCAGAAGTTCTGCCAGATCCGTAAAGTATTGTTTGACCGGAAACCGCTCGTAGAGCTGCTTGGCCATGAGCGGCTCACGATCGCAGACTCCGACAATTTCGCATTCGGCTATCCGCTGGATCTGCAGGGCGTGGAAATCCGCTATCTTGCCGCATCCTACGATGGCGACTTTAAGCATGTCGCCCATCGCGCGTGCAGGCTTCGATATACCGTCGCAGTCCCTCGGCAGTAGATATTCGCGGCTTCCATCCCAGCTTGGTCTTCAATTTTTCATTGCTGTAACGCGTCTTTTTCCACTCCGTGTGCCAGCGCCTGCGATTGAATACCGGCGGCAATTGTCCATGAGACCATTTCGAATACTTCTCCCACAAATAGCAAAGCGCATAACTGACCACGTGCGGCACATAAATTGATTTGAAGTTTCTAGCGCTCTTCTTGTAAAGACGCAAGAACTGACGGCTGGAAGGCAAATCGTCGTCCACCACGTTAAAAACTTCGCCATCAACTCCTTTCACTAGCCCAGCCAACACAATCGCCTCCGCGCAGTTCTCAACGTAGGTGAAGGGGATCGTGTTGGAACCACCTAAATGTAGAAAAGGTCCAAATGCAGCGATGCCGACACGCCCGGTAATATCGCCTTTCGCGCCATAAACACTGCCCGGTCTCACGAAAACGTACGGGATTCCGGCGCTCTTGCCGTATTCGGCGACGATTTGCTCTTGCCTGACTTTCGCGAAACAGTAAGCCTCGCCGCGAAGTTCCGGATGTTCGTCGACTGGACACGATTCATCCAAAATCCTCCCATTCGGTTTTTCGCGGTTTGAGTAAACGGCGAACGAACTAACCAGCACAAATCGTCGCAAGCTCGCAAATCGTAGGCTAGCCTCAAGAAGGTTTCGGGTCGCCACCACCGAATTCAGAAAAGCGTCGGGAAATGATTTCTCGCCGGTTCCAGCCGCGAGGTGAAGAATGACAGCCACATCCTTGACCGCTGCTTCGCAATCCGCGCGAGACAGAAGATTTCCGCTCCGCACTTCGATTTCCGAGCCGGCTGGCCGGCGCTCGATAATCGCGTCAATCCCAGCCATCTCGCTGGAGGGTCTGACGAAACAGACCACGTTGCGGAATCCTCGGTCGAGCAAACTTTGCAGCACTCGAGATCCTATGAAACCGGCGGCGCCAGTTATCAGGATCCGATCGTCCGGGCCAACTATGAAACCTTCGTGTTGCGGCAAAGCGCTTCCCTGGCTTGCGAAATTGGTCGCCGAGTTATTCATCTCGCCGCCACGGAGGGAATGCCAGTTTCAAATTTTTCCCCGACAACCTTGTCAACATATGAATCACCATCTTGAGCGTCGATCGAGCCTAACTTCCGCGAATTATGGATTCGCAATCGCAAAGCAGGAAGATTGTCGCGTGGGTCAACCCCAACTTTGACGCGCGGATCGATGCCTTCTGCTTCAAACTGCGCCGAACGGCGTTTTCGAAACCAAGCAGTCGCTTGTCCTGCTGATGCAAACCATGCATTGCGGTGTTTCAAGTCCTGAATCAAGTCAGAATAAAATGCACCCCACAATCTTTCCGGCGCGAGGCTGCGATCATGCCAATTAATCGTCAGCGTACCTCCCAAGCGGACTGCATTGTCCAACATAGGTGCCAGCAGTTTCTTTGCCTGCGCTTCTAACAGCGCCAGATGACTGGGATAAAAGAGAGCCGTGTCCATGATGTGTAGCGGTAGTTCAAGCAACTGATTCGCATTGAGCGGCTTGTAAACTTGCGTGGTGCCGGCGCGATACCCCACCGTCTCGTTATAGCCGAACGTGGAATCGTAAGCCGCTCCAGCCGCCTCCAGCCTTGCGGGCGATTGCTGGTCAAAATAGAGCCAGTGCATTCGCACTCCGACTTCGGACGCTCCCGTCACGCGCCGGATTTCGTCTAGCTCCTGGCGTCCTTTTGTGCTGTCCATCCATGCATCAATTCCGTGCAGTCCGACTTCGCACCCCGCCGCTGTCAGCTTGTGGATCGCACCGGCAATTTCCTCCGCGCCGTACTGAACCGCGCGAATCGAAGGGGCCGGTCCGCTCGATTTATTTCCCGCTCGTCCACCGAACGGAATCACGAAAAAGGTAGAGCATAGCCCTTTTTCCAACTCCAGATACCGATCGTCAAATTCGCGCCAGAAGTCCTTCACCAGACCGAGGTGAACGAACGGAAGCTTTAGTGCTGCCGCCCAATTCTCGAACATATCTCGGACCGGCATTCTTCCGCGAATAACACTTCGCAAGGAACCAAATACAGCTCGATACAAAAAACCGAACATGGTGTGATCCCATTTGTGCCGACGGATCGCTGGATGGTCAACATCGTGCGTCAGGCATGCCACAAATTGATATCCATCCGGGACGGGGGGAATTTCAACCAACGGTATGCCATTGCGGGTAATCAACTCTCTTAAAAACGCTATGTGCAGCTCCAGCGCAGGTAAGCTTGCGTTAGCAATGGGCTGGCCTGCCGTGAGTAAAGTGCGGACCTCGCTGAATAAGTCATAACCGATCCGCGCCAGCACTCTTTCTTCCCGCTCGTCCAGATATGCCGCGCATTCCCGTGAGTCTTCATCCACCAAGAGACCGTTCCCCATCTGCGGAAACGTAATCATGTTTCCGTAAATTGATATTCGGTCCTCCTGATGGGAAAGAACATGAGGATTCCCCGGCGCGCACCGGGATTGAGCCTTCTGCTCGTGGTCAAATTGCGTCTCGCTACCGCTATACATTACGACAAGCTTTGCATCCCCCTCGAAGCGAGCATTGCCGGAACAAAGCACAACATCATATTTCCGATCAGCCCGGCAAAATTCCCAAGGAGTTTTGAACAACTCGAAGAATTCCCGCACGACAGCGTGATCGGAAGAATCTGCAAGTACGCCTATCATGACGAAGTCTTTAACCCAACGCCGTTACGGGTTCCTCATGCGTTCGCAACCATTCTTCGAAAACTACCAGGCTGAAAAGAATCTTATGGTTGTCGTTCTGTCCGGAGCGATGTTCGTCGTAAATTTGCTTTACCGCTGACGGGCGCAGGTAGTTGTATATCTGGCTCTCGGAATCCAGCAGAATCCCTTCCATTTTCTGTTGCGCGCTTCCGCGAAACCAATCATCCACGACGTTCACGCCAAATCCCCGCTTCTTTCGTTTCAGGATGGCAGCAGGAAGCATTTCTTGGCATACCTGACGATGCAGCCATTTCCCTGAACCGTTTCGAACTTTCAAGTTTGACGGCAACCTCTCCGCATATTCCACCACCTCTTTGTCCAGGAAAGGCACTCTTACTTCGAGACTATTCGCCATGGACAACTTGTCGGCATACATAAGCAGCTCGTCCGGCAGCGTAGAGCGCAGCTCCAGGAAACTGAAGCCCCCCAACTCGTCAGTCTGGTCCATCAAAGGGGCCAGATCCTGCCAGGAATCGAGAATCTTGTCTCCGGTTCCCGCAGGAATGATCCCGTCCTGAAACAGCCCGTCGATTTCATTGCCAGGAAGAAGCGACAATACGTTTTGATACCGGCTCATTCGGTCAGGAAGGTCCAGCGAGTAAACGCCTCGCTTGAGAGTTTCATTTCGCGGCAGCGCGCTTATCACCGAACCAACCGCGGTGCGCACCGGTTTTGGCAATCCTCCCCAATATTCGCCATATCGCACGCCAAGATGACGCCGATATCCGCCGAACAATTCATCGGGACCCTGCCCAACGAGCGCGACCTTCACATCTTCCCGTGCGCGCTTGCAGACAAAATACATCGGTACGATGGATGACGACGCGATGGGTTCTTCCAAACACGAAACAATGTGCGGAAGCGCTTCCTCAAAAGTTTTTCTATCCAGAATGACGGACGTATGCTGAGCGCCAAACCGGGCCGCGGTATCCGCAGCATCTGCTAGTTCATCATCAGAAAACGTCGAACCATATCCGACCGTGTAGGTACGCCACGACTTCCCGTACAAGTTCATCAGTGCGAGCAGCAGTCCGGAATCCACGCCGCCGCTCAACAACAGCCCCAAAGGTACATCGCTTAGCAGTTGTCGTTTCACCGATTGCTTGTAAAGTTCGCCCAACTCTTCGGTAGCTTCTCTGGCGGACTTCGTCGGCGAAAATGGCGCGGGCTTATAGTTGTACCAACGCCGGACTGCGTAGCTTCCTTTTTCAAAAACCAGCATGGTACCCGCAGCGAGCTTCCGCACGCCGGTGAAGATCGTGTAAGGTGACGGTGTGTAGCGATACCGCAGAAACAGATTCAACGAAACAGGATCCACTTCCGCCTTTTCGTTTTTTGCCGCAACTACAGCCCGAATTTCTGAGCCGAAGTAAACACAGTCCTTGTCGATCTTGTAATAAATCAGCTTGATTCCGAACGGATCTCGCGCGATGACCAACCGCTCCTGGCGCGCATCCCAGATCGCTAACCCAAACATCCCGTTCAGGTGATTCAGTACGTCGTCGCCCCACTGCTTGTACCCGTGGATGATGACCTCGGTGTCGCACCTCGTTCGGAAAACGTGGCCGTATCCTTCTAACTCAGCTTTCAGCTCAGGAAAATTGTAGACTTCACCGTTGAAGATCACCCAAACAGATTCTTCCCGGTCAGACATAGGCTGATGGCCGCCCGCAAGATCGATAATCGAAAGCCTGCGGAATCCGAATCCGAGCGGCCCGGCAATGTAATACCCCTCGTCATCGGGCCCGCGATGGCGGATGCTGCGGGTCATCCGCTCTACATCTTGGCGAAGGACCGGCGCCTTATTGCCGAAATTATATTGTCCGCAAATTCCACACATAAATTGCCTAGTTCCGCCCTGAAAATTTGGTTTCCGGATTCTGGATGTTCCGAAATAGAAAAAAACTAAGACTGCGAAACAATTGCGACTGAGCCCAACGATGCATGGGGGTATTGTCCCAACCGAGTAAAAGCTGCCGGCTTCGGAAAGAGCCATCCGATTTTTGCCACCCGTCCAGATCGATCACGCGCGCCAATATCTCGTCGAGCTTTGGAAAGCGCCCGGCGAGCAGGACGCCCACATTAATGCACTCCGCGTAATCATAGAGTTCCCGCCGATACACAGTCATGCGAGGCCGCCGGGAGAAAGGCTTCGGCAATCCTTCTTCATCAAACAGATTTTTAATGTAGTAATCAACTCCGCGCTCGATCGCCTTGGTGCAATCCGGATTTTTTGTAATGGCCTCGATCTTCGCCAAGGCCTTTAGCACAAAGCATGTATGAAAATGATCTACGAAGGTCCTTATTTCATCCGTGGAGTAAGGCCATGAGCCATCCGCACTTTGAGCTTGCAGAACAAAATTCAAGTTTTTGTCAGCGATTTTTCGGTAGCTTTCATCAGAGAATTCGACAGACGCCGACGTCAGGAGAAATGCTCGGTAAGCGCTCGCGTTAATGACTCCGCTTGAGTCATCATCGGCGCCAGGTTTGTAGTAACTGGAAGAAGCGTTTGGCGAGGTCGCTACTTCGAGATAATCCTCAACGGCATGTCGGACGATCGAATGCATGATCTCGCGCCATCTGGGATCTCCATCGATTTGGTAAACCTCACGAAAAGCTTCGTAAACATAAGGAACCGTGGTTATCAGCGGAGTGTCGTGCCACATGGTCCCGCGCCTGGTTTCCCAATTGAACGGATACCCCCAACAGTAATGTTCGAAGCCGGGAGCTCTGGTTTCTTTGAGCACTTCCAGAAAATGTACCGCCCGTTCATAGTATTGCTTCTGTCCCAGAGCGCGAGCGAGGAAAGCAAAGCCCATGGCATAGTGAGCGTCCGCGATGGGAAATCTCTGTGGCTTCCAAAAAAGTCTGCGGGCCGACGGCACAAAGGCCTCACAAAAAATCATGGGCGAAACCGCCAGCGTTCCCAACAGCGGCTTCTTGTAGTACAGGGCTTTCGCTGCGCGCGCTAGATCACTCGCGAAGAAACTTTGATGATCGTAAGAAGTCTCTCCAAAACGATCGAGCCATCCGACAAACCGCAGTACGGAACCTCGTACCTGCTCAACTTGTCCGGTCTCTGCCATTATCTCCGGTGCTTCCGCGATGCTATTCATCTAGCTCGGCCTGATTTCAAAGCTATCAATGCGTTTCAATTTGAACATCGACCTGAGTATCATTTTCAGTTTCGACATCTGTTCCTTGCGGTGAAAACGCATTAAGTCAGCGGAAACGGGTCTTTTCATGCGGCGCAGGAATGCGCTCAAATATCCGGAATACAGCGCAATGCCCCCTACAAGATACGGTTTCTTGGTCGCTCGATAGCCGACCCTGAAAAATTCCCACACAGGATGCCCGCCGAGGTAATAGTCTTTCTCTCCGTACGAAAATGTGGAAGCCAGCAGTGATCGTTCAGCCGTCCCCAAACTCCGGTAGTGAAAAAAAGATTTCTCGCGAAAAGATCGAGTGGTCCAACCCATCATTCTCGCCGTGGTGACTGCGATCCAATCGATGCCTCCCGCCTTATTCGGAACATATCCGCCAATTTCTTGGAAGCACTGACGCCGAAAAAGTTGGCAACCGCCCGCCACATGATTCTGCCCTTCAAAACTGTCCGTCGCCGAACTATAGCCATCCTCCCGGAAAATGGTTCCTGCAACGCCAAGGCGCGGATCTTCTTCAAACTTGCTTAATAAAAATTTGCAGTAGTCCGGATCAAATGAGAGGTCGGAATCCAAATTCCCAATCACTTCATACTCGAGACTTTTCACTCTCTCAAACCCGGCCTTGAACGCATACACTTTCGCCGCAAAAGTTCGGTCACGATGAGCCGGAAGATTCACCAATTCGATCCACTCGTGTTTCGCGAGGTACGGTTCAACGATACTTGCCGTCGCGTCCGTCGAACCGTCATTCACGATCACCCACTTCATTGGCAATGCGGTCTGCGCGATCATCGATTGAATCACCTTTTCGATGTGGCGCTCCTCATTGCGAGCGGGAGTGATCAAAACGTAAGGTAGAGAACTTCTGTCGAGGGTTTTATTCATCGCTAGTTTAACTCAGGGCCGGAAGTAAATTCGTTAGCTGTCAAACAGCGTCACGGGACGTTCGCTGTGCATACACTTCCGACCGCTCTACCGTCAGCGACTCGTCATACTGCTCTTCTGGCTCGTACACGACCACATGGCTGCCTCGATCTGAGAACTTCATCGGAACGCACAACAAATTCTTGAGACGCATGCGCAATGCTTCTCTGCGCTCTGGCGGCACGAGGAAAAGCATGAAACCGCCGCCACCAGCTCCGAGCAGCTTGCCCCCGAGCGCGCCAGCGCTCCGCCCTGCTTCATAAATCTCATCGAGATTATTGTTTGTGATTTTCTGTGTCAGCGTCTTCTTCACCTGCCAACATTCGTGCAACAAATGGCCAAATTCGTCTAGTGAACGGTTTGGATTTGTCACGATAGCTTCGGCCTCGCTCACCATCTGACCCATCCGCTCCAGTTCGTTCTTCCGCTGTGGCGTCAGTCTGATCTGCTCTTTGGCAATCTCCGACGCTATCCTGGAAAATCCAGTGAAGTAGAGCGCACAATGTTCTTGAAGTGAGGCCAATCTGTCCGAAGAAGTGATCATCGGCTTGACCTCGAAACTCCCGTCTCGATTGAAGTTGATCCGGTTGAACCCGCCATAAGCAGCGCTAATCTGGTCTTGCGACCCAACCGACTCCTTGATCACTTCTTGTTCGACATGAATCGCGTCGGAGGCAAGTGCGTGCTTGTTACGCATCTGATCGCGAAGCGCATACAAGCCCAGCAAAAGTCCCACAGTAAATGCCGAACTTGTTCCCAAGCCAGTCCGAGCAGGCAAATCTGCAACGTGGTGAATCTCGACTCCCGCTTCGATACCCATGAATTGCAAGCAAGCGCGCACGGACGGATGCTCGATCGCGCTATTCTGGTTTACGTTCTCGATTCTCGAGTAGGAAACGCGGCTGTGGTATTCGAAGAACGGCGGGAGGTGTCGGCACGTAATGTAGCAACTCTTATCAATCGCGGTGGACAGCACAGACCCGCCGAATTCTCGAAACCAAATCGGATAATCGGTGCCGCCACCGAAGAAAGAAATGCGGAGTGGAGTGCGCGTTGTAATCATGAGGTCTGTTTCCTTTTATTCACTGAATATCGAAGCGGATTTGAAGTCATAGTGCATCGAATCTATCTGACGGCACGAACAGTCGAAAACGAGTCAACAATGACTCCCTCTCGATGGAATATCTGGCGAATAGCATCCAGAAGCGTCACCGCAACGACGTCCGCGTGACACCGCGCGCCGGGAATAGCCTCAGCGGCAGGCATTAGTCGAACCGTTTTGCATCCCGCTCTTCTACCGGCCTCTACATCGATTTCCGAGTCGCCAATCATCCACGATGCCGATAGCTCAATGCCGCGCAAGCGCGCCGCGTTCAGCAGCATCCCAGGCGCGGGCTTGCGGCAATCGCAGCCGAGTTCAATTTCATGGGGACAGTAAAACGTTTCATCGACGATGGCTCCAGCTTTCGCAAGGAGCTCAGTCATGCGTTTATGCATTTTCTCCAACTCGGCCGCGCTCATAAGCCCTTTCGCTATGCAGCGCTGGTTGGTGACAACGATGACCAAGAACCCGGCTCGGTTTAGGAGTGCAATGCCTTCGGCAACTCCCGGAAGAATATGAAAGTCTTCCCAGCGAGTTACGTAATCCCCTTCGGGGGGCTTTCGATTGATGACACCGTCGCGATCCAAAAAAACCGCCCTGGTCATGAAACATCGCCTTTACTGTCCATCGATAAAAAGGTGACCTATTGCGAACCGAAATACTGGAATCGAATCGTAGTACAAGCGTAGCAGAATCAAGGTGCTAGCTCGTGTTCTCGAGCTTCCTGTCAACGCAATCAGTCAACGATGCAGGATTCCGGAGATTTCAAAAATCAGGACATACTTCGGTTCGTTCCAGCCAACACGAGAACCGTCAGGAACTGAACCTAGCTTGAGGGGAAGCTGCCTGATGAAGGCTCTCAGCGAGGGCTTGAGCTCGTGCGTAGTCCTCAGGCGTACCAATGTCTATGAACATGCCGTGCTGCTCGAAGGCATACACTCCACTTTCGAGTGAGCTGGGAAATACGTCCCTTTCTAAACTAGCTGGTCCCTGCGGAATCCTTTGCAGGATCGCGTGTTTAAATACGTACACGCCGCCGTTTATAAGGCCTGGTGCCGAATCACTGCTTTTCTCGCTAAAGCCGACCACTCGATTCTCCGCGCCGAGTTGAACGCTACCGTACCTCGCCGCATCTGGCACTCTGCGAACCGCCATACTAATCAAACCGCCATGTGCACGATGAAACTGCATGAACTCAGGAAAGTTGACCTCCAGAAACGAGTCGCCGTTCATTACCAGGAAATCGGAAGTCCGCTCGAGATGGCGTTCCGCCAACTTCACCGCTCCGGCCGTTCCCAGCGCATGCGTTTCCACCGAATACTCAATCGCAACGTCCCATTTCCGCCCATCGCCGAATTCCTCTTCAATCTGGTCCGCAAGATGACCCGTACACATCACGATGCGGCGAATGCCCTGTGACCGAAGCTGCAGGACCAATAGCTCCAGAAAAGGCATATTTCCAACTCGCGCCAGCGGTTTGGGTGCCGATGGCAGAATCGATTGCAGGCGGGTGCCCTTCCCGCCGACAAGAAGCACAGCAGGCGTGTCTTCAAGATCTAATCGAGCAGGAATGTTTTCCTTAGAGTTCACTGTGGTATGCAAAATTTCAGATTCCTTGAACCTCGATTCTCGCATTAGCTATTCGCGTCCCAATATTCCAACATGGACCGTAGCGTCTGCTCGATCGACTTAATGGGCTTCCAACCTGTATCCTTGCGGATTTTGCGAGTGCTGCCGAAAATAATTTTCTCGTCCGAAGGACGCATCAGCCGCGGCACCGGCCGTATCTCCGCTTTCACACCAGACAAGCGAATCGCCGTGCGCAGTAGCTCGCCGATTTCGTGAGTCTTAGTTGCGCAAAGATTATAGGCCTCACCGTGCTTTCCTTTCTCCGCAGCAAGATAAAATCCACGAACGGTGTCGCTCACATCCAGGAACGCGCGGTGCGGCTTTAGGTTCCCCACCTCTATGACCGGCGGTTGCAGGCCTTTTTTGATGCGAATCAACTGGCGCACAAAGTCCGACGGCGCATCGCTTGTCTTGCCCGGGCCCGTAGTGTTGAAGAGCCGCAAATTGACCGCTGGAATTTTGTAATCCAAAAAATACTCGCGCGCCAGAAGATCTAAGCAAACCTTGCTGATGCCGTAAGGATGTAAGGGCCGAAACACCTGCTCTTCGGTAACCGGGATGGCGGCTGGCGGAACGTGGCCGTATTCCGCGCTTGAGCACGCTGAAACAATTACGGGCCGCCGCTTCATCCCTCGCACAGCTTCGAACATATGCAGGGAACCCATGATGTTCGACTCAAAGGTTTCAACCGGGTTTTCCCACGACAAGGTGGGCAAGCTCTGCGCCCCGAGATGAAATATGTGTGTCGGCTGATATTCGGCCAACACTTGCGTTACGCGCCGGCCATCGCGCAGATCGCACTGCACAAACCGGACACCCGCTAATTTCGAAAGGGCAGTGGAACCCTCGTCAAGATAGGAGCCGATTACCTTCCAACCCTCGCCGGACAGAAATTTGACTAAATGAGACCCAATAAATCCTTCTGCGCCGGTTACTAGTGCGATCTTTGTCATTGGAATTCTGGACTGCGTTAAGCGTGGATGATGCGGATGGGCCCAACTCAGTTGAAAAGAGAACTCACCCGGCTGACCAGCGTTTCCTTTTCACGGTCCCAGGTGTGTTCCGAAAAAATCTCCTGCCCTCGTCGGACAATCTCCA
>Ga0209006_10001073_pt1 | contig 25082 bp, 31 predicted proteins | sample JacPin_JW_Ref_O2_FD_188567 | JGI IMG/M metagenome (GOLD analysis project Ga0209006, IMG submission 188567) | Forest soil microbial communities from Algoma, Ontario, Canada - Jack Pine, Ontario site 1_JW_Ref_O2 (SPAdes) (version 2) | ecosystem: Environmental > Terrestrial > Soil > Boreal... | reverse complement strand
GTTGACGGCGAAGCCACGATAGTGGTCGAACTCTTCGGCGAAGCGCCGGCGTCGCTCCGCGAGTGGCCCGGATCCGAGCGGCGGGCCGCCGTCGACGATGACCCGCGTCGGCTCGCCTTCGGTGTGGCTGTCGATCACGCGCATGGCCGCATCATCCGACGGTCTTCGACCAGTCGCGGTACCAAGCCTTGAACAGCTCGAGCTGATCCTCGGCATAGCGCTTCTGGCTCGCCGACAATGCGTCGGTCGCGCAGAAATGCAGCTCGTATTCGGGATTGCCCTCGAGCACCATCAAGTGCTTGTAGAAGAGCACGAGGTCGGGTCCTTCATCGAACGAGGACAGGATGCCGAGCGCGCGCTCGAGCTCGTCCGCCTGCCGTCGCGATTTCACATCTCCGGTCGCTGCTTTCCGGCACAGCGCCTCCAATTGCAAGACTTGGCGTGGCAGCACGTTGCCGACGCCGGTGATCGCGCCGACGGCGCCGCAGTTCACATAGCCGTGCACCACCTGCGTGTCGACGCCGACGGTGAGCATCACGTCGGGATCGGCGCCCGCGATATGCTCGGCCGCGTAGCGCAGCGGCGCGGCGCCGCCGAATTCCTTGAAGCCGACGAGATGTCGGTATGTTCGCCGCAGATCGAAAAAGAGGTCGGCCTTGGTCTCGAAGCCATAATACGGGCTGTTGTAGATGACCGACGGCAAGCCGTCGGCCGCCTCCAGCACGCCCTCGAAATGGGCGCGCTGCGCCGCGGCCGACGCGCCGCGTGACAGCACGCGCGGTATGATCATCAGCCCCGTGGCGCCGACCTGTTTGGCATGCGCCGCAAACGCCGCGGCGCGCATCGGGCTCTGCGCGCCGGTGCCGACGACGACCGGCAGCCCCGCCTTCACCAGCCGCTCGACACCTTCCCGGCGCTGCTCATCGGACAACAGCGGCCAGTCGCCCATGGAGCCGCAATAGACGAGCGCCGACATGCCAAGGCCGACGAGCTCCGTGCCCTTGCGCACCAAGGCGTCGAAGTCCGGCTCGCGCCGCCGCGTGCACGGCGTCATCAGGGCCGCAATCATCCCGGTGAAGACGGTCGATACCATGGCTATCCTCCGCATGTCGGCGCGGCTAACGGGTCATCTCGACGACACAATAAATCTGCCCGCGTCGGAAAGGCCAGCTTAGTCGGAGGAAAGGAACGGTCATGAAATATCTCTATCTCGCCTATGGCGCCGAAGAGGATTGGCACGCCTTGAGCAAGCGCGACCAGGATGCGCTGCTTGCGCAAGACGCCGTGATCCGGAAGCGTGGTGCGTTGATGGCCGCGGTCGAGACCAACGTCGTCACCGTGCGCGCGTGGGACGGCGCCGCAGAGGTGGTGCAGGGGGGCTTTGCCGAGCTGCGCGCGCCGCTTGCGGGGTTCTCCGTCATCGAGGCGAACGATCTCAATGAGGTGGTCGAGCTCGTCGCCCAGACGCCCTGTGCCCGCGCCAGGGGCGCGATAGAGATAAGGCCGATCATGGCCATCAATGATGCGGAATGGAGAGAGCGCCGTTGAGAGCGGGCGCTCGGCGCGACTCTCGCCGCGGGAGTGGCTGAAACCGCCAATGCGCGCGTTTCAATGGTGATTTGAGTCCCGCACGGGTGGGTCGAGATACCAAAGCGAGATGATCACCGCTTGGGATTGCACGTGGGTGCCGCCGTCCACAATGCCGCAGGTCGCCGTCTGGCTGTTGACCGGCTGGATGCTATCGCCCTTCGCGGCGAGCCAATCGTTCACCTCTTTTTCGAGCTTGGAAAAGTTCTCGGACCCATTGGTCGAAAACAGCTTCAGTTGCGTCGGCATCGGCATCTCCTGCGAACGTCGTCGGGGACAATGCCGTCCCGTTGCGGCAGAAGAGTGACCCGGCCCTCGGGTCTGTCTTCGGCAAGCCAAGGATGAGCTGCGCGAAATCCGGGATTTTTGTCCTCGTTCGGATGCCGGTCCCGGGTTTCGCCTTGCTCAACCCGGGCTACGGCTGCGGCTGCGATGGCTCGATCACGCCTTCAACTGCCGCGCGATGAAAGCCTTGACGGTCTCGCGCGCCTTGTCGGTTCTGCGGGCCTTCCTGCGCGACTCGTTCGTGGACGGATTCTCGGGGGCACTCGGCGGTCGCTGCCGACGGCCTTGCAGTCTTGACGAATCCGCGGGTCAGATCGCGTCACGCAACGGCGGCAATTTCGACATCAGCACCCCGAACCCCTGCATCGGTTCGTTGATATGCAGCCGTTTCTGGATCTCCCAGACCCGCGCGGTCTGTGGATGGACGACCGGCACGCCCAAGTCTTGTTCCAACCGCTCGATGATGTCGAGCGTGCGCCAGCCGGATCCCAGCATGTAGATGCATTTCGCACCCGGGCTTTTATGAAAACCCGCCTTGATCAAATCGTAGATTCGTGATGAGGGCACATCTTGAACCTGCTTGAACTCGATGCCCTCCAGGCCCTGCATGCCATGGACCTCGAAGCCGGCATCCGCAAAATATCTGGCGTAGAGATCGTTGATTCTGCCGGTGAAATACGTGGCGCCAAAAATCGACCTCACGCCGAGGGCATGCAGTGCATGGATATGGTTTTGGCCCGAGGTGAACATCGGTGTGCGGTACTTCCGCTGCCAGGCGTCCACCAGCGCCGTCTCCTCGGTCAGCCCGCGCACCATGAAGGGTGGCGCGCCTTCGGGATGAATGAGATCGCAGCCGTGATCGGCGAGAATTGCGATCTTCTTCTCATACTCGTCGAAGCCTCGCTTGAATTCGTCCTCGGTGCCTTCGCGGAACGCGAGATAGACCGGCAGCAAGCCCACGCCCCTGGGCAGCAGCGGGACCATATCGATGACCGTGCCCGGCCGCATCGTCGGCATGACCAGGCCGACGATCTTGTGGCCCGTCAGGCCTTGCGCCAGAGCCCGGGCCGGCAGGGCCGCCAGCGCCGCGGTAGCCAGGCGCAGGACATCGCGCCGGTGACTCATCGTCCGTCTCATCTGTTTGCCCGCGATCGTCGCCGCATGTCCCGACACCCGAATCGATGCCCTTGTGGGCGCCGTCGGGACGATCGATCACCCCTTCAACTGCCGCGCGATGAACGCCTTGACGGTCTCGCGCGCCTTGTCGGTCTGCGGGCCTTCCTGCGCGACCCATTCGTGGACGGAATCCGCGAACAGGTGAAACTCGACGTGGCCGCCGGCCGCCTTGTAGGTCGCGACGAATTTTTCCTGCACCGGCGGCAGCACGTTGTCGTCGAGCGCGCCCTGCATGACGAGGAGCGGCAGCAGCGTGGCCTTCTCCTCGCGCTCGAGAATCTCCTGCGGATTGCTTTCGTGGATCGTCTCCCACGGAACGAAGAACGTCTTGTTGTTCTTGATCATGTTCGCGTTGTGCCGGTTCTCCGCATTCTGATAGCGCGCAAAGGTGTTGCTGATCGGCGAGCGGGTCGCGACCCAGGCGACCGTGGCGTCGACGTTCGGCGCGTCGGCAAGCGGGATCGCGTTGTAGCGCGGATCGTGCGGCCGCATCCCCAGCAGCTCCGCGACGTGACCGCCGCTCGACGATCCGTAGATGCCGATCTTCGTCGTGTCGCCGTTCCAGGTCGCGGCCTTCGCCTTGAGCCAGCGCACGCCGTAGTTGGCGTCCTGGACGCAGGCCGGGTAGGGCGCTTGCGGCGCGAGCGTCATGTCGATGGCGACGACCAGGAGGCCGCTCGCCGCGAGCGCGCGGTCCATCGGCTCCTCGGCGTGGCGGTCCTTGGCGTTCCACGCGCCGCCGTGCAGATCGAGAACGGCGGGGAAGGGTCCGGGTCCCTTCGGCTGGTAGATGCGGGCCATCAGCATGCGGCCGGCAGCGTTGTGGCGAAACTCGACCTCGCTGATGTCGAGATCGAAGTGGGCGGCCGGATTGTACGCGGCCGCGCCCGCCGCACGCGCGGCGCCGGGCCTCATCGTGGCCGCCGCCACACCCGTGGCACCAGCGGCAGCCATGAGCTTGACCACGCCGCGTCGGTCGAATGTCCTGTCCGTCATTTTTTCCTCCGTCGAATGTGCCGTTTGGCGCAACGATAGCCGATCTGATGCAGAGCCGCAGCAAGGACCTGTGCGATGCGGGAACCGGCGCGTCATGGGGGTCGGGGAGATGAATCCCGCCACACTTGTCACTGCTGCCGCTGGACATGCGGTCGCTATGTGTATCCGGGACAACGACAGGAGAGCCAAGATGACCGACCACCAGACCGGCACACAGTCAGGCGCGCCCAAGATCGTCGATCGGAGCACCTTTCAGGCGGAGCTCGACGCATTGCGGGCTCCCGAGAAGGCTCATATGCGCGAAGGCGACACCATTGCGGCCGCTCGCCGGCGGCTCCCGATGATCGAGGTGGATGGGGCCACGCCGCTCATCGGCGGACGTGGCGCGGTGACACTGTTGGACGCATTCGAGGGACGCCGGCGGCTCATCGCCTAAGCTGTGCAGGCCTTCCGGCCGCTGCGGCCAGCCGGCGGGCGAGTCCTTCAAGGCCGGCATTCGGACGATCTGCAACCCGGCAGGCGCTGAGCCGCGCCTGGGCAGGATCTGGCCTGTGCCGGCTCTCCCTGCTCCAAGCGGCCCGCAAAAGCGCTTGCGCCGGAGGCCGAACTGGGATACGTCATCAACCAATCGGTTAACAACCAATTGGTTGAGTATGATCCAAGACCGCTTGAGCTCCGTGTTTTTCGCGCTTGCAGATCCCACGCGGCGCGGCGTCCTCGCACGCTTGGCGACGGGCGATGCGACCGTGAAGGAGCTCGCGGAGCCGTATGAGATGAGCGTCGCCGCCGTTTCCAAGCATCTCAAGGTTCTGGAAGCCGCCGGCCTGATCTCGCAGGGCCGGCAATCGCAATGGCGTCCCCGCCATCTCGAGGCAGGACGGCTGCAGGAGGTTTTCGCATGGCTCGAGGATTACCGACGTTTCTGGGACAGGAGCCTCGACAGCCTCGCTGAGCATCTGCGGGTGCTGCAAATGCAGAATGCCGGAAAGAAACGGCGCCGTTCGAAGCGAGTGCGACGCACACCCTCGGTCAAGGGAGGAAATAGGCAATGACAGCGATCATCGATGTCAGCGACGTCGACCGGCCAGTCATCGTCATCACGCGCGATTTCGATGCGCCGTGCGAACTCGTGTGGAAGGCCATCACCGACCCCAAGCAGGTCGCGGTGTGGTACGGCGGGCCCGGCTTCACCAACCCGGTCTGCGAGATGGATCTGCGACCCGGCGGCACGTGGCACCACGTCATGCAGGCGCCCAACGGCTCGCGCTACACGATCAACAGCGTCTTCGAAGAGATCGTCGCGCCGAAACGCCTGGTGTGGCGCACCGTCAAGGATCCCAATCGCAATCCCCCTCCGCCGACCTCGCTCAACACCGTCACGCTGGAAGCACGCGGACAGCAGACACGCTGGAAGCTGGTCACGCTGTTCGATTCCATTGCCGATCGCGATCTGGCCGCCAAGATGGGCTTCGGCCAGATGATCGGCATGGGGACGGATCGCATGGCCGCACACCTCGCGACGCTCCAAGGAGCCGAAGACCATGGCTGAAGCATTTCATCAACCTCGAACCGGAGGCGACCTCATGGCGCTGCGATCGCAAGGCTCCGCACGTCCGAAATGGATACAGTGGACCGGCTGGAGCATGACGGGACTCATGATCGCGTTTCTGCTCTTCGACAGCGCTTCAAAGCTCGTCCTGGAGCAGCACGTCGTCGCGGCAACGATACAGATTGGCTATCCTTTGAACGTCATCCGCCCGCTCGGGCTCATCTGTCTTGCCTGCACGGTACTGTATGCGATTCCGCGAACGTCGATCCTGGGCGCGATCTTGCTGACGGGATATCTCGGCGGCGCGATAGCCAGCAAGGTGCGAATAGAAGATCCGCTGTTCGGCTCTGTCCTGTTCGGCCTCTATTTCGGCATCCTCGTCTGGGGCGGACTCTATCTGCGGGACGAGCGGCTTCGTGCGCTCATCCCGCTGAGCCGCGACTGATCACCGACCGTTTGCAAAGGAATGCGGCAGCGCTCGACGCGGCCGGGGCGACCATCCTCGACACGCCTGGCGGGCCGATTACGTCAGCTTGCGCCGCCGCTCGAGCTCCGCCTCGCTCGGCTCCGCGAGCTGGAAGCTCCCCGTCCTCACCGCGCCGTCGGGCTTGTAGTTCGCGACGATCACGCCAGTCGGGAATGAACGCGACTTGGTAAGCTTCAGCCCGCCTGGCGTCGTGCCGGCGCCGAACAGGCGCTTGCCCTGGCCGAGCACCACGGGGAAGGTCAGCACGCTGAACTCGTCGACCAGACCGTGCTGCCACAGCGTCTGCAGCAGATCGCTCGACCCTTGCACCAGCAGATCGGGCCCGTCCTCTTCCTTGAGCTTCTCGAGCGACGCAACGGTGTCCAACCCCAGCCACTGGCTGTTCTGCCACGTCAGCGTCGGCTTGGCGCGCGACCCGACATATTTCTTCACCCGGTTGAACAGGCCCGCGATCGGGTCGTTCGGATCGGTGACGTGGGGCCAATGCGCCGCGAAGATGTCGTAGGTCTTGCGGCCGAGGAGCAGGTCGAACGGGCGGCCGAAGATCTCGCCCATGGCGCCGCCGAGGGCGGCATCGAAGTGCGGAAAGGTCCAGCCGCCGAACGCGAAGCCGCCGCTCGGGTCTTCCTTGGGGCCGCCGGGCGCCTGCATGACGCCGTCGAGGCTGGTGAAGGTGGCAACGGTGATCTGGCGCATGGTGGCCTCTTGCTTGCGTGTGGGTTCGATGGCTAAAGGACGTAGGCGGGGCGCCTGCGCCGACAGGCCGCGGCAGATTTTTTACGCGAAGGTCTCAGCCGCCGACCAGACGCATGACGACGCCGACCGTCGCGCCGATGAACAGCAACAAGCACGCAGACGCCTGGATGAAGAACCCGGGCAGCCGCTTTTCCACGTCCTGGCGGTAGCCCACGAAATACGCGACGCGGCCGACGATCCACACGAGGCCGAGCACCGCGGCGCCGGCATCGCTGAGGTAGATCGCGCAGAGCCACAGCGGCACCAGGAAGGTCGGCATCCATTCGAGCGTGTTCTGATGCACACGGAAGACGCGTTCGAAATCAGGAGGACCGGACGTTGCCGGGAGCTTCACGCCGAACGTGCGGCGCGCGACCGGGACCCGCGTCGCGAGGAAGAAATACAGTGTGATCGCGAGCAGCGTAACGAGCGCGGTGTAATTCGGAAGGAACGGATGGGCTGCTTGAGTCATGTCGTTTCCCTCAATGTTTTCCTGTCATGCCCGGCCATGACAACTTCTGTGAATCCTAGACGACCTGGTTCATCAACTCCGTCTCACCGCGCCAGAGCCGCGCCAGGTTCTCCTGCATGATCGCGAGAACATTGTCTTCATAGCGGCCGGTCTCGCCGGCGGTGTGCGGCGTGATCAGCACGTGCTCCATGGCCCACAGCGGAGAGCCGGCCGGCAACGGCTCCTCCACGGTCACGTCGATGCCGGCGCCCTTGATCCGCCGCCGCTCCAGCGCGGCGACGAGCGCCGGCTCGTCGACGACACGGCCGCGTGCGGCGTTGACCAGGTAGGCGGAGGGCTTCATCCGTGCGAGCGCATCGGCATCGATCAGCTTCTCCGTCTCTTGCGTGAGCGGGCAGGTGAGGGCGACGAAATCGGCCTGCGGCAGCAGCGCCTTGAGCTCCGCCATGCCGTGCGCCGCATCGGCGTGGCCGGCGCCGGCGCGCGGATCGCGGCGAATGCCGACCACCCGCATGTCGAACGCCTTGGCGAGCTGGGCGAGCCGCCCGCCGACCTGGCCGAGACCGACAATCAGCAGCGTCTTGCCGCCGAGCTCATCCTCGCGCCGGGCGAGGTCGCCGATCATGCCGCGCCAGAGGCGCTTGGCCTGGTTGTCGCGCGCCTCCGGCAGGCGGCGCGCGAGCGCAAGGATCAGCGCCATCACGTGCTCGGCGACCGCGCGCGCGTTGACGCCGCGGGCGCTGGCGAGGCGCACGCCTTGCCGCGCCAGCGCCTCGCGCGCGAACTGGTCGGTGCCGGCGCCGATCGATTGGATGAAGCGCAGCCGTGTCGCACGCGGTAAGAGATCGTTGCGCCACAGCCCCGAGACCACCAGCACGTCGGCCTCGCCGATTCGATGCTCGAGCGCGGCGGGGTCGCGCACCTCGAAGCTGTCGATGCCGGTGTCGAGCGACAGGAATCGCTGCTGCAATTGATACGCGACGTGCGCAAAGCAAATCGTTAGCTCGTCCTTCGACGGGAACATGGTTTCTCCTCGGAGCGAACGCCGGCCGCATGGCCAAAGGTGGCACACTTGGCCGGCCGCCGCATCTTTCCGCGTGTGGATATCCGCCCCCGCGGATTGGCGGGGAGGTTGATCACGGCGCGACGCCGATCCATGCTGATGCGCCTCCCATCCGGCCAGCACGGGATCCCGCATGTCCAGCGCACAACGCAAGAGACCCAAGCGCTACGTCTGCAAGGACATCGACTCGCCGGTTGGAAATTTGCGGCTTGTCGGTTCAAAGGATGGTTTGGCGGCGATCCTCTGGCCGGACGACAACCGGCTTCTCATCAGGCTATTGATCGCCGATGAGGATGCATACCATCCGGGCCTGCTGGAGACCGAACGGCAGCTCGCGGAGTACTTCTCGGGCCGGCGAAAGATATTCAACCTCAAGCTCGATTTCGCCGGAACCGAGTTCCAGCTGAAGGTCTGGCGCGCGCTGCTCACCATCCCGTTCGGCGAGACGCGCACCTATGCGCAGATCGCGCGGCAGATCGGCCGCCCCGACGCCGTGCGCGCCGTCGGCGCGGCGAACGGCAAGAATCCCATCTCCATCGTCACACCCTGCCATCGCGTGATCGGCTCGAATGGCAAGCTGACCGGCTTTGCGGGCGGCCTCGACGCCAAGGCTTATCTGCTGCGGCTCGAGGGAGCGCCGCTCGATCCGGTCCGGGACGCCGCCTAGGATCGTGCCGGCGCGCCCAAAACTTCCCCCGTCGCCGCCCGTCGCCGCCATTGACACCCCTGGCGACTTGCGCGGAAACTTCGTGACGGGATCGTGACGCGCGTCCATGCCGCGAGCCGGACGCGTTGTCACAGGGACAGGAGGGCGTCGTGAACAGGAACTTCGTCTATGTGATGATCGGCCTCGTGCTCGGGGTCGCGCTCGGCATCGCGAGCTACTATTCGTTTCCCGACAAGGGGACCGCGTCCGAGGTCGCCAAATACATGTCGCTGGTCAGCACGATCTTCTTGCGGCTGATCAAGATGATCATCGGTCCGCTCGTCCTCTCGACGCTGATCGTCGGCATCGGCCACATGGGCGACGCCGCGACCGTCGGGCGGGTCGGCGCCAAGACCATGGCCTGGTTCATCTGCGCCTCGATCGTCTCGCTGCTGCTCGGTCTCGTGATGGTGAACCTCCTGGCGCCGGGCGTCGGCATCCAGATCGCGGACCAGCACCAGACCACCGCCAACATCTCGACCGCGGCCTTCAGCATCGACAATTTCGTCGAGCACATCGTGCCGACCTCGATCTTCAAGTCGCTCGCCGACGGCGAGATCCTGCAGATCGTGGTATTCTCGCTGTTCGCCGGGGTCGCGTTGATGGCGCTCGGCGAGCGCGGCCGCCCGCTGCTCGAGATCGCCGACAACATCTCGCACGTGATGCTGGTGATCACCGGCTACGTGATGAAGCTTGCGCCGATCGCGGTGTGCGCCTCGGTCGCTTCCGTCATCACCAAGTCGGGGCCGGGCATCCTGCTCAACTTCGCCAAGTTCCTCGGCGGCTTCTATCTCACGCTGGCGGTGCTGTGGGCGATCCTGATCGGGGTCGGCTTCCTCACCATCGGCGGCCGCATGTCCGATCTGGTGCGGCGCATGTACGAGCCCTTCCTGCTCGCCTTCTCGACCGCGAGCTCGGAGGCAAGCTACCCGAAAATCCTCGAGCAGCTGGAAAAATTCGGGGTGTCGAAGAAGATCGCGAGCTTCGTGCTGCCGCTCGGCTACTCGTTCAACCTCGACGGCACCATGGCATACTGCACCTTCGCGAGCATCTTCATCGCGCAGGCCTACGGCATCGACATGCCGTGGGGCAAGCAGCTTGCCATGGCAGCGGTGCTGATGCTCACCTCGAAGGGGGTCGCCGGCGTGCCGCGCGCGTCACTGGTCGTGATCCTGGCGACGCTCAAGCAGTTCGGCATCCCGGAGGCGGGGCTCTTGCTCATCCTCGGCATCGACCAGTTCCTCGACATGGGCCGCAGCGCCACCAACGTGATCGGCAACTCGCTCGCCGCCTCGGCGGTGGCGAAGTTCGAGCACGAGTTCGGCCCGTCGCAGGATGACGTGCCGGCGGTGGCCGAGCCGAAGCCGCTCGCGGCCTGATCGCCGCGCGAGCCTCGCGCCGGACGCGTTCGCGCGTCCGGCCCAGCATGCGCCAGGGGAGGTTTGGGGGATGTTGCCGTGAACAGGACCATCGCGCTCAGTCTTGCCGCCGCCGTGGGCGTCCTCGCGCTCGTCGGCCCGCGCGCCCATGCGGAGGATCTCAATGGCGGCGCCGACGTCACGGCGCCGCCGCCGTCGACCGAGGCCAACACCCCGGCGACGCTCACCGGGACGCTCGCGAAGGTCCACGACAGCGGCGTCGTCACCATCGGCTATCGCGAGGCGTCGTTCCCGTTCTCCTTCGTGCGGCCGGGCGCTGCGGAGCCGCTCGGCTATTCGATCGATCTGTGCCACGCCGTGGTCGACGAGATCGCGCGCGAGCTCAACGGCGCCGCGATCCGCATCGCCTACGTGCCGGTGACGTCCGACACGCGCATCGATGCGGTGAAATCCGGCAAGGTCGACCTCGAATGCGGCTCGACCACCAGCAACACCGAGCGGCAGAAGAGCGTCGCGTTCTCGCCGATCGTGTACGTGGCCGGCACCAAGCTTTTGGTGAAGCGCGGCTCGGGCATCGCCAGCTATCGCGACCTGCGCGGCAAGACGCTGGTCGTGACCTCGGGCACCACCAACGAGGCGGCGCTGCGGGCGCTCAACGACAAGTACAAGCTCGGCATCACGATCGTCGCGGCGCCCGACCACGCGGAGAGCTACGCCATGCTCGCCGACGGCAAGGCCGACGCGTTCGCGACCGACGACGTGCTGCTCTACGGCTTCATCGTCGAGAAGAAGGCGGAGGCGACCATGGCGGTCGTCGGCGACTTCATCACCTACGAGCCGTACGGCCTCATGTTCCGCCGCGATGATCCGCAGATGGCGGCGGCGGTGACGCGCGCGCTCACCGTCATGGCGCGCCGGCATGCGCTCGGCGAGGTCTACGGCCGCTGGTTCCTGCAGCGCACGCCCACCGGCGAGCTGCTCAACCTGCCGATGAGCGTGCAACTCACCGAGGTGTTTCGCGGCATGGGCGAGGAGGATTGATGCGACGCCGGTCGGTTCATGCGGCGGGACGAGGCCGCGTTGTAGGCTGCCTCAATCGTTCACGCTCAGCACCATGATCGGTTCGCCGATCTTTTCCGGCGTGATCTCCTGGTCGAGCGGCAGCACGGCGGTGCCGATGGCGAAGAACTCGATCACGTGGGTCTGCCAGCCATGGCTGCCCTCGTGGATGTCGACGCCGACGACGCCTTCGGCCTTGGCCGCCGACGCCTCGAACTGCATGCGCTCGATCGCGATCTCGCGCGCCTCGTAGAGCGCGGAGGTGAAGTTCTCGAGCTCGACGTTGCGGCCGACCGTGCCGATGCCGGCGAACAGGCCGCGATGGGCGACGTGATAGACGCAACTGCCCATCACCATCTCGACCGGACGATAGCCGGAGTGCAGCAGCGACCAGAAATCCTGGCCCGACAGGTCCGACGTGAACGGGCCGCCGTCGTGGGCGCGGAAGCCGCGGTGGCCGTCGCCGTGCACGACGCCGGTGCCGATGGCGATGAACTCGAGGAGATGCTCGTCCCATTCGAGCCGCTTGATCGTGAGCTTCACGCCGACGATGCCGTCGGCGCCCATCGCGGTCGCCTCCGCGCGCATGCGGGTCGTGGCGAGCTCGCGCGCGTGATACATCGCCTTGGACAGGACTTCGAGCTCCTGGTTCTTGTTCCAGCTGCCGTACTGGATGCCCACGTGATAGACGCAGGAGCCGACGCAAAGGCCGATCGGCTCGAAGCCGGCCTTGCGCACCAGCAGGAACTCGTTGACCGAGAAGTCCGAGGTGAAGACGCCGGTCGAGTGCATGGACGAACGCAGGCCCTTGAGGCGCTCCGCCGCGTGGGCCGGAATCTGCATGCTCATCTCAGATCGCTCCCTCGGATTCGTTGAACCTGTATGACTCATGGTGCGGCCGGGTGCGGGTGAGCGGCGTCCCGCCCGCATGCAGGTCGACCACGATGCGCACGTCATGCGGCAGGGGAACGCCGCGCCGCGCGTCGACGGTCGTGGCCGCCACGATGTGACGCGCCAGATACTGCTTTCGATTGTTCTGCTCGCGCTCGAAACTCTGGCTGAAATTGACATGCGCCAGCACGCCATTGCCCTGCGGGCGGGCGTTCGCGCGCAGATCCTGATGGGCGCGCGTGCGCACGCGCTCCCACAAGCCGCTCAATTGCGGCGACTCGATATTGCCGTACCACGCCATGCGGGCGCTGTTATTCCAGTCATCGAGCCACTCGTAATGCGCGCCGATCGCGATGCCGGTCGGCACGACGTCGGCCTCGAGCAGCTTGACGAACTCGAGCGCCGGCACGGTGGCGACGATCGGGTCGCCGCTCGGCTCCAGGCCTTCGACCCGGACGGCAGTGCCGATCAGCGTGAAGTCCATGCTTATCGCACCGCCCAGGCGGATCGTCCGCATCTTCACGTCGAGCACCGCATTGGCGCCCGCCGCGTAGGCCTCCTCCTTCAGGCGCCGCAGCGCCATCGTCCAGCCTTCGGAATGCCCAAGCGTCCACGACCAGCCGTAGTGCAGCCAGCATGTCGCCGAAACCGTCGCGATCGGCCGCAGCCCGTGCGAGCGCGCGATCAAGAGCTCGGCCGGCGTGAGCGTTGCCGTCCACGGCATGGTTCCGGCGCGCGCGCCCTCGAGCCGCGCCCGCATGGCGGACGGCAGTGCGCCGCCTTGCAGGAACGCTTGCATCTCGGCGTTCCGCTGCTCGGCCGCCGCGCGCGCCGCGAGCGCTTCCGGGGTGGGTTTCTTGAAGATGTCGAAGAGGCCCATCTCAGCCCGCCATGAATGCACTGAGCGACTGGCTCAGCGCCTGCGCATGCTCGCTGATTTTCTTCGTCTCCTCGGAGAGACGCACGAACCATTCGGCCGGATCGACGCTCTTGGTGTTGAGCACGATCCCGCGCACCACCATCGCGATGGTGGCCTTCAGCCGGCCGTTGGCGACCTCGAGGCCATAGCGGTGCTCGCCGAGCTCGACCGCAACGCCGGTGATCTTGCCGGAGCCGGAGAAGAAGCCGCGCGATTCCTGCACCGTCACCAGCTCCGGCATCGCTTCCTTGAGCCGCAACGCGAAGGCGCGCAGATTGCTTTCCGCATCCGCCTGGAAACGACGCAGCCAAGCGGCCTGCATGTCGAAATTCATGTCGGTGTTCATGTCGGCGATCCCGCGCCTTGCGTTACTTCTGCAGCGCCGCCGCCTGCACGCCCTGCATGCCGTGGACCAGACGGTCGCGGATCTCGGCGAGCTTTCCCTCGCGCTCGCGGTCGCCGGCCGCGACCTCGCGCTCGATCTCGATCACCTCGTGCATCGTCTTGATCGATTCGTCGGCGACCTGCGCCAGCACCTCGATGTTGCGCTTGTCGCCGCCGAGGCTGCGCGCCGCGCTGGTCGCCGCCTCGTGCGCCCCCTTGGAGGCGAGCAGCGTGATCTGCCGAGCCGCCTCGTCGAGCTTTTCCGACTCCTGCGCGGCGCGCGCGATGTCGACCTGCACGACGGCCTGGCTCGCGACCGCCATCAGCCGCGGAATGACGACGAGGAGGCCGTCGGAGATCTTCATGATCCGCGTCTCGGCCGCCTTGCGGTTCTGGCCGATGATCGGGATGAGGATGGCCGAGCCGACGAGATTCTCGCGCATCTCGGCGATCTTGCCGCGGAAATTGGCGAGCGCCGAGCGGAACTCCATCACGTCGGCGGCGTCCGCAGCATCGCCTGTCGCGACCGCGTGCTGGCGCAGCGCTTCGAGCTCCTCGTGGCCGCGGTCGAGCGCGATCTGGCCCGCCGCGATCTCGATCTTGAGGCCATACAGGCTTTGCCGGATGGCGGCGGCTTGCTGGTCGAGCAACTGGACCGCGACCGTCAGGTCCGCCTTGGTCCGGCGCGCCTTGGCCTGCTCGGCATCCATCAGCTCGAGAAACGTCTGGCGGTTCTTCATGAAGCTCTTGAACGCGCTGTGCGCGTCGGCGGCGGTGCCGAGCAGCCAGCCGACGAGGCCCTTGCGCGCCGCCGGCGGCGCGCCGCCGCTCGCTTCCCGCTGCAGATCCTCGATCCGCAGGATCTTAACCCCGTCGATCACGCTCGCCGCGATGCGGCCGACCTCGCCCGCGTCGCCGAGCCGCACGCCGGTGAGGAGCTGCCGCGACGCTTGCGCGATGCCCGCCAGCACACCCTCGCCGTGCGCCAGCAGCGTGTCGGTATTGCGGAAGTTGACCTTGGCGGCGGATGCCTGCGCGGCCGCGAGGTCTTGCGCGCCGAGATTGGCGACCTCGACGAGGCGCGGCGGCGCCGGTTCCAGCGCCAGGCGCTGGTCAGCCGGCACGAGCGGTTGGGCCGGGGTTGCGACAAGAGCGGTGACAGGCGGAGAATCGAGATTATCGAAGGTCGAAAGATCGAGCGGGGTCGACTTGCTGTCCGCCATTGAAAGCTCCCAGCGGGGGCGGCCGCGCGCGGCCAGTCTGGTGGGTGACTCGGACCCGCAACCTTAGTAGGCATCGGATACCTCGCACAAGGCTTGCGCGGAGGAACGAGGCGCGAAAATCCCGAGTTCCCGAATGATGTATTAACCCGGCTTTGCGCGCAAACCCGATCGATCGATCATTGGTGCCGCTGCCGCGCGCTTCGGTTCATCGTGCACGGGATGGCGAGGAGGATCAGGCCGGCGGTTCGCGATCGCGACCGCACGCCCGGTCGTTCACCGCGCGGCGCCGCCAACGCCGAGCGTCACGCCACGCACCTCCTGCGCGGTCGGCGCGCGCGGCGGGCCGCCGCCGAGGTCGCTGATGGTCAGCCGGATCGCGACGCGCCCGTCGCGGATGGCGTCGCTCGGCACCGGCAGCGTATAGGTCCCGGCGGCCTGGCCCGGGCGCGCGCCGAACGGCGAGATGGTGCCGAGCGGCTGGCCCGTCGTCGTCGTCACGTTGACCACGCGGCCCTTGCTGATCGGGCCGAGCTGCACCTCGATCCAGGCGGTCTCGCCCGGCCCCAATGGATGCGGCAGCGCGAGCGTCAGGTTCTGCGCCGCCGCATTCTCGTTCTGCGCCGCGCCTGGCGGTGCGGTCAGCATCAGCAGCACGAGCGCGGCGGCGGCCCGATGCATGATCCTAGAGCGTCCCGACCGACACGGCGCGCAGCGTCGGCGCGGGCCCGCCCTGGCCACGCGCCGGCACCACGCGGATGTTGAGCGTGGCGCTCTGGGTCGCGCCCGGCGCGGCGTGCAGCGCCGTGAAGGCCGGCAGCGCCTTTGGCAGCGGCACCGCGAAGGTCGTGTCCATGTTCATGTGCATGCCCGGCATCATCGGGCCGAAGAACGCGATCGTCCCGGCGTAGTAGGGGCTGTCGGCCCCGGCCTGGGTGATGCCTGGGGGCGCGTTGACCAGCACGTCGAACTCGCGCGCGGTCGAGAGGCCGCCGGGACGCGGCAGCGTCACCTGCGCCATCAGCGGGCGTGGCGCCGCCGCGGCGAGATGACTCTCGACGGCGGCGCGCGGCACCGCGACGGTCGCCGTATTGGCGCGCAGCGCGCCCTTGAGCGGCGCGGCCTTGCTCGCGACGGCAGCCACGGCCGGCGGCTTGATGACGTCCTCGCCGGAGCCCGGCTCATAGTCGTAATCGAACACGTCGGTGCTCAGATAATCGCCCGCCTTGCTGTTCGGACCGACATAGTGGCCCTGGCCGTCGACATAGAACAGGAACGGCTCGGCGGAGAACGTCTGGAGATCGGCGCCGGCCGGCAGATAGGGAAGGCCGAGCGCCTTCTGCTTGCGCGTCCACACGTCCCATAGCCGGTCCATGTTCGAGTGATGCAGGAAGAAGATCGGATCGACCGGCGAGAGGAAGTTGGTCATGTTGCCGTACGGCCCGGGATCGACCGGCCCGACGCCGCCGATGTAGTTGTGCACGTTGTTGTGCGGCAGGCCCTCGAGGGTCGAGAAGCTGCCGGGCGGCGAATTGTGCGAGGCCGTCTTCGAGCTGGTGAAGCTCAGGTAGTTCACCGAATTGTTGAAGTCGGTCGGCAGCAGGCCGGCATAGATCACGAAGGGCGAGCAGTCATAGGCGGTCTTCGCGTCGAGCTTGGGATTGTCGCGCGAAAGGTAGCGCGAGCCGCAGGTGATCGCGAACGCCTCGTTGCCGGAAATGCCGGCCTCGACGCTCGGGTCGGGATCGTAGCCGGTCACGTCGTTCCACAGCTTGTCGAAGGCCGTGTAGCCGCGCGCGTTGAGCTGGGTATGTTGCGCCGGCGTGAGGCTGTTCCAGTAGTTGTTGAGCGGCGTCTTGGTGAACGCGGTGAACTTGGCGAGGTTGCCGGTATAGGGCTCATAGGCCTTGTCGGTCGGCGTGAGCGGGCCGTCGAACATCTGCTCGGGAATCTGCGGCAGCTGTGTCCAGTCCCAATAGGGCAGCGCGAAGGTGTCGTCGCCGCTCAAGGCGCGGATGGTGCGCTCGAAGAAGCCGAGATAGCCGCGGTGCCAGACGTAGAACCACCAATTGCCGTGCGGGCAGTCCATCAAGTGGACGAAGGCGTTGTGGAACCAGTTCTGCGGATGGTCGGCCGGCAGGGCGAGCATCGCCTGGACGCCCTTGGCATAGCTCGCGAGCGCCTTCCGGCCGTTCGGACTGGTGGCGTTGTAGCGGGTGTATTTCGCCGCCGCGCGCGAACGTGCGGGCGGCAACGCCACGGCGCCGGCGGTCGCGGCGGCGGTGGCGAGAAAGCGACGACGCGTGTAGCGGAGGCTGTCGGTGCGCATGTTCGTCCCCTGCGGTGAACCCGACGTACTATGCAGCCTGCCGCGTGCAACTGCAACCTGCAGATCGAAACTGTACGCCTTAATCGGCGGCGGCTTTTTCCAAGCCCGCAATGTCGATCTTCGTCATCTTCATCATCGCGGCCATCACGCGGTCGGCGCGCGCGCCGGTCATGAGGTCGGGCAGGCCCGCATAGTTGATCTGCCATGACAGGCCGAAGCGGTCCTTGAGCCAGCCGCACACATTGTAGCTGCCGCCTTCGCCGAGCGCGCTCCACAGCCGGTCGACGTCGGCCTGCTCGGTGCAGTCGACGAGGAGCGAGAAGGCTTCGCTCAGCCGGAACGTCGGACCGCCGTTGAGCGCCGTGAGGCGCCGGCCTTCGAGCTCGAAGCCGACCACCATGACGCCGCCTTTCGGCCCGGGACCGGCGTCACCGTAGCGCGACACATGGGTGATGCGCGAGTTGGCGAAGACCGAGACGTAGAGCTTGGCGGCATCCTCCGCCTGCGTGTCGTACCAGAGGAACGGGGTGATGTTCTTGATCGCCATCGGGGGCTCCCTTCGGGTTGCTCTGCGGCAAGGACGCCGACGGTAGACACACTCCGACAGGAGTGGAAAAATTTTGTCGATGGTCGGGCGGCCGGATGGACATGGCGCGCCCGGGCACCGAGACTGCGCACATGAAATCCGTCACGATCTACGGCATCAAGAACTGCGACACCATGAAGAAGGCGCGTGCCTGGCTCGACCAGCACGGCGTCGCCTACGTCTTTCATGACTACAAGGCCGCCGGGATCGAGCGCGGGCAGCTCGAGGGCTGGGCGCAGGCGGTCGGCTGGGAAACCCTGCTCAATCGCGCCGGCACCACGTTCCGCGCGCTGCCCGAGGATGATAAGAATGCGCTCAGCGCGAGGAAGGCGATCGCCCTCATGCTCGCGCAGCCGTCGATGATCAAACGCCCGGTGCTCGACGTCGGCGGCAAGCTGCTGGTCGGGTTCAAGCCCGATCAATACGCCATGGCCTTCGCGGCTGGACGCCGATAGAACGGCTGCTCGTCTGGAGTGCCCACCATGGATATCGTCCTTCCGCCGCCGACCAGCATCGGCCTGTTCGCGATTGCGGCGCTCGCGCTGCTGCTGATTCCAGGGCCGGCCGTTCTCTACATCGTGTCGCGCTCGCTCGCGCAGGGGCGGCTCGCCGGACTCGTCTCCAATCTCGGCATTCATGCCGGCACGATGGTGCACGTCGTCGCCGCGAGCCTCGGCCTCTCGGCGCTGCTGATGACCTCGGCGCTCGCTTTCGCGGCGGTCAAATATCTCGGCGCCGCTTATCTGATCTGGCTTGGGCTGCGCCGCATCTTCGGCCCTGACGCCGCCCCCGACGCGACGCGCGGCACGCTCCGGCAGGGCTACCTGCAGCTCGTGCGCGACGGGTTCATCGTCAACCTGTTCAATCCCAAGACGGCCCTGTTCTTCCTTGCCTTCCTGCCGCAGTTCGCCGATGTGAGCCGGGGTCACGTGGCGACGCAGATCGCCTTTCTCGGCCTCGTGTTCGTCGCGCTCGGGCTCGTGACCGATAGTTGCTACGCCATGGTCGCCGGCACGGCGGGCGACTGGATCAAGCGCAACCGGGGGCCGCTCCGGTTCGAGCGCTACGTCACCGGCGTGGTGATGATCGGTCTCGGGCTGACCGCCGCTTTCGCGGGAAACGGCAGGAAATAAGCCGGGCGAGCGCTCCGCCCGGCGAATAGCGCGTTTCTCTGGCGAACGACCTTTGGTAGCATGCGCCTCCGGCATGGCGGCGCGAGGTGCGCCGGCCCTGCCGCTGGGGGGGCGGCCATGGCGGATACCGCAGCAAGCGGAAATCAGCGAGCGGCAAGCAACGGCGCGGACATGGCCGCCGCGGGCGGCTGGCGCGGCGCGGTCAGCTTCATCCTCGTCGGCCTGACGTTGTTGCTCGCCGCCGGCTGCATCTTCATCCTGTCGAGCGTGCTGGAGCAGACGCGCCTCGCCAGCATCGCGATCGACGGCGTCAACATCAGCGTCCGCCGCCTGGTCTCGGTGGGCGACCAGTGGAGGATCACGCGCGAGCAGATCGCGCAGGAGGCAAAGCTGCGCGATGCGGCGCGCAACGACAGCATCAAGCTCAACCTCGCCCTCACCAACGCGGAAAACGAGCTTGCCGCGAAGAAGGAGCATCTCGATCAGCTGCTGCAGATTCTGCACCGTCGCGTCGATGCGACCGAGCCACCGATCGCGGCGGTGAACCTCAAGGGCTACCCCGACCAACTCGGCGCCATCGGGGAAGCGAGGCCGCAGCTGCACAAGGATCATCCGGAGCTGGACGCGTTCGTCGACGACGTCGTCAAGGCCTATGCGGATTACACCAGCGCCGAAAGCGCACGTGATTCGGCCAGTGGGAAACTGGCGGCGGTCGGGCAGGAGATCAAGGCTCTCGAGGCCAACATCAGCGGAGACACGACGAGCCTGAACTCGGCGTTCGATCTGATCAAGAAGGACATGGACGCAGCCTCGCGCGCCAAGGTCGAGAACGCGCTCTACGAACTTTACTTCAACAGCCAGCTCACGACCCTCGCCAGCACGTCCTTGATCTCCATGGAGCCGGACAACCTCACGCTCCTGCTCGTCATCATGATGGGCGTGCTCGGCAGCGCGCTGCAGATGACGCATGCGTATTGCGTGAAGAACCAGGCCATCACGCTGCCGGGCTATCTCTTGCGCATCTCGCTCGGCGCCATCACGGCGCTGGTGATGTTCATCGTCGCCAAGGCCGGCGTTCCGGTGTTGACAGACACCTCGCGCCTCGGCGGCGATGCGCCGATCAATCCGTATTTCGTGGCCTTTCTGGCGATCGTGTCCGGGCTGCTCTCGGAGAGCGCGCTTGCCAACGTGCAGGCGCAAGGTGCGCGGCTGCTCGGCCAGGGGCCGGCGGCCCCCGACCGCTGGGCGCGGCACGACCTGAACGACGACCTCAAGGCGCAGCCCGGGCTCTCGGCCGCGGCGCTCGCGGACCATCTCGGCGTCGACGTGCCGACGATGACGGCCATGCTCGGGGGCGACAAGGCGATGGACGACGAGGCGCAGAAGCTCACGTCGATCTACCTGCGAACGAGCCAGCGCGACCTTTTCACGGATATTCCGCCGCCCAAGCCGTAGGGCGGACGCCGGCCGGCGCGACCTTCACTCCGCGGCGCGGCGGCGGTCGATCTCGATCGCGCCCGCCTTGAGCCGCGGGATCAGCTCGCGGCCGAACTCGACCGTGTCGTTGAACGGGTCGAAGCCGCGGATGAGGAACGAGTCGACGCCGAGCGTGTAGTATCTGAGCATCGCATCCGCGACCTGCTCGGGCGTGCCGACGAGGCACGAGGTGTTGCCGAGCGCGCCGGTCGCGCGCGCAATCCCCATCCACAGGCGCTCGTCGTGCGTGTCGCGCTCGAGCGCGAAGCCCATCAGTCGCTTGCCGGCATTGTCGACCGGGCCGGCCGCGTTCTCCTGCCGGCTCCAGCCCTTCTTGCCCGACATCGCGGCGAGGATGCGGTGCGCCTTGTCCCAGGCCTCGTCCTCGCGCGGCGCGATGATCGGGCGCACCGACACGTTGAAGCCGACCGCGCGCCCGGACGCCTGGGCGCGGAACGCCGCCATGCGCTCGCGCGTCGTCGCGAGCGGCTCGGCATAGATTGCGTAGACGTCGCAGAATTTGGCGCCCATCTCCAGCGCGCCCGGCGAAGCGCCGCCGAAGAAGAGCAGCGGATGCGGCTGTTGCAGCGGGCGCACGTCGGAATCGGCGCCCTTGACGCGATAGAACGCGCCGTCGAAGTCGAACGGCGCTGCGCTCGACCACGCAAGCTTCATCAGTTGCAGATACTCGGCGGCGCGCCGGTAGCGCTCGGCCTTGGGCGTGAAGTCGCCGTCGCCGTGCTGCTCCTCGTCGGTCTTGCCGGTGATGATGTGCACGGCGAGCCGGCCGTTGGTGAGATGGTCGAAGGTCGCGACCTTGCGCGCCATCAAGGTCGGCGCGACGAAGCCCGGCCGATGCGCGATGAGATAGCCGAGCCTTTCGGTGCGCGCGGCGGCGTGCTGCGCGACCAGGAAACCCTCCGCCGAGGACGAGGTGTAGCCGACCAGCGCCATGTCGAAGCCGGCGGCGTCATGGGCGCGGGCGAACTGGATCACGTAGTCGGGCGACAGGCCGCCTTCGAGCACGTGCAGCGTGGCGTCGCCGCTGGGTGGGGAGGCGCCGATCATTCCGATGATCCGGATGGGCATGGCGTGGTCTCCGGCTCGCGGGTGCGAGACTGCGCGTGACGACGAGAGCGGTCAAGCCACGCCGGGCCTTACAAGTGCCCGGTTCGACGTGCTTAACCTCGGCCGCGACGAGCTCATTTGGTGCGGGGTGCGTGCATGATCGCTCGATCGGTGGCGTGGGCCGTGATGCTGCTCATTCGCGTGATCGACCAACCGGCGTCGCGAATTTTCGATCCGGACGCCGAGAAGGAAATGGCCGTTGCCCGCTGGTACATGATCACGAAACATGACGACCTACGTCCCCGTGGTAGCGCAGAATGTTCTTGATTTGTTCTCGCTAAACTGTTAGACAGGTCGATGCGGTCTCCGCCAAGGTGGATTTTTCGATGGATGCCGCGAAGGCATGGGCTGTAATGGGACTCGTCTCGCCTAGGCGGTCAGTGATGTTCGCTCCCAATACGCGCTCTGCGGCCCTTTTGCTCGCGATCGCGATGACATTGCCGGGGTCAGCGATAGGAGCGCGCGAGCAGGTCAGTTCGGTGCGACCAGGATTCATAATTTACAGATCTGACCTCGATCGATGGCACAACAAAATAGACGATATGATAACTATCTATGGATGGGCTTGCATCCCAATTCCAGGGAATAGGTATCCGTGTCCAATCGTCAAGAAAGTGGAAGGATTCTTGAGGACTCTGCCCCAAGTGCAGTCCGCGCTCTTGCAGGCGCTGACGCGTATGGGTGCAAACTGTGCGATGAATAAACAGATATTGAGATGTACATTTGACCGTTACGTTGATCGCTTGGAGCAGCGAGCCTACCCCGCCAAACCAGCTTTAATTAGCCGTAACTTATTTCATTTAGACATAAGTGTTGAAGCCGAGGGCCTCTCGCTAAAATATCGCATTGACTACGATCGAAAGTCGGCGGCACCGGGAATCTCGATAATACCACGAAACCAGGTAAGGAGTGATCCATGGACGACTGGACAATAAATGTCGTGAAGGTTCCAATCTCGTTGGGACCGCTTGGCGCCTACTATCATAACAGCATCGTTATCCAGGATGAGAAAGGTAATTTTGTTCATGGATTCGATGCCGGACCAACGGACCAACTGATCCTGTCAATCATACATTGATCGATCTCGACAGCCCCCTCGCAAAGCTGGTTCCAGCTTACACGTCGGGAACCTTCAATATTGGTGTTGCGGAGACCGACCGAGAGAAGCAGAGCTACTCGTACGGTTACGGGCCTGGCGCTGAAGTATATCGCGGCACGAGAGACCAGGCGATGGCCCGCCTGCGGGCCGCCCAAAGCTGTGCGGGCGACATCAACGCGGCCAATCAGCGCTATGTCCTGGGTGGCACTGGCAGCGTGAGTGTGGATAGTCAAAATCCAGGTCAGCGGCTCCCTGGGTTCAATAGTAACGGCGGCGCCGCCTCGTTGCTGCAATGTATGGGAGCCAATCCGTCCGACCCGAACATCACCAATGCAAGTCCGGGAGCAGGCAATCCGGTTCTGACGCCGTCGCAGGTGCGCGAGAACATCGACAATATCAATTCTGGTTTGCCGCCGGACGTGCAGATTCCGCGTCCGCCCGAGCAGCGAGGCGATCTAACGAATGGTTCGGTTCCGTTCGGCTTCGGCGGAGGGTTGCTGAGTCCAGCGATAAGCCCGAATCCTGAGCCATCGACCATGTCGGGTAATGGAATCCTCAGCGGCGTTCAGCTTGGACCTGACGAAGGCGCCGATGCCGCGGAATCGCCATGGGCGCAGGCCGTCCGCGAGATGTGGGCGAGACGAATGAGCGCCGATCCGAATGCGCCGGAATAGTCTGGCGTCGTCGTGGGAGGAGCAGCCGCGCGTTGGCGTGCGGCGGACGCGGCTCTCGCATCGCAGCCACTCCGGGTAATGCCCCGCTTGCGCCGAGCGGCCGAGCGGATGCATCCTGTCTGCCCCACCGACGCCCCTCCCACAGAGGTTTCCGCCATGGACATTTCACTCTCCGGCCGCTCGGCCATCATCACGGGCGCGAGCAAGGGGCTCGGCCTCGCCATGGCGACGCAGTTCGCGAGCTCGGGCGCCGACGTGGCGCTGGTCGCGCGCGGGCGCGAGGCGCTCGACGAGGCGGTCGCCGGCATCCGCGCCAAGGCGCAGGCGAAGGTCGTCGGCGTCGCGGCCGACATGTCGAAGGCCGATGACGTCAAGCGTGCCTATGACGAGGCGATGCGGGCGCTCGGCAAGCTCGACATCGTGGTCAACAATGCGGGCACCTCGCGCACCAGTGCGTTCGAGGCGCTGACCGACGAGGTGATGCAGCAGGATCTCGATCTCAAGCTGTTCGGCGCCATCCGCCTCACGCGACTCGTCTGGCCGCAGTTGAAGGAGCGGCGCTGGGGCCGCATCATCAACGTGCTCAACATCGGCGCCAAGGCGCCGCGCGCCGGCAGCGCCCCGACCTCGATCTCGCGCGCCGCCGGCATGGCGCTCACCAAGGCGCTGGCCGGCGAGGGCGCGCCGCACAACATCCTGGTCAACGCCATGCTGGTCGGCCTGATCGAGAGCGACCAGCACGTGCAGCGCGCCAAGCGCACCGGCGTCGCGCTCGACGACTACATCAAGAATGCCGCGAAGAACATTCCGCTCGGCCGCATGGGCAAGCCGGAGGAGTTCGCCGCCATGGCGTGCCTGCTCGTGTCGGACGCCTGCGGCTTCGTCAGCGGCACGGCGATCAACGTCGACGGCGGCGCCTCGCCGGTGGTGTGAGCAATCGGCGAATAGCGAATAGGGAGTGGCGAATTGAGGACCATTCGCTATTCGCGCGTCACCCGATCTCCTCGGCCGTGATCACGCGCGCCCCGGCCTGCGCCAGCGACCGCCGTGTCGCCGCGACCGATCCGTTGACGTCGATGCCGCGGCAGGCGTCCTCGATCACGACCGTCGCGAAGCCGCCGCGGTGGGCATCCTCGGCCGAGAAGCGGACGCAGAAGTCGAACGCGAGACCGGCAAGGAAGACGCGGGTGAAGCCGCGTTCCCGCAGATAGCCGGTCAGGCCGGTCGACGTCGCGTGGTCGTTCTCGTAAAAAGCCGAATAGGAATCGATCTCGCGGCGAAATCCCTTGCGCACGATCAGCTCGGCCTGCGGCGCGACGAGGTCGCGGCGGAATTCGGCGCCCCCGGTCTGTTGCACGCAGTGATCGGGCCACAGGACCTGCGGTCCGTACGGCAGCGTAATGATCTCGTACGGCTCGCGGCCCGGGTGGCTCGACGCAAACGACAGATGCCCGGGCGGATGCCAGTCCTGCGTCAGCACCACGTGGCGGAATTTTTCGCACAGCCGGTTGATCGCCGGCACGATCTCGTCGCCGCGCGGGACCGCGAGCCGCCCGCCCGGACAGAAATCGTTCTGGATGTCGACGGCCAGGAGAACGTCGTGGTCGTTCGGCGCAATGGTGCCCGCCATGGCGATGTCTCCGGTGGGGACCGGATGATCGGCCTGGACGGGCACGTGCGCAAGACAGGCGAGTAGCGAATGGCGAATAGCGAATAGCGAATGGATCATTCGCCGTCGCCCGCCCGCTA
>Ga0209006_10001072_pt1 | contig 25092 bp, 23 predicted proteins | sample JacPin_JW_Ref_O2_FD_188567 | JGI IMG/M metagenome (GOLD analysis project Ga0209006, IMG submission 188567) | Forest soil microbial communities from Algoma, Ontario, Canada - Jack Pine, Ontario site 1_JW_Ref_O2 (SPAdes) (version 2) | ecosystem: Environmental > Terrestrial > Soil > Boreal... | reverse complement strand
GTGCTTGGGCTGAAAGACGCCCGCCACGATGCACGGCGCGGAATCCTGCTTCCCAAACCCGCCGACTCCAGATCCGCGGTTGCGCCCAATCCCAGATGCTCCAAACGTCCCCCGTCCACCAAACCGTTTCGAATCAGCAGGCCCGGCGCCAGATAGGTGTTCGGCAGAACTGTGGATCGCTCCACCGTGGTTCCGCAATCCACCACGCAGTCGCGCTCCACCGACGCAAACGGACCGATGGTGGCGCCAGCGCGGATAATCGTGCGCGCGCCGATATAAGTTGGACCCGTAACCCGGGCGGAAGTCGCGACTTTCACGCCTTCGCCGATCCACACCTGCTCGCGAATCTGTGTCCCCATCGGGCGCATGGCGCAGGCCCCGGTCAGGCCATCTCCCACCAACTCCTGTCTTTCCTTGGCGGACAAAATGCGCTTGGAATATCCGCTAAATTGATAAGGAGTTTGGGCGCTCCCCGTCGGCGAGCAGGAAGAGTCCTCCTTTTCGGCCGTTGCATGCAGCGCGGGACGATCCAGCAGCCGCACTCCCAGCTGCCCCGCGGCATCATGGGCTTCCGTCACCGGGCTTCGGCGCTCGCAATGGAAGCGAACCAGGTCGGCAAGGTCCATCTCCGCATACGATTTGAGCTCGATCACAAGCAGGCGCTCGATTCCCTGTCGGGCAAACTCAGCCAGAGCACTGGTCGTCTTCTCCACGCCCGCGCCAGAGGCAAGCCACAGGCTTTGCACTCCCAGCTTCCGGACGCGCTCCATCCACGACTGCAATACGTCGTTGCCCAGTATCGGCATCCGCGAGGAATAAGGTGCTCGCGGATTTGCGAAAGCTGCTAGCCCATGGGGTTGAGCTTCACGAATCCCTGTGAACTCGTCCCCGCCCGGAACCATCACAAACGCTCCCAGTTCCACGTCGTTACTCCCTTTTCGAAATCGCCCCACCCGAAACGGTTAAGGCGTGTCCCCGATCTCTCATTGGCGTCCAGATCGAGGTATGCATGAGATGAGGGGGAGGGAGTCGAAGATGTCAGGAAAACCCAAAATGCAGTATCAATGTGCGACATATCGGTGAAAACCCCTAGGCCGGCGCACGTTAGTGATCGTGATTTCATCAGTCGGTCGTAGAACTTCTGATTTATTTCCTGAACCAATTTCTCCTTGCGCGTATCGCGTGGCTCTACATAGAATTACCTACAATCCAACCCAAAAAACCTGTAGGTACTGCATCCCCGTACCCTACGACAGGGAGTTCGCTAATGAGAAGGTTTGTCCTCGCGCTGGCACTCTGTTCGGGAACCCTCGCCTTTGCCAATGTCACTGGCAATGTCACAGTCTCGGCACCCGCCAACGGAAGCACAGTAGCCACCACGGTTCAATACGTCGCGAGCGCCACCACCACCTGCGCCTCGGGAGTCTCCGCGATAGGGATCTATACCGCGTCCGGCGTTCTGGCTTATAGCACTTCTGGAAGCAGCCTCAATACCGAGCTCTCGTTGAGCCCCGGTACCTACCAGACCGTAGTGCAGTCCTGGGATAATTGCGGTGGCGGTGCTAAGACGCCGGTTACGATTACCGTTTCTGCGGGCTCCGCCCAGGTGCAAGTCGCCGCCCCAACCAATAACGCAAGTGTGGCTTCGCAAGTTCAATATGTCGCGACCGCGACCACGAACTGTGCCAAGGGTGTATCCGCCATGGGCATTTACACCTCTCCGGGTCAGCTGGCGTACAAATCTAACGGCGCGAGTCTAAATACTCTCCTGACGCTGAACCCCGGCACCTACCACTCGGTCGTGCAGGAGTGGGATGGATGCGGAGGCAGTGCCGCCACTCCGGTCACCGTCCAGGTGGCGGGTAGCAGCAGCGGCGGCCAGGTCACCGTGACCGCTCCGCACACCAACACCACCGTCAGCCCCACGGTGCAGTATGTGGCCACGGCTACTTCCTCTTGCGCCAGCGGGGTCGCCGCTATGGGAATCTATACGGCGCCCGGCGTGCTCGCCTATCAAGGGCAGGGCTCTCAGCTCAATACGCTCCTTACTCTTGCCTCGGGCACATACCACACGGTCGTTCAGGAATGGGATAAATGCGGCGGATCTTCGGTGACCCCGGTCACCATCACGGTCGGTGGCGGCTCGACTTCCGGCACCTTTGTCAATCTGCATCAACAATCAGGCTGGACCGGATATGGTCTGCTGCCCCCGTCCTACAATATCTGCACCTCCTGCACCCCCTCCGGTCCGGAGGTCACCTGGGCGATGACCCAGAAGGTTTCGTCCCCGTCGCTCAGCGGCAATGCAAGCCTCATGCAGATTGGCGGCCAGACCGACTACTCCGATGTCCTCTGGAACAATCACCTGATCGGGGACTTCTCCTCGCAGGGCATGCCCGACACCAACAAGACTATCGTCCCTGCGCTCCACAACTTCACCTATGATGTCTATTTTTACGTCAAAGATCTCAGCGTCTCGCAGGCGCTGGAATTCGATATCAACCAGTTCGTTGGCGGCTACTCCTACATTTGGGGACATGAATGCCGCGTCGCCGGTGGCAATGAGTGGGACATCTGGGACGATCCCGCTGGGGCCTGGCACCCAACCGGTGTCGCCTGCAATCCCATAGCAAACGCCTGGAACCATCTCGTTATTCAGGTCCAGCGCACCTCCGACAATCAACTCCTGTTCCAATCGATCACGCTCAACGGAAACACGGCCACTCTCAACTACTACGAGAATCCCACCACAACCACGTGGTATGGCGTGACCGTCAACTACCAGCAGGACGGCAACTACCAGCAGGCCGGCTACTCCGTCTGGCTCGATCAACTGAACTTCAGCTATTGGTAAACCTCCGCTAGTGACTGGAAGCCGTCTCGTAAAATGGGCTCGGGAAGGGCACGGCTTCCAGAGGTAGGGAAAAACTCCGATCGACGAGGGTTGGGGAAGGGCACGAGTTTTACTCGTGCCACTAAGTCGTTGAAAGTATGTCGGCGCTTCAGCGCCTGAGGTTTGCATCCTCTTCCCCTAGTTTTTCCGCAACCTCTTCCAGCCCAGGCGCGCAGGAACTGAACTCCGGTGCCAACCCTAGAGCCCCGACAAGTCATCTGATGCACGTCGGAGGCACCTCTATGCCAATCTCTCGTCTGTGCGCGGCGGTGCTTCTGGTCGTCGCCTTTTCCCTCGCCAGTTCGGCCCAGAATTCGACCCCTCCCGCAACGCCACCGCCAGCCACCGCCACGCCGGCGCCCGATACCACCGCGCCCCAGGACGCAGCTTCCCAGGATGATGACAACGGCTTCGTCTTCAAGAAAGAGATCGAAGAAGTCGTCCTGCATGCCACCGTGGTCGATGATCAGAATCACCTGATCACCGGCTTGGCCCGGAACAACTTCGCCGTGTACGAAGATGGCAAAGTGCAGGAAGTCACTTCCTTCCGCCAGGAGCGTGTTCCCGTCGCGCTGGGAATTCTGATTGATAACTCGGGATCCATGCTGCCGAAGCGCGCAAAAGTGAACGACGCCGCCCTGCGGCTGGTGGACGCAAGCCAGCAGGAGGACCGCGTCTTCGTCGTCAACTTCGGCGAAGATGCCTTTCTCGACCAGGACTATACCCAGGACGTCGGCAAATTGAGAGCAGCTCTCCAGCACGTGGAGACGCGCGGCAGCACTGCCCTTTACGACGCTCTCATCGGAGCCGTCGATCACCTGCACAAAACTTCGCCGGCGCAAAAGCAAATTCTTTTGGTTGTAACCGACGGGAAGGACAACGCGAGCCAGGCAACGTTCCAGCAGGCTCTCCACAAGCTGCAATCGAAGAATGGACCCGTTCTCTACACCATCGCACTCGATCAGACGGGGCGCCCCGACGCCGGTCTTCGGGAATCTCTGCGCACTCTCTCCGAGCAAACGGGAGGCACGGCATTTTTCCCATCCAGTCTCGACGAGGTGCAATCTATCGCGAGTTCGATTGCGCGCGACATCCGCAGCCAGTACGTAATAGGGTATCGCTCTTCGAATCCGCACACGCCCGGCGTCTACCACACGATTCGCGTTCAGGCTCTGGGCGGCTCCGCTCCCTTGCGCGTAGCAACCCGAACCGGCTACTACGCAGGAAACAACGGAAGTTCAGAATCGCATTAAATTCTGAATCACGTAGTTCCTCAGCTTCGAACTCAAGACTAAGGTTTAATCTGGGCGCCCCATTTCTCGCGTCCTTTGCGAGAAAGCCTGTCCTGAGCGAAGTCGAGGGATGGGGACGGCGCACCAAACACCATCGCACAATTTGGTAGTGGATAATCTCAAACTGACCCACAACCCGCCTCCGGCAATCGCTGTAGCGCTTTTACAAAAACCACCTAACCACAAATTTCGCCTGCGCCGGAAGTTTCTGCACGACGGCTGCCCGACCGCGACTCCCCAGAAAAGTGATTTCGCCCGACGGGCCGTACGATCTAGAGCCATCCCCACTTTGGCACGAAGCTTGCATTTGTTCTGTGCGACGGTTTGGTAGCACAAACCTGAATCATCAAATTCATATATTCGGAGGACGAACGATGAAACGAATGTTGACAGTGATCGCAATGCTGGGCATGACCAGCTTCGGACTTAACGTGGCGGCGCAACAGACGGCCTCGCCGCAAAGCCAACAGCCCGACGCCGCTCAGCAGCAACCAGTCGATACTCAGAACTCCGCGCAGAGCTTCGAAGGAAAGATCACCAAGGCGGGCGACAAGCTCGTTCTGCAGGATGCCTCAAGCCAGGCCACCTACCAGCTGGATGACCAGGACAAGGCCAAACAGTTCAAAGGACAAAACGTAAAGATCACAGCCACCATGGACCCAAATACCAATCTTCTCCATGTGGTCGACATCGCTCCTTCGGAGAGTAAATAGTTCTGCGACAAAGAAAGCAATAAAGAGCCCGCTGCGGCCATCCGCAACGGGCTTTTTGATTTTGTCTCCGAAAAGATTTCGTAGAAGCAGTTTAGGTTTTAAAGACGGACGTTGCAGATATCTTCTTCCCGTTCAGTGTGCCACTGATCCTGACGCGCTGCCCCGCCGCGCCCTTCAGCATAAGTAGATCGCCCTCGATCACATAAAGAGCATCACCATCGACCAGCGCAAACTGCTCCCCTCCATGCACGCATGCCCGCGTGCAATCCGCCGGCGCCTTGCCCATCGCCGCAGAATGTTTGGCGCCGCACTGCGTGTCTGTGAGCAAGCCCTCGAAACTCTGCAGACGTACTGGTACGGCAGATGGCGCCCCCGACGGCGCCGCGACCTGGCCCGATTCCGGTTCTTCCGCAGCCGCTCCCGCCGCCGCTCCCAGCGCAGCAAACAGCAATGCCACCGCGCAAGCGATGCCGCAGACTAATGCAATAGTTTCGAACCAAAAGCGCGCTCTTGTGGAAGAAACTCCTGTCGTGGTTCGTGCGGTTCGTACTAGCACGATGCGCATTTGCTCCACCCCCCGTTGAATGCTTCGTAAAATCGTTTTCAGCACTTCAACACTCAACAACCAGAGACATTACGAGACGAGCTCAATGTTAATCACATGCAGACTGCTGCCCTTCGCATCCAGCGTGCCGCCAACCGTTACTTGCTTGCCCTCGTACTGTTTTGCTTTCTCCTGGTCGTCAAGCTGATACGTGTTAGTGCTCGAGACTTTCAACACATACACGCCGCTGGTCTTCACGATCGTGCCCGTGAACTTTTGCACTGCAGGTTGCGGTTGCTGAGCCGACGGATCAGCCGACGGATTCGCTCCTTCAGGCTGTTGGTCCGGCTGCGGTACGAGACGCCCAGGCAGGGGCTGCGGCACCGGCTGCGGTGTCGGACTCTGTGACCACGCGATCAATTGGGGTCCCAGAACGTCAGACGGAAGCGCCGGACTCCGCTGGCTCTGCGGGTTCTGTGTGACCATCAGAGGCGCGGTCACTAATAAAAACGCCAAGGCCGATAACAGGCTAGTCTCTCGCTTCATAGATCCACCTCCGGAGACAAAGCGACCAACCGCACATGCGCAATTGGCTTGCCATCGGAGCTCATTGATTCCGTGACCGACTCCAGGCGCCGATGGAATCACAAGTGCAAATCTTGCTCCATCTCCTTGTGCCTTTTTACATGACTATGAATCGGCCGGGTATACACCGTTATCTGTAAAAACGTTAGGCCCGCACCGCGTCGTCTTCCCGGAATGAAGGTATTCGCCACGCCTGGTTTGCCACAGCCCCGGCCGTTCGACGCCAGAGTCGGAAACTTTTCCCGCCCGAATACATGATTCGCTGTATGGCCGCGGTGACCGGCTTCCGTTAATGTTGGGCTCTCTTCACAACTCCCCCATCGAGCAGGTGCCGGTTTCAGGGAACTCGGCACCTGCACCTTCTCTTCAACTTTTCCAGGTTTTTACCTCCTGCCATTTACAGCGCGCGGAATCACAAAGTACAGCGTGAAAGGGATTTGCCCGCTCGTGCCCGCCCGCTAAGGTGGTCCTGCACGTTAATCCGTTTCGAAGGAGGCAGCATGCTTTATTGGACGCTAGTGTTTCTCGTGTTCGCTCTGATCGCCGGAGTCCTGGGCTTTACCGGCGTCGCAATCGCTGCGGCAGGCATTGCCAAGCTGCTGTTTGTGATTTTTCTCGTGTTCTTTGTGATTTCACTTTTCGCCCACCTGTCGAGCCGAAGCAGCGGCGTCTAGGCGGGGGTCCAGAAGGTCGACATAGATCGATGCAGGTCGATATTGATATCGATAAGGAGACAGCGTTATGAAACTCACCCGAATGATCAGGACACTGCTTGTGATTTCCTCTCTCGGCGTAACCACGCTGATATACGCGCAAGAGCAGCGCGATGATGCCAAGCCTCCGGAAGAACCTCGTCCCGAAGCCACCAAGCCGGCAGGCAATGAGGTCAACCCTCCACGCCAGGATGACACCAAGCCTCCCAAACAGGACGAGGCGAGACCTCCAAAACAGGATGACGTGAAGCCACCGCGCGAAGAGAGCAAGCCCGCAAATCAGGAAGCGCCCAAGCAGGCGGGGCAGCCCCAGCAATCACAGCGCGCCCAGCAGGGCGGGCAGGGCAGTCGCATTCCTGACGACAAGTTCAAGGCCCATTTCGGACAGCAGCATACTCTCGTCATCAACCGGCCAACAGTAGTCGAAGGCCAGCCCCGCTTTCAGTACTCCGGCTACTGGTTCACCATCGTCGATCCGTGGCCCGTGGCCTGGGCTTACACCGACCAGTGCTACATCGACTATGTAGATGGCGAATATTTTCTATTTGATGTGCTTCACCCCGGCGTTCGCATTGCAATAACCGTTGTGCTGTGAACGCGGGCTAATTTTTAGCGCGGTGACGTGGGCCCCATCGGCCCTCCATCCTCTGGAGCAACCACTCCACAAGGATGGAGGGCCGCTCCTACAATTGCATGACTTTCGGATCGATGCTGTTCAGGTTATGACTTGCGGATCACAACGTTCGATACAGCACGTTCGGGTCCATTACGTCGGATAGATCCGCGCGTCCGAATCCCCTCCCAACCTTTGCAATCTTTTGCAGCAACTAACCTGCGTATCGCGATTAATTTCGAAGGCGTGGGAAGGCCCGCGCTTTCCCAGGAGGGCAATTCATGGCAGACAATTTCGAAAAGAAGGATCAGCAAGGTAACCAGGCCGAAAAAGGCCAGCAGGGCAACCAGTTCGACAAGGGCCAACAGGGCGGACAGCAGTCCGGTCAGCGCGGCCAGCAGCAGGGTGGCCACTCCGGAGAGGGCCAGGCGAACAATCAGTCCGGACAACAACAGCCGAAAAAGGGTGGCCAGACTGACACCGACAACGAAGAAGACCAGAACCGCGACCGTCAACGCCGCGCGTCCTAAGTAATTCTTCTTTCGCTGTAGTGACTGATCACCTGGAAGTCCCGGCCCTTAGGACCGGGACTTCCTTTTATAAGCATGAAGTTTATAGGGCTGATGTCACAGAGTATGAAGATAGCGATTGGAAAAACAGATTGGGCCGACGAAACTCCTTCGAGGTGAGTAAATGGCAGCTAAGAAGCTCGCAGTAAAACAGAAACCTCTTCTAAATACCGTCGCCCGCACGCTGGGGCACGCGGCCGGCACCCTAACCAAAGTGACCCAGGAATTTGCTGACAACCTCTCGGCGATGCCCGAGAGCATTGCCGCCAAGGTGCGCCACGCCGCGAAAATCGGCGAGTCCGCCGTAAGCCCGCGGAGTCGTCGGCACACCAGAAAAAAGATTTCCCGCGCCGTGCGGCGAGGAAAAACCAAAGTAGCTGCGGCCGTGGCAGGCACAAAGCGACGGCTGCCGTCGCAGAAGGCGCGCCGGAGCAAAGCGAGAGCCAGCAGTCCGAAGAAGTAGCTACTCCGAAAAACTTTGCTTCTTCCTCCCCCACTCCGAAGCAGATGGAGCAAGTCAGCACGCAGTTTGATTCATCGCAGCACGTGTAAGTGTACGGAGTTCGGGGTATTGTCCCCGTTCTTATCCAAAACTATCTTCGAATAGTCACCGTAAACAATAGATTCCCTCTCGAACTGGTGGGCATCAGCACGGCGAACTCAAATTTCAGGAGAACATACCAATGTCAAAGGACTCATTGCGGGATTTGTATATCGATGAACTTCGAGATCTTTACAGCGCGGAGACGCAGCTCGTAAAAGCTCTGCCGAAGTTGGCCAAGGCCGCCAGCAGCGACCAACTGCGGAAAGCATTCGAAGAGCACCTGCGCCAGACCTCGGACCACGTGTCGCGCCTGGAGCAGATCTTCCAGCAGTTGGAGCACAAGGCATCCGGTAAGAAGTGTCTTGGCATGGCCGGTCTGGTCAAAGAAGGTGCCGAAACGATGGAAGAAGACTATTCCGCGGACCTGAAGGACGCCGCGATCATTGGTGCAGCGCAGCGGGTCGAGCACTACGAGATGGCCGGTTACGGAACAGTCCGCGCGCTTGCCGAACTGCTTGGCGAAGACGAGCACGTCTCTTTGCTGAACCAGACGCTGGAGGAAGAAAAGCAAGCGGACAAAAAACTAACCGAACTCGCGCAGGAGATTAACACGAAGACGGCCAAAGGTGCAGCTTCGACTTCGGAGAGCTCTCACAGCTCGAAATCCACGAAAGCGGCGTAGAACTAAAAGCAGAAATGGAAGGGACGCGGAATCCCTTCCATTTTTTCTCCCTCCCGTTAGCGTTTCCATGTAACCATACGAGACCGCAGCGAATGTTCCAGGCGGCGACTCGTGTTCTCAAACTCCTTCCTGCATCCCGATTCCCGCATCCTAGACTTGGTCATGCGCTCCCTAAGAAAGCAGGCAGCCGCGGGGCTGGCCGTTCTGTTATTTGTCGCATCCATCTCAAGCCCATTGACAGGCTATTCAGTGCTGACCCACGAGCAGGTCGTGGATCTCCTGTGGCAGGGCCGGCTTCGGCCGCTCCTTCTGAAACGCTTCCCCGGCGCCGGTGAAGAGGATCTGCGCAAGGCGCACGCCTATGCCTACGGCGGTTCGCTGGTACAGGACATGGGCTATTATCCATTTGGCAGCAAATTCTTCAGCGATCTTGTTCATTACGTGCGCGCCGGTGATTTCGTCGAAGCGCTGCTGCACGATGCTTCGGATCTGAACGAATATGCTTTCGCGCTGGGCGCGCTCTCCCATTACGCAGCCGATAACAGCGGCCATCCCACCATCAACCGTGTGGTTGCGATGGAATTTCCTAAGCTGCGAAAGAAATACGGCGAGACCGTGACGTATGCGGACGATCCCAAGCAACACATTCGGACGGAATTTGGCTTCGACATGGTGCAGGTCGCCAAGAACCGTTACACCTCCGACACTTATCACGACATGATTGGCTTTGAAATCGCAAAGCCGCTATTGCAGCGAGCGTTCCAGGAAACCTACGGCCTAAAGCTCGAAGATGTATTCGGCAGCGTAGATCTCGCGATCGGCAGCTACCGCCGTAGCGTGAGCACTCTGATCCCTGAAATGACCCGCGTGGCTTTGGTTTCGCGCCACGACGAACTCGTGAAAGACACCCCAAACTTCGACAAGAAGAAATTCTTGTATTACCTCTCTCGAAGCAACTACGACCACGAGTGGGGCACGGTATACCGGAAGCCCGGGATCGGAGCAAGAACGCTCGCATTATTGTTGAAGTTGATACCGAAAGTGGGTCCGTTCAAGGCAGTTAACTTTAAGATTCCTACGAAGCAAACAGAAGACATGTACATCAAGAGCGTGGACGCCACGATCGAGAATTACGCGGCCTTGCTGCGCGAACAAGCCAACGGGAAGCTCGACTTGCCGAACCGCGATTGCGATACCGGCCGCGAAACTCGCCCCGGAGAATACATCCTGGCCGACAAGACCTATGCTCATCTGGTCGACGAACTTTCCGCCAAGCATGCTGCTGGACCGCTGAACCCGGCAGAGCTCGGGAACCTGCTCCAGTTTTATGCCGACCCAAATGCGCCGAACGCGACGAAGCAGAACGCAAGAGAGTGGCGAAAGCTGCAAGACGAATTGCAAGCGTTGAAGCAACGCTCTGCACCGCCGCTTGGACAACCACCCGCCTCGGTTGAGTAAGCCCCAGATCGATAAGTAACGGATGAGTAAGCCGCTGAGGGCTGTCTCCCCGCTTCGTACAGGAGCAACTGGATATTCGCCCGGGCCGACACGTGGGTACAATTGGCTTAATAGCTTCAATGAACGTTGGCGGCCAGGTCCTTTCTGAGGAGTGACTGCACACGGTGGCCCGAGCCGGGCCTTTGCAGTTTGACCGGCTTGGAAGCCATCCCTTGGGCCGCCAGCGTTCAGCTTCCTGCTCCTCCAGTAACTAATACCGGATTCTTCCTGACCATTCCACAAAGAGAGCCGGACGCTCGCCGCGTCGACGCCCGCACATGCATGGGCTCAGGCGAATCTGATACTCCAGATACGGGATCGACTGTATGGCCTTCTACTGGATGCAGAGCTACCGTCATACGTCGACCCTGATCGCCAGTACCCCTTTGAACTGAGGTTTTTATGACGACTGCAGCCCAACCCATCCTTCAAACTTGGCGAGAGCTCTACTGCGCCGCTTTGTTTGAAACGGATAAGGATAGGATTCCCGCGCGAGTCAAGGACGCCGAGAGGGCGATCGTGGCACGGGCGCGGGAACTCTTTGCCGCGGGCACGGACACAATCGATGAGGACGAAGCGCTGGACGATGCCCTGTATGCTTTACGGGCGCTTCAGAATTGCCTGGAGTTTCGCGCGGCCGCTTGACTTTTCCTGCCGTCCCGGACACGAAGTTTTCCACAGCGTTCCTGAAGGAACACTTCTGCAGTTTGTAGGCGGGGACTGCATATGCCGATCCAGCGACAATAGCCAGCGGATATTCTCCCACAAGCGCCTGAAATTAAAGCGCTTCTCCTGGTGCTGCCGAAATACCGGCAGTCGGCGTGGTAAAAAGGACACACAAAAATCGACCTCTCGAGAGCCGAAAATCCTTCGGTTTTCTCAGATTGAGAAAGCATTGATGACTCGCTGCCGAAGAAACCGGTCGACCTACGGTCACCGGACGGCCGAGGGCGGCTGACCCTACACTGAGTATCCCGGAATGTGCGATGTGACACTCAGGGGAAAGCGCGCATCTCCTAGAGAACCTTACATCTAACCGCACTGACACCTAGGGAAACCATCGCCGATCAACTGGGAGTACGCAGTATGGTGGCTGAGCGGGGATGGTCTTAAAGTGCGGAGAGTGCAGCAAGAAACAGGAAAGTTGAGTCCTCTCCAATGGCATACAAGAGCGCTGTAACCCGCATCGAAGCACAACATATCCAAGCTCACCATTTCCAAGCCCAGACTATGCAAACGCACCGCTCGCCTTCCCCGGAAGAGCTGCGGCGCGAGTTTGAGAAGGCCATGATCGAGATTCATCAGGCGGGTTTTCCTGCTGACAAGAAAATGCAATATCGGTGTCCGATTGTCCAACGCGCAAAACGACTGGGAGTATCGCAGGCACGCGCTGAAGAGTGCGCCCTCGCTGACGCGGCGCGGGCTCTCGCTCTGCTTTGGAAGATTTAAGCAGTGGCCAGGGATCAGGGGCCAGGGGTCGGTTTTCGATTCATACCTCGGCTTTGACAGACTAGGACATTGCTGGTTTACGCGGCGAGCGACCGTTCAGTACGTTCTGCGTTGGAAACTCATGATCGAAGGGGAAGAATCGAGCGATTCAGCATCGCCTCAATTCTTCCCCTTTTCGCAGCAACAATTGATAATCAGCCCGCAGAATCCGGCGCCGAGCGCAGGAGCTTAGCCTGTTTTGCGGCGCAAGCGCTCTTTTTCATCTTCGTCGCTGATGTCCGTTTCGATTGATTCACGGGCGGGTTCGTTTTTCTGGCGTGCCCTATCATCGTCGGCGGCCTTTTCGCTTGCATCTTTTGCGTTGCCCCAGGCGTTCTGAACTTTTCCTTCGACCTGCTTCACGGTTCCCTGGACTTGCTTCTTTGTGTCTCCAGTCCATTCGCCAGCCTGACGCTCGACGCGGCCGGCAATGTCTTTCACTTTGCCTTCTACTTGATCTTTGTTCATGATTGTTCCTCCTTGGAATTATGGTTGGCACCTCTGCAAGAAAAACCAGTCGAGCTGCGCTCGACGGACAGCCGAGGACCGCTGTCCCCACATTTTTCCCTTTTGCTCAGAGCGCTGGGCTTCGGCCCTGGATCAGGCGGATCAGCACCGCGATTATTGCCAAGACCAGAAGAATGTGGATGAATCCACCGAGTGTGTAGGAGCTGATCATTCCCAGGAACCAGAGGATCAACAGCAGCATGGCGATAGTCCAGAGCATTGGCGTTCCTTTCCGAAATCTGCGTAAATGCTAGCGAACGCTCTGGAGTCTATGCGGAAGTGGCGCGCCGGAGTATCCAGTAAAGTCCCTAGCGGGACGTGTGTCTCGCTTTATTTTTGATAGAAGGAGACGAATGCTGTCGGCAGGCAGAGCTGCATGCCGTGGTGGATCCCACGTCTCGCAAAACCGGCGAGACTGGGGCACCCGGCACTTGTTGCGGGTGCACGCAGATGTCGTGGAGGGTTAAGCGGCGGGGGTGACCTTGTCAACGGCATCGGAGAGGCAAGCTGACGTAAGGTCCCTCCGAGAGCTCACGCTCCCGTCGGGATGACATCACTTCATATTTTGCAACGAGTTCCGTTCTTGCCCGGATGACATCGCTGCAAACTTTGCCCGAGGTTTCAATAGATCTGGACGATTCCGTTGCGTACGGCGTAGAGGGTGATATCTGCGACCGAATGCAGGTTGAGTTTGCGCATCAGGTTGGTGCGGTGGGTCTCGGCTGTCTTGACGCTGAGGCATAGAGCTGTGGCGACTTCTTTGGTGCTCTTGCCTTCGGCGACCAGCTGAATCACTTCCCGTTCCCGCGGGGTCAAGACGGTTTGCGGGGAAGCGCCGCTTTCTTCCTGCGGGCGCAGGTAACCATCGAGCATCATCTGCGCGACTTTGGGGGTGAAAAATGTTCGCCGGTTTTGCAAGGCTTCGACGGCGGCGAGCAAGTCGCGGCCAGCATCGGACTTCAGGAGGAAACCGCGGGCTCCGGCTGCCAGGACTTCGCGCACTACCTGTTCTGAATCGTGTACGGTGAGGATGAGAATGCGAGCTTCTGGCATAGTGGCCAGGATTTGCCGCGTGGCGTCCAGACCGTTCAGGTTCGGCATTCCAATATCGAGCAGGAGGACGTCCGGCTTCAACTTGCCGGCAAGCTCGACCGCTTCACGGCCGTCGGTAGCCTCGCCGCAGACCTCCCAGCCCGCATGGGTTTCGAGGACACAGCGAATGCCGTTCCGCGCAAGCTCGTGATCGTCCGCAATAAGGATTCGAAGCGCGCTCAAGCATGACCTCCGAGAACCCTGGAACAACAGGAGTCTCCGGCGGCGATTTTTCTCTGGAGCCACTGCCGCATAGAGAGTAGTTGCGCTCGCGAGGTGCACGGTTGCTAGAGATCAGCGCAAGTTACTTCTAGCCGCGCGAGCCTTTTCAACAGCGCGTTCTATTTGCAGGAGAACACTGGCTTTATGAGCAATAAGGCTGCCAAATTGGAAATTCCTTGGATTTCAATATCTTGATGGCGGGACCAAAGCAGGGCGGGTGTAATTGTTTCCTATCGCACACAGGCTGGGGAACTCGGGAGGGTTCTACCAGCTTAGGCTGACGCTCGGCGGCTGACGAGACCGAGATGCCTCCGCCGCGAGGAAAAACGCGGACGTCAAGATGACAAAGCTGGGGGAGGGCTGTGTCTTCTCAAAATTACTCTCAACTCATAACCGTCAACTCGTGCTCTCAACTCACACCACGGTGGTCTCTGGAACGGTGCGGAGTTGCGGCGGCATCTGGATCTGGATGATGTTGTTCTTGATGGCGTACACCACCAGGTCGCGAATGGAATGCAGGCTGAGTTTGCGCATAATGTTGCTGCGATGCGTTTCCACGGTCTTGGTGCTCAAGTTCAGGAGTACAGCCACTTCCTTCGAACTCTTGCCTTCGGCGAGAAGCTGAGTAACCTCGCGTTCGCGCGCGGTGAGCGTCGGCAGATCGGGCGGCTGAGTGCGGGATATGGCATGCCCCTTCTCGAGGAAGCCGGCCAGCACCAGGTCGTTTACCCGCGGGGTGAAGAACATGCGCTTGCTCTGCAAGGCTTCGACTGCAGCGACGAGATCGCGGGCGGCGTCTGACTTGAGCACGAAGCCGCGAGCGCCGGCATCCAGGGCCTCACGAATCACCTGATCGGAATCGGTGATGGTCAGAACAATGACTTTGAAGTTCGGGTCATGCTGCAGCAACTGTCGCGTCGTGTCGAGGCCATTGAGGTAGGGCATGCCAATGTCTACGATAACGACGTCGGGTTTCAGTTGCTTGGCCATCTCGACCGCTTCGCGGCCGTCGGATGCCTCGCCGCATACTTCCCATCCTTCGCGTTTCTGGAGAAGCGAACACAAGCCGCGGCGCACGATTTCGTGATCGTCAGCTAACAAGATACGGAGTTTCATGGCATCCTCCAGCGATATGGCTTTGTAGACGGACAGACTCGGACATACTTATAAATCCGAACTCAACAAGAAGCGTGCGGACTTCGCGCGAGCGCCGTAAACACGCGATGCTGACTCACCGCCTCAACAGCTTCCAACAGATCGCGGGCGGCATTCGACTTCACAACGTAACCTCTTGCGCCAGCATCCAGGGCCTCCCGCATCATCTGCGGAGAGTCATGCTGGGTAACGAACAAAACTTCGAGACTGGAAGCCGCTTTCTTCTGCTGAAGTTGCCGACATGCTTCCAGACCGTTCATCCGCGGCATGGTGACATCGAGCACCACGACGTCGGGTGCCAAAACCTCAACTTTGTCCAGAGCCTCGATTCCGTCTGAGGCTTCGCCCACGACTTCCCAACCAGGCCTACCTTCCAGCAAAGTACGCAGTCCTTGCCTCACGATGGGATGATCATCCACCAGCAGGATGCGGACCGCCATAAGATTTGCTCTCTGAGCAGCCCGTGCGACCTCTTCGCCACGGTCCACGGTCTGGCTCTGTGGTTGTTTCAACTTGCACCGTTCTTGCCGCAGGACTCGACTGAGACCAGGCGGAAAGGCACTTCTCAGGCAATAAAGTCACGCTGAAAGTAACATGATACTACCCCCGTGCCGAATACAGGGAATCCTGTATTTTCACGCGCCGATTGAGGTTCTAGTTGGTATTGGAACTCATTGAAGGGAAATAGGTTTTGGCGTGCAGGAGAGCATCGACGGCCTGGACGATGGAGCCAACATCGGATTTGGCGCAGGCTCCCCGGATACCGACCCGGCGGGCCTCCTCGGCCAGCTGCTTGGACAGATGGATGGTAACCATCAGGATGGGGATTTCGGGGAAAAGCTGGGTAATCTGCCTGGCTACATCGAGTCCATTCAGGTCCGGCATCTGGAAATCCAGGAGGATCATGTCCGGGGGATTTTTCTTGACGCGCTGAAGGGCTTCGCCGCCGGTGCGAGCCTCGTCGCAGACTTGCCAAGTGCTTTGCTGCTCGAGCAGCGCCCGCAGATAATGCCGGACCGCCGGGTTGTCGTCTACCACTAGAATTCGAACCAAGCGGTACTTCCTTTAGAATTAGGATGCAAAGCGTAACTGCGGTTTCAGTCGATCATAAGACGCATTCTCGCACGAAGCGGTTGTTAAGTTTTTCCAGCTAATTCCCTTTGCTGTGACCCTCTTCCTGTTACTCGATCTCTCTTCTCCTGTCTCTTCTATTTTTACACATTCGACCATAGGAGCCCAGGCCGCTAGCCGCAATACCGTGAACTCCTGAGCGTACCAAGAATACCGATGCTACTTGCCATACGCCGGTAAGAGTTGAGGCCGGGCGTTGTTGGTGCTGGCAGCTCTCGATCCGCTGGCATGATTCGCTGCCGGGCGCCGCACTCTGCGCTTGGGAAACAGGAGGTCACGCATCTTCATCTTGGCTTTGTGCAGCTGCGATTTTGAATTGCCGACTGAGCAGTCCAGTATCTCGGCGATCTCGTGGTGCTGATATCCCTCTACCTCGTGGAGATCGAAGATCTGCCGGCATCCGTCGGAGAGCTCGTCCATGGCGCGGCGCAACGCAATCCGGTCAACTGTGCCGGAAAGGCTGGGATCCGCTTTGCCGATGTCGCGCTTGAGAGTTGGAGAATCAGCCGAGACAGGCTCATCCAGAGACAGCACCTGGGGCGACTTTCGCGAGCGCAACTTCATCAGCACGGTATTCACGGCAACCCGATAAAGCCAGGTGGAGAACGCCGAATCTCCGCGGAAGGAGTTGACACTGCGAAACACTTGCAGGAACGCTTCCTGGGTAAGGTCTTCTGCGTCCGCCACATCCTTTGTCATTTGCAGGCAAACGGAGTAGACCCGCTTCTTATGCAGGTGGAAGAGGGTGGCGAAGGCTTGCTCGTCGCCGCTCTGGGCGCGCTGCACCAGACTGCGTTCGGAATCGTTCTGTTGGGTCATATCCCTGACTGGGACCGCACTGGGTACTGGGATCGGACTGGGTGTTGTCGCAGAAATTACGCAAGTGGCCACGGTAGTCTCCTTCGATCTAAGGGTGCCTGTCTTTGTGCTCTCCACGATTCCGGGAGCATCCGGCTTCAAGAAGAGACTAGCGGCACCCTGTCGTCCGTCCCATCAGGAGGCTCCTGTAATTGACTACGAGACATGCTGTACGGGAGTCGGGGAAGGAAAGTGGCGAGTTCTTAGTGCTCATTTTCGGAGGGCGGAACTTTTTTCGGCGACGAGGGCTGCTGCGTGGGAAGTGTTGCAAAAACAGAGAAGTTACGAGAAGCCAGGGCGCGGCTCCGCGCGGCATCTGGGCATGGATCTCGTCAACCGGAGCGCCAGAAGCGCGATTCACGTGGAGCGACTGCGAAGGTCTTCGCTGCGCAATCAGTTCAGTGGTTAATAGTCGAAATTCAGTTAACAATCAGGTCGTGCGTCAGTTTGAAAGTCAATCGCGTAAATCTGTGATGGTGTTTGGAGTGAAGTCCCCACTTCTCGCAAAAGACGCGAGAAATGGGGCACCCAGATCAAACCTAAATTTCAGTCACCCAGATCAAACCTAAGTCTCAGCCCGTCCTCAATTCAGATGAAAACCTACTTCCACGCTGATCAGGACACTTACCGGGTGGCCGTCCTTCATCGCTGGGTGAAAACGCCATTGCTTGACAGCTTCAATCGCCCTTGCATCCAGTCCGAATCCCAATCCGCGGACGACGCGAATATCTCGCGGATTGCCCTGATCGTCGACGATCAAGCGCAGCACGCACATTCCCTGTGTCTTGGCGTTGCGCGCTTCCTCGGTATATTCGGGATCCGGGGTTGCCAGAGCCTGAGGAGCTGAAATTCCTCCGCCGACTTTGTAGACGCCTCCACCAATTCCGCCGCCGCTACCGGTGCCGACGCCGGGTCCGCTGCCTACACCGACACCGCCACCCGATCCAGAACCAATGCCGCCTCCCGATCCAGTTCCGTTTGAGGGGGGAGCAGAAGGCATCACCGGAGCCGCCGGATTGCCCAGGTTCAGCATGTGATTGTCAGCCACTCGCACCTGAGGAGGAGCCACTACCGTTGGCTCAACAGCCATTTTGGGGTGTTCGTTACGAACGACAATTGCTGGGGGAGTGATCTGTTCCAAAGCGGGTTTTGGGAGGGCTGCCTTCGGCGCAGGGAGCCGGTCGTGGTCGCCGCCGCCACCGCCGCCGCTGATAATTTTCTTAGCAATCGGCAGAGCATAAGTTTCAGGCGAGGGGGCGATCAACATTACCGTTTCGTGGAGCTTAACTGGTTGCACAACTTCATGACTGAATGTCGCAACCCCCAGGATCAAACCAAAAATAACGATGTGCGCCACCACGGAGCCGGCAAGTCCATTCGACCGATAATTATTGAATTGGCCCCAGATGGCTTCCGGAGCGAGCGTTTCCGGCGCTGGCCGGGACATCGCTTGCCGGGAGACGGCGTTCTCTGGCCGCGCGCCTCTTCCCCGGTTCACATCACGGGTCGCATAAAGAGCGTCGAGGACTGCCGACGACGATGAAGACGATGGGAATAACGCCTGGGCGGCGAGGCGAGGACTTTGAGTGTTCGACATTTGGCGCTCCTAATAAGGGACTACAACTGCAATCACAATCCGTAGCCAGATTTCGCGAATTAAGATCTTCACGAATTAAAATCAAGGATGGTGAGAGCCGGACGTTCTCACCATCCGTTTGAGTTACTTAGGCTCGGCTTCAGAAGCCAGCCGAAGCCGCAGAGTTCAGACCCGACCCGCCAGAAGCAGGACGAGCAGGATCACGACCACCAAGCCAAGTCCGCCACTTGGGTAGTAACCCCAGGATCTGCTGTAGGGCCAGGCGGGCAGAGCTCCGAGCAGTAACACCACAAGTACGACCAGTAGAATTAGTGACATGAATCCTCCAAAGCATTTGTGCAGCTGGCTGTCGTTCTGGTTAGAAACCGAGGCCCGACTTGCAGAGCAAACCGGGCCCGCATAGAGAAACCCGTCACGGCTTAACGGCTCGCAGTAATCGTTTTTCCTGCTGACGGTTTCAGTTCGCTGTGTTCTCGAGCCTGTACCGAATATCTTTTGACCGCAGCCAGGAACGGTCGACCCGCCCCTTCAGGCTGCACTTTTCCACTCAAAATTTCGCCGAACGGCACGAAGCTGCCGTAAAGGATTCGGGTTTCATCTTTGTCCTGCGTCACGGCGGCACCGTTCAGATCGATTCCGGCAAAAATGCCACGGGCGCGGGAATAGGTAAGGACTTCGGCCCTCATCTTCCAATCTGTGTCAGCGGCTGCGTCACGCCCGACCGGGCCCGCAGCTGCCGACGCATCTGCACCCAACTTAAAATGGCTCGAGATCAGATGCTGCATGCCATTGTCGTTGGTCACAATCATCACGACATCCACGGCCTGGCCACCCAGCTGCAGACCCCAGCTGCCGCCCGTCATCGTGATTGGCGCGGGAGCGCTCCACATGCCGCTTGCAGTCCGGCACGTAGCGACGCCTTTACCATGGCTGCCACCGAAGCCAACGGCGATCTTCACCATCGAGGGAATTACAGCTACGCACTTGGCATCGCTCATCACCTTATCGGGGATGGCTTTGTCGGGAGTCGCCATGATTTCGTCCAGAACTTTCGTGGAGGCATCGAGGCGTTTGTCGATATCCGAACGATCTTTGTCGTCATCTGCGGACCACGCCATGGAGGCGCACAGTAGAATGCTGGCACCGAGCACCAGGAGATATTTTGAAAGCGGGGAGTTAACTTTGGTCATAAACGAAACCTCTTCTGTGCTCGAAGCGAGCAGCGTTTAGATTTCCCAACGGACATAAAGCTAACTCGCAGCTGGCATTTGCTCCATCCGGTTCACGCTGTAAAAGGGATCAAGAGGTGGCTGGAGCCGTAGGGGAGAATGTCCGGCGCTATGGAGACTCTTAGTGTGAATAAGCGCGGTAGGTACAGCTTTTCCCGTATTGATTGTGCAGAATTGAGGCAGCAGGGAGCAGCGATTCAGGGCGGTATTAGTACCAAAGAGTTTCAGCCCAGGACGGCACTTGGCACTCGCAAAACCGAAGTGCTGGGGATCATGAGCTCGACGAGGGTTCCGGGTTGAGCATTGGTCAGCCGCAACTCTCCGCCGAATTCTTTGGCGCGTTGTTTCATGCCGCCGATGCCCACTCCAACGCTGTCCGGTTGCAGCTCGGCAATTCTCCTGCCGATGCCCTTGCCATCATCGCGCACGGCAACTACGATCACATCTTCTTTTTGGCTCAATGTAATCCACACCTTAGTCGCTTCTGAATGCCGGAAGACATTGGTCAGCGCTTCCTGAACGATTCGGAAAACTGCAGTTTCCACATCCGCGGAAAGCCGTGGGAATTCGGCGGGGTGGACATCGAGAGTGGTTTCAATGCCGCTGCGCTTGGTGAGCCCGTCCACGTACCAGGAAAGCGCCGACAACAAACCAACTTCATCGAGCAAGGGCGGATGCAAAAGGTGAGACATAGTGCGCACTTGCTGGATGGCACGATCCACAATATTGCTGGCCTGAGTCCAAGCTTCTTCCGGGGGAGCAGCGGGCTTTTCCATGATCATTCTGTCCAGCACCATCTTGGCCACGGCAAGTTCCTGCCCTAAACCGTCGTGCAGGTCGCGCGCGAGGCGGCGGCGCTCTTGATCCTGCATAGTCATGAGGCGGATGGAAAGACGCCGCAATTCGTCGGTTCTGCGATCGACCATCTTTTCCAGTTCAGCGGCGTTGTCGCGAATCGATTGTTCCAGCACTTTGCTGTCGTGAATGTCGGAGCAGGTTCCGTACCATTTGAGGATCATCCCGTCATTGCGAATCGGGACGGCGCGCGCCCGGAACCAGCGATAATTTCCGTCCTTGGCCCGCATGCGATACTCCGCTTCGTAGTTTGCTCCCGATTCAACACAGAGCAACCAGTCAGCCATAGCCTTGTGATTATCCTCGGGGTGCACATAGTCCAGCCAACCGAAACCGGTCGCCGAACCTCGAGCGGCGCCGGTAAATTCATAAAACCGGTCGCTGATGTAATCTCTGGAGCCGTCGGCTTTACGACTGAAAATTATGTCCGGAGCGGTGTGGACAATGGCATCGAGTTCCTGATTTTTTTCCACCAGCTCCACGTTAAGCTGCAACAGCAATTCCGCCTTGAGAGCCAGCTCTTCCGTACGCTCCAGAACGCGCCGCTCGAGCTCGCGATTCAGAGTTTCGAGCTGCCGCGTTTTGCGATGCAATTCCGAGAATACCCTTACCTTGGCGCGCAAGAGTTCTGGAACCACCGGAACCGAAATGTAATCGACCGCGCCGTGCTCGTATCCTTTGAGTTGATCCAGATCGGTGAGGTGCACCGCGGAAACAAAGATGATTGCGGTCCTCTGAAAACGCGGGTGCTGGCGAATCATCGCGGCCAGCTGGAAGCCATCGAGCTCGGGCATGCTCACGTCCATCAGCACGACCGCTATGTCAGTCTTGAGCAGAACTTCGAGAGCCTCCTTCGCCGACTTCGCTTTGATCAGGTTCTCGCGAAGTTCACCCAGCATCACCTCATAGCTGAGCAGCTTGGCGGGCTGATCATCCACCATGAGGATATTGACTTTCTCGTTTGCGCCCATGAGTTGTACTACCTCTCTGTCAGTTCTCAATCGTTAAAAGCCAACGGAGGCCATATTGCTATCGGTGAAGCCACATACGAAGCGACGAGAGCAGTTGCTCAGTATTCACCGGTTTCGCCAGGTATTCGGACGCTCCGGCTTCAAGACATTTTTCACGGTCCCCTTTCATCGCTTTCGCGGTTAAGGCAATGATCGGCAAGCGGCGGAACGAAGCGTTTTGCCGAATCACCTGCATGGTCTCGTAGCCATCCATTTCGGGCATCATGATATCCATGAGCACGATCGCAATATCCGGCGTGGTCTCGAGCTTGGCGATCGCTTCGCGGCCGGTTCCGGCGGTGATTACCGTCATGCCGCGGCGTTCGATCACGCTGCTGAGGGCGAAGATATTACGGACGTCATCGTCGACGACCAGCACTTTTTTCCCGACCAGAGCGTCATCAGAATGATGCAAGCGGTCGAGCAGCCTCTGTTTTTCGGGTGGAAGATCAGCGACCACACGATGCAGGAACAAAGCAGTCTCATCGAGCAGGCGTTCCGGTGATTCCACTCCTTTCACTACGACGCTGCGGGCCAGAGAGTGCAGACGGGCATCCTCATCGAGGGAGAGTTCCTTGCCGGTGAAGACCACGACAGGCAGGTCGCCCAGTGTTGGATTGTCGCGGAAGCGCTCCAACACGTCGAAGCCTGATATGTCGGGCAGGCGCAGGTCAAGTACGACGCAATCGAAGGCTTGCTCGTTAACGGTCTCGATCGCTTCGGCGCCCGTGGAGACAACCGTTACGTCGATGTCGTCATAACCCAACAGTTCCTTGATGCTGAGCTGTTCGGCCGGATTATCTTCCACCACCAGCAACCGCTTTCGTCGAGGGGCGGAATATTCCTTGATGCGACCCAATGCGCTGTCCAGCCCCTCCGGCGTGGTGGGTTTTGTAACGAACGCAAACGCACCGCGAGCCAGGCCGTGATGCCGATCTTCGTCCAGAGTCAGCATCTGGACCGGAATGTGGCGAGTTGCCGGATCCTGCTTCAAGTGGTTCAGGACGGTCCAGCCCAGCATGTCGGGCAGGAAAACGTCCAGAGAAACGGCGGTTGGATGGTATTCCTGAGCAAGCGCGAGCGCCTCTGCGCCGCGACTCGCCACAAGAACTTTGAAGCCCTTGTCGCGAGAAAGGTCACACAATACGCGCGCGTAGTGTGCGTCGTCCTCAACAATCAGCAAGATGGCGTCGTCGGGTTGCAGATTGTCGCGGTCGTCGGGAATCTTCTCGACAGAATGCTCGGGGACGACCGGAAATTGTATCGGCAAAGCGGACGATCGGGATCTTCCCTCCGAGGCAGCAGCGTTCGAAGTGGAAGGCCCCACATAAGTTTGCGGCAGGTAGAGGGTGAACGTGCTGCCCTTTCCGGTAGCGCTGCGCAGCTGGATTTCTCCGCCGAGCAGACTGGCCAGTTCGCGGCTGATTGCCAGTCCCAGACCGGTTCCGCCGTATTTGCGGCTGGTGCCGGCATCCGCCTGTTGGAACGCCTCGAAGATGATGCGCTGTTTCTCGGAGGGAATGCCGATGCCAGTGTCGGTAACCTCAAAGGCCACCACCGAGGCCGCCTTACTCAAAATCGGATGCGCCTCGGTCCAACCGCTCTTAGCCACGGACACGGACAGGCGGACTCCTCCAACTTCGGTGAATTTAAACGCATTCGACAGCAGGTTCTTCAATACCTGCTGCAGCCGCTTCGAGTCGGTAACTACGCTGCGAGCAAGATGCGGGTCGGTTTGCACTTCGAAGTTCAGATGCCGATTTTCCGCCTCGTGACGGAACGGACGTTGCACCGCGTCCAGCATGCTGGCAAAGAAAACTTCCTCCGCCTCGACTGAAACTGTTCCGGATTCGATCTTCGACAAATCGAGAATGTCCGTGATCAGGTTCAGCAAGTCGGTGCCGGCGCCGTGGATCGTGCGGGAGAACTCAACCTGCTTCGGCGTCAGGTTGCCATCCGGGTTATCGCTGAGCTGCTGACCGAGGACCAGGATGCTGTTAAGCGGTGTGCGCAGCTCGTGGGACATGTTGGCCAGGAATTCCGATTTGTATTTCGAAGTGAGAGCCAGTTCTTTGGCTTTCTCTTCCAGGGCTCGCCGGGCTTGCTCGATTTCCTGGTTCTTGCGTTCGACTTCTACGTTTTGTTCGGCGAGCTGCTGCGCTTTCTGTGCCAGCTGCTCGTTGGTCTGTTGCAACTCTTTTTGCTGCATCTGGAGTTCTGTGGCCAACTGCTGGGACTGCTTCAACAGGCCTTCCGTCTGCATGGTGGCCTCAATACTGTTGAGCACGATGCCGATGCTGGCGGTCAATTGTTCAAGGAACGCCAACTGGGATGTTGTGAAGCTGCTCAGCGAGGCCAGTTCGATGACGGCCTTGACCCGGTCTTCAAACAAGACGGGCAGCACGATGACGTTTCGGGGAACGGCCTCGAATAAACCCGAACGAATGGAAATCGTGTTCGGTGGCAATTCGGAGATCAGCATCCGCCGTTTCTCCGTCGCGCACTGGCCCACTAGTCCTTCGCCGAGCTTCAAGCGCCGCAGATGTCCATCCTCGCCATCGCCGGCAAACGCCGAGAGCAGCACCATCTCCGCCGACTCGTCGGTTCCCATCTGGTAGATCACACCTTGTTGGGCATTGACCAGAGGCGTCAGCTCCGAGAGGAGCATGCGTCCTACCGTGGTCAGATCGCGTTGCCCCTGCAACATGCCGGTGAAGCGAGCCAGGTTGGTCTTGAGCCAATCCTGCTCGGTGTTCCGGTCGGTGGTGAGCCGGAGATTGTCGATCATCGTGTTGAGGTTATCTTTCAGGTCGGCGACCTCGCCGCTGGCTTCGACCTGAATGGAGCGCGTGAGGTCGCCCTTGGTGACGGCGGTTGCCACCTCAGCAATGGCCCGGACCTGGTTGGTCAAATTGTCGGCCAGCAGGTTGACGTTGCCCGTGAGATCTTTCCACGTTCCGGCCGCGCCGGGAACGTTGGCCTGGCCGCCGAGACGGCCTTCCACACCCACTTCGCGCGCGACCGTTGTAACCTGGTCGGCAAAAGTGGCGAGCGTGTTGGTCATGTTGTTGATGGTTTCCGCGAGTGCGGCAACTTCGCCCTTCGCGTTTACGGTTAGTTTTTGAGTGAGTTCGCCGTTGGCGACAGCGGTCACCACTTTGACGATGCCGCGCACTTGTTCCGTCAGGTTGGCGGCCATCACGTTCACGTTGTCCGTGAGATCCTTCCAGGTTCCGGCGACGCCCGGCACCTGCGCCTGCCCCCCCAGCTTGCCTTCCGTACCCACTTCGCGAGCCACGCGAG
>Ga0209006_10001071_pt1 | contig 25106 bp, 16 predicted proteins | sample JacPin_JW_Ref_O2_FD_188567 | JGI IMG/M metagenome (GOLD analysis project Ga0209006, IMG submission 188567) | Forest soil microbial communities from Algoma, Ontario, Canada - Jack Pine, Ontario site 1_JW_Ref_O2 (SPAdes) (version 2) | ecosystem: Environmental > Terrestrial > Soil > Boreal... | reverse complement strand
ACCGATATGTCGCAGGACTTGCACCGGCTGGCCAGTGGCAGCGCACCTGACCTTGCGAAGAGCGTGGTCCCTCCCCCACCCACGCCTGCGGCCAGCACCTCATACATGAGTTCCCTTCTGGCTCGCGTCTTCGGAAGCGCCCCGGTTGTGGCTCCGCCTCCGACAGTGACAGGAGGCAGTTCGTCCCGTACGGTGGGATCGCTTGCCACCAACGTCGTCCCGCCACCTCCCGCAGTTTCCGGGAACTCCGACTCCTCCACAGGCGCACGAACCGGAGCAGGCCCTGTTGCTTTGGCCAGAAACGTGGTTCCTCCGCCGCCTTCGGTCGGCGCATCGGGCACGCGTGCCCCGGTCAACGCAACGGCTGCTGCGGCCAGAGTCGTGCCACCCCCTCCTGCGGTTCCCGGCGCAGGCCCGACTCGCGAGAGTCCATTATCGGCTTCTGCTGGCCCTGCGCTCACGCCGAGTGTCGTCCCTCCGCCGCCGACCTTGGCTAACGGAAACGGAGGGCTTGGTTCTGGACGCGGAGCCAGCGGTGCCGGACTCGGAGCTCCTTTGGATGCGGGCACCGTGATTGCCCGGCCCGCCAGCGGCGGCAGCGGCGTGGATGCGTCGGTAGTGATCTCAAAAGATCCCGGACCGAAAGTGGGATTACCGGCGAATGCCCGGGCTGGTTCGCTCGCCATGTCGCCCGCCGGTGGTGACAAACCGGGAGTCGGCGGCACACGCGGTGGATCCGGTCTGGTAGCCGGCGAGGGTCCCGGCAGTGCGATAAATGGAGCAGGCGTGGGCGGAGGCAAGACCGGAACTGGTCATGGTTCCGACCCCGCCGCCAAAGCTGGCATCTCGCCAACTCCCGGCCCGGGAGGAGCAGGCAGCGCCACCCGCGGAACTCCTGCGGTGCCCGGAGTTTCCGTGACCGGCGGGAGCAGCATCGTCACCGTCGACTTCGGCTCCGGCATTGGCAGCGGCGATCCGAATCTTCCCGGCCGTTCCTCGGTCAAGGACCAGCACAAGCTGGGCGTCAGTGTTCAAAGCACTCCCAGTTCGGGCGGAGCATTTGATTTTTACCATCTGCTACCAGCGGCTACCAGCCACGACGTGTATCTTGGGACGTCGCCACCGGCCGTCCTGCGGTATTCCGAACCGGCGCCAGCTCAAGGAGCTTCCGGTGCGCTCTCGGTTCCCGAGGAGATTCACACCGAGCTGCCCGCTGGACTACCGCGCTCGCGCCTGGTGATCAGCTGCGTGCTCGATGCTTCCGGCAATCTTAAGAATCTTCGTGTGCTCGAGGCTGGCCCCGCGGACATGACCGCGAAAGTGATGGCTGCCCTGCCTAGCTGGAAGTTCACCCCGGTCATGATCGGCAGCCAACCAGTTGAGGTCAATGCCATCCTCGGATTCAACATCGACACCAACGATCGTCGCTGAAAGGATTGTGGTTGCGATCTCTTCGTTAAATGAAAGTCGCTAGCCGCGCTTAACGATTCCTCTCAAAGATCTCACCGATGTCGTCCGCATAAACGCGCTTCCACGGTGGGCTTAGTTCCAGAATGTTGGCCAGTGCGGAACCCTTCGGGACCAGGACGCAACGGGCCTGATACCGTTGAAGAAGTCCATCCCAGCCCGGCTCCACGCGCACCATCTTCAAGTAAGACTTAAAGAATTCTTCGCCGTATAAATCGTGGCGGTCATCGACTGCGACCAGGGTACGAGGATAGAGCCGGTAAATCAAATAGCCCCCCCAATAGTCAGGGACGGTCACCGGGTCTCGTTCCCTCGCCGGCTTCTGGTCGAGGAAGTCGACCGCTGCTACGGGAAAGCGCTTGGCGTCAAAATGCGCATCCATCAGCCGATTCGCGCCCAAGCTGCCGCCGCGGACTGCGATCACACCCAGAAAAACTGCAGCGGTGATCGCCCACAGATGTCCCTGCAGGCTCGATTGCAGGGCTCCCATCCTCTCCATGAACGCACGCACGCGATCGCCCAGCGTCCGGTACGAAGCGCGGAAGGAAATCAGCCGCGCCGCGATATTTTGGATTGCGCTGGCCAACATACTGGACAACAACGGACCAACGATCAGCACCAGCAGCAACGAAGAAACTGGAATATTTCTGGAAGCATACAGACCGGAGTACAGGGCGAACAGAATCACCAGCACTTCACTCACTCGCAATGTGCGGGAGCGAGACGCGAGCGCAACTATCGCTGCCAGCATCAGCAGCGCGAAACATCGCTCGGCCACGCCGTGAAAGTTGGGTGACTGAAATTCGTCAATGTGCTCCATCAGAAAGCGGTTCGAGAGGTAGCCGTAGATGTGTGCGTACAGGTTCCATCCGTAAGGATTTACCAGAGACGCCACGCCGGCCGCAAAACCAACGCCAGCAAGCCTTCTGGCCTGCGTCCGCCACCGCAACTTGGCGAGAAACTCATCGAACTTATCTTCTCTCAACGTGACCGCGTACCAGACCGCACTCAGCCAATAAATCGCCAGCAAGACGAAGCCGAGCAGAAAACCACCATGCACGTTCACCCAAACCAGCGTCAGCAACGGCAGAAGCCAGAGGCGTCGCCGGCTTCGAACTGCGGAACTTGTTGCAGAGGGTCCTGCAGAATCGGCCGGCAAGCAACCAGATTCTGACGAGTCCAGAATCCAGAACCACGCCAGAGTAAACAGCCAGCTCAATACATGCGGCCGCGCCAGAAAATGAATCATCGACGCCGAGGCCGCCAGCAACAACAACACCAGAGCCACGAACACATTCGTCCCGCGGCGGAGCAGCAGCCTGAACGTCCAGGCAAACACGCCCGCGATCACGACCGCGGTAAACCAGACAACTCCATTCAGACCAGCCCAGCGCTCTAATGTACCGACGATCACGTCGTACATCCACTCCCAGGCAAACCAAGTTTTCCCAGTCATCGTTTTCCCGGCCATCGTGGAGGAGAATGAATCCACGCGTGGAACGGCGTGAGAGGCGAGAATCTGCTGGCCGGTGCGAATGTGCCATCCGATTCCGGCATCTCCCAGCAGGCGCATGGAGAGCGACGTGCAGGCGAGAACTGCCAGCAGGGCGATGAAGATGGTGTCGCCCAGGGACGGGATCAGCAGGCGCGTCCAGAACGGATGGGCATCTACCGAGGAAGCACCATTGCGAGAACTTCTGGAACCGTCCACCATCGCGGTGAATCTTATAGAGTGTGGAAGCGAACAGCAAGATCGACGACAAAACGATCGACGGCCGCAAGTTGCCGCGCGTGGTAATCGTTGGAGCAGGTTTCGGCGGCCTCAATGCCGCTCAAGCGCTGGGCCGCGCGAACGCCAAGATCACCGTGATCGACCGCAAGAATTACCACACCTTCCAGCCGCTTCTCTATCAGGTCGCCACTGCCGGGCTTTCCCCCGGGGAAATCGCCGCGCCGATTCGCTCGATTCTCTCGTCCCACAAGAATGTTGAAGTTCTCATGGCGGAGGTTACCGGATTCGATCTCGACCGCGGAAAAGTCGAAACGCCGGACGCTGATATTCCTTATGACTACCTGATCGTCGCCGCCGGAGCCAGTCACGCCTACTTCGGTCACGAGGACTGGGAACCGTTCGCTCCTGGCCTCAAGACGATTGAGGATGCCCTCGAAATCCGCCGCCGCGTGCTGCTGGCCTTTGAACTGGCCGAACGCCAGGTGGCCGCCGGTGCAGCCGCCGCACCGCTTAACTTTGTAGTCGTCGGCGGTGGACCCACGGGCGTGGAACTGGCGGGAACGCTGGCTGAAATCAGCCATCATGCATTGGCACACGAATACCACGCCATCGATCCGAAGATGGCGCACATTCTCTTGCTCGAGGGCGGTCCGCGGATTCTTCCCGCATACGCCGCGGACCTCTCGCGCAGCGCTCAGGAGCAGCTCCAGCATCTGGGAGTGGAGGTGCGCACTTCGAGCGTGGTAACCCAGATCGAGCCCGGCGCAATCCACGTGGGTGAAACTCGGCTCCGGGCAACTGTAATTCTGTGGGCCGCCGGTGTCGCCGCTTCGCCCCTCGGCAAAAAGCTGGGCGCGCCGGTCGATCGCGCCGGCCGCGTGCTGGTGCAAAAGGATTTGAGCCTTCCCGGCCATCCCGAAGTCTTCGTGATCGGAGACCTCGCCGCCCTTAAAGACGAAAACGGAAAGCTGCTGCCCGGAGTGGCGCCCGTCGCGTTACAACAGGGAAATTATGTCGCCAAGATAATTCGCCACGAAATCAAATCAGGCCAGGGTCCCCCATCCAAACTGGGTGTCCCATTTCTCGCGTCTCTTGCGAGCAGTGGGGATGTTGCCGGCACCCGCCCGCCGTTCCACTACTGGGACAAAGGCAGCCTAGCCACGATCGGCCGTGCAGCCGCAGTCGCCGAGTTCGGCAAGATTCATATTTCGGGTTTCATCGCCTGGCTGGCCTGGCTGTTCGTTCACATCCTGTTTCTGATCGGCTTCCGGAACCGCGTGCTGGTTTTCATTCAGTGGGCCTGGTCCTACGTCACGTACGAGCGCGGCGCACGGCTGATCACCGGCAGCACGTACTTGCCCGGCTGGAGCTCCGTTCGGCCGCATTCCGAATCGTCCACTCCGGAGCCGCCAGCCTCAGCCATTGTTGAGAGTAGAAGCTCGGAGAATAAAAGCTCGCAAATCGAAGTTCGTAAATAAGTTCGCAAATAAAAGTAGGAGTATTCTGTAGAGGGTGGTGCGACTGTTTCGCGATTCAGCCTTCCCGGATCCCAGGCCATGACGAAGATCTCGATTCTGCGAGTTTTGTCGTGCGTTACGGTGGCCGCCTTGCTGTGCGCGTCGGCTTCCGCTGAAATTCTCAAAGTCGTCCTTAACGACACGATTCAGCCCATTACTGCGGAATACATTGCACGCGCACTCGATGAAGCAAAGCTCCGAAATGATCAGGCGGTCCTGATCGAAATCAGTACTCCCGGAGGACTGCTCGACTCAACCCGCAAGATCATCGAAAAAATCTCGAACTCGCCCGTGCCCGTAATCCTCTACGTGGCCCCCACCGGAAGCCGCGCCGGTTCCGCGGGAATCTTTATTCTCGAATCCGCCGACGTGGCTGCCATGGCCCCGGGAACCAACGCCGGCGCGGCACATCCCGTGTTGCTATTCGGCCCGGTCACCGAGAAGACCGACGACGAAATGAAGCGGAAGATCGAGAACGATACCGCCGCTCTCATGCGCTCAATCGTTTCCCGCCGCGGCCGCAACGTCGAGGTCGCCGAAAGTGCAGTGCTGGAATCCAAGTCATTCACCGATCAGGAAGCCCTCGCGCAACATCTCATCGACTATGTGGCATCCAGCGAGCAGGATCTCTTCCGCCAGATCGACAGCAAACCGATCAAGCGTTTCGACGGAAAAATCATAACTCTCGCCCTCGCCGGCCAGCCCATCGTGCCCTTCGAGATGACGCTTAAACAGCATATTCTCGACTATCTGATGGACCCGAACATTTCATTCCTGCTTCTCGCCATCGGCGCCCTCGCTCTCTACATCGAATTCAACCACCCTGGCGCGGTCGTGCCCGGCACCGTGGGCGTCGTATTTATTTTGCTGGCGGCGTTCGCGCTGAATCTGCTGCCCACGCGGTTCGCCGCACTGGGGCTCATCCTGGGAGCCTTTGCTCTGTTCGCCGCCGAAGCCAAGTTCGCTACGCACGGCGTTGCGACCATTGGTGGCATTGCGCTGCTCACCATGGGCGGGCTGCTGCTGGTGGATTCTCCTATCCCGGAAATGCGCGTGCATCTGGTTACGGCGCTGGCCATCAGCATTCCGCTGGGATTGATCACCGCATTCCTGATGACGATCGCGCTGAGGGCCAGGCGCAACAAGGTTGTCACCGGCTCTCAGGGAATGATCGGCGAAACCGGCATTGCGCAAACTACGTTGTCACCGCAAGGCAAAGTTTTTGTCCACGGCGAACTCTGGGACGCGGTTTCGTCCCACGATATTCCAATCGGCCAGCTCGTCGTCGTGCGCCAGGTCGACGGCCTGACACTCCATGTCGACCCGCTTGCAGTTGCGCAACCGTCCAAGTTGACCGTAGCCGCCCTCTAAGAGGCAGGCAGGGACGGCAAGAAACACGTGGGGACAGCCGCCCTCGACTCTCCGGCGGGGCGAAGCCCGGCGATTGCTGTGGAGCTGTTCAGGTCTAGAGGACCGCGCACCAAGCCAAGCAACTACTGTCTGTTGAAATGCCCTCCGCCCGCACCCCACTGCTATACAATCCGCTTGAGGAGCCTTGGCTCCGCATCGTGGAGGCACCCGTGGAACTTCCTTTTGGGATTGGCACCGTTGTCATCATCGTAATCATTGCCATCTATCTGCTGAACTCGGTCAAGATTCTCGCCGAGTATGAGCGCGGCGTCATCTTTCGCCTGGGCCGCCTGCTCGACACGGCCAAGGGGCCTGGCATCATCTTTGTTTTCGCTCCACTGGACCGGATCGTGCGCGTTTCGTTACGCCAGGAAGCCTTCGAAGTCCCTCCGCAGGACATCATCACTCGCGATAACGTCACGCTGAAAGTAAACGCGGTAATTTTTCTGCGGGTCATCGAGCCGCGCAAAGCGGTGGTGGAAGTTTCCAACTACACCTACCAGACCTCTCAGTTTGCGCAGACCACGCTGCGTTCGGTGCTCGGCGAGCAGGAACTCGACGAACTCCTCTCGCACCGCGAAAAAATTAATCTTCGCCTGCAGAGCATCCTCGATCAGCACACTTCTCCCTGGGGCGTGAAAGTGACCAACGTCGAGGTGAAGCAGGTGGACATGCCGGAATCCATGCTGCGTGCCATGGCCAAGCAGGCCGAGGCCGAGCGCGAAAAGCGGTCCAAGATTATTCACGCGGAAGGCGAATTCTCCGCTGCGCAGCGCCTGGTCGACGCCGCCCATCTGCTGGCCACCGAGCCGGTCAGCGTCCAGCTCCGCTATTTGCAGACTTTAACCGAAATCGGCGTGGAGAAAAACACCACCGTAATTTTCCCCGTCCCCGTGGATTTTTTCTCGGGGCTGCAAAAAATCTTGGGTAAGGCCGACCCTGGCTTACCGCCGGGAAAGACAGCATAGTTACGGCTCGGTTGAGGATTGGGATCGCTGATGTAACGAAAGGAAAGCGGGCGTGAAAGCGCCCAGAGTTCATGGAGTTGGAGCATGGCTTCGTCTATGGCTTCGTCGGAAGACACTGAAATCACACTAGGGACCGGCAAGCTGCTGGTCCTATTCTTCGTGCTGGTTGCAATCTGCGCCGGATCTTTTTCTCTCGGCTACAAGCTCGGCAGCAAGTCGGAACCCGCCGTCTCTGCCGCGGCGTCGCTAACTGCAACTCCCGGCATAATGAAGCCGGCCAGCAGCGCGATGTCTGCACCCGTCGGTGCGTCAAAACCGGGCGATCAGAAAAACCTCACGTCGGAGGCGGGCACGTCCGATGGGAAACCGGTCGTACCCGGAGATTCCAGCAACTCCGCCAATTCCGGTGCCCCGGCTAATTCAGGAGCCAATGCATCGGCGGCCAATTCATCCACCACGCCGAGTTCTGCCTCCAATGCTCCCGATCCCTCCACAACCCTGCCCGCAAGTTCGTACTTTGTGCAGGTCGCCGCGGTTAGCAAACAGGACGACGCTGACGCCCTGGTCGACGCGCTGAAGAAAAAACAATATCCCGCATTCGTGGCCGCGAACGCCGCGACCGACAAGCTTTTTCGCATCCAGGTAGGTCCCTTCCCCGACATCCAGGAGGCCGAGGCCATGCGCACACGACTGATCGGCGACGGTTATAACCCGATCGTGAAGAAGTAAATTTAATCGTGTCTGTTTCCACCTTCTTATGACTGCATCGGATCTCTCTCTCGACCGAGTACTGCACGCAGTCGCCGACCCCACCCGCCGCCTTATTCTGCAAACGCTCAAAGAGCGCGGCGCATGCACCGGAGCGAAAGCATCAAGCGGGAAGGGAGCAAGGAAAAAAGCCTCAGGCCGCACAAGCAGTGCGGGAAGTGTGGTGGGACACGGTTCGCACACCAAGGGCATAAGTCTGTGCGCCGGTGAAATCGAAACGTGTGTCCGCCTTTCGCAGCCCACTGTCTCTCACCACATGGCGATTCTCACAAAAGCCGGACTCGTCGAAGCCGTCAAACACGGCCAATGGCGCTGGTACCGGCGCAACGACCACGCCATCCATCAAATTGTGAAGTTGTTACGCAAGGGAATTTAGGGGCGGGCTTCGGGCTTCCGCGATCCGGCTTCGACCCGACTTACGCACTGTGAGTCGATTTACCTTGTGTTGCGCCTAGCTCGCGGACGCTGCAGACGCATGTGCCTGCAGCAAGCGGCGCGCTTGCGCGATTAGATCTGCGACTTCGAATGGCTTCACCAGATGAGCCACGTCGTTGTCCTGCAAAAAGTTCCTCGCATCGCCCAGATCCACGCTGTTCGAATAGGTAAACAGGACATGGTTTTCCATTCCCGGGCAACTCTCTTTTAGCCACGTGTAAGCTTCCTTCGCGCTCCAGTCGCCCGGCATTTTGCCGTTCATGATGACGGCGTCGAACGGTTCTGAAAGCAGCCGCGTCTTCACGTCCTGGCTCTTCTTCGCGGTCACCACCGTGGCTCCGGCTCCGGCCAGCACATCGCGCTCAAACTCGAGCACGGATTCTTCTTCTTCGACCAGCAGAACTCGGCCTCCAATGGCCCCTTCGCGCTTGCGTGGAGCGACAACCACTGGGGTTGGATCAGTCTGAGCATGCGCGGCCACGGGCAGTCTCACCTCCATCACCGCTCCGCCTTCGGGGCCGTTGTGCGCCGTGATGTCGCCGCCGTGTTCCTTCACAATGCCGTAGCAGATGCTGAGGCCGAGGCCGGTTCCCTTGCCTACGCTCTTCGTTGTATAGAACGGATCGAAGATGCGCTTGGGATCTTTGAGTCCCGGTCCGTCATCCGTAAACTGCGTAACCACGCTTCCGTTCTCGGCGAAAATGCGGATTTTCAGCTTGCCTTGCTTGCCCGTTTCCAGAATCGCGTCCACCGCATTGTTGATGATGTTCAGGTAGACCTGCTCGATTTGATGAGGATCGGCGATCACCGGTGTCGACTCGGCGGGCGCTTCCCTTTCGACGGTAATGTTGTTGGTTTTCAGATCGTAGTCGCGCAAGGTCAGCGTCTCGTCGAGAACCTTCCGCAGATCCACTTCCTCGCGTTGCGGCTGCCGTTGCCGCGCGAACGACAGAAGATTCTGCACCACGCGGTGGGTACGTTGCGCCTGCCGGTACAACTTGCCCACATAGTCGAGAGCGCGTGCGTTCAACCCTTCGCTTTCGAGCAGCTGCGAGTAGCCCAGAATTGCGGTCAGCGGATTGTTCAACTCGTGCGCCACTCCCGCGATCAACTGCCCCACAGCCGACATTTTTTCACTCTGCAGCAATTGTTCCTGCGTCCTGCGCAGATCTTCATACGCCCTGCAGGTCTCTTCATACAGGCGCACTTTTTCGATAGTCGTGGCCAGCTGCCGGCTGATCGCGACCATAAGATTTTCTTCGTTGCTCGAATATTCGTAACCCTGCTGGCTGCACAGGCCCATGATGCCGATCGGGCTGTCCTTGCCCCAGAACAGCACCCAGATCCAGGCCCGATCGGAATCGGAGCGAATAAACTCGGCGACATCCGGCGGCAGGTGCGGCAAGTATTCCGCAGTCACCACTTCGGTCCGGGACCGCATGAGCAGGTCGCCAAAGCCATTGGGAAACGAAATCTCAGAGGGACGCGCCTTGTCGCGGCTTCTGGGTCCCCACGACGCACGCCGCCGGTAAAGCGGAGCGTCGGTGTCGGAAAGATAAACCGAACCACTCTCGGCGCCGAACAGCGAGACCACCTGCCGCAGCGTCAGGTTCAGGATTTCGTCCAGATCGAACGATTGCGTCGCCACCACCGCCATGGCATTCAACGCATTCAGTTCGCGATTGCGACGGCGCATGTCCTCTTCGGCCCGGCGCTTCTCCGTCACATCCAGCACGAAGCCCTGATAGCGCTCGATGTTCCCGGTAGAGCCGCGCGTGGCGAAACTGCTCTCCGAAGCCAGCAGCAGCGTTCCATCCTTGCGTCGCAGCGTGACTTCAAAGTTGCGCACGTAGTTATGAGTTTCAATCTCTTGGCGGAAAGCGTCCCGCTGGGCGGGGTCGACGCAGATATCGGAATCCAGGTTCATCACCATCAACTCTTCGCGCGACGGGTAACCCAGCATGTAGACTAGCGCGTCGTTGCAATCGAGCAGGTGTCCGTCGGGCGTCGCCACATAGACTCCCTCCTGCACCTGTTCGAACAGCAGTCGGTATTTCTCTTCCGCCGAACGCCGATCCGTGATGTCGCGTACAACGTGGATGGTTCCCTTCTGCGGGCTGCCTTGCTCGGTGTACGACGATGTAGAAACCACGGCGAAGCCGCCAAAACAAAGGTCGGCTCCTTCCATGAAGTCTTCGTCTCCCGCAATGGCGCAGTAAGGGCATCCGGCCCATTCGCCAACATTGCGTGGGAGCACCGACTCGCAGGTTTTTCCCATCACATCCGCGGGGGCCAGGCCCAGATGCGAAAGCATCACCTGGTTGGCCTTGATCACGTGAAAATCCGCGTCGTGCGCCAGGATGATGTCGTGAACCGAATCGAAAGTGTTCATCCACTGCCGCTGCGAACGCAACACCTGCTCCAGCAGCCGGAAGTTTTCGACGGCCGTGGCCAGCTGCCGCGCGCAACTCTGCAAGAACTCAAGCTCTTCGGGCGTCCAGCGCCGATTCCCAGAGCTTCCCAGTGCCAGCAGTCCTACCGGCGCTTTTCTTCCCACCACGGGAAGAGTCACGGTTTGACGAATTTTTTCCACTGCCAGGCAGACTGGATTCTCCGGCCCGGCCATCCCGATTTTGCTTACCCAAGGCTGTCCGGCTTCCATCTTCTTCGAAAGGTCTTCGGTGATTTCCGCAAAACCGGCGTCGCGCAGGAAGTCCGCGGAAACTCCCAGAGCGTGAGTCGCCACCAGGTGTCCGCCTTCGACCAGACGGAACCACACCGCTTTGGTGTGCGTCAGCCGCTGCAGTTCCTCGAGAGCCGTCTGCACCAGATTTCCATATTGCTGCGCGCTGGCGGAAGCGCTGGTCAGCGCCTGCACCACGTGGAGACGACGAGTGCGCAACGCAGCCTCGTCAAACACGATCGCCAGCATGCTCAGTCCGAGCAGGATCTCGGCGACCACGAAAATCGCATCCGGTACGCGGATCGCAACCGGCGCCCACGGAAGATGAAGCATCAACAGCGACAAAGCCAGAGTCCACGGCGCGATCTGCCAGCGCCCGCGGCGCCCGCGCAGCAACGCGATCGCTGCCGTTAGCAGAACCACGCGGTAGGCAACTTCGAGAGCCATGCGCAGCGGCACTACATCCGGCCACAGCAGAAGTCGCGCTCCCGCAAACCCCACCAGAATTGGAGTGATCGCCGCCAGCGGCACAATCAGTTCGCGCGTCCGGCTATAGGTGAGAACCGCTCCGGCCAGCAGTCCCACCGCCAGCACGAAGGTCGTCTGCACCACCAGCGGAAGAAGTTCCGCCGGAATCCGCGCCGCGAACACATCGGTCGCCAGCCGCGACAGCACCAACGCGATCCATCCCAATACCCAAGCCTTGAAATAGCGAGCATGAAAAGTGCGCAGCGCCAGCAGAGAGCCCCCGAGAAGCACTAACAGGGCCCACTCCGCAACCGTCGGCTTACCCAGTCCGAGATGGCCGATCGTGCTCGAGATAGTCGAGAGGAATGAGTTCATCGCTATGGGACGTGGTGGTTCCTTCTTTTGAATATCACGGCCCGGTCTTTTTCCAGTGGAGTTTCCGGACCTCGATGATTACTTTCGGCATCTCGTGATTGAGTTACAATCGCCGATAGACTCTCCCAGGGAATCTATGGCGGATCGAATTCTGGTTGTCGACGACGAAGAACCTATCCGCGACATTGTCTCGGCGATGCTCACCTCAGCTGGATATGCTTGTAAACAAGCGAGTTCCGGCATTGAAGCCCTCGCTGTACTGAGCTTCGGCCAAGAGTTCGAACTCATGCTGTCAGACTTGATGATGGCCGATCTCGACGGCATTGGCCTGCTGGAACGCACCAAGGAGAAGTATCCGGACATGCCGGTGGTGATGGTTACCGCTGTGCACGACATCTCGGTGGCCCTGGCGGCCATCCGCAACGGTGCCTATGACTACCTGCTGAAGCCGTTCGAGCGCGAACAGTTGCTGGCTACCGTCAGCCGCGCCCTGGAAAATCGCCGCCTCAAAATGGAGAATCGCAATTACCAGTTGAACCTGGAATCCTTGGTGGAAGCCCGCACTAATCAACTGCAAGCGGCCGTGGCAAATCTGGAGCGCTCCTACGACATCACTCTGGCGGCTCTGGGCGATGCGCTTGACCTGAAAGACGCGGAGACCGAAGGCCACTCCAAGCGCGTGACCGCTTTCACGATCGCCATCGCAAGAGCGATGGGCGTTCCCCGCGAACAAATCCTGGTGATTGCGCGCGGCGCGTTCCTGCACGACTTCGGCAAGGTAGCCATTCCCGATGCCATCCTGCGCAAGCCGGGTAAGCTCGATAAAAGGGAAATGGACATCATGAAGGAGCACTGCTACCACGGCTATCAGATGGTGAAGAAGATTCCGTTTCTGGTGGACGCGGCTGAAATTGTCTATTCTCACCAGGAGCGTTTCGATGGCACCGGTTATCCGCGTGGCCTTAAGGGAGAAGATATCCCTCTGGGGTCTCGCATTTTCGCGGTCGCCGATACGCTCGATGCCATGACTTCCGACCGAGTTTACCGGCCGGCTCAGCCGCTGAAGGCCGCGCGGGAAGAAATCGCGAGGTGGTCCGGACTCCAGTTTGACCCCGAGGTGGTAAAGGTCTTTCTCGATATGCCCGACAAAATCTGGGAAGACTTGCGGCGCGAAATCGATGCTCAGGGCTACCCCTCGTCGCTCAACCCGCCGCCCTCTGGCAATTCGACCTCTGGCAAGCCGCCGTCTGGTAATTCGACCGGGGCCGGCGCATAGAGCATAGAACTTAAAGAGCAAGGAGCAAAGCACAGCTCTTCGGTTCGGCGGTTGCATTCTCCAGAACTGTTGAGCCGAATTTGTTTTTCGGTACGGCCCCGCGCCCCAGCGGAGTTACTATCGACGCCTGCGACATGTTTTCCCGCAGAATGTTTTGCGCCGAACGATTTTCGCAGAATGTTTGCACAGAATGTCCGGCGCAGAGTGTTCGACGCAGACGTTCGCTGCGGAACGATCGTCGTAAGATGTCTGCCACAGGTGGAGTGCTCGCGGAGCAGAATTGACTCTGACAAATCATCCCAGGCTATGGGCCGTCACGGTTGTGGCTATCACACTGGCGTTAGCCCTCGCTTGTGCCGTGCTGCCCCGCGGCATGGCTCTCACCACCGTTAGCGACCTCGTCTGCGCGCTGCTGATGCTCTCCGCTTTGCTGGTATTCGCAAGCAACGGGCTCGCCACGCAAGGCCGCACTCGCCTCTTCTGGATGCTGCAAGTCATGGGCTGGACCCTCTGGTTAGGCGATCAGATAGTGTGGATCGTCTGGGACCTGTTTCTTCGCGCCCGGATGCCCGCCATGTACCCGGCGGACGTTCTCCTTTTCCAGGCCGGCGCTCCTATGCTAGCGGGCCTGCTGCTTCGCCCCCATCTCGCTCCTTCTGAACGGGGCGCGCGGCTGGGTATTCTGGATTTCCTTTTATTGTTGTTCTGGTGGCTCTATCTCTACGTTTTCTTCGTGGTTTGCTGGCAGTACGTTTCTCCGAATCAGGCGAATTACGACCGGAGCTTTGACTGGCTTTACAACTGCGGAGCGTTCATCCTGATCGTTGTTCTCGGCCTGTTCTGCCATCAAACGAAGGGGCGCTGGAAGACTTTCTACGCCTTTTTCGGCCTGGCAGTTCTGTTCAACAGCGTCGCATTTGCCGTTTTGAACAGGGCCATCGAAAGAGATGTGTATTTCACCGGCAGTTGGTACGACATACCGTATTCGGCCTCATTCGCCGCCTTCACCCTGCTCGGGCTAGCCGGACGTCGCCTGGGCCCGTCCGACGAAGCCCCGCGCGAGAGCAGCTATAGCTCGTGGGTGGCGAGCCTGGCCATGCTGGCAGTTCTGTCCTTGCCCGTGATCGCAGTTTCGGCGCTGCTCGATCAAACCATCCCGCCTCAGGTCGCTCGTTTCCGCATTCTTCTTACCCTGGGGACCATGTTCGCCATGGCGTTCCTGATCTTCCTGAAGCACTACCGGCTCAACCAGGAGTTGAAGCGCACCAACGACATTCTGGAAGAAGCTTCCCTCACCGATCCCATGACCGGCATTCGCAACCGACGTTATTTCTCGGCCACCATCGAAGCCGACGTCAGCCAGTCGCTGCGTTCCCATTCCGATCAGCGGGAACCCCGCACCCGCGATCTGGTCTTCTATCTCATCGACGCCGACAATTTTAAGGAAATCAACGACAACTACGGTCACGACGTGGGCGATCGCATCCTGGTCGAAATGTCGCACAGAATTAGTTCGGCCATCCGTCACTCCGACGTTTTGCTGCGCTGGGGCGGCGAGGAATTTCTGATCGTCTCCCGCTACACCGACCGCCGGGAAGCGGAAACTCTTGCCTCCCGCGTTCTGGTTGCAGTCGGAGCCACACCGTTCGTCCTGCGCAGCCCCAACGAAGTCCTTTACCGCACCTGTTCCATCGGCTGGGCTGCATTCCCCTGGCACCTCACCGATCCCGGTCGGGTGAGTTACGAAGAAGTATTAAGCCTTGCCGATAGTGGCCTCCGTCGCGCCAAGCAAGCCGGGAAGAACCGCGCTATCGGAGTGCAGCCCTGCGAAAAATCCCCCGCGCCCCAAGCCAAGGATCCTGCAGTGGCTATTCGCCCTCATCCCGACCGTCTCGATGTCGACGTCCTGGCTACCGCCGGCCCCATCCCCGGAAACAGCTAACCTAAGCGTGTGGCGCTGGCATCACCGAAAGCTCTGCCCATCAGTCTTGGGCAAATAATGCTCTCTGCCTGACATAAGTCAGCGAAGTGAGCGTTTCTGACCAGACAGCAGTCGCTATCAACCGGATAATCAACAGCGAATTAGAGAAAGCTCATGTCTCCGAATGAGCCCGAATTCTTCTCACGCTTGCTTCGCGTGCCCTGACAGGCGTGGCTTGCTACCCAGGGTGATTCCGCCGTGCCCGCCCTGGTACTGGGAAAGGAATCGTATGTCGATCCGACAGCTCTCCAAGGTTTCAACCCTCCTTCTGTTGGTAATGTTTTTCCTCAGCTGCGGCGGTGTCGGCAAAACGCCGGTTTCGGCTTCCGGTGGTCCCACGGTATCGATGGTCGTCCCCGAGAGCGGCGGCATTGCCACCAATCGTGAGATTGCCGTGCTCTTCAGCCAACCTATGGACCCCGCAAGCATCAACAGCGGCACCTTTTTAATTGCAGGCATGACGGGCACAGTCTCTTACGACGCCACCAACATGATTGGCGCTTTCAAACCTTCCCAGGCCTTCGCCCCCAATACTGTGTACAACGCGAGCATCGGCGTTGGGGCCAAGGACATGAGTGAAACTCCACTGGGCGCGCCCTTCGATTTTTCCTTTACTACCATCGCAACCAGCGACACCTCCACCCCGTACTGGATCGCCATCAATGTTGTCGCTGGTGCCAGTTGCGTTCCACAGAACCAGAAGACCTCGGTCACCTTCAACCAACAAATGGATTCACTCACCATCAATCCCAGCACACTCTACCTTGTAGCTGCGAACGCGACCGTGGCCGCCACCGTGGCCTACGACGTGGTCCACCAACAGGCCACTCTCACACCCTCGGCTACCCTGGCTGCGAACACCGCGTACTGGATTGTGATCACCGGCGGAGCCCAGGACATGAGCGAGCAGCCGATTGGGCAATCTCAACAGACATTTACAACTGGTCCGTGCGCGGGCGGTGAAACGCAGCCGGTAGCTCTCTGTCCTAGCATTGGAAATTTCTCTGTCCTGGCTGGAACTACCGTCACCAACACTGGTTCTACAGTCGTGTCCGGGGATGTCGGGGTGTGTCCGGGTACCGCGGTGACTGGATTTCCGCCGGGGACGACGGGCGGGACGATCCATATTGCGGACGGCGTGGCGTCTCTGGCTCAGGCCGCCTTGACGGCTGGCTATATCGATGCAGCCGGACGAGCGGGCGGCACATCGGTGGCGGGAGATTTGGTCGGCAAAACGCTCACTGCTGGTGTGTATACGTCGACCTCGTCGCTGGCAAATTCCGGGGACCTCACTCTCGACGCTCAAGGCAATCCGAATGCCGTGTTCATTTTCCAGATCGCGTCCACGCTGATAACCGGCAGTGGCAGCCACATTATCCTGGCCAATGGTGCCCTGGCTTGCAACGTTTTCTGGCAGGTTGGCAGCTCAGCGACGCTGGGAACAAACTCTGTGTTCGCGGGAAACATCATGGCACTCACATCAATCACAATAACCACCGGCGTGAACTTAGATGGCAGGGCGCTGGCGCGGAACGGCGCGGTCACGTTGGACAGCGACACCATTGCCGGCTGTGCCTGCTCGTCGTCTTATTAATCGCTGACGGTTCGATCAGCGCTGTGCCGGCCAGCACTCAAATGCTGGCCGTTTCTTTTGGGACAACGAGCGCATGCAAGAGGAATCGGGAAGGGTCTGGTGCGCAGAGCTTTATTTCACGGGCCGAGAGGTTTCAAAATCTTCGCTCACTACGACGACATCGACCACCCACTAGCTACGGCGTAGACTTCGCCAACGCAATCCTCGTTCCATCCAGCGGAATCTCCCTCTGAATTTCCATCTCAATCGAAGTCCCCACCCCCAGCTTCACGTCATTACCCCGCTTCAACAATGCCCAGGCAATGCCCGCCGCCGCTCCCGCTCCTGCCCCAATGCGCGCGCCGTTCAGCCCGCCGGTGGCCAGTCCGCCGCCAATGCCGCCCACCGCGCCTCCATACGCGCCATTTCTCGCCGCATCTTCCACCTTCTTGCCGGTGTCACTATCCTGCCGAATGGTTCCTTCCTTATCCTTCACGCCTTTGTCGTCCGCGCCCGGCGTGTTCTCCACCGACCCCGGCAACATCACCGTGTAACCGCTGGGATAAATCATCGAAGTAAAGTGCATTAGAATTTCTGCCCGTCCCTTCATCCGCCCGGCGCGCTCCACATGCGAGATTTTGCCCTGAATGTAGGTTCCCGCTGGCACCAGAATGTGTTCGTTCACCACAAATGGAAATGCAGTCTCCGCGTAGACGGCATCGCCCTCGCGCGCGTTCTTGGTGGAGATAGCTTGCTTGAGCAGCAGTGGAATTCTCGCGCCCGCCGGAATCACCGCAGCGTTGTGGTCCGGCATCTTCGCTTGGCGAGCCCCTTCCTTCGGTGTCGAAGCGGCCGGCGCAGCAGTTGGAACTGGAACGGCAGCCGGTTGACTCGTCGCGTCCGGCGTCGGATTCGCGACCGGAGCCTGCTCCACCGGAACCGTGCCTTGCGAAGCGGGCTGTGAAGACGTTGGCTGCTGAGCGGTTGGCGGCTGGGTCGTTGCCTGCGAAGAGTCCCCAACCTGACCGAAAGCCATTCCCGAGAAAAGGAAAAGTGCACAGACTAATCGCATCGCCGACCTCCAGAAGCGCTCCAATGTCTTGTACTCCGCGGACCGTATTCCGCAGATAAAATTACGCGAATCCAGCCGAGCATACCACGCCCCCTAGCGCCTGGGATGCGCATCGCACCATCCGAGTTTGCCCACCCGCGCGATTGAAAGAAAGGGCAGCTCCTCGGTTCCAAACTAAGGCTTGGGTTCGATCTGGGTGCCCCTCTTAATCCAATCAATTTCTCGCCGCCTTTGTGAGAAATGGGAACCACACACCAGATGCCCTCGCGGGCTTTGTGCCTGAGTTAAAACGGAAGCACGCCCAAGGAAGCGCTCGTGTTGTTCCCCACTCGCCCTTCCTGTATCGTGTCTGTTCCGGCTTCGACGGTTTCCTGTGAGCCTGAGCGCTCTGCTTTGCCGCGCGGCTTCAGGCCGGTTTAAATCATGCGCCGTTTCTTGCTCGCTCTTATTATCCTGACCGCCTCAGCTGTATGCCTGGGCCAATCTAGCCCGGACCAGGCCGGCCCCGAAGAAGACGGCCACGAAGTCCAGCTCTGGACCGGCGGCGGCCACTCCGTCAGCGGCGGACGCGGCGATACCGGCGTCTTCAACGCCGGCCTCCGCTACGGATGGATCATCACCGCCCCGCACCTCCCCAGCTTTCTTCGCGGACGTTTCGAATACACCGTGGACGCCGTTCCCATGTTCCTCGTTTTCCAACCCGCCAACACCGCCTACGGCCTGGGGTTCAACCCGCTCGGCCTCAAGTGGGACTTCGTGCGCCGCGGCCGCCTCTCCCCTTATCTCGAACTCAGCGGAGGTACGCTCTTCACCAACCACGACGTCCCCACCTACACTAACACCGTAAACTTCACCTCCGCCGCCGCGCTGGGCACCCACATCCTCGGCCCGAAATACAACTGGAGCGTCGAACTCCGCTACCTGCACATCTCCAACGCCGGCCTAGCCGTCCCGAATCCAGGAATCAACACAGTCCAAGTCCGCCTCGGCATCGGAAGATTTTTCAACCACCACCGGCATTAACAGAAGTAGCGCCGGCACTTCCCGGCGAAGTATCACCAAAGTCTCCGCCGCAGGATTGCCTTCGTGTAATGTTGTGTCCTTGGTGGGAAATGATTTTTCCGCTGTTAATCGCACCGTGCCCATTCCAGCCCGAGTTGCCACTCGCGTCTCCCCCAGCTATTCTTCTCCCTTATGTCCACGCTCGTAGAGTGCGTCCCAAATTTTTCCGAAGGCCGCGACAAATCCAAAGTTGACGCCATCATCGACGCCATGAAAATCCCCGGCGTCTATCTGCTCGATCGCGAAAGCGACACCGACCACAACCGTTCGGTTATCACGCTGGTCGGCGAGCGCGAGGCCATTCAGGAAGCCGCCATCCGCGGCGTCGGCAAGGCTTCTGAAATGATCGACCTCAACGTCCACCAGGGCGCGCATCCCCGCATGGGCGCAGCCGACGTAGTGCCATTCATCCCCATCGACGGCGTCACCATCGAAGATTGCATAGCCATGGCGCGCCACGTCGGCGAACAAATCTGGAAGCGCTATCAAATCCCTGTCTATCTCTACGAATCTGCCGCGACTATGCCCGAGCGCCAGAATCTCGAGAACATTCGCCGCGGTCAATTCGAAGGCATTCGCGACGACATCGCCACCAACCCGGCGCGGCGTCCGGACTTCGGCGACCCGCGCCTGCATTCCACCGCCGGTGCAACGGTCGTCGGCGCGCGCAAGTTTCTGATCGCCTACAACGTTTTCCTCGACACTCCCGATGTCGACATCGCGAAGAAGATCGCCAAGGCCGTCCGCTTTTCCAGCGGAGGCATGCGCTTCGTGAAAGGTGCAGGTTTCCTGGTGCGCGGCCTGGCGCAGGTTTCCATGAATCTTACCGACTTCGAGCAAACCCCCGTCCATCGCGTTTTCGAGCTGGTAAAACGCGAAGCCGCGCGTTACGGCGTCACCCCCATCTCGAGCGAAATCGTAGGTCTGATTCCCAAGAAAGCTCTGGAGCAAGCCGCCGAATGGTTTCTGCAAGTTGAGAATTTCGATTCGTCCCTGATTCTCGAGAACCGCCTCGCCGCCGTAATGGGAGGCAAGACTGCCGTTGGCGGATTGCGAGCCGGTGTCGAGCCGTTCGTGGAGCAGCTCGCCGCGCCCACCGCTACCCCCGGCGGCGGCAGCGCGGCCGCCGCCGCAGCAGCCATGGCCGCCGGACTCGCCGCCATGGTCGCCTCCATGTCCCGCCGCAACAAAGCCTATCTGCAACACGAGCCTGAGCTCAGCGCCGCCATCGCCCGGCTCACCCCGCTGCGTGAAGAACTCAAAGCCGCCATCGACGCCGACGCCGAAGCCTACAACGCCGTAATGAAGGCCTACAAGCAATCCAAAACCAACGCCGCGAATGCCGACACCCAGATCGATGCCGGCCTCAAACTAGCCACCGGCGTGCCTCTCAACGTCGCCGAAAAAGCCCACGAAGTCGCCGTCATCGCGCGGAGCCTGGAACCTATCACCAATCCCAACATGAAGTCGGACCTCACCACAGCGCTCGCCCTGGCGCGCGCGGCCATCACCGGCGCGCTGGCCAACGTGGAGATCAACCTGGCTTCGCTGAAAGACGCAGTCTTCGTCTCCGACATCCGCAAGCGCGTGAAAGCTCTAACCGCGTGAACGACGAGCATGTGGAGGGGCGGACGCCCTCGTCCGCCCGCTCTTGACTCTGCCGATTTTCAAGTCTCCCTTCACTTTCTCCGAGTCAAAATCCCGCCCGCCGGGTTGCTACGAAATGAAACACACCCTGTAGCGGCAAGGAGATCCGCGATGAGCCCCCTGCGTTTCCTGCTCGTCTCCCGCCCCACCCTCGGCACGACCACCATTCTGCTCAACGTGAGCTTACTGAGCTTGAGTTTATTAAGCCTGTCCGCCTGCGGAGGTTCGTCCTCCTCCGTGAGCGCAGGCCCCGGCTACTCCTTGACCGCTGCGGCGTTGAGCCCGTCTTCCGTCACAGCTGGCGCGACGTCCAGTTCCGCCATCACCGTAACTCCGGCCACCGGATATAGCGGCAATGTCACCCTCTCCTGCCCCAATCTCGCAAGCGCCACGGCTATTGCATGTTCCTTCAGCACAAATCCCGTAGCAGTCTCGGGCGGTGCCGCAGCGAGTTCCACGCTCACAGTCACGACTACGAACAACACGCCCGGTGGCACTCAATCCATCAACGTTACGGGAAGCGACGCGCACAGTATAGCTCCCAGCAATGGTACTCAATCCCTGAGCCTGGTGACGACTGCCGTGTTCCAGCACATTGTGGTGATCTTCCAGGAAAATCGTACTCCCGACAATCTCTTCCACGATCTAACCCTGAAAAACAACGGCGCCGATATCTCCTTCACCGCAAATTCGTTTGGTACGACCATTCCGCTCAGCCCCATCGACCTGGGTACGGCCGGGTCCAACCCGCAAAATTATGATTTGAGCCACGCCCATGCCGCATTCGTGGACATGTACGACGGCGGAAAAATGGACGGCGCCAGCCTGATTCCCTGCTCTCCCGCCGCGAACTGTCCGCCCAACGCCCATCCCAACGCGCAGTTCATGTACGTGATGCCATCCGACGTGCAACCCTACTTCGCCATGGCCGAGCAATATACTTTCGGCGACCGCATGTTTCAGACCAACGAAGGCCCCAGCTTTCCGGCACACCAGTTCATTCTTTCCGGCACTTCGGCCCCCACCGCAACCAGCTCGCTTTTCGCCGCCGAAAATCCCCTCACGAATCCCGCAGGCTGTATCGCTGCGCTCACCAACACCGTCGCCATGATTGACGCTACCGGGAGCGAAAGCAACTCGCCGCCCGAGTATCCCTGCTTCGACCATCCCACGCTCACCGACCTGCTCAACACCGCGGGTATAACTTGGCGCTATTACGCTCCTTCCGCCGGATCCATCTGGACTGCACCCGACGCGATTGAACACATTTGCCAGCAGCAAACCATCAACGGAGTGCTCACCTGCACCGGTCCGGACTGGACCAGCAACGTTGTCATCCCGCAAACGGGAGTCCTCGAGGACATCGCGAACGGCAATCTCGCGCAAGTAACCTGGGTCATCCCCGACGGTGCGGCTTCCGATCACGCTCAAAGCAACAACGGCAGCGGACCGTCCTGGGTCGCCGCCATCGTCAATTCGATTGGCAATAGCAAGTATTGGGGCAACACCGCCATCATCATCACCTGGGACGATTGGGGAGGCTGGTACGATCACGTCGCCCCGAAAGTGGTGAATGACGGCGTCAGCTGGGGGTCAGGATACGTCTACGGTTTCCGTGTTCCCCTGGTCGTGGTCTCGCCCTATGCCAAGGCCGCGTATATCGACCACACCAACCACGACTTTGGCAGTGTCCTCAAGTTCGTCGAGACCACCTTCAACCTCCCGTCGCTGGGCTATGCCGACGCCCCGGCCGACGACCTTTCCAGTTGTTTCACCATGAACCAGACCCCAATCACGTTTCAAATGATTCCCGCTCCCCTCGATGCCGCGCATTTCATCAACGACAAAAGTCCGCCCACAGATCCCGATGATGACTAAAAGCGCTCACGAGCCGCCTTTGACCCTGCCTGTGTGGAGCGGGCACTCTTGCCCGCTGCTTTTGACTTGGTTCGTGTATCGTGTGGTCGTGCCCCCAGTTTCAACTGGAGACCCTGGCTTGATCTTGGGTGCCCCTCTCGCATCCTTTGCGGGACGGCCGGCCCTTCTTGCCGACCTGCTTCTGTCAGTGCACTTCTCCAAAAAATTCCCCCGTGTTCAATTTTGACCAGCGTGTCGTTTGTACTTTGGATTACCGTAGTGGCATGATCGAGACAGAGGAAGCGCTCCGGGAAGCTACCATGTCCCCCGACGAAATTGTGATGCGCTTCAAGAAACTCTTTGGCCGAGAGATGACCGCCAAAGAGCGAGGGATATTTTTCCTGAGCCCAGAATCTCCAAAACAAGACCATAGTTAGCTAGTTTGATCTGGGTGCCCCCTCGCGTCCTCTGCGAGAAGTGGGGGACGGCTGACGTCGCCCGTGGAGGGGCGGGCGCCCTCGTCCACCCGCTTTTGACTCTGCACGTGAAGTCGTCAATACCCTAAGCCTGAACCTCCGAGCCTAAATCACGGATTCCCAGAGGTCTATAAAGTCCAAAAACGTGTCCGATTTACCGCGTCAATTTATAGGGTAACGACAACGGCGCCGGCCTTCAGGTCTGCGCCGTTCGTGTTTTCTTCGAGCCCAAGCGCAGAAGTTCAGCCCGCAGGCGGGCATGCCGCTGGGTAAGACGCAGGTAGCGCATTTCGCTGGGAGCTGCTTGAGCGCGGATGATTTGCGTCGCGTTGTGTTTCTCCCGCGGCGACCATTGGCGCAGGTCAGGAATCAGCGCCAGCACCAGCGACCAGTTCTCGAAGGCTCGACGCTCGGCGGGATTCCAGCGAGATAAGGTCACGCCGAACACGCGGCTCACTTCAACCACCGAAGCTTCGCGGATGCGCGCGCTGTCGCCGTCGAACTCGCGGGCCATGCGGAGGTTCACGCGCAGGGCGAGGTTGCGGGTAGAGAAAGTGTCCCAAGGTCCGGATTCGCGAGCATGCTGGCCCAAGTCAGGCTGATCTAAGTCATGCCGATCCAAATCATAGAAGACATGGGCTTCGGCAAAGCGTCGCAGGATTCGCGGCGACGTTCGGTGGGTGGGATCGGCGGCGATCTTCTGCTCTTCCCTTCGAGCGAGTTGTTCGAGGTCGGCGCGGCCGCTGCGAAAACCAAGTTTCCGGTAGAACCAGAACGCGCCGGAGTCGATCGCCTCGTCGTTATTCTGGCCAATCTGATAGGGATAGACGGAAATGCATCGCGCGCCGGTGAAGGCGCGGAGGCTACGCAGCGTCTGCGCATAGATCCACGCGGTTTCCCCGTGCCGGTAAGTGTAGAACGTGTTGAAGCCGACCTCGATCCATTCGCAGAGGCCGATGGCTTCGATGTAGTTGATGGGGACTCCGTTCTTGAGAGTGAAACCGGCAACATAGGCGCGCAGTGGCAGACGGCGGGCCGCCGGCAGGTTCCAGAGATGGATCACCACTCCGCGGCCAAGGCTGACTCGGACGACAGAGTCTGGATCGCCGAGCGTGGTGCCGTAGAGCTCGCGGTAGCGGACGGCCATCACTTCGCGAATGAAGTTCATGATGCTCTGACCGTCGGCAGAAGAAAGTTTGGTAAGGCGAGGCGCAGGGTGAGAAAGTTCGTGCGCCAGCGAGACCTGGCTGCGAATAATCAGCGGTTCGCGGTGATAGTAAAACGCTCGCGGCCGCTGCCAATTGCGAGTGCGAGAGAGCCGCAGATTATCGAGGTTCCAGCGCACCGCCAGGCGGAGAGAGTCATAGAGCGCGGCGCGGGCGCGGTCTTGCTGGTCGTCGGCGAATTTCTTTTCCTGGGCAGTCTGTCTTCTGTTCTTCTGCTTTCCCTTAATTTTGTCGTCTGAACCTGCGGCGTCGCCTTCGACGGGAAGTTGTTCGAAGCGGCGGAGCAGCCACGCAAGCGGGCGTTCGCGGCCGCGGGCAGAATCGAGCCAGCGTGTCCACGGAATGTTCGCTTCCACATCGGAATCTTCCGCGAGAAGCGGCATGAGGCGAGGCCAGAGCGAAGCGAGAACGCGCTCGTTTTGCGAATCGTCGAGGTAGTCGTCCCAGGCGATTTCAATTTGCCGAGGAATGCGGCGCGCGAGCCAGCGAACAGCGTCGAAGCTGAGCGCATCCTGCATGACCGTTCCTGCAATGCCAGAAGTATCGAAATCGTCAAACGCGGACATATTCGCACCGAGGCGGCGGATGTGATCGACGCGCTCGTGGAAAGTTTGGAGCAGCTTCTCAAGTTTCGGAATCAGCGAAGGTGCAGGTGGAAATGCGCGAAAAAACAGCAGCGCCTCGTGAAAGCGGATGAGCTCTGCTGGGTCGCCAAACTTCTTCTGTACAACTAGCGCCAGCAATTTTTCAAGGGACGCAACTGCGCCGGGTCCGAAATGGCCCTTTGCGGCTTCGAGGAGATTTAAGAGACGATCAACGGAATGCGTCACGGTGAATCTGTTGGGTTCGGACGCGGCGGGCCTTGAGGTTGGCATGGGAATCGGCGATGTGACCAGGCTACGTAATGACGTGACCGGGTTAAGTAATCAGGTTAGTTGGTTAGGTCTCTTGCGAATAAGCGGACCGCCAGTGTACCGCACTCTCGGTTCCGGACGAGGCGAGGGCGGTCCCTGTGAAACCGTAACGCAAGTTCTACCGCTTTTCGTAGACGTTGGTAACGTGGAATACAAGTTGTCATATTAGACAATGTCAACAATGATGCATACTGTTGAA
>Ga0209006_10001070_pt1 | contig 25109 bp, 15 predicted proteins | sample JacPin_JW_Ref_O2_FD_188567 | JGI IMG/M metagenome (GOLD analysis project Ga0209006, IMG submission 188567) | Forest soil microbial communities from Algoma, Ontario, Canada - Jack Pine, Ontario site 1_JW_Ref_O2 (SPAdes) (version 2) | ecosystem: Environmental > Terrestrial > Soil > Boreal... | reverse complement strand
GAAATAGTCGTTGGTGCTGTCTTCGAAGGTCAGGATGATGTCGGACAATCCGTAAAGTGAGATGGAGCGCATCACCACCATGTGCGGGACGCCGTTCATCTCGAGTTCAAGCGGGAGAGTGACGAGACGTTCTACTTCTTCCGCGGCATGGTCGGGCCACTGCGTCACGATTTCTACTTGCGGAGGCGCCAGGTCGGGATAGGCATCCACCGGCATGCGCTGAAACGACAGAATTCCTCCGACCGTTATGAAAGCGGTCAGCATCAGCACCAGGAACTTCTGTCGCAGAGCTGCTTGGACGATTCGGTGGATCATCGGATGGTGGTGGACACTTTAGTCAAGTTGTTGGTCGACGGGCGAGACGCACATCGCTTCACTGTTTCTTATTTTTGCAGCGAGTTCGCGAATTGCAGGAACAGGCTGCCGTTTCCTACTACTTCGTCGCCGGATTTGAGGCCGCTGGTGATTTGCGTCTGGCCGTTCAAACTTTCTCCTAATGTTACGGTGCGGCGGCCGAACTGGTTGTCGGACGCGGCAGCGTAGACGAAAGGCTGATTTTCGGTATCACGCAGGACAGCCGCATCCGGAAGCGCGATCGCGTTTTGAATCTGGCCCGCATTCACGGTCGCAACCACGTACATGTCCTTCTTCAATTTCTCGTTTGGATTGCCTGTCTCAATGCGTGCCTGCAGCGTACGCGTGCTGGGGTCGAGTGAAGCTGCCACGTAGGCGATGCGTCCGTGGAAGACTTCGGGATAAGTGTCGGTTTGAATGGTGACCTGATCTCCGGTCCGGATATAAGGCAAATCTTTTTGATAGACGTTGACCAGCACCCAGACCGTGCTGACATCTGAAATCATGAAACATTGCGTTGTGCCGGGTTGAAGAAGCTGTCCGGCGGCGACGTCTTGTTCAACCACCAGGCCCCCGATGGGAGCTTTTACCGGAACCTCAAATGAGGGGGGTGCTTTGACCAGAGCGTCGGGGTCTGTGACGCCCATGACTTTGAGCGCGGATTGTGCCGCTATCAGGTCGCCGTTGGCCTGCACCTCGGCCGACTCTGCTTGCTCGAGATTCTGTTCGGCGATGGCGTGATGCTGATATAAATCCTGCGCGCGAGAATAACTTTTTTGCGCCAACGCGTACGCATCTTTGGCCTTTAAATAATTGGTGCGGAGTTGCGAATAGTCAGGACTGGCCACGTAGAGCATGGGTTGGCCTTGCGTTACTTTTTGTCCAGGGACAACTACAACTCGGCTCACGGGACCGCTTACCTGGGTAATGACGGGCGTGGTACGAAAGCCGTTGTAGGCTACGGCTCCGGTGAGACGTAGAGATCGCGTTAGTGTCGTGGGCTGAACCGTGAGCACCTGTATGTGGCTCATCTGATCTTGCGGGATCGTGAACAACTCCGGATTGTTTGTGTTGCTTCCGTTCGAGTCGACATTCGCGCTGGAGCCTGAGCCCTGGCATCCGGTGAATGCAGTGACCATCGCTAAGACAGCCAACAAGACGGCGAACGAAGCCAACCACGGCAAACGCTTGTTTCGGAAGTTCATGGCAGAGTCCTCGTTCCTACCGCTTCTTTCAGTTGTTCGAGAGCAGTCATATATGAGGCCAGCGCCTGCCGATAGGCTAACTGAATGGATCGATAACTGCGCTCGGCGTCGAGGAAATCCAGCAGGCTGGCCGCTCCACGTTTGTAGGCGTATTCGCTGATGTCGCGCGAATCCTGCGCCTGCTTAAGATAGCCGGAAGTATAGAGTTGCACGACTTCGTCGTTGCTTCTGACGGCCTCATACGCGTTGGCTACATCCGACAGAACCTGATCGCTGGCGGCCTGCTGCTGCTCCTGCGCCTGGGTTAGTGCATAACCGGTGCGCGCGATTTCTCCTTGATTGCGATTGAAAATCGGCAATTCGAAGTTGGCAAAAATAGATGCCGTATTTTCGCCGGAAACGTGAGTAAAGTCGTAGGTGCCGTTGACATCGACTTTCGCATTCGCCTTCGCCAGCAGGATTTGACTCTGCGCCGCGGTAATTCCCAACTGCGCCGCCTGGAAGTCGGGACGCTCGCGCAGGGCCCTCATCTGCAGGTCTTCGAGGTTTCCTTTGAGGGACTGATAGGTGAGGTCACCGACTACATCGAAATCGGCGGGTACCGTCTGATAGCCGAGGAATTGTCTCAAGCCGACCAGGGCTTGTGCTTTTGCCAAGCGGGCGGAAGAGACATCGGTCTGAAACTGGAGAAGCTGTAGTTTGATCTTTAGATAATCGCCCTCGCCTATGTATCCAGCTTTGAACTGGGCTTCGCCGATATCAACGGTTTGCTGAAAGCTGTCGAGATCTTTTTGAGCGAGCTGAAGGGTGGATTCCGCCAATAGAACGCTGACGAATTGTTGACCCACGTTGAAGGCGAGAGTTCGTTCGGCGTCGGTGACCTGGGCGCGCGTGACGGCCGTTTGATCACGAGCTGCCTGCAGCCGGCGCTGGCGCTTGTGGCCACGTTCGAAGAGATATCCGATACCGATATCGAACTGCTGGGTTTCGTTCAGATTCTCTCCAGAAAAATCCTGCGGGCTGAAAAAGGGTACGAACTGGGTGTCGGCTCCGAGAGTCGGATTGGGGCGGAGATTTGCGGTGATCTCCTGCGCCTGGTTTTGAAGAATCTGAGTTCGGGTAGCTTTGAGCGAATGGTTGTGGGCGAGAGCGAGATCGATGGCCTGATCGAGGGTGATCAGCGTTGGAGATGTGTTTTGGGGGGTCGCGGGCGTCGTACTTTGTTGCGTAACTTGTCCTATGCCTGCGCCGACTAGCAGGAAAAACAGCGCAGCCGGGGCGAACATCCGAGAATGTCTGGAGAGCATAGGGTTCAGAATCAAAGCAATCTACTGGACCTTGTGCGGATACCCGCATCGGCGAGCAATCTGTCCAGTTCCGTCGACGGTATGGTCCCTCCTGGAACTAAGACGGCAAGTGAGGGATCAATGGATGTATTGTAATTCACAGAATCGATTCGGGATGCGGTTCAGGGCGAGACGTCTGATTGACTTCAGAATGCCTGGGACCGGTTCCTGCTATAAAATCTGGACGCTGCAAACGGTATGTAAACTAATGTCAACTTCTGAAACACAATCTCTTGCGACTACTCTACCGGCTCGCTACTACGTCGATCCTCATCTCTTTCGTGATGAACTCGAGCGCTTTTACTGCCAGACCTGGATTTGCGCCGGGCGCGCCAGCCAGATTCCGGCTGCGGGGGATTACTTTCTGCGCGAAGTGGCGGATGAAAGCGTCATTATTACTCGCGACCGGAATGGGGATCTGCGGGCGTTTTTCAATGTCTGCCGCCATCGAGGAACGCGGATATGCTCCACGCCGGAGGGATGTTTTGCGGGACGTATCCAATGCGGCTATCACGGCTGGACTTATGGGCTTGATGGCAGCCTGATCGGCGCTCCGCATGCGCACGACGGCTTCCGCCGCGAAGATTATCCGCTCAATCCGGTTGCGATTGATGTCTGGGATGGAAATATTTTCATTAACTTTAGTCCCGATCCCGCTCCGCTGGTCAACCAACTGGAGGATCTGCCGCAGAAGTTTGCGAACTGGCGAATGGGCGAATTGCGGATGCAGCAGCGGATCGAGTATGAGGTGAAGGCAAATTGGAAATTGATCATGCTGAACTACAACGAATGCCTGCATTGTCCGATTCTGCATCCGTCGCTCAGCGCCATTACCGATTACATGTCGGGCGACAATGACCGGCCGCATCAAGGCTACATTGGCGGCACCATGGATTTCCAAGGCGGGGCTAAGACGATGAGTGTAGATGGGAAGTTGCGGCGCGACTATCTTCCCGGACTAACGGCCGAGCAGCGCAACCAAGTTTATTACTACGCAGTTTTTCCCAATCTGTTGCTCAGCATGCATCCGGACTATGTGATGACTCACACCCTGTGGCCGCGGGCAGTGGATCGCACGGATATCATTTGCGAATGGCATTTCCATCCAGACGAAATGGCGAAGGCTGAGTTCGAAGCCGAGGACGCGATTCAATTCTGGGATAAAACGAACCGCGAGGACTGGGGTATCTCGGAACTGTCACAGGCGGGAATCAAGTCGCGGGCTTATAAGCCCGGTCCTTATTCACGATGCGAATCGATGCCTCATGCTTTTGATCAGATGGTGCTGGAGCGAGAAAAGAACGGATCTGGGCGGTAAAACCAACCTCTTTATGGTGCGACTGTAAACTTGCGGAGAACGCGATGACGAAGAGACTTGCGATGACGGGACGCTTAATTTTGTTAGTATCCATTGCTATTTTATTCACAATGACTTGCACGATGGCCGAAGCTCAATCCAATCTCAAATATCAAGAACCACCGAAGGCGATCGTTGATCTGGTGGACGCCAGGCTTACGCCGAGCGTCGAATTGTCGCCCGGCAATGGATTGAACGGACGGTGGCTGTTGATCGAGGAGATTTCCGGTTTACCTTCCATCGCCGATTTGGCGCAGCCGGAATTGCGTCTGGCGGGATTGCGATTCAATCCCAAGACGAATGGACCGAGCCGTGGGCGGTACATAACGGCGCTGAAGCTGAAGGCTCTGCCTGACGGGTCTGAGAAGCAAATAGCCGGGATGCCGACGACCACCAAAATAAGATTTGTGGAGTGGGCGCCGGATGCCGGCAGATTGTTTTTTGTAAACGTCAGCCATGAGTCGGAGGATGCGGGGTTGAGTCTGTGGGTGGTGGATGTTGCCTCAGCGCACGCACAGCGTGTCCCTGGCATCGCGCTCAACGGAATTTTCGGCAATCCGTGCCAATGGATGCCCGACAGCCGTCGCCTGATCTGTAGGACGGTTATGAAAGACCGGGGGCCGGCTCCAGTGCGCAGCGAAGTGCCGGCGGGGCCGGTGATTCAAGAGAACCTTGGACGGATTACGCCGGGACCTACGTTTGAAGATTTGTTGAAGAGTCCTGAAGACGAGGCAATTTTCGATTATTACGCAACCTCTCAGCCGGTCTTGGTCGGGCTCGATGGCAAGACGACGATCGTCGGCAAACCGGGCGTGATCGAAAGTGTCTCGCCATCGCCCGATGCGCGCTACGTGATGATCGATGAGCGGCATCATCCCTATTCTTATCTGCTGCCCTTTGAGATGTTCCCGGAAAGAACCTCGGTGGTGGATATAAAGAGCGGAAACATCAAGCAATTGGCGGACAAGCCGCTTGAGGACACGATTCCGAATATTCACGGTGCAGTTCCCACCGGACCACGCGAATTCGAGTGGCGAAGCGACGCGCCGTCGACCGTGTTTTGGGTGGAAGCCGCGGATGGCGGCGATCCGCGGATAGAATCGCCGGTTCATGACCGTCTATGGACGCTGGCTGCTCCGTTTGATGGATCGCCGAAAAAGCTGGCGGAGATTGCTTTACGTTTTGAATCCGTGGGGTGGGGCAGCGATAAATTTGCCATTGTCGAGGAACGGCGATGGAAGGATCGCAAGCGGATCATGCTTGCCGTATCGCCAGCAAATCCGAGGGCGGAAGTGAAATTGTTTGAAGGGTCTTTTGAAGATCGCTACCACGATCCCGGTGAGCCGTTTGAAGTGATCAACGCGGTGGGTAAACCGATCGTGGCAGCAGCACCGGACGGCAGCGGCGTTTACCTGCATTCGGCTGGAGCCTCGCCGGAAGGGGATCAGCCATTTGTTTCGGTCATGAGTTTGGCCAATGGGGAGACGAAGCGGATATGGCAATCGGCGGCGCCGTTTTTTGAATCGGCCAAGGCCATGGTGGATACCGCGGGTCCTACCCTGGTGATCGAGCGGGAATCTCCGGAGGTGAGTCCAAATTATTACCTCAAGAATCTGGCGACTAATTCTCTGGTGCAGATTACGCGGTTCCCCAATCCATACGGCGACTCACCACTGCCGAAAAAGCAGGTTCTTAAATACAAACGCGCCGACGGAGTTGAACTAAGCGCAAATCTTTATCTTCCGCCAGGGTATAAGCCGGAGGATGGTCCGCTGCCGACATTGATGGAAGCTTACCCGACCGAGTACAAGACAAAAGCGGCGGCGGGACAGATCCATGGATCTCCGTATACGTTTCCGTTCTTGAGTTGGGGATCGCCCGTACCATTTGCGACGCAGGGATATGCGGTGCTGGAGAGTGCCACCATTCCGATCGTCGGCGAGGCCGAGGCCGAACCGAATGATACCTACGTCGAGCAGTTGGTGGCGAGCGCGAAGGCGGCGATTGATGAAAGTGTGCGGCTGGGAGTAACGGATCGGAACCGCGTTGCGGTGATGGGTCACTCCTATGGCGCATTCATGACCGCGAATCTGCTCGCGCATAGCGACCTGTTCAAGGCCGGCATCGCTCGAAGCGGAGCTTACAATCGCACCCTGACTCCTTTCGGATTTCAAAATGAAGATAGGACGTACTGGCAAGCGCCGGAAGTGTATTACAAGATGTCTCCGTTTTCGTATGCGGACAAAATCAAGACTCCGATCCTCTTGATTCATGGAGAGGCGGACAACAACACCGGCACGTTCCCGATCCAAAGCGAGCGGTTGTTCAGCGCTATTAAAGGCCAGGGCGGTACCGTGCGCTTCGTGTTGTTGCCTTTAGAGGCGCATGGCTACGCGGGAAGGGAATCCGTTCTGCATATGTTCTGGGAGATGAATAACTGGTTGAATGCATATGTGAAAAATCCGCCGGCCGCTGCGGCAAAACCCGCGGCAAATCCGTAGACGCGATTTTCGTTGAAGTTCCTAAAGATGGAAGTTCTCAAAAGACTGTTCGAAGAGCACTTTCACACGCCTGTTGAGCGCGTGGAGCCGTTGCAGGGTCAACTCGGCGGTTCGGGCCGAAAGATTATCAGGCTTTTTGGCGAGAAGTTCAGCGCGATTGGAATTCTGTATGACGTGCGCGAAGAAAACATCGCTTTCCTCGAATTTTCACGGCACTTTCGCAAGCACGGTTTGCCGGTGCCCGAAATTTATGCTGAGGATCTCAGCCAGGGTGCTTATCTGGAAGAAGATCTCGGCGGCACCACGCTTTTTGAGTTTCTCTCAGAGCATCGCAAAGGCGCGACGATCGCTCCGGAGGTGATCGCAGCCTATCGCGAAGTTGTCGCCGTGCTGCCTCGTTTTCAGGTGGAAGCGGGGCGGGACTTGAATTACAAAGTCTGCTATCCGCGCGACAGCTTCGATCGGCAGTCTATCGCATGGGATCTGAATTACTTCAAATACTATTTCCTGCGTCTGGCTGGCGTTCCGTTCAATGAGCAAGTACTGGAAGATGATTTCAATCGTCTGACGGAATTTCTGCTCAGCACCCGCCGCGATTATTTCCTTTATCGCGATTTTCAATCGCGCAATATCATGTTGCGCCAAGTACAGGGCGGAGAAGTACAGGGCGACGTCCGGCCCTATTTCCTCGACTACCAAGGTGGGCGCCAAGGTGCCCTGCAATACGATATTGCGTCTCTTTTGTATGACGCGAAGGCAGATTTGCCTCCGGAGCTCCGGCAGGAGTTGCTGGATCATTATCTCGACAACTTGGGCCGCTTTCTCGATCTCGATCGCTCCGAGTTCATGCGGTTTTATTACGCCTACGTTTATGTGCGGATCATGCAGGCGTTGGGAGCTTACGGTTTCCGTGGATTCTACGAGCGTAAGGAGCATTTCCTGCAAAGCGTGCCGTATGCGCTGAGAAACTTGCGATGGCTGTTGCATAACGTCGAGTTGCCCATCGCGCTGCCGACCCTGACAGACGCGTTCAAGAGCATGGTTGCGTCCGACAGGTTGCAAGGCCTCAGCTCAGCGCCGGGTAAAACGGATCGTCTGACGGTGCGAGTGTTTAGTTTTTCGTTTCATCGAGGCCTGCCGGTCGACGACACTGGAAACGGCGGTGGATTTGTTTTCGATGGCCGAAGTCTTCCGAACCCAGGACGCGAAGACCGTTTCAAAGCGCTCACAGGGAAGGATGCGCCGGTTGCCGAATATCTCGATCAGCAGGAGAGCGTGCATCAGTTTCTCGCTAATGCGGTCGCTCTGGTGGACGCGAGCGTGAATACCTATCAGCGGCGTGGATTTAAACATTTGATGGTCTCGTTCGGTTGCACCGGGGGACAGCACCGCTCGGTTTATCTGGCAGAACAGTTGGCGAAGCATTTGCGCGGTGAGGGAATCGATGTGATCGTCCGCCATCGCGAGCAGGAGCAGCTCAATTCATGAAGGCGATGATTCTGGCGGCCGGTCTGGGGACGCGGCTGCGACCGCTCACCGATGATCGCCCTAAAGCGCTGGTCGAAATTAATGGGCGAACACTGCTGGAAATAACGCTTTCACGGCTGCGGAGTTTCGGCGTTCGCGATGTGATCGTCAACGTCCATCACTTCGCCGACATGATTGTGGAATACCTGCGAAAGAACGATAACTGTGGCATGCGTATAGAAGTTTCGCGCGAGGACGTGTTGCTCGACACTGGCGGTGGATTGAAAAAAGCTGCCTGGTTCTTTCTCGAAGATTCTCCCGACGCCGACGAGCCATTTATCGTACACAACGTCGATGTGCTGAGCACGATCGATCTGCAGCGCATGATCGGAGCTCATGTCGAGAAGCGGGCGTTGGCAACCCTTGCGGTGCAGGACCGCACTAGCTCACGTCAGCTTCTCTTCGACGATCGTCTGGAGCTTTGTGGCCGGCAAACCGGGAACGAGCGACCGGAGTTGATTCGCGGCTGTCAAAAAGTGCGCACGCTGGCATTTTCCGGCATTCATGTCGTTTCTCCGCGTCTGCTGGCGATGATGAGTGAGGAGGGAGTGTTTTCTATTGTTTCTTCTTATCTTCGTCTGGCCGCTGCAGGAGAAAGCATCACTGCCTTTCGCGCGGACGAATATTACTGGCGCGATCTTGGCCGACCGCAGAGCGTCGCGCAGGCTGCGCTGGATTTCGAGCAAAAAATCATCGTGCACTAGACTGTCGCCCCTTTCGGGGGTACATGCGCGTCCTAACTGATACTCTCAAACTAGAGCTTTAAGAATTTCAGACACTGCATTTATCACGTTCAATTATGCCGCCTATCGTTAACGCGCAGGAAATCACGAAAGCATTCGGAGCGAATCCGCTTTTTCAGAACGTTTCTTTCACGATCTCCGAGGGAGATCACATCGGTCTGATTGGTCCGAACGGGTCCGGAAAATCGACCCTTCTTCGAATTCTTGCGGGCGACGTTTCTCCCGATTCCGGGGAGGTCTCATTTCGCAAGCGAACTCGTCTGGCTTGTGTTGAACAGGACTCGCGCTTTGAGTCTGGCGCTACGGTGCGATCCGTGATCGAAAACGCGCTCGACCAGTGCGGCGTGTCTGGAACCGAACGCGGCGCTCGTTTCGCCGAGACGCTTGGACGGGCCGGATTTGAGGACCTCGACGCGCAGGCGACCGAATTATCAGGGGGTTGGCAGAAGCGGCTTGCGATTGTCGAGGCGCTGGTGCAGCATCCCGATATTCTTTTGCTCGACGAACCTACCAACCATCTTGATCTCCCTGGGATAACATGGCTCGAAGATCTGCTGGAGAACGCATCGTTCGCGAGCGTGATCGTTAGCCACGACCGCTACTTTCTGGAGAATGTTACGACCGACATGGTCGAACTCAATCGAATCTATCCTGACGGTTCGCTTCGCGTGCATGGCAGCTATATCAATTTTCTGGAGAAGAAAGAAGAATTTCTGCACGCGCAGTCCAAGCGTCAGGAAGCGCTCGAGAACCTCGTCCACGGAGAAATCGAATGGCTGCGGCGCGGTGCTAAGGCGCGGACAAGGAAATCGAAAGCGCGGATCAGCAAAGCCGGTGAGCTTATTGGGGAGCTGGCCGATCTGAATATGCGGACGCGCAGCACCGCAACCCAGATCGATTTTTCGGCGACCGACCGCAAGACCAAGCGGCTGATCGAACTGCAGGACGTAACTCGCACCATGGGCGAACGCGTGTTGTTTGAAGGATTGAATTTCGTTCTTACCGCGGGAATGCGGGTCGGCCTGGTTGGTCCGAACGGCAGCGGCAAGACGACTTTACTGCGGCTGTTGCAGGGGGATTTGACCCCGACCGCAGGTGAGATTCGCCGCGCCGATTGGTTGCGAATTGTCTATTACGATCAGACGCGTACGCTTGACCCCGATGTAACTCTACGGCGGGCGCTGGCTCCGGACGGCGATTCCGTCGTATATCGCGATCGCGTCATTCATGTGGCTGGATGGGCGGCACGATTCTTGTTTACCGGTGAACAACTTAGCCAACCTGTGGGACGCCTTTCTGGAGGAGAACGGGCGCGTGTGCTCATTGCCCAACTCATGCTTCAACCGGCTGACATTCTTCTGCTCGACGAGCCTACGAACGATCTCGATATTCCTACGCTGGAAATTCTAGAGGAAAGTTTGATCGACTTTCCGGGATCACTCGTGCTGGTGACGCACGATCGTTACATGCTCGATCGCGTATCAACCATCGTGCTCGGATTGAACGGCAAAGGTGGCGCCGATTCCTTCGCTGACTATGGGCAGTGGGAGGCCTGGCAGGCGCAGCGGGCGAAGTCAGACACAGCGAGTACGTCGGGTTCGCAGCCGGCTACGGCGTCTGCGGCTTCGACGAAAAAGAAACTTTCTTATCTGGAGGCGCGGGAATACGCGAGCATCGAGCAGCGCGTGGAAGAAGCCGAGCAGTTAGTGCAGGCGAAACGCGCAGAACTTGAAGATCCAGCCAATGCGACGGATGCCGCACACCTGGTGAGCGCGCAGGCCGCGCTGGACGCAGCTCAGGAGGCGCTCGATCAACTCTACGGACGGTGGGCGGAACTGGAAAAGAAGAGCGGGTGAGGTTACTGCTCAGTACTCTCCGTAGTGTCCCTTCACCGAGTCGAGCAGCTTTTGCGAATCGTAGCCGACGCCGTCTTTGAACACGATCTCCACGTTTTCAATATCCGAAATTTGTTTGGAGGGATCGCCCTTGATGACGATTATGTCGGCGTTTTTTCCGGTCGCGATAGAGCCGATCTGTTTGTCTTTGCCCATGTAGACAGCGCCGTTCAGGGTGGCGATCTTGATCGCTTCTACGGGCGAAAAACCGGCTTCTACCAGCAATTCGATTTCACGTTGATCGCCGAAACCGGGCAACACGTCGCCGTTGCCAGTCGGGTCGGGGCCGGCCAGCAACAAACCGCCAGCCGCGACGAACTCCCGCTCCAGGTCCATGTCGCGCTTGAATTGCGCCGCAGGGTCGGTCTTGGGTGTGGGCCGCGAGGCCGGCCGCTCGCGAAGTATGAAGAAGGCCTCGCGTGCTTGCGGGGTCATCGCGTCGAGCGCCTGCTGGCGAACTGGGGGGCGTCCTCCTCCCGCGTCGCTTTCGAACACCGGTAAAGTCGATGTGATGGCCACGTGATGTTTTACCAGCGTGTCGATCAGATCTCTGGCTTCGGGACCATTCGGCGGCATGTGCGCGAGTGTGTAGTCTCCGGCGCTATCACTGCAGACGTCCGGTTTCTTTCCTGGATCCAGTTGCGTGTTCACGAAAAATCCGTGTTCGAGATCGTCGATGCCTAACTCGGCTGCTTCTTTGTATGTCACCGAGCAGAGATGTCCCGTGACTTTTATGCCGCGCTTGTGCGCTGCATCAATCGCGGCCTTCAGTTCCGCGCGCGTAATGTTCATATAAGCTTTGAACGAGGTCACGCCGTGATCGGCCCAGTAGTCAACGAGTTTGCGAGCGTCATCGGGGTTCGTCAAATGCGGCATCTGGACGAAATAGCTTTGCGAGCCCTCCAGATAAGGACCGGTGACGTCAATGTGCGGCCCGGGGAGTTTTCCCGCGTCGATATCGTGTTTCAGATTCAGATCAGCATAGGTTTCCACGCTGCCGGTGGTGCGCATGGTGGTCACTCCGGCGGCAAGGTACAGGCGTGGTGCGGAGAAAGTCATCTGCGGCACCAGCACCGGTTGTTCATACTTCCACTGGCTGTTGAGGTTGGGCCGCGTGATGTAGAAAAGGTGATTGTGCATGCCGACGATGCCGGGCATTACGGTGTATCCGCGGAGGTCGAGAACCATCGTGTCAGAGCCCGCAGGTACTTCAGCGGCTGGCTGGATCGCCTGGATTTTTCCGTCGGCGATCGTGACATTTTGATCTTCTACGGTCGCGGCACCGGTGCCGTCGATTACGCGTACATGGGTCAGGACGACGGTTGGCCCGGCCACCCGCACGAACTGCTGTACGGTCTTTGATAGCGAAGGTGAAAGTTCGGAAGTTTGCGCGACTGCTGGCAACACAGCTGAGAAAATTACGAGCGCAAATGCTACGACGTTTCGCACTGTCTGCCTCCAATACTCCGAATGATCGTCGCTGCCGGTACACAGGCCAGCTCTATGCCTTCACGAGTTCAACTTTACGAAATCAATGAAGCCATGCTGCGGGTCGGTTCGCACCAACTTTACGCGGATCTTGTCGCCGACGTGCAGACCCTGGCCGCCTTCCGTGAGCAAGCCTTCCATGTGGGGTTGTAAGACACGGACAAACGTTCCTTTTGGCGTTGTGCCCGTCACCAAGGCGTCGAAGCTCTCGCCGATATGATTGCTCATGGCGATGGCCGAGATCCGCTTTGACATTTCGCGCTCCACCTTGCGCGCGGCGTCACCCTTTGCGGTACAGTTCAAAGCGATTGCGGCAAGATCGTTGTCCGAATACGGTCCGGGCTTTCCGTCCAGCGAAGCTTTGATGAGGCGTTGCGTGACGATATCCGGGAATCGGCGATTGGGCGCGGTAGAGTGCGTGTAGTCCTGCACAGCCAATCCGAAATGTCCTTCCGGTGGATCGCCGGGGCGCTCCAGAACGTATTCTCCGGGGCCGACCAACTTGATTACAGCTAACGAAAGGTCGGCAAAATGATCGGGATCGGCAGCTTTGCGCTTGATCAAAAAATCGTTGAGCGCCTTGGAATCGGGCGTTGACGGCAGCTTTTCGCCCTGCTGCTCGGCTAATCGAACGAGGCCATCCCAGTGTGCGGGCGTTCGTACGATACGCCGGAGGGAGGGAACGTTTTCCAGCATTCGCGCTACTACACCGTTCGCGGCGACCATGAAGTCCTCGATCAAGTCAGTGGCTCGATTTTTGGTCGCCTTCTCGACATCGACTATCTGGCCGTTGTAGAGCAGCGGAACAATTTCGCTCGTATCAAGATTCAGCGCGCCATTCTGGTAGCGCAACTTCTTGAGGTTCTGGGCGACTTGGTCTTGCAGCTTGAGCTGCGCCTGCAGGTCGGCGGACGCGGCAACCTTCGCCGGAGCGGGCCCTGAGCCATCAAGCCATGCTCCAACTCCGTTGTAAGTGAGCTGCGCTTTGTTGCGAACGATAGCGCGATACACGGTGCCGGAACTGACCGAGCCAGTAGCATTGACGACGAACTCGACGACCATCGCGGGGCGATCGGAGTTTTCGTTGAGCGAAGAGGCGTCGGTCGAGAGGTCGTTCGGCAACATTGGGAACGTGACCACGCCCGTATAGACGGAAGTTGTCTCGCGTTCCGCGTGTTGATCGAGCGGGGTGTCCTTGAGGACGAAGGCATCCACATCAGCGACCCCGACCATTACTTTGACGTCGCCATTCGGTAGCTTCTCGGCGACCTCAATCTGATCGAGATCTTTGGAGGTGTCATTGTCGATCGACGACCATAGCAAGTTGCGCAAGTCCCTTACTTTGTCGGAGGGGGTGAGCTGCGGTGGATGGGCCTTGATCTCCGCTAATTGTTTTTGAGCTTCGGGCGGAAAATCCGGCTGAAAGCCGTGCGCCGCCATGACCTGGCGCGCAATTGAGGGAAGATTGATTGCCTGAGGATGCACCGATGAGGACTTAGGATCGTTCATTATTGCTCCGCCTTCGACGAGGAATGGCTTGAAAAGGCTAACACGAGTGGGGAAATGACCATGCTGGAAACGACTAAGACGTGCGCGTCTGGGCGAGGCTTACGCGGTTGATTCTTGGAGGTTGAGCTCGTGATATTCTAATATCAGCAGCTGCGTCTCCCTTCGATTAATTCGATTCCCGCAGTTCCCTTAACATCATGATCTCAGTCAGCAATGTGTCCATGCGCTACGGCGCTAAAATTCTATTTGACGAAGTTTCCACCGGCTTTGTTCCGGGGAGGCGCTACGGCCTCACCGGCCCCAATGGCGCCGGTAAATCAACGTTTATGAAGCTTCTGACCGGCGAACTTGAGCCGCAGAAGGGAACGGTTGTCCGTCCGCGCAAGCTTGGCGTTCTCAGCCAGGACCAATTTGCTTTCGACAAATACCGCGTCATCGACGCGGTCATTATGGGGAACAAGCGGTTGTGGGCGGCGCTCGAAGAGCGCGAAATCATTTACGCGAAATCCGAAATGACCGACGCCGATGGCATGAGACTCGGCGAACTCGAAGGAATTGTTGGCGAGGAAGAGGGTTATACGGCCGAGAGCGACGCTGCGATTTTGTTGCAGGGCCTCGATATCGCGGACGAGCAACACGAGCGTTTGATGTCGGAGTTGCCGGGCGGGCAAAAAGTGCGAGTGCTTTTGGCGCAGGCTCTTTTTGGACATCCACAGGCACTGCTGCTCGACGAACCGACAAACAACCTTGATTTGGATTCAATTCACTGGCTGAAGAATTTTCTGAATGTGTACGAGGGGGTGCTGATCGTGATCTCGCACGATCGCCATTTTCTCAACGGCATTTGCACCCATATTGCCGACATCGATTACGAGACCATCATCACTTATACCGGCACCTATGACGATATGGTGGTGGCCAAGACGCAGGTCCGCTCTCAGATCGAAGGACAAAACGCTCAGCGCGAAAAGAAGATCGCCCAGTTGAACGAGTTCATCGCCCGGTTTGCAGCCGGAACCCGCTCCAGCCAAGTGCAGTCGCGGCGCAAGGAAGTGGAACGCCTGCAGGTTACGGAGCTGGCGAGGTCGAATATCCAACGGCCTTACTTAAAGTTCGAACAGAAACGGCCCTCGGGAAAGCATATTCTGGAAATCGAAGGGCTCTCGAAGTCCTATGGCGATGCCAAAGTGATTTCGGGCTTCACCGCCAGCGTTGTCCGCGGAGAAAAGATTGCTCTGATGGGGCGTAACGGCTCCGGCAAGACCACCCTCGTGAACGCGTTGCTTGCAAATTCCCCAACGGTGTCGGAACTGGAACTGAAAAAGACTAGCGGCTACGACGGACCTTTTGTCGACGGCGGAAAAGTCGCTTGGGGTCACGAAGCGGCGGTTGGATATTTCGCCCAGGATCACAAGGCGCTCATCGAGCCTGGGATCAAAGTTCTGGAATGGCTGCACCAATGGGATCCAGCGGCGTCGACGGAAGAAATTCGCGGCATACTTGGGCAAATGCTCTTTCCCCGCGATGACGCCGATAAGCGCACCGAGATTCTCTCCGGTGGAGAAGCGGCGCGGTTGCTCTTCTGCAAATTAATGCTGCAGAAACCCAACATGCTGGTGCTCGACGAACCCACCAATCACTTGGATCTCGAGTCGATCAATGCCCTGAATATCTCGTTACAACGATATCCGGGCACGGTTCTACTGGTTACCCACGATGAAGATCTGATTGATGAAGTCGCGACGCGCATCTGGCATTTCGAAGGAAGCCATGACATCACCGATTTCAAGGGCGTGTACAGCGAGTACCAGACGGTTCTTGCGTAAATTTTGTTGAGTAACTAGCTGCCGCTCGCATCCTTGTGAACGATCGAGAGAACGGGGCCTTTTTTTGGCCTCTTCTTTGATTTCGATTTCTTGCGAGGCTTGGCGGGGTCCGCGACAATATCGGCCACGGACGTGCTCTCCAATATCTTGGCTGCTGCATCGCGGACCTCCAAAAACACACCGTAAAGAGCGCGATGGTCCGGGTCGGTAACGATTAGGCTTCGTAGTTGGTCGGCATCGCCAAATGGCGCGAGCGGGCCGTCGACCAGACGAATGATTTCGCTGAGTTTGATCTCCTCCGGTGGACGGCGTAACCGGTATCCGCCCTTTGCGCCCCGAACGCTTTCGACGATGCGTGCGTTCTTCAGTTCCAGCAAAATCAATTCCAGAAATTTTTCCGGCAGATCGCTGTCGATGGCGATATCGCGGATCTTGATGGTTTCGACCCCGTACCGGCGAGCCAGAGTCATGATCGCTTGCAGAGCGTAAAGCCCTTTTTGCGAGATCTTCAATTCGTTGTCCTTTCCGGCTGTCTTCCTGGTGATTCGTGGAGATCGAGTTACTATTTGGTAACTTCTTCGTGACCCCGTGCAGGTACTCTAGTGCGGTTATGTCCCGTTTGCAACAAATCTTAATATCGCATCGACAGGGAGTTAGGCCTTATTTCCACTGGATGATTATTGCCTCGACACACGCGTTGAGATAGTCGGTTACAAGGCTGACCGGCAGGGGGCCGTATTCGGCGGATACTTCGTCGCGTATCTCACCGACGGTGCGCTTGCCGTTAACGAAGTTCACGATCTCATAGGCGTAGAGTTCTCCTTGGTCGTGCTCATTCAGCAATGGCGTGGTTTCGCTGTTAATCAGTTTAATTTTGCCGTACCGCTCCTTGCCCAGGCGAGCCAACAGCACGCTATCGTTCTGGTAAGTCAGCGGACCGAATTCTCCAACTCGAACAGGGATGCGTTTTGCATCGTGATCGGTGGCCCACGGCGCGGTTGGTGCGGCGCCTGTTGCGGCTCGCAATTTCGCCCGGCCGCCGAGCCAATTTTCGAAACGAGTCGATTGCTCCGACAGGGCTTTCGTGCTCTCCGCCGCGGCATCAGGCGGGCCACCCGTAAAATCCACGACGGATTGGAGCATTGCTCTTTCACGCTGTGATGCTTTGGTTAGGCGGTTGCGTGATTCGTACCAGGCGGCGTTCGCATCGAGTTGCGGATCATCTACGAATTGCTGAGCCGAGGCGAAAGACTGGGCTACTCGTGTTTCGGCCCGAGCGGCGAGGAAGGGCATCAGAGTTTGAAGCTGTTGCGCGGTAATGCTTGCGTACACATACCCTGACGCAGCGCCCAATAGAGCAACGCGGCGCAACTTCGTGGCATCGATTTGTTCGAGCGTGTCATGGTCGGTGTGAATGTAGATGTCGGGCCAGTCGCGAAGATAAAGTGACGGAACCGCGATTGTGGACGAATCATAGTCATCGTGATCGCTTCCGCCGGAGTAAGGTGTCACGTCCGCAATAAGTTCGTTACGCGTACCTGGGCCGGCGGCTCGAGTTTCGACGATGCCTTCGTCTGCTGAGAGTTCGCCGGCGGCATAACCGCTGGCGGCAGCGCGAATGCTATCTAAAAATACCGCGCCCACATCCGTTACAAAACTTGGCAGCGACCATGGCGTCTCGGTGACATGGAAGATGGATTTATTCTTGAAAGGATCGCCGCCAACCATATCCATGTGAATATCGGCGCGGAGGCGCTGTCTGATCTCGGGATGGGTGGCAAGGAACGCCATCGTGCCTTCGATTTCCGGACCCCAAATGAAACGCAGCGTCCGCACAGGTCGAGTTAATTTGCCGGAATCGATAAGCCGCGCCAATACTCGCGCGGATTCCAGGATGGTGACGCATCCGCTTCCGTTGTCGTTCGCCCCCGGGCGTTCGTGATCGAGATGGCAGCTGTAGACAATTTCTCCTGCTGCCGGGTCGGTGCCCGGAATGGTTGCGCTTACGACTGTCCAGTGACCGGGACCAACGGTCGCTTTTACATGGGCGTTCAGGATGATCGACTCGCCATCATGTAGACGGGCACGCAAAGTCTCGGCGGTCTGACGAGAGACCATGAAGGCGAAGCCGGATGGTTGCCGCGCCTCCAAATGTCCCCACCGAATTATTGTTTTGTCGAGACCCGACCAGGCGTTGGTTTGGTTGGGCATGTCGCTGATGATCCCGGCCGCTCCATGTTGTGCGATTGCCAACTCCTGGACTCGCGCGAGAACTCCGTCGGCTAACACGATCTTTCCGTGGACATCTTTCCCGGCGTAATCGGCCTCGCTCGCGCCATTGCCGACGTCGACCAATTCCGTTTCCACGTCGGCGGTGTGACTATAGTCGGCGAGCCGGATCGGGTCGGTTTTCCAATCGCCAAGAAGAATATGTTGTGGACGCACTTCCCAGAGGCGTCCGTCTTCGACTGTCCAGCCCAGGTATGAGCGCATCAAACCGTAGGTCTTCACACCGTCAACCGGGAATTGTTCACTGTGAGCATCGGCGAGGCCGTATTCGCGGGCGCGTTGCAGAATAAATTGCGCGGCCTGATCGAAGTCGGCGGTGGCTGGGACGCGATGGATGGTCGTCAGGTAGCGGAGGTTTTCATAGGGAGACGTGCCGTTCGATTCGTCGCGCAATGTTGTCCACTGGCGCACGGTGAGGAAAGGTTGTTGGGCAAGAGCGCAGGATGCGGTTAATGCAAGACAAATCAGCCTGAGGTGGTGCATGGCTAACGAGGATACATCAGGAACCTTGTACAACCCAGTGCACTACCTGCCGGAGATGTTGCTAGCGAACCGTTGCCATTCGCGTCGCAGCCTCGCCGACTTCATCGTGCGACTCGCCTTCGAGACAGACACGATGCCATAGCTCTAGATTCAAGAGTCGCCAAATGCGATCGTAGTTGTCGCGATGTTTCGCGCCATGGTCATCGAACAACTTCTCGATCGCTTCTCGCCGGAAGTATCCGCGGTTGAGGCTCCGAGGTTCCAGCAGCATCTCCCGTATAGACTCGAGACGCGATCCGGCCAGCCACCCGCTCCAGGGAGTGGGAAATCCCAGTTTCGGACGGTACAGAATTTCGTGCGGCAGTAAGTCTTCAACCGCCTTCTTCAGAATGCGCTTGCCCGCCAGTCCTTGAATCTGAATCTCGCGCGGAATTCGCGTTGCGAATTCGACCAGCACATGGTCGAGAAACGGCACCCGGCTCTCGATGGATGCGGCCATACTCATGTTGTCCTGCTTCATCAGTAGTTCGACCAGGTAAGTCTTAATGTCGGTATAGAGCAGCCGTTGCAGCATCTCTCCTGACGAATGATCCCAGTAATCGAGGACATTTTTATAGGCCGAGCTGGGTGATACTTCGCTGGAAAATTCGTCAGTCAGCAATCCGTCTTGCTCGGCTCCACTAAACGCAGAAAAGAAATTATCGAAGTAGAAGGAAGCCCAGGAATCGCCATCCTTGGCGAGGAAAGTATGTTCCAGCTTGCGGCGCAGGGTCGCTCCCAGCAGGGAAGAGGTTGCGACTTGGTTGCGCAACCCGCGCCGCAAAAAACTCGGAACTGCGCTGCGGTAGGCGCGATCTACGGCCGCGTTCTTCAATGTGAAAGCGTAGCGCGAATAGCCGGCCAGAGTTTCGTCGGCGCCTTCGCCGGTCAATACCACAGTCACTCTTTCACGGGCGAGTCGGGCTACAAAATAAAGTGAGACGCTAGAAGGCCATGCGATCGGCTCGTCTTCATGCCAGATCAGGTGGGGCAACGCTCCGAAGAAATCTTCTTCGCCGACCAGAACTTCATGATGTTTCGAGCGAATGTGATCTGACACCGTGCGTGCAAAAGGAAGCTCGCTGTAAGTCTGCTCTTTGTAGCCGACGGAGAAAGTTTCGACCGGCTCGCGCCGAATCTTAGTCATCAAGGCGGCCACTGCGCTGGAATCCACACCGCCGCTGAGAAATACGCCCAACGGAACGTCGCTCATCAAATGGCTGCCGACCGCCCCTTCGATCAGCTCGCGGTAGGTTTGGATGTAGTAGCGTTTGTCGCGGGATTCGTGGGGAGTGGATACATCGAGATCCCAATATTGGCGGATGTCTGCTTTGCCGTCGCGGCCGATGGTCATCGTTCGGCCAGGCAGCAACTTTCTTATGCCGGCGTAAAAGCTTTCTTCACCTGACAAATATCCGAAGGCTAAATACTCGGGCAATCCGGTCCGATTGAACTCGGGACGGACGCCACCATGCGCCAGCACCGCCTTGATTTCCGATCCAAAGAGCAACCGCTCGGAGGTTAGTTTGTAATACAGCGGCTTGATGCCTAGCCGGTCGCGCGCGATAAAGAGCGTTCTGGTGTTTCGATTCCAAATGGCGAAAGCGAACATGCCGCGCAGGTGCTGGACGCAGTCCGCGCCGTATTCCTCGAAGAGATGAATAACAGTCTCGGTATCGCTGTTGGTAACGTAGCGATGGCCGCGCGCGATCAATTGCTCGCGCAGAGCGAGATGGTTGTAAATCTCGCCGTTAAATACGATCCATAGGGTACCGTCTTCGTTCGAAATCGGCTGGTGGCCGCCTGCGACGTCGACAATGCTGAGGCGGCGCATGCCAATGCCCACTGCGGCATCGGTATAGAAACCTTCATCGTCTGGTCCGCGGTGGTGGATGGCGCGGCACATTTCACGCAGAGCCGCGGCACTGGCTCTGGCGTCACGTCCGAATTCTAGAATGCCGGCGATGCCGCACATCTAAATATTTCTCCTAGTGTTTCTCTGCGTAGGTGGACGAAGGACTTTGCGACCCATCACGCGAATTTTCTGTCACCGCCTCGCCAGTGAGTTGTTCGAACAACGGCGTGACTAAATAGTTGCCTCTGTCCAAGGTGTCCGCGTTTCGCGCCGATATTCCTTTTCGCCGCCACTCGAAAAATGCAGACGGTGCTTCCGCTTTCAGGTCCATCGAAATTAATGGCTGTCCTTGCCATGCTACCCACGTTCCGCCGATCACAACCAGATGCGTGACTTTCTCTTTCTCGATGTGGCAATAGAGAACGAGCGCATCCGAGGACCATGGGCCGAAACTCCACGGGTCTTTGTTTAGCGCAAAGAAAAATCCGTGGCTTTCGTCATCATAATCGAGTTCATAGACCTGCACGGCCGTCTGCGCCATGCTAGCCAGATGCGGAACGTTCGTCTGCGGCGTCGCGGTCGATTTCAGAACCAGGGCTGTCGCCGTCTCGGTTGGGAGCTGCACATTTGCGTGGCAGCGTACCACCGGCGCGGGTTGAAGATTGCCGTACGCGGGCGAGAGCAGAGTCCGGCTCACTTCCGTCGCGGTTTGCCACACACTGCCTTCCGGCATGATAAGGCGCAGGACGGGCGCGGCGCCCGCCCGCGATATTTCGACTTGTCGCGATCCGGTACTTCGAGAGTCGTCATTTACTTCGGGATTAACTTCGAGATCGGGCGCGAAGTGCCAACGTATCTCAAGTTCGTGGTCTGCTTGACCAGAGACGACGTCGCGCACCAACGTGGGTCCGCCAGCAATCATCACAACATGCCTACGATGTCTGACGGGATCGGCCAGTCGTTCGTATCCGTTATGACTGCCGGCGAAGTAGGCGAAGGTCGTGCCTGCGACCCATTTCTCGGCGATGACGATCGGGATGTGAGTCCAGGAAAATGGTCCGTCCGCGATCGATTGGTCTGCTCCATCGACTCGTAGGGTGTTGTGCGCCCCGGTTCCGCGAAAAGCATCTCGATCCGCCGGATCTTTCGAGAGGTAGACGCCGCTGCCTGCGTCCACCAGCCATCGTTGTCCGTCGATTGAGAGTTTGAGGCTCAGCGCATCGGCGTGGCCGTGGCCCGATCGGCCTTCGCCCTGCGGGCCAGCATCGACGACCATGGACTGCGCTAGTGGTTGTGAATCCGCCAGTACGTAAAGGCCGCCGTCGGGAAAAGCAGTTGATTGCGCAACGCGAGCGGGTTTTTCTTTTGACAAAAATTCGATCGCTTGATTCCCAAAGAGCCAGATCGCTTCTTCTGTCAGCTCCGCCGCGTCAAAATTCCTGGAGTAGGTAAGCGCACCCACCGCCAGCGGGTCGGTCATATATTCCGTTCGGTTCCGGCGCGGGTCGAGCAATCGACCTCCGTCGTCATCGCCGAAGCCTTCTGCTAGTCCGCCCTGCGCGAGCGCCGCCACTACGTCGAGCATTCGTCCGACTATCGCGTCATAAGACGGCGGGATCGCAATGTGATTGCGTGCCGCAAGTAATCGCGCATGCAGGAAAAAATCGAGGGCATAGACGTGGTAGTACAGCGATTGCTCGAAGTAAACGCCGTCTGGACGCACTTGCCGCGCCGCTTCTGCCACCAGAATTCGCCATCCGGATTTTTTCCAATTCTCCGCACCTGGCATTTGCGGATACAGCGTTCCAATGAAAAACAGCGCAAGGGCCTCTCCGAGCAGGTGCGTGTTGGGCGAAAAATAGGTCGAGAGGAAGTGCTCGATGTAACGGCCGTGGAAGGCAAGCTCGGGCAAAAGCTCCGCGCGAAACGCCGAATACTCGGGCGTGGCGGCCAGTATCTGATCGACCCAAACCCACGACAGGCTCCGGAAGGCAACCTCAAGCGTACTGGCCCAATTGATGCCCAAAGGATACGGATTCGCCGTGACCCAGCTACGCCACTGCGCGATCAGTTCGTTGATGTATTTGCTGTCCCCGGTCAACAGTTGCGCCTTTGCCAGAGTTACCAGGTGCTGGTGCCGGTTCAATTCCCAGATGACCTTATGGTCACCGACAGCGGCGAAATCAAGGAACGGGATTTTGAACCAGGGATGCAGTGGTGCGGACTTGCGATTAACCGGATCAAGGTGCCAATCGATATCGCTTAAATGATTGGCTGAGCCGTCGCTGCCCTGCATGTCCAGACTGAACGCGAGATTTTCGTAGCCCAGCAGACGGAAACGATGTCCACAAATCTCATCGGCATCGCGCACGATTGTGGTCGCCTGGTCGGGAAGGTATTTGCGAATCAGTTCCACCCGCGATTGAGATTCATTGTCCGAGAAAAAGAATTGACCTGGGCGAACCCCGGAGACCGGATTCAGTCGAATCGCGGCATGACCCATTCCCGACCTATGCATCAGCAGGTCGCGGCGCTTTTGGAATTCCTGTCGGGCGCGCACGCGTACTTCTGCCCAGTCCATCCGGGATAACCGAGCCAACTTGTTTTGCCGTGCGGGAGCCATCCGATGCCTTCATCTTCAATACTACATGCGAGAAAAGCTGGGCTTGCCGCATTCGTTACCCTTGTTACTTGGGGAGTCTTTAACCTCCGCAGAAGTAATTTTGTCCAAAGAATTTCCACTGCGGTGGAAACAGTTGTCTATTTTTTGCCTTTTTTATCGCCCACCATCCGATGATGGTCCGGCGTAGTCCGTAAAGTATTGAAAATATGCAATTTGCTGCCTGGGTTCTGGTTACTGGAAGGTGGCGATGGTACGTCGGTTGCAATCTCTTAACAGGAGCTTGATATAGTTCAAGGGGAGCGGTTCGTCTTCCTAACATTCGATTTCCAGGAGAATTCTTTTGGGCCTGTCGGTCAGCATTTTTGGGTTGGGGTATGTGGGATCGGTTTCGGCGGCCTGCTTTGCCTCCATGGGCCACAATGTTATTGGCGTGGACGTGAGCGGCGCTAAGGTCGAGATGCTGGGTTCCGGGCGAACCCCGATCATTGAAGCTCGCATGAACGAAATGGTCGCGGAAGCGCACCGGACCGGTCTTTTACGCGCGACCACTAACGCCATCGAGGCCGTGCTGAATTCCGAAGTATCGTTCGTTTGCGTTGGCACGCCGAGCCTGAAGAATGGCAAGCTGGATCTCAGCCATATCGAGAGCGTGGCTCGAGAAATCGGGGCGGCGATCCGTCAGAAGAAAACGCCGCATGTGTTTGTTCTACGCAGCACAGTGCTGGCGGGAACCACTGAAACGGTTGTGCTTCCTATTCTCGAAAAAGAAAGTGGCAAGAAGTGCGGACGTGATTTCACGGTTTGCTATAACCCGGAGTTCATGCGCGAAGGCAGTGCGGTTGCCGATTTTCTGAGCCCACCCTACACAATCCTGGGAGCGAGCGATACGAATCACCTGGCGCCGCTCCGCGAACTCTATAAAGACACGCCGGGTGTCCTTTATGAGACCAGCATTCCGACTGCTGAAATGGTCAAGTATTTTTCCAACTGCTATCACGCGGTTAAAGTAGGATTTGCTAATGAAATGGGCACCATGTGCAAGCATCTCGGCGTCGATGCACAGGAGGTGACCAAGATATTTACTTCCGACAATAAGTTGAATATTTCTGCGGCCTATCTCTCGCCTGGGTTTGCCTTCGGCGGATCCTGTCTTCCTAAGGACCTGCGCGCCATCACCTACAAAGCGAAAGAGCTCGATCTCAAGTTGCCGATGCTGGAATCTTTGATGCCGAGCAACGCCGAGCATGTCGATCGCGCGGTGGAGATGGTGCTGAGTACAGGCAAGAAGAAGATTGCTCAGCTCGGCCTGAGCTTCAAAGCTGGTACCGACGATCTGCGCGAAAGTCCGCAGGTGCAGTTGATCAAGCGCCTGATGGGCGAGGGCTTGGAAGTGAAGATATGGGACGAGGACGTTTCTATGGGTCGGCTCGCCGGTTCGAATCGCCAGTACATCGAAGAGGTGATACCGCACCTCGGGTCGGTGCTATCGGCAGACCTTGAAGGCGTACTGCGCACCGCTGAAGTCGTGATACTTGGTAACAAATCGGCGAGCAAAGATCAGCTTGCCAAGCACCTGCGGCCCGAACAGATTGTGATCGATCTTATCCACCTGGATAAGAGCCGACGTCCAGAGGGCATCAAAAAATACGAAGGTATCTGCTGGTAGCGAAAAATCCATCGTCTGCGCCAGTTTGGTGCTTGACGGGGGGCACCGGAAGTCCTTCTTTGACCTCACCGTGTTGAATTTCCCGGTATTTCCACAGACTTAAACGCTCTCTCGACAAGGCGGGGGTGGGAAGTAGTGCCCATCGGATTACCGAAGATGTGAGCAATTATTTTCTCATTTGTCCGCAATGTGCTAACGTGTATACCACGTCGTAAAGCGCCGTTACCGATGCAAGTTATTGAAAAGTAATCATATAGTGGTTTTCCTGCCTTGCCAGCGTTTTGTCGGGATTGGCAGTGAGTATGCTCTAGACTCAGTAAGCCTATTTGTCTAAGACTCCAGCCCCCGCTGTCTTGGACCGCGAAGCGGAATAGCATGGACCTCGACAGAACCGCAATCCTCG
>Ga0209006_10001069_pt1 | contig 25130 bp, 21 predicted proteins | sample JacPin_JW_Ref_O2_FD_188567 | JGI IMG/M metagenome (GOLD analysis project Ga0209006, IMG submission 188567) | Forest soil microbial communities from Algoma, Ontario, Canada - Jack Pine, Ontario site 1_JW_Ref_O2 (SPAdes) (version 2) | ecosystem: Environmental > Terrestrial > Soil > Boreal... | reverse complement strand
TGGCCGGCGATCCGCGCCCGCCTGGGCACCATGATCGTGCTGTCCGTCACCGGCATCGGCGCCTTCAACACCATGCAATACTGGGCGCTCGAACATACCCAGGCGCTGAACACGCTGCTCTTGCAATCGGCCGGGCCGCTGTTCGTCGCGATATGGTCGCTGATCCTGCTCGGGGTCCGGTTGACGCTGGCGCAGGCCGGCGGCATCGTGCTGTCGCTGACCGGCGTGCTGGTGATCCTGCTGCACGGCGACCTCACCGCGCTGACCAGCATCGAGTTCAACAAGGGCGACGTCATCTTCACCGCGGCGCTGGTGATCTTCGGGTTTTATTCGGTGCTGACGCTGAGGCGGCCGAAAATACACGGCCTGTCGTTCGTCGGCTTCACCTTCGGCTGCGGCGCGGCGTGCCTGGTTCCGCTGCTGATCTGGGAATTGCTCACGCGCCCGGTGATGGCGCTGGATGCGGCCAACCTGCTGTCGCTGTTCTACGTCGCCGTGTTCCCCTCGACGGTGGCCTATTTGTGCTTCAATCGCGGCGTGCATCTGATCGGCGCCAACCGCGCCGCCCCGTTCTTTCACCTGGTGCCGGTGTTCGGAAGTGTGATGGCGATCGTCTTTCTCGGCGAGCGCCCGCAAGCCTTCCACATCATCGGATTCGCGCTGGTGCTGACCGGCGTCTTCGTCGCCTCGCGCAGGCAGAGCCGTACGGGTTAGTTCGCCTGCGACGGCGACCTCCAACGCTAGAACAGCGCTTGCAACTGGAACTGATCCATCGCCCCGATATCCGCGACGAAGGTCGCATAAAATCCGACCGCCAGCATGACCACCGCCCAGCCGACGATGAGCCCGGTGCCGGGCGGGAAACGGATAGCGGGGACGTCGACAACGACTTCCGCGGGATAGGTATCGGGCAATGAGATGGGCATGGGATATACTCCGGTTTGATCGATGAAAATTTTAACGCAGTTTCGATTGGCAATTCAGGTCAGACAAAGCTCTGCCGGCATTGATTGAAAAACGCGAACGCGACGTGGATGAACGCCCGGATCCCGAGCGAGCCCGCCGTCAGCCCCAGGATGAAAAGCGAGATGTGACGAACCCTGGCGGTCACCGGCGCAAGAAATCGGAGCGGGTTCAGCCGGCATAAAACATTGGCGTCGCGGTGGGTGACCAGCCGGGCGATGTTAATCGGCAGCAACGCGGCATGTAGGAGAAGCACCGGATGGATGTGCGCGAGATATCCATACGACATGAACAGGATGTTGCTGAGGATCGCGACCAGCCGCAGCGGTACCATCGACCGCATCAGAAACGACGCGAGCACCGCCGAGGCGGCGGCGTAACCAACCAGGTCGCTCATTTGCCGATGCTCCCCGCCCGCGGGACGGACAATCCCGCCGACCCGTGTTCCAGCGCCGCCGAGAGGGGGAGAGCTTTCGGCCCGGCCGGCGCATGAACGCCAAACAACATCGCCGTCAGCAGCGAGGCGATGAGCAACGAATAGAAAGCCGCGACCGATTTCGCCCAGACATTGAACACCGCGCGTTGGTCCGGATCCAGCGACGTCCATTGCGCCGCGCGACTCCAGGCGGGGCCGCGGCGGCTGCCGTCGGAGCGTTGCCCGGTTTCCGAACCGGAATCGTTCGAAGTCACGCTAGCCTCCACGCGCGGCAAGCCGGTCTGCCCGGAAAACGTATCGCTACCCAGAACAAAAATGCCTCTGGAAGTATTTGTTCGCTGGCAATCTGAAAACGTCATCGTCGAACCTCCGTTGCTGCCTGCGATATCGCGCAATTCCGGAAGTTCGGCCATCCGTCGATTCTCACAGCTGATGTTGTTGACAGGTACGGTAGCGCAGGCTCTTGCCGAATCGGTCACAGCTGATGCAACAGCTGCGACCAAATCGGAAGAGTGATGAAAGAAAGCGTTATTCCGACTCCGACCATCAGCGACACCAGCGGCGGATTTAGCCCGTGCTGAATCGCAACTATCGCGCCGCCAATCTGCGGCCCCATTGCCGCTTCAAACAACGTGACGCGCGCGACGTCGTCGCTGGTGCGGACGAGGCTGAGATACAGCAAGGTCAATACCGCAGGCGCCAATAGCAGTTTGAATCCAAGGCCGAAGGCAAGCGCCGTCTTGATGCCCCGAGTTTGATCGAACCGCAGCTGCAATCCGACCGAAACAAGCGCGAGCGGCGCGAGCGTGTCACCAAGACGCTTCAGGGCATCGGTAACATAGCCAGGAAATTCAAACGGCATCAGCGCGAACGCGGCGATCAGCGCCAGCAACGGCGGAAACCCGGCAATCCGTTTGAGTACCGCTCCACTCGAATTCGAGCCCGAGGAGTAAATGGCCGCCACCGCAATGCCCAGCGTGCTGAGAACGAGATAGGTGCCGAGTTGATCGATCAGAATGCCCGTCGCCATGCTTGATGCGCCAAAGAAGGCTTCGATCATCGGCAACCCGACGAAAGATGTATTGGCCAGCCCGCCAGCCAGCATCAGAGCGCCGGTGGTTCCGCGCGAAAGTTCCAGCCGCGCCGACAGCAACCAGAAAAACCCGACGCCCAGCGCGAACATGACCCAGGGCATCGCGATACTGAGCAGCAGTTGCGGGCGAAGCGTTACGCCGTGTATCTGCAGAATGATGAGCGCCGGCAACGAAATATGAATGATGAAGGCGTTCAGCGCATTGTGCGAATTGTCGGGGATACGATTCGTGAGGCGAAGCAGCATCCCCAGAAGCAGACATGCGAATAGAAGAATGATGTTGTTCAAGACGGAGGCCCTGAGTTCGTTTCGGATGCGCCAATGCCGGGATACGTCTCCATATTGTCCGTGTTTCTATATCGGCCGCGGCGACGTGAGCTGCGGGTCGCCGATGCCTTGGCCAAGCGGAACGTCGGCAACGATCTGCCAAACGCCAGATCGAGGCGCGTACCGGATTTTCCCGGCGACGGTTGCCGTCTCGAATCCGTTCACAGCCGTTTATGGAAAGACCGACATCGAGGCGATCGCGCCTGACGCCGTTCCGGGCGACGTCGAAGCCGCGAAGATCAGGGCCATAAAAACGATCGCGTAAACGGCGTAGGAAACCGCGATCAGCCTGTTGAAATTCCTGCCGGCCTGCTTGGATCGATTGAGAATTGTTTCGTCTGCAACTGTCATGATATGTCGTGCCCTGTCGGAAATGATGATCAACAATTCGGCAACGCGTTCGATGCACAAGGTTAGACATGACGTTCTTGAACCGCACCTCTCCAGTTGGAGAGGCCGTTAAAGATAGCCCAACGTCATCACCATCGCCGCGGCCTGTGTCCGGGTGCGAACGCCGAGCTTCTTCTTCACGCGCTCAATGTGAAAATGCGCCGTGGTATGTGAAATGCCGAGAATCTTGCCGATGTCCGTGTCGGATTTGCCATCGAGCACCCACTTCAGGCATTCGAGCTCACGGGGAGACAATAGAGTTTTCGCAGAGCTTGCCTCGATCAATCCACCCAGCGCCCGGCATCGGTCATGCGCGTAGAGTGATGCTATGTGAAGCGCAAGCCGCTCTTCGGCATCATCGATGACGTGAGTTGAGACGCTTACACAGAGTCCGACGTCGCCGCCGGGAAGATGAATTGGAACCGCATATCCGTCGACAACTCCGAGATCGCGGACCCGGTCGTGAAACTCGATCTGCTTCTGGGTTTGCTTGCGGTCCCGCAGTAGCTCAACCCAGGTGAATGGGATCGCGGAGAGGCGCGCCACCGCAGGAACCATGTCATGCCGTACGTAATCGTTGGTTTGATACTCGAGCAGCCATTCGGGCGGCCAGGTATTGAAATAAAAATCCCAGATCCGGCCTGAGGGTGTTTCGCGAGATCCGCCGCAAGATACCATCGTGTATCCATGGGGTGCTATCATGCTCGCGAAAACGGCACCGACCTCCTGCGATGCTGTACATTTCTTGAGCTGTTCGATGAGAAGCAAGGCATCCAGAAGTTTCATTGAGAGATCGCAATCGTAGGTGTGAGAAATTAATAGGCGTATTGTCGAGGGCATACGTTCCGAAATCGAATCGCCGACATGATTGCACTACAAGTGACCAAGGGAAACGACGACCGCCGCAGCTTGCGTTCGGGTTTTGACGCCGAGCTTCTTTTTTGCACGTTCGATGTGAAAATGCACCGTGGTGTGCGAAATACCAAGAATTTTGCCAATGTCCGTGTCGGATTTACCCTCAAGCATCCACCGCACACACTCCACCTCGCGCGGCGTCAGCAGCATCGGCGCGGAACTGGCTTCGCTCTGGCCGCCCAGTTCGCGACAACGCTGATGCGCGAACAGCGACGCCATATGCAGGGCATGGCGCTCGAAGCCATCGTTGAGCGCGTGATCGGCGATGCTGACGCAGAGGCCGAAGTCGCCGCCCGGATAATGAATCGGCACGGCGAAGACGTCGACAATACCGAAGCCAATCGCCCACTCGTAATGCTCCTGCTGCTTTGGCGTCGGCACGCGCACCGCGAGCGCCTCGAGCAGGGTGAAGGGCCGCGCCGAGACGCGCGCCATGACCGGAACCAGATCGTGTCTGACGTAATCTTTCTCCCGATACTGGCGGAGCCATTCAGCCGGCCAGGTGTTGAAGAAAAATTCCCACATTCTTCCTTCCGGGGTTTCGCGAGATTCGCCGCAGGCCGCGGCCACAAAGCCGAAGGGCGCAATGAAATCACCGAAGAGGACGCCGACCTCGTGCGAGCACGCACAGTGTGGAAGCCTCTCGATGAAGGGCAATGAGTCCAATAATTTCATCCGAAATATCCATGCATCGCGAAAAGAACGGGACAATGACCGTTCGCATTGCACTTGGCCGCAATCGCCGCGGTTCGGCCATCCGGCGATTGTTACAGCTGACGTTATCGACGGATCGGCTTGCGCCCGCCGATGCAACTGGGCCCGGCGGCGGCCGGGCGGCCTCACCTGTCAAATTCGACAGATGGGCCAGGGCGAGCCCTTCGGGTACGAAATGGAGCCTTCCTCCCCTCGCAAACCCGGCTATCCCGGTAAAAATCCCCGATGCCCCCTTCCAAGGTCCCTTCTTCATGTATGCTGAGAGCGCCCAAACTACCGAATCCTGCTTTGGATGGACTTCATCGATGAGGCGAATCCTGTTCGTCGACGATCATCCGATCTACCGTGACGGGGTTCGGCGGGTGCTGGAAAGCAGCAGCCCCGACGTGCAGGTATTCACCGCCGACGGCGCCACCTCGGCGCTCAAGCTTTTGGCGGAGGCGACCGACATCGATCTCTGCCTGACCGATCAGCGCTTGCTGGACGGCGAAGGCGCCAGCCTGGCCCGCCGGGTCCGCGAGCTCTATCCATCCATCGCCGTCGGCTTGCTCTGCGCCGAGCCGACCTTGACGCTGGCGAACGAGATGCGCGCTATCGGCGCGGTGGCCTGTCTGTCGAAAGATCGCGATACCTCGGCCCTGTGCGATGCCATCGACACGCTCTACAACGGCGGGTCGATCTTCGACGACAGCGCCAGGACAGGCGACGGAGAACGCAGCCTTTCGCTGCGCCGGCGGGAGATCCTGGTGTTTGCCGGACAGGGGCTTCTCGACAAGCAAATAAGTGACAAGATGGGCATTACCGAAAGCACGGTGAGGAATCATTGGCAGCATATCTTCTCGCAGCTGAACGTGGGCAACCGCACGGAAGCCGTGACCAAGGCGCTGCGGCAGGGCCTGATCTAGCTTTCGACGCGACCGCCGAGCGGGCACGTTTGATCGCGAACGAACGGATTCGGCTGTTCTTTCAGGTGAACTCGGTCCAGGGCCTTCGAAGCGTACGCTACCTTCATATCATGGCGATATCGGGCGCCGTGGCGATCGGATTGACGACCCGGTTCCTGGCCGGGTCGCCGATCACATATGTCATTGTCTGGTGCTGCATCGTTTTCCTGTGCGAAAGCCTGATCACCTTCGTCAATCGAAGCTTTCAACATCGCGAACGAACGCCAGGCGAACTCGCATACTGGGCGTGGGGCAAGACCGCGTTGTCCGCCTGTAACGGCTGTGCCTGGAGCCTGGGGCCGATTCTGCTGCATGTGAGCGACGCGCCGGCTTCCGTGCTGGTTCCGACATGGGGCATCGTCAGTTACATCGGAGCTGCGGTGCTGGCCGGGTCCTTCTTTGCTCCCAGCATGATAGCGATGATGGGCGGAGCGGCTTTGCCGGCCTCCATCTGGCTCCTGAGCTTCGGCTCCGGCATCGAGTTCGTGATCGGCGTCTGCCTCGCCATCTCCCTTCCCTTCATGCTGATGGTCGGGTTGCTCTCGTTGCGAAAAACCGGCGAAGCGATCGAAAGCCGCCTCGAGATCGCGGATCTGCTCGCGATTCAGACACAGCAGACCCGGCAAATCCGCGACATCAACCAGGACCGCAACCGCTTCTTCAGCGCCGCCAGCCACGACCTCCGCCAGCCGCTGCACGCCATGGGGTTTTATAACTCGCTGCTGCCGCGGGCGAAGGACGAGATCGAACGCGGCGAACTGCTGGCCCGGCTTTCCGAATGCGCGTCGAGCCTCGATCGCCAGTTCAATGCCATACTCGGCGTCGCGCAGACCGACGCGGCAGTGGAAAACGCCAGGATTGCCGCCACGCCGTTGCAAGACGTCATCGATCGGGTGGTCGCCAACCTGCAGCCCGAAGCCGACATGAAATCCCTGCAACTGCGTGTCGTGCCAACCAGCCTTTGGGCGCAGGTGGCTCCGGAATTGCTGGAGCGGGTTTTGTCGAATCTGGTTTCCAACGCCATCAAATATACCCCGAACGGCGGTGTCCTGCTGGGCGCACGGCCCAAAGGCTCGCAGGTCGATCTTGTCGTGGTGGATAGCGGCATCGGGATCGCGCCAAACGACCTTGGGCTGATATTCGGCGACTTCTTCCAGGTCGGAAACCGCGAGCGCAACAGCAAAAAAGGTTTTGGGCTTGGGCTTGGCATCGTGCGCCGACTTTGCGAAGGCATGGGCTGGCGGCTCGAGGTCCGCTCCGCGCTCGGACGCGGCACGGGTTTCAGCGTACAGGTGCCGCAGGCCGCGCCCCGTCCGGAAGCAAGCCTCGACGTCGAGGACAAGTTCGCCGCGCTGCCCCGCAATGCCGATCAGGCTGCCGTGCTGTTCGTCGACGACGACGCGCTGGTGCGCGACGCCATGGGCCGCATGCTGGCGGACTGGAATTTCGACGCGACCCTGTGCGAGACCGGGAGCGAAGCCATCTCGCTGCTTCGCCAGAGCGACATCTCGACCCGCTGGCACGTGCTGCTGGATTTCCGACTGTCGGGAGAAGAGGACGGCCTGCGCCTTGCCGACCGCATCAGGGCCGAATTCGGCGAGCGCATCCGCATTACGCTGATGAGCGGCGAAGCCAACGAGGAAGTTCAGCGTGAGGCGAAACAGCGCGACATCCTGCTGCTGCGCAAGCCGGTCAAGCCGATCCGGTTAAGGGCTGTCTTAACGTCGGGATAACGGGCACGGATCGATGCTTGAAAAATCCACGCATGAACATGTCCACACACGCCACCTGCAGCGAACTTGGATCGTCGTCCTGCGTTCGCTACCGATATTGATTCCTATACTGCTGATCTCCATCATTCTTGTATTTACCGACCAGGGACGCGGGTTTCTTACCATCGTCGATAACGAGTATCTGGCGCTACCGTTCTGCGCTTTGGGCGTGGTGGCGGGGTTTTTCGCTCAACAACTGGCACCGCGCCATGACTCCACGCGCCTCGATGACTGGGACGGCTATGCCTACTTCGACGATGCCACGCGACAATTCCAGGATGCGAAGCTCAGCGGATCGTTGATTGTCGGCTTGATAGCCGCCATGCTGATTCCATGTTTTATCGAGGTCTACCTCCATTCAAGCCTATCGCAGTCGATTCCGCTGCGAATCCGAGATGAGCTCAAGAGCTCGGCAAGATATTCGGCGCTCTTCAGTTACTTGATTCTTTTCGGCGTCATGGCGATCCGTCAGGAAATCTACCTATTCAAGGTAGGAAAAGCAGCCGGAGCGAGAAGCTTTTACGGATATTTCGTCCTGATCGTCACCCTGGTGATCTCTCTTGGCTACACCATCGCAAACAAGTTCTGGCCGGACTTCGCGGTTTCCATCGTTACATATCTGTTGATCCTCGTATGCGTGTTCGGACCGCCGAAACTTTCGAACCCGGCCCCGCCTGGCTTAGCCCGACCTTCGTCGGGCTGGGGGATATTTGTTGTCCTGTCGTGCGTGGTATTGTGGCTCGGCCTTAATTTATTTCCATCGACACTGATATGCATGCGTAGCGTTATTTCCGGTCTCGTCGCGGCAACCGGATGGATCGCGTTGCTCGTGTTGCTGCAATGGGCATGGCTTTGGCTCTATCGAAGAAGCCCCTTCCTTCTTGTCTTTACGATGCCGATCCTGATCCCGGCGCTTCTCGCTCTGTTCGCGGCCGGCCTGTTCGGCGCGCGACCAGTTCGCGAACTGGCCGAAGGCAGTCTCGCTCCCGCGCTTACGAGTGCCTCGCCACCCGCCACTTCCGCGACCGCGCCGAGACGCGAAACCCTTGAAGTCTATGTCCAGCATTGGCTCGACGATCGGCGCGAGGAGATGGCGCGGCGCGCCGAAGGCGACAATCGGCCCTATCCCATCTATATTGTCGCCGCGCCCGGCGGCGGCATTCGGGCCGCCTATTGGACCGCCGGCGTGCTGGGCGCGTTACAGGACGAAGACCGAAGCTTCGCCAGGCACGTCCTGGCGATCAGCGGCGTTTCCGGTGGATCGGTGGGCGCCGGCGTTTTCGCCGCACTCGCAAGATCGGACTGCAACCCCTCTTCCGACGCCTCCCCAACAGCAAACCCGACGCTCACCTGCCGGGCAAGCGCCGCGAAAATTCTCGCTTCCGATCTTCTCGCGCCGGCCATTTATTCGATGTTTTCGCGTGACCTCGTGAGCGGAAATTTCTCTTCGCTGCCTGATCGGGCGACGGCGCTGGAACAGGCAATGGAGGGACGCTGGCGAGAGGTCATGAAAACCGACAGCTTGGCGCAGTCGTTCGATGCGACGTGGGATCGGGATAGTCGGGCCAAGGCGCCGGGCCTGTTCTTCAACGTCACCAACGCCGGTTTAGGTGAACGGCTCGTGCTCGGCCCCGTATCCCTGGCCCCCAGCGATGCATCGCCATCGTTGCCGCAGCGGATGCTGGAAGACAAGGTCTTCCGCCTGAGCACCGCCATGGTGCTCGGCGCCCGCTTTCCCTATGTCAGCCCCGAGGGAATCATCACCGGCAAAAACGCGGACGGAACTCCGGCAACGCTGGGACTGGTCGATGGCGGCCTGTCCGACAACAGCGGCCTGGAGACTGTCTCGATCATTCTTAAAGCCATTGCCGCTGCCAAATCGCCATCAAAAATCAGGATCTACATTTTGAACATCGAGAACAGTCCGTTGTCGGCCGGCATGCCGGCAAACGTTGGAGCTTTCCGCACGCCCTTCCTGCTCTACGGCAGAATGGTCGGCAGGCTTGCCGCGCAGTCGAAGCAGCAGCTGGAGCAGGAGATGGGCCAGACCGAAAACACCGTCGTGCTCGATGACGTGCGCCCGGAAGGCGGCAAGTCGGTGTTTCTTCTTGGATGGACTCTGCCGCGGATGGTCCGGTCCGACATGGATCAACAAATTCAGGCCGCCTTGCGGCGCGAACGCAGTCCCCTGACCTGCGTGCTGCAAGACCTCGCCCCGCGAGGTGCAAAGCCGGAGATCGCATCGGCGGCCGCTCTCTCGCCGGACTCACACTGCTTCCCGGCAAAAACGCCGTCTTGAGGAGCTACCCGGTCAAGATTTGAACGAGGCCGCATGATTCCGAAAGGCGTCGCGATAGTTGCCGGCGGCATGCTGGACGGAAAGCCCGGTGGCAAACATCACAATGTAATAAAGATACAATCTCGCCACCAGGACGAAAGGAAACAGGACGATAGCGATCGCCACCACCAAAAGCATCGAAGGCACCGCCCACGGGAGAACCGTAGCAAGCTTTACGAAATAATTCCACACCTCGGCGAAGGTAACCCGGCCTTGCTGGTTTAGTCCGGTGGCGGAAAGCTCCGCGTCACGTTCCGCAGGTCGAAATCCGAAGATTTTGGCGGCGAGGTCCCTGATGATCGTGAGCAGCGATGCAATGATCGAAATCGTCTCGAGAAAGAATATCCAGGAGCTCGGGATCAAGCCGCCTTCGGTGCCTTCCACCGGTCCTCCATGGTCCGCCAGGCGGAACCGCCTTCCGACCTGGCGGAAGACCGACGACGGAGGAACCCGCGGCATCATATCCCGAGTATAGGTGAAGTGCCGCGCGTTCAGTTTGCCGCCGCCCGCTACTTCGCGCTCGGCGAAACGAGCGCGCATTCCGAACCCGCCGATGCAGGCCGATCCGAGTGAAACGACATGGCTGATCGGTAATTCCCCCGCAAGATCGAAGGCGGCGACCTGCGCCAGGGCGCCTCCGAGCGAATGCCCGGTGAAAACAACCTCTTTTGCCTGCCCCGCGCTCACGACATCCGTCAGCCATTGCCGGATCTCGGGACGAATGTGATACCAGGCCCGGTGAAACCCCATATGGCGCATCGGGCGATAATATGGCCACACCAAAGCGTTGATTGTAAAATTGTCTTTCTTTTCGGAGCCGCAGAAAACCACGATCGCCCGGTTGGTCCGCGAATCCAGCACGCCGAAGGCGCGGGCACTTGCAAGCCGGGACGCGAAAGCCATCACCAGACCAACAAGAAGTCCCAACCCGCCGACCGCTACGGCGGTCCACCATAGCGGATCGGGAGAAGTCTCCAGCAACCAGGTAAAAGGATAAACCGACCAGCCGAAGAGATAATGCAAAAGGGCTTCGGTAAGCGCGCCGGCCGCGAATAGCGGAGCGAGCAGCGCGACAACCCAGACTAGAATAATCAGGTAGTTGAGGGGTATCAGGAGGATCCCGAGAGCACGCCAAAATAACCGTCCTCGGCCGCGGCCGAAGACCAGGCGCTGGGATGCATAATTGAGGTCGCTGCTGGTTTGAAAATATTCGACGGGATCCTCTTTCTTTTTCTTGTTGAAATAGGATTTCGCGCAGAGCCAGGAAAGCTGCTGCAATAGTTCGGCATCATCGCGCGCCTCTTGAGCAGACGGCAAGGAAGTTGGATCGACGGGTCGCCAGATGCGCGGAATGGCGCCGGTCCGGACTGTCTGCGGCTGCGCAATGATCATTGCATTCTCCAATATCATCAGGTGACCAGAATCGCCTTCATCCGCCGACCCAAGCGATCAGCAGCGCAATCAAAAACAAATATCATTCCGCAAAACCGGACAAAAAGCTGTTGATTTAGATAGATGGGATCCGTGACGATGGACCCGCCACTCTGTTTTCGAGATGGCAGGAGAGGTTGACCACTGCCATCTTCCGCTGTCAAACATGACCCCTAAGGCCTTCAAGACGGACCGCCCGCCGACATGCACGACAAAACCTCGAATGTAACGCCCCCGCCGACCACGGTGACCCGCGCCCGAAGCGCGGTGCCGCGTGCCCTGAAGCGCTACCTTTCGCTCGACGATTTTGAGGCGACCGCCCGGCGCCGGCTGCCAAAATTCATCTATGGCTATATCTCCGGCGGTGCCGAGACCGACGCCGCGGTGACCGACAACCGCCGGGCCTTTGACGAATACGGTTTTGTCCCCCGCGTGCTGAACGATGTCTCCGGCCGCGGGCAGACCACAACGCTGTTCGGCAAGAGCTATGCCTCGCCGTTCGGCATTCCGCCGATGGGTTCGGCCGCGCTCTGCGCCTATCGCGGCGACGAAGTGCTGGCGCGCGCGGCGGCGGCGATGAACGTACCGATGATCCTCAGCGCGTCGTCCCTGATCCGGCTTGAGGATATCCGGCGCGAAAATCCGGCGGCCTGGTATCAGGCCTATCTGGCGGGCGACGTCTCGCGCATCGAGCCTTTGGTCGACCGGGTCGCAGCTGCCGGCTACGACACCTTCGTCGTGACCGCCGACGTGCCGGTGCCGCCCAACCGCGAGAACAACATCCGCAACGGTTTCAGGGTCCCGATCGACATCACCCCGCGCGTCGCCTGGGACACCATCAGCCATCCGCATTGGCTGTTCGGCACCTGGGCGCGCACGATCGTGAACCACGGCATGCCGCATTTCGAGAACATGGACGCCAGGCGCGGGCCGCCGGTGCTGGCCAAAAACCTGATGCGCAATATCGGCAAGCGCGACCAGCTCGCCTGGAAGCATGTCGAGCTGATCCGCAAGCGCTGGCAGGGCAAGCTCGTGGTCAAGGGCCTGATCGCGCCCGCCGACGCGCGGATCGCGCGCGAGTCCGGCGTCGACGGCGTGATCGTCTCCAATCACGGCGGCCGCCAGCTCGATTACACGCTGTCTTCGCTGCGCACGCTGCCCGAGATCGCGGCCGATGCCGGCGGCATGACCGTGATGCTGGACGGCGGCATCAGGCGCGGCACCGACGTGCTGAAGGCCTTGGCGCTGGGCGCGCAATTTGTCTTTATCGGCCGGCCGTTTCTGTATGCGGCCGTCGTCGCCGGCGAACCCGGCGTGCGGCGCGCGCTGACGCTGCTGCGGGCTGAAGTCGATCGCGACATGGCGCTGTTAGGGATCCGAAGCATCGGTGAAATGACGTCGGAGCTGGTGCGGAAGTTCTAGCCGGGCGTCCGCATACGCGCTCCGCGCGCTTCCGAGAGGGTAGCGGCAAGACTGGCGGCCTGGCACTCCTCGGATTCCCTGAGCATGAACCTGGCCACGGCATCGCCGGGAAAGTCGTCCAGAAGCGCACGATAGGCACGCTCTGCCGCCGCAAAATCGCCGGCCTCGAACTGTTGCGAGGCCTGCCAGGTCATGGCGCTCAGCTGCTCGTCTCGACCGCGAGCCTTTAACTCCGCATCATCACTGGCGCAGAATGCGAGCAATTCATAGATCATGAATTCGGTCTTGCGGCCCTTCACCTGAACCCGCTTCAACGGGCGCACCAATATCTCGCTGTGCACCTGTTCATAGATGCTGTCGCTAACGCAAATGGTGGTGCCAAACAGCTTGTTGATGCCTTCAAGGCGAGCGGCGACGTTCACGCCGTCCCCCAGCGCGGTGTAGCTGAGCCGCGTTGAAGAGCCGACATTGCCGACCAGGACGCTGGCGCAATTCAATCCGATCCGAATCCGGATTCGTGGCCGCCCTTCCGCCTCCCAGGCGTCATTGACGCGCTCCATGCGCCGCGCCGCCCGCAGCGCGCCGGCGCAGCCGCGCAGCACGTGGTCGGGGCGCTGAACCGGGGCGTTCCAGAAAGCCATCACGCCGTCGCCGATGAACTTGTCGACGGTGCCACCCTCCTGGGATATCGCGCCCGTCACCTCTTCGAGATAGGTCGAGATCTGGACCAGCAGATCGTTTGGGGCGAGAGCTTCGGAGTGGCTGGAAAAATTCTCCAGATCGGAAAAAAATACCGTGAGGAATCGCGGCTCAACGCCGAGGGTCAGCGGAATGCCCGATTTGATGAGCTGGCGGACCACGTCGAGCGGAACAAAGGATGAGAACGATTTCAGCGACGTTCGCAACAGCGAAGCCGCCGACTCCAGCCTTGCGATCTCCCGGATATTGGATGGCTGGGTCGCGGGTGTGTCGAAATCGAGGTTTTCGATTTCCTGCAATTGCCGGGACACGTTTTCGACCGGTTGTGACAGCCGGCGGGACGCAAAATAGATGAAGAACAGCTCGATCATGGTGAGGACGATGATGATCACCATCATCAACCGATTGGTCGCCTTCAACGTCCCTACGAAATCGTCGACCGGTGTCAGCGTAATCACCTGCCAGGCCTGACCGAAACCATCCGGGAAATTGGCGAAGGCTGCGATGAAATCCTCTCCGTTGGTCGGCGATTGGAACACGAAGCGGTCGTCGCCGTTGCGCGTGTGACGGCGATAAGCCTCGCGTACCTCGGGGTCGTCGATATCGGCCAAGGTTGCGATCTTGAGCGCCCCGTTTTCAACGAGAACGCTCTTCCGCTTGTCCGGAAAGGCAATGATCTTGCCGTTGTTGCGATCCGCGACGAAAGTGGTGCTTCGCGCACTGGCCCGGTGCTTGTCGAGAAAGCGCGACAGGACGTCGATGGTAATGTTGGCTGACGCGCAGCCAAGGAATTCGACGCCATGGAAAATCGGAATCCGCAGCGAGATGATGGGAAAGCCGGTATCCGGATTGATTGATGGCTCGGTGACGGCGAGCGTCCGCGTCGTTTTGGCGGCCTGATAACCAGGCAGCGTGCGAATGTCGGTATCGGTGGCGACATTGTAATCGCCGACTTCATGGGGCCAGATGTCGAAGAATTTGCGGTGGCGCACACGTTGCAGAGCAAACCCGATCGCATCGATGTAGCTGGAGTGCCAGTTTGCGGATGCCGGAATACGGGGATCGGCGTGCCGGCGGTCCTCGTCGATGCGGGTGACTACGCGATGATAGCCGTCCTCGAAGCTGACATAGGCTGCGTCGATATGCGGCGCCGAGGTCAGCGCGCGATAGAGGAGCTCGGCGCTTTGCTCGGTACGGAAATAACCGGGGTCGGCGGCGGCCACCTCGGCGAGAAAGCGCAACGGGCTTTCGGTGCTTCCGATCAGATCCTGGGTGCGCTCGACGCCGGCCTGGCTGGTCTGCGCGACCGCGTCGTTCAGGATTGACACCATGCCGGCCGAATTCTTGTTGTAGTTGTAGATCAAGATGAAAATGAGAATCGGAATGCTGAGCCCGATGAACAGCAACGACATGATCAGGCTCAGCCTTGGCCGCCTCAACGTGGCGAGCGGCGCAAGTGCCCCCAGCCGGACCAGCAGACCCTGCAAAGTGCGGCGATTTCGATACAGGACCACCGCAGCAATCGCCAATCCGACGGGGACAGGCAAAAGCGGGATCAGCCAGCGCCCTTCGATCTCGTCTTCTCCGTCCCATATCAGACCCGCGGGCAGCCTATCGTCGTTCAGCATCGCGAGCTTCTGATACGCCTCGGCGATGCGTCGCCAGTGCGCGGCATCCTGATCACCGATATGGCCGGGGCCCCGCGCGACCAGCAATTCCGTGCGGGCTGCCTCGAACAGCAGAGCCTCACGGCTCTTTTTTTGCGAATAATTCCTGAGGATCAAATCGACGGTGGCGTCCTTGTGCGCCAGCGCATAGGCCCAGCCTTTCAGGCTCGCTGCGCGGAATGCCGCCACTTGTTCGGGGTGGGCTTTCAGCCTTGCTTCCGAAGTGCATAAGTTGTCGCCATAGAAATCGATGCCGTACTCGCCGGGCGAGAAGGTGCGGTACGCGGCACCAAGCTGCTCAAGCACGAACGGCTCGTTGGTGCTGTAGGCGACCATCGCGTCGGCGCGGCCGGCCAAAAGGTCGCGCGGGTCGCCCTGGTGGGTGATGCGCGGCAGCGCCGCATAATCCACCCCCTCGTGCCTGAGCATCGCGGCGATCTCGTCGCTCCCGGGCGTGTCCATCAACGTTCGGCCACGCAAATCCGACACGCTGCTGATTTCGGCCCGGCGCGGCACCAGAATGATGGCCGGGGATTGCTGGAAGATCACCGCGAGCACGACCAGGCGGCGACCGATGCTCCATTCCCGCAAAATATTGGCACTGCATACGCCGAAATCCGCTTTGCCGGTGGCCACCGTGTCGGCGACGTCGATACCGGGACCGCCTTCGCGGATACCGACGTCGAGACCGGCGTCGCGGTAGAAGCCCTGCTCGAGCGCCGCGTAATAGCCCGCGAACTGAAACTGGTGCTTCCATTTGAGCTGCAGCGAAACCTGCTCGCGCGCAGCGGCTTGATGCAATGGCAGGTGCAACAGGCACACGGCAACGACCAGCCGTGCAAGCCTCGGCGAGATCGCGGTCACCCGGTCCTTGATAGCTCGCAGCCTACTCTGTGACACAGCGCATCTCCTGGGCTGGGCAACAGATTGGCAGGTTTATATATCCGCCAATCCCGGGAGTCGATGCAGGCTTAGGCCGCCTCGGCCTTCACACGGCCAATTCGGCGTTGATCAAACGGCTTTGCGTCGCGGCCGCGTCGGCGGCAGCAAACCGTGCCGCCTCGGCCTCGGGGCGCAGGAATGCCAAACCGATCAGACCTCCAACAAGGCTTACGACGCCGCAGATCAGGAAGCCGCGATGGAAACCTTCGGAAGCGGTAGCGCCATTTTCGATGATTCGACCCATGACGTAGGGTGCCAGCAGACCCGCCGATGTCGACACCGCAGTGATGATCGTCAACATGGCACCACGCTGGGACACCGGCGTGAACTCGCTGACGATTGCGGGACTGAGGACGTAAATCACCGATGGAACCGAAATTCCAAACACGAGGAATGCCAGGTTCTGCATGGGCGCTTCGACATACGGCATGGCGATTAGAGCAATTCCTCCCAAGGCAACGGCGCCGCCGCCGATCAAACTGCGCGCGACGAGGCTCGAATAGTTGCGTGCGAGCAGGCTTTGCGAAAGCCAGCCGGCTCCGATGACGATGAAAACATTGCACACCCACGGCAAAGTACTGAGCCACCCGGCCTGTTGTTGGGTGTATCCGAGACCTTTAATCAAATAGTGCGGTAACCACGCGATCATGAGCGAGAGCCCCCAATAGGCGCCGAAGCCCGATGCACATGCTGCGAGTACGGTCTGATTGAGCAACAGGCGTCGGTAGGGAATCCGTCCGACCGAACGTCGCTGGGTCGGCGTCGACGTGTCGTCGAGAGTGCCTTCGCGTCCGAACGCCAACCACGCAGTCGCCCAGAGCAAGCCGGACAGCCCCAGCGCTGCGAAAGCCCAATGCCAGGAATAGTGCACAATGAGATAGTTGAGCCCGGGCAGAGCCAGCACCACTCCGATGCTCGCGCCCTGGGAGATCATGGCGGTAGGCAAGGTGCGCAGTTCATTGGGAAACCACTTGTAGGCGGAGTGCAGCGCCACGGGATAGGCCGGCCCTTCGCCGGCGCCGAGCAGCACGCGGCAGGCAATCAACGTCGTGAAGCCGACCGAGCCGGCCATGGGAAATTGGGTAACTGTCCAGATCAACCCCATGGCGAGGAGCGCCCAGCGGGTCTGAATGCGATTAACGACAAAGCCCGTGACGACCCCGGACACCGCATACAGGAAGAAGAAACTGGAGCCGACAAGGCCGAATTGGCTCGGCGTCAATTGCAGATCGTTCATAATCGGCACCGCCGCAAGTCCGATCACCGCCTTGTCCGCGAAATTGATCAGCATGAACAGAAACAGAAGAAGGGCAATCACCCAGGCATATTTCGACGGTCGCTGCGCGCTCATTTGTTTGCTCCCGCTTCGTGAATGCTGAATTTGTCTGTGCCGCGAAGTCGCGTCATGGGTGCGCGGCGCATCGACATCCCTTCAGGCCGGGATTCGCACGGGGAGAGACCTGTATCCGTGGACAAAGCTGGAATAGACGCGTTCGGGCTCGCCGACGACCTCGATGGTGGGATAGCGCTTCAAAGCCTCCTCCCACATGATCTTCAACTGCAGTTCGGCGAGCCTGTTCCCCACGCAACGATGAATGCCGAAGCCAAACGACAGATGCTGTCGCGCGCGCGGGCGATCGATCATGAATTTGTTCGGGTTGTCGATCACCTCGTCATCACGGTTCCCGGAGATGTACCACATGACGACCTTGTCCCCCTTCCTGATCTGCTTGCCTCCAAATTCCACGTCGGCAAGAGCGGTGCGCCGCATATGTGCAAGCGGCGTCTGATAGCGGATGATTTCCGACACCATATTGGTGATGAGAGCGGGGTCGTCGCGCAGCTTCTGGTACTGATCCGGATTCTCGTTCAGAAACAGCAAGCCGCCGGTAATGGAATTTCGGGTGGTGTCGTTACCACCCACGATCAGGAGAATGAGATTGCCCAAAAATTCCTTCGGTCCCATGTTCCTGGTCGCGGGCGAGTGTGCCAGCATTGAAATCAGATCACTTCCGGGCGCCGCATTGATCCGCTCGTTCCAGAGCCTGGTGAAATACTGCAGGCAGTTCGTCAACTCGGCCAGGCGTGCCTCTTCGGTATCGAACATTCCCCCGGGGCCAATGGGCGCCGTGGCTGCGTCGGACCAGTAGGTAAGCAGGTGTCGATCTTGCGACGGAAAATCGAACAGCGTCGCCAACATCTGGGTGGTCAGCTCGATGGACACGCGGTCCACCCAGTCGAAGGTCTCGTTAACAGGGAGCGAGTCGAGAATGGCGCAAACCCGGCTGCGAATGATGTGTTCGAGTTTGGCCAGGTTGCCGGGCGCAACGATCGGGCTCACCGTCTTGCGCTGCTCATCATGCTTCGGCGGATCCATCGAAATGAACATCGGTGTCCGGAATTCTTCGGGCCGATCCAGGATGGATATGCCGCCTTCCGAGGAAAACACCGCGTGATTGGTGTCGACCTGCATGATGTCTTTGTACTTGGTGATCGACCAATAGGGTCCGAACGCGCTTTCCCGGCAATAATGGACGGGATCCTCGCGGCGCAATCGCTCGAAATACGGCCACATGGTGCCGTCCCGAAAAAGCTGCGGGTTGCTGACATCGATCCGATCGAGAGGGATATCGTCCGCATGGGCTTTCGCAGAAAGTATGGTTTGCGTGCTCATGCGGAATTCTCCAAATGTCTGCCGATATCGAGGACCACGGTTCAGTGCTGCGCCTCAGGCAGGCTCACAACGAGGCCGTCCAGCTGATCGTTCATCTTGATTTGGCACGACAGACGCGAATTGGGTTTTGCAAGCGCCGCGAAATCGAGCATCGCAGCCTCCTGCGATCCCCGGGGTCCGACCTTCTCGAGCCAGCGGGAATCGACATACACGTGACAGGTCGCGCAGGCGCATTCGCCGCCGCAGTCAGCATCAATGCCGACGACAAGGTTATTGATCGCGCCTTGCATCACCGAAGAACCTGTTTCCAGCTCGATCTGACGCTCGGTTCCGGTGTATTCGACATAGGTGACCTTCGGCATGGCCGCGGTTTCCTCCAATTGATTTCGACGACGTCGCCCGCTCGCCAGCGCCGGCATCGCACCGGTCGCTGGACGCTGCGGAAGGGCTGTTTCAACCGCGATAGAATGGCTTGTCGCCACAGATGGTCACACGATGACCGTAGCGCCGCTCGGGGTAATAATCCCACAGCGCGTGGTGCTGCGCGCTGCGATTGTCCCAGAAGGCAATCGAGCCCGGCTGCCATTTGAAGCGGCACATGAATTCCGGCGTCTCGACATGGCGGTACAACATCTCAAGCAGCGCCGCGCTCTCCCACCTTTTCAACTGCGGAATGTGCGTGGTGAAGCCGCGGTTGACGTAGAGCGCTTTCCGTCCGGTCACGGGATGCGTGCGGATCACCGGATGTTCCGATTTTGGAAACTGCATGTCGGCGCGATCGGTCGCATTATGGCGGTACGGATGCGCCTTGTTGCTGTCGTGTATCGCGGTGCAACCTTCCAGCAAATGCCGGACCGGCTCCGATAGTGCATCGTAGGCTGCATACATATTCGCGAACATGGTGTCGCCGCCGCCGCTCGCGGGGGTCTCATGCATGTAGAGGATCGAGCCCATGGGCGGCTCCTCGTCACAGGACACGTCGGAGTGCCATTCCTCTCCGGCGACCCGTTTCGACTTTTCGTCGGCCTTGATGACCAGGATTTCCGGATGGCCTTCGATCAGCTGCGGCGCGTTTGGGTGCACATGCAGCTTGCCGAACCGGCAGCCGAAATCCTTTTGCTGCTGCGGCGTCAGCTTCTGGTCGCGAAAGAAGATCACCAGGTTTTCCATGAGAGCATCGTGAACCTCCTGGAATTGCTGGTTGCCCAGTTGCCCGCCGAGATCGACGCCGAAAATCTCCGCGCCAATTTTCGGGGTCAGCTTCCGCACTTCGATTGATTGATATGCCATTGCATTTCCTCCCTATCGACGCTGATCGTCCGCGCGTCCTGGCTGTTTTTGGCTGAAAGGAAGCAAACAGGCTTGCTGATTCTGAGCAGATTCCGTATTACGGAATGCCTACGGAAGGCATTTTCGACATGGCTGCGAGCAAGCCGGTAGAACCAGTGGTGCGAGCGCTGAAGCTGCTCGAGGCGCTTAATCGCAAATCCGCGAGCAGTCTCGGCGATTTGCGCGCCGTCACCGGTTTGCCGAAGCCAACGCTGATCCGCCTCCTGGATACCCTGATCGCGGCGGGATATAGCGCCCGCATTTCGAGCGAGGCCGGCTACCGGATCACCGAGCATGTATTGGCGCTCTCGATCGGCCTTCGCTTCATAGATCGCATGGTCGATGCCGCAGTGCCGGCGATGGGCCAATTTACCCGGGAACACAATTGGCCGATCGGGCTCGCCAAGGTCCGGGATGGCGTTGTGGCACTTCTCCACAGCACCGCTCCACAAAGCCCGCTGTCGTTCGAGCGGGCTGGATATCATCGGACCTATCCGCTGATACCCAGCGCACTCGGGCAGGCCTATTTGGCCTTCTGTCCCGCGGAAGAACGGCGGCGTTTGATCCGCGAGTTGCTTCCTGACACCGAGCTCGGCGTTTTGGGTATGCGTGACACCCAAGTACTCGAGGCGCATCTCGCCGCGGTTCGGCGCCGCGGCTATGCCGTGACGCTATCGCCGCGCCCCTTCAAGGTGCTTGGGCTCGCGGTTCCCGTGCGGCAGGGCCGCCAAGTGCTCGCCTGTCTGGTGATGCGCTTTCCCCGATCGGTAATGACACACGAACAGGCGGCCGATCGCTACCTCGGACCGCTCAACGCAACCGCGCGCGCCATCGTTACAGAGCTCGCGGCGCAGGAGAGCGCGGAATGAGCGCCGCGATGGCAATCGCTGAATATTTTTGCACTGTCGAGCGGCTACCGGGCTCAATCCTTTTTGCTACCCGATCTTGAACTTGCTGTAGGCCTCTGTCGTCGCGATGATCACATGCTCCGCGCAGCCGTTGCGGCGATGCGGATCGCTGAGGTTTTCGTAGTCCGGCGACGTCATCATGTCGAGGAAGGCTGCGACCGACGGATAATACACCAGCGCGACATAATCCCATTGGTTGCCGGCTTGCGGACCGAGCGCGACCGCCTTGGCCTTGCCGGTCCACAACAGCGTGCCGCCGCGCGCCTTGATCATCGGCACGGTGAGCGCGCTGTAGCGCAGATAGGCGTCCCAGCCGCTGCCGTCGCCGTCGAGCGAGCGCTCTCGGAACCGCATCAGGTTCACCATCACGATCGGGCCCTGATGCTCCAGTTCCTCGAGGCCTTCGATATCCAGCAGATCCACGGCCATGGCCGGCTCCTCCCCTGCGCCCGATCGATTTCCGGCATTGTAGCATTGCGGGCGCGGCACTTGTGGCGCGGCGTGAATCCGGCACAACTGGTCCGAACCGATGCCCAAACCCGCAGCGCCGCCGCCTGCCCCCGATCCGGTCAGATGGCTCAGCAACCAGCCCTATCTGCTGCTCAGCCTGACCTCGCTGTTCTGGGCCGGCAATATCGTGCTGGCGCGCTATGTCGCCGGCCATGTGCCGCCGATGACGCTGTCCTGCGTCAGGTGGATCGGCGTATTCGTCATGCTGCTGCCGTTCGCGAAGCCGCATCTCGAACGGGACTGGCCGGCGCTGCGGGCGCAGCTTCCGTTGATGGTGGGGCTTTCGGCCACCGGTTTCGCCTTCAACAACGCGCTGTCGTACTGGGCGCTGCAATACACCCAGGCGCTGAATGCGCTCCTGATCCAGTCCTCCGGACCGCTGTTCGTGGCGCTATGGTCGCTGGCGCTGTTTGGCGTGCGGCTGACCTGGGCGCAGTTCGCCGGCATCGTCATCTCGCTGGCCGGCGTGCTCACCATCATCCTGCACGGCGACCTCAGCGCGCTCGCTGGCATCCGGTTCAACAAGGGCGACGTGATGTTCGCCAGCGCGGTCCTGATGTTCGGACTGTATTCGGCGCTGATGCCGCGCCGGCCCAAAACCCATCAATTATCCTTGATCTGGTTCACCACCGGCTGCGGCGCGCTGCTGCTGCTGCCGTTCTCGATCTGGGAATATTCGGCGGGCTACACGCTGAAGCCCGATCTGCTGACGGCCGCGACGCTGGCCTATGTCGTGATCTTTCCCTCGACGCTGGCGTATCTGTTTTTCAACCGCGGCATCGCGCTGATCGGGCCGAACCGCGCCGCGCCGTTCCTTCATTTAGTCCCGGTGTTCGGCTCGGCGATGGCGATTTTGCTGCTCGGCGAGCAGCCGCGGCTGTTTCACCTGGTCGGCTACCTGCTGGTGCTCGCCGGCGTGGTGATCGCCTCGCGGCAAGCCTCGGCGCGGACGTGAACGGCCATGACGCTGTATTGGCTTCCGCTTTGGATTTGGGCAGGCTAGCCTGCCCGGGAACTGTTGGGCAGGATGCGAGCGGGAGGCGGCGGCGCGGTGCCGCTGGCCATAACCAACACCGAAATGTCAAATCGGGAGAAGGAAACGAAATGTCGAAATTCAGGGTGTTAACGCCGAAGGGCGCAAGCTTCACGGTCCCCGGCGGCGGCTATGGCTATGAAAAAGAGGCGCTCGATCCGATCGACGCCGAGATCATCGAGGCACCCGCCAATGAAGCGGAATTCATCGAAGCCGCCAGGACCGCGGACGCCATTTACGCCAAGGGCCTTCGGATCTCGAAGACGATCATCGATGCCTTGCAGAACTGCAAGGTGATCACGCTCGGCAGCGTCGGCGTCGACAGCGTCGACGTCAAGGCCGCCACCGCGCGCGGGATTCCCGTCACCAACATTCCCGACACCTTCATCGAGGAGGTCGCCGACCACGCCATGATGTTGCTGCTTTCGGGATTCCGCCGCCTGGTCGAGCAGGACAAGCTGGTCCGCCAGGGCCGCTGGTCCGAAGGCCGCCCGGCGCTCCTGAAGATTCCGCGGCTGATGGGACAGACGCTGGGCTTCATCTCGTTCGGAAGGGTGGCGCGCGCGGTGGCGAAACGCGCCGCCCCGTTCGGGCTACGACTGATGGCCTACGATCCCTTCATCGCCGAGACGCTGATATCAGATCACGGCGTGCTGCCGGCGACCCTGTCGGAAGTGCTATCGCAGTCCGATTTCGTCTCGATGCATGCGCCGGCGCGGCCCGAAGTCCACCACATGCTCGGCGAAACCCATTTCAAGCAGATGAAGAAGAGCGCGATCTTCATCAATACCGGGCGCGGCGCCACCGTGGACGAGGAGGCGCTGATCAAGGCGCTGCAGGAGGGCTGGATCGCGCATGCCGCGCTCGACGTATTGGAAAAGGAGCCGCCCTCGCACAACAATCCGATGCTGGGCATGGAGAACGTCACCCTGACCGCGCACGTCGCCTCGGCCTCGGCACGTTTCGACGAAGCGCGCAAGCGGCGCGTGGGCTACGAATTGTCACTGGTCCTGCAGGGCATGTGGCCGGTAAGCTGCGTCAATCCGTCGGTGCTGCAAACTACCTCGCTCCGGCGCTGGCAGCCCGTCAGCATGGAGCGCGGCCCGAACAGCTAGCGACTGCCCGCTTCACCGGCGAAACAACGCCGGGAAGCGATACCAGGGAGGAATGCATGACGAGCGAGATCACCCGCCGTGACGCGTTGGCGTTGGGCGTATCCGCCGCGGCGCTGGCCGCGACCGGCGCGTCGGCTCAGCCCGCCGCCTCCGCCATCAAGGCCGCCGACGTACCCGCGCCGCAGCTTCCGATCGAAAAAGGCGCCAGCTTGCGCATGCTGCGGCCGGTGCGGTTCGTGCAACCGGACGAGGACGTGTTCCGCGCCAACGCGGCGAAATTTACCGAAAAGACCGGCGTGCCGGTCAAGGTCGATTTCGTCGGCTGGGAGGACATCAACCAGCAGACCGCGGTGACCTCGAACTCGGGCGCCGGCCCCGATATCATTATCGGCTTCTCGGATGCGCCGCACATCTACGCCGACAAGCTGATCGAACTGACCGAGGTCGCCGATTATCTCGGCAAGCGCTACGGCGGCTGGATGTTCCTCGCCGAAAAATACGGCCGGCGCTACAAGAGCAACGCCTGGATCGGCTTGCCGTTCGGCGCCAGCGGCGGTCCGCTGGTGTACCGCAAGTCGATCGTGCGGGCGGCCGGCTTCGAGCGGGTTCCGGACGATCATGCCGGCTATCTGGATCTTTGCCGCAAACTGCAGAAAGCCGGAAAACCCGCGGGCTTCGCGCTCGGCAACGCGGTCGGGGACGCCAATGGGTTCGCGAGCTGGCTGTTGTGGTCGCACGGCGCGGCGCTGCTCGATGAGGAAGGCAATGTCAGCATCAACAGCAAGGAAACCATCGCCGCACTCAACTATCTCAAACAGCTGTACCCGACTTTTATTGCGGGCACGATCTCGTGGAACGACGTCAGCAACAACCGGGCCTATTCGGCCGAAGACATTTCCCTGACCGCGAACGGCGTCTCGCTGTATTTCTCGTTGAAGAACGATCCCGCCACCCGGCCGATCGCCGACGACAGCGAGCATCAGTTTTTGCCGATGGGGCTTGCCAAGACTTCGCCGATGGGGGGTCTCACGCTGAATGCCATGGTGTTCAAGCACAGCCCCTGCCCCAACGCCGCCAAGGCGTTCCTGCAGTTCATGCTGGAGCGCGAGCAATACGAGCCGTGGCTCAACGCCAACAGCGGCTACTGGGCCCATCCGCTCAGCGCCTATGGCGACGCCGCGGTGTGGTCGGGCGATCCCAAGGTCCGCATCTTCAAGGACACCATGGCCAACAAATACTGGACCGGGTACAAGGGCCCGATTTCGTCCGCCAGCGGCGCGGTCAACGCCGATTACGTGCTGGTGCAGATGTGCGCGTCGGTCGCGACCGACGCCGCCACGCCGGAAGCCGCCGCCGCCGAGGCCGAGCGCCGCGCCAAGCGATATTTCCGGAGGTGAGTTGTATGAGGTTGGCGCGCGAGCGCGATCGGTAACTTCTCCCTCTCCCCGCTCTTCGCGGGGAGAGGGTTGGGGTGAGGGGCTCTCTCAACGAGCGCGACTCGTTGAGAG
>Ga0209006_10001067_pt1 | contig 25155 bp, 37 predicted proteins | sample JacPin_JW_Ref_O2_FD_188567 | JGI IMG/M metagenome (GOLD analysis project Ga0209006, IMG submission 188567) | Forest soil microbial communities from Algoma, Ontario, Canada - Jack Pine, Ontario site 1_JW_Ref_O2 (SPAdes) (version 2) | ecosystem: Environmental > Terrestrial > Soil > Boreal... | reverse complement strand
ATTCGATCATGTGTCCATTTGATGGGGAGCCACACAGCAGCGACGGCGACATTGAATGCTCTTCGGAATCTCACACCTTCTTCTCTCCACTTGCGAAGGTGGCTTTTTTCAGATCTACTTATTGGCCCGTTTTCATCCGTCGAGTGCCTAAAGCTTGACTATGTGGATTTCGGATATTCTCAAGGTGTGGTGGATATATTTGCAACCTTTCCCAATGTACGCGAGCTGTCCATGACAAGTTGTTCAAGACTGGTACAATCTCGCGAGTGTGTTTACGTGTCGTGTCCCCCTCCACTGCGTTCGCTCGAGTTCGCATATTGCAAGATGGACCCACTTTTGCACGATTTTATCAGAGGGCGGATCGTGCCAACAAACGTTTTTTCCATACACCGCTTGAGATACGACGACATTCCCGTCGTTGGGGAGTATTTTTCGATGTTTGGAAATGTGCTGCAGGAAATACGAATTGGGTTTAGCTATGACAGACATGACGTCCTAGGTATGAGCAACCTTACCCTGTGTTTTGCGCTAGCATGCCTTATATTACCATCAGAGGGGTTTTGTGCTAGTGCCAGATTGCACTGCCTTACCGGTTTTCAACGCCTGTCTCTCGACACACGTTTTTATGGTCCAGGATTCTCGGACCTTCATATCAAGCTTTTGGCGTCGATCCTCAATATAATACCCTCCTCAACTTTAAAGAAGCTCGTCTTGGAAATTCCAACCCCTCCGATAGAGCCTCGTTTCGCAGGTTGGCGTCAAATTGGAGAGGTCCTGCAGCAACCGAGGTTTTCGCAATTAACAGAGCTGGTGTTTATACCTACGACCGAACCGTATGAACATTTCGAGAGGTGGATTCGAGAAGATCTTCGTGCGCTTGAAGAGCGTGGAATTCTTTCATGTCCCCGATGGCTGACATGAATATCAACAGCACCGTCTCGTATGTTGGCCGGGATCAGACGAATATCTATCAAACCAACATTGAAAAAATGGGGACCATTCTTGAAAGACTCTGGCCATGAATATATAGCTTTATATGAACCATTCCGTTTTCCTGATGACTCGTACATAGAGAATTCCACGCTCCTCAAGCATATAAAGATCTTCTCGAACCCACTTCTCTACATGCTCACATGGTTCTACATCATCATGTTCAAGTTTAAATACTACCTCTGTTAATTGCGAGAATCTGCTTTGCTGCAAGAGCTCCCCTATTCGATGCCATTCTGTAAGACAAGGCGACATCGGAGAGAATGGAATGATGAAACATAGTTTCTTTAGAGTCGAAGAAGGGATTTTGTCCAGGATCGCAGCGAAAAGCTGGATATGATGGCTCGAGGTAAATAGGCCATAACTACCAGTGTTGATAGTCAGGCATTGCAAACCCGTAAGGCAAAGCAACCCGGAATTATCAGTAAAGGTCGCTGATGGAGAAATGTGGGTTATACAAATTGGAGAGTAAGGTTGCTCGTACCTAGGGCATCAATGCCGTCGGCATCGCCCCAATACCCAATTCGTATCTCTTGTAGCACATTTTTGAACATCGAGAAATACTCCCCGACGATAGGGACCTTATGAAAAAGAGATGTGTTGGGACGATTCGTCTCTCCAGAAAGTAACGCAGACATGGGTTGATATCGCTACCACGGATAGTAAGCGAACGCAGTCGAGGGGGACATATCAAGATGTCACCGCGATCGTGACTGGATAGCGGCAGTTTCTGTGAATAGCCAATCATATGCAGATCGTGGACGTTTGGAAAGATTACGAATAGGTCCATTACATCAAGGCGATAATATTTCGAAGTCACAGACAGGCTTTCGATGGATGGAAACGGGGGCATATTTGCCAATGTTTCTAGATCATAATCCACCAGATGAAGAGATGAGGGGGTGAGGTACCGAAGTACATTCGCTATGTTCGTCGTTCTTGAGGAGTATGCCGTCAAATGCGTGCATGATCGAATTGTGCAATTAGGGCTCTTGAATAACTCTTCAAAGGTGTCTGCGTTTCGTTCAAGCAGCATGATTCTGGAGAAGAGATGATATCTACTCGTGGGAACCCACGCCCTACAAACAAGTGCACAGGCCTCGATGGTAGGGTCTGAGTCATGTAGAAAGTCAAGGATGCGATCTTGAATCTCGTTTGGGAGTGCAGGCTGGGCCTTCATGGTACCTATGGTCATGGTCAGGACGACGTTGAGTCCGACCTTCCGTTGTTTGGTCAAGTTGATTACGAACACCCGTCGATCAGAAGACATGCCGCCACAGCCAGGAATGTTTCCCATCTCATATTCTTCGACGCACAAAGCACGGGCGAGTAACCACGCAGACGTATCCGATATCACCTACCAACAGACCCATCAACACCAACACCAACACCATCACCACCATCACAATACTTCCATAGATGATGGCAGAAAGGAGAAGAGAAGAAAAGAGATCGCAGGTAAACTGGGCAAGGAAATGAATGATCGCAGGGATGAGTGAGTGGCTTTATTTTTCCACAGTTGGAGTGGACAATCGTTCAACTGCACGGACGTGTATCTTAGTGGGCGACACTTTGCCGAGAACATATCCGCAATGCACAGTATGTCGCTACAGCTCGCTCTTCGACCGGAAACAGTCCCTATTTACATGTTACGAATGTATACGCTTTCGCTAAAGCGTTCCTCTGTCCTCGCCCAGTTGGACATGGAGGAGAAACATGCCATGGAAGGTGTACAGACTGCGTACGAAGAGGAGCGGGAAAGGGTCGAGGAAGAGTGGAAGAGAGGACGGGATAGGGTCCGGGAGAGGTTGGTTGAAGGGATCGAAGAGAGAAGACGGAGAGCAAGGGAAGAGAAGGAAGGCGAAGGTACAGTGGGTGGTATGTCCGACTCTTTTCACATTCACACACCCTTCACCCATTGACGCGTCCATCCCTAGATGCGTCACTCGATCCTCAATCCCGACCGCACATAACACGGAAACTCCGGAACAAGCTCGGCACATCCCCGCCACCCACGCCACTTGGCGGGCCAAACACGGCCCTCACGAATGGACTCGGCAACGCCACTAGCAGTTTACCAATAACATGTGCACCCATTACAAATCCACACTCCCTTGCCGTGGATGAACTTCCATCGCCTTTCCCTCTTCCTCTCACGTCTACCTCGTTGCCCAGCGGTCATGGCGGTGGCGCAGGTGCTGGAGGTGCTGGCGCAGGGGGTATGGGAAGCAATGGGAGGCGGAGAGCCAAGGGTGTTGGCACGTTTCAAAGTCAAGCAGGTGTCGGGGGATTGGGGAAGAGTCTTGCGATATTGTCGGTGGGTAAGGAGTCAGAGATCGAGTCAGACTTGAGCGAGATCAGAAAGGGTAATAAAAGAAGAAGGGCGACTGCCATAACTCTAGGGAAGAATTAATCATGTATGATCGTCTTTGGCTATCCTCTGTATACTGACTAGTTCTCAGGGTGATTTGTGAGACACGAACACAAGGATCGTTTAGATGAACGGATTCGCTCGTTATGCCACCAGCTGAAATGTATTTTAGTGCTTGGGAGTCGTTCGAATGAGATGTCCCATCAACTTCAGACACCCAGATCCTGCAATTGCTGGTAGTAGGTGTCAGACTCACAATCACACAAACCAGCTGTACAGATATGGAGTAATGTATTTCATTCATAAGATTTCGGAGGAATGCCTCAGAGTTGCGATCGTACATCGTACCGAAAGGATTCCGCGCTAAAATCCCCCTTCTCCACGCTGAAATATTCGTTCTGTGAATTGCATCGCAAAGAATCTCAAACCTCTCCAATTCGATCCCATCCTGTAAGCCAACGCAATGTGATGTGGCAGTTTAAGAGAAGTTTCTTATCGCACCGAAAGAATTCCATGCTCCTCAAACATATAAAGATCCTCTCGAATCCACCTCTCTAATAGCCAACGTGGTCGTCCAAAAGGTTGCTCTTTGATGATAAACACCAGCTCTGTCAATTGGGAGAATCTCTCTTCCTGCAAGACTTTCCCGATTTGATGCCATTCTCTGATACGGGGTAATAATGTCGAAGGAGTGGGAATGTCAAAATAAAGTGTCGTTAGAGTTGACGAAGGGATTTCTTCAAGAATGGATGCCAAAAGCTTGATATGATGGCTTGAAGCACTGGAGCGGCAAAAACCAATATCAAGATACAAGCCTTGCAAGCCTGTAAGGCATTGCAAGTTTGCGTTCTTACAGAGCATCGCTGATAGAAAAAGAAATATGTGAAAATGCCAAATTAAATAAATATGTAGGAGTAGCATGTACCTTGCACATCCCGAAATCCAATTCTTAGCTCTTGCACTGCATCTCCATACATTGAGAAGTATTCCCCGATGATAGGAAGGTCGTGATGCGCCAAGTTTTCTATGGAAAAGAAATCCGGGACGATCCCCCCTCTCAGAAAGTAACGCAGAAGTGGGTTCATCTTGCAACGTGAGAGTTCGAGTGAACGTAGTCGAGGAGCAAACAGATAATTGCAAATATATGGCACACTTCCAAATATAAAACAATCATCCATATGCAACTCGCAGACGTTGGGGTAGTTCATGAGGATGGTGTCCAGATAATGAAAGTCATTGAAATCCATCACCTTGAGCCACAGGCACTCGATGGACGGAAACTGAGCGAAAGTTGCGCGAGTCTGTCCATCGATAACAGGCCAATCTCCCAGGAGAAGAGAAGATGGTGACAGACGTGGTATTAGGTGGTGGAGTATTTCTATCATCCCTACCGTCGTTTCGGTACCCAAACAGGTTCCCCATATCTCCAAATGCTTACAGGATCGGATCGTGCAGTTTGGACTGTCGAATACACTGGTAAAGTCGAATGCGTACAGTATAACTTCGGAGAAAAGATGGTATCTGCTTGTAGGAACCCAGGTCCTGCACACGAGAGCACAGGTCAAGAGGGTAGGTTTGCAGTCGTGTAGGAAATCAAGGATGCGATCTTGAATTTCATTCGGGAGTGTGGTATTCTCTGTAGGCATGGTTAGGACGTGTCGTTGTGCTGTTCGAATCAAATTCTTACCGACAGCACCCATTTCGGTTGACGGGATTCGGGCGCGGAGCGCTGGTGGCATTTCATTACATAACGTGAACGGTGACTTTACTTGAAAGGGGGCCTTGAAAAAATCAAAGTCGACTGCGATGGTGAGTAGATGGCAACCTCTTGTCTCGAGTCACTTTGACTGAGCGTTGATGGCTAGAACTTGATGGTGACAAGACTTCCACTCGAACTCACAGACCATATGATAGGCTTTCTCGACCGCAAAACGCTGAAGGCATGCTCGTTGGTTTGCAAAAACTGGCTTCCATCCAGCCGATACCACCTGTTCGGGCACTTGTGTCTCAAACACTCAACCCTACGGTCCTTTCTCGAACTGTTAGATTCACCACTGTCTACTATAGCCAACTACATACACACCTTCGAGATCAATGACCCGTTACTTGATGTTATTGCGCCGTACCTGGACAGATTCAACATTAGGTCACTTATGCTACGCGGCTGTGGATCGGATATCAGTTGGGAGCACGAAGAAAATGTGTTAAAGTGGTTTTCAGGAATCAAGACATTGCAGCCGGTTCTGATGTTCTCGCATCCGGACCACTATTTTGGACTGATCAGCTCTTTCCACTCATTGGAGACACTGACCATCTATTTGGAAGGTTTCAACTTTGGATCAGACGATCTCCGGCACATTCGCTCATTCGCATTTCCTCCACATCTTCGCGAACTCAAGATACACTTCTCTTATTGGAATCGTCCCATCCTATCATGGCTGGTCTCCATTGCGCATTTCCCCGCTATCCACACGGTCAGGTTGTACGCATTCGTACACAAATATGAAGAACTGCGTGAAGTGGAGAATCTCATGCGGTCCTTGGGACCCTCTGTCCACTCTTTTGATTTCTGGTTTTCACTTACCATGCGTGCGTTCATTCAACTGTTCATTGATGAATCCATTTCAAAGCCGACACATATCCAGCCGAAGGCGATTGCCCCATAGACTTGACACACAATACCAATATTCGTTCATTTTCCCTGTGTGTTCTCCTGGCCGACACTTCAATATTCAGCCGGAGCCTTATCCCCTCCATGCTGTCACGGATTACTCCGAATCTGACTCAACTCGAACTCCGACTTTTTCAGTCTGGGTATCAGCTTAATAAACACGAGCGAGATTGGGGGCAACTAGAACAGGTCTTGGTTCGGCTTCAATTCCCTGCACTGCGAACCATACGGGTCTCCCTCCCGGGATATTCGAATCCCCACAGCGCGGAATTTGAACGAGGTTGGGTAGAGAAAATACGCGCAAACATGTCTATCCTTGATCGTCGTGGTGTTCTTGACGTGGTGTTCAAACACCCTGGAGATCGGTGACAGCATTGGGATTCTAATAGCAAGGGTGTCTCATTATTCCATCTCTTCGGTGTTACCGCGATGCACCGCGATGCATTTATCGGTGGTCTCCGTCGTGCAATGGCGTAGCCACACTGCCACGAAGTTGGACCGATCGCGGTTATCCAGTTACCGCAGCACCACTGCGGACACATGTATGCGTACAACCCTGGTCCAAGTAGCGCTCGCAGAATTTCTTTAGACTGGCGACGAATTAGGAAGTTCAATTGCATGATCCTACCGGGGATGGGGGGCTGTGCATGCCAGGACACGTTCATCGAGGCGATGCATTCTCATATTCTATACAGAATGCCATGACGATCAGGTATGAGTGCAGGAAATGTATGCAGACCAACGCACTTGATTGAGGGGAACCCCCATTCCACCATAATCAACTGCCAGTTCATACGGTAGCACTGTATCTCGAGGCGAAGCAGGTTTAGCGGCCCTCCGTCTGAACTTGCCCTAAATTTATGAACAAGCTGGTCACCATTTCTGATGTTCCATAAGTACTTTCATCAGAAACCTCATTGCCACAGGTAGGCCCGGGTCGGAAGCAAATGACTTAAAGCCTCAGGGAGCGGCTCCCACTCATCTCAACCCTTTATGCAACTGGCTGTGAGGGATGCTCCACTTGCTTCAGTGGTGTTACTGGCAATAGGTCTAACCGTCTCGGCAGGGCTGTGCGCCGACTTTGAATATTAGAAATTCGTGGAGTCTGGTCATTCGGACGTATCATCCCACTTCATCGAGTCCCCCATTCTCAAGCTTAGCTGCCAAAAGTGAAGTAGAGCCAGTGTTCCAGGGTGAGTATCGAATGCCATTAAATTTTTGGGATGATCGCCCGACGACTTTTCACTGAAACTCTTTAGTGATTCACACCCAATGGTTTCCGGTTCAGCTATCGCCACCTTGGTGGTCTTTATCCTCTCCATCACATTCGTCATCGTCCCAGTCTCTATACCTCTGCGCCCTTTCGCTCCTCAAATACGAATACCAATCAATCTCACTACCGCACCGATTGTTGCCATAGCCGCTCTATGGGCAGCACAATGCATTGATCCCGGTGTTATTGTCCGCGGAATCGTTGGAACAGAAGGGATAAAGCCATACAATATCCTCATTCTATTCTTCTCGTTGGCGTATATGACCATCACGTTGGATATCACTGGTCTTTTGCAAGCCGCCGCCTTTTGGGTAAGTAACAAAGGTGGCTCAAACGGATACAAGCTCTACTTTTATTTCTACGTCATGCTCACCCTCATCAGCACCGTCCTTGGAAATGATCCAGTCATTCTCTCAGGAACTGCGTTTCTCGTCTATTACACCAAAGTGGTCGAAGTAGACCCTCTCTCTTGGCTTATTGCCGAGTTCGCCGCCGCAAATACTGCCAGCATGATTCTCTTCGTGGGAAACCCAACCAACGTCGTTCTCTGTGAAGGCTTCCAGATCAATAACGTGGCCTACTCTGCTTATACTATATTCCCGTTCATCGCATGCAACATCGTCTGCCTGTTCGCCCTCGCCTTCCAGTTCCGTGATCCAAAGTACATACCGAAAAAGCTAAATAACACGAGCACTCTCGATCCACGAAGCGTTCTTCTGGATCCGGTCAGTGCGTGGGTTGGAAGTATCTTGTTGGGCAGTTGTCTTGCTGTCATCCTTGTCGTCAGTTTTTTCCACGTTGATGTTTGGAAGATCAGCCTCCCTTTCGCTGTAGCGAAATTCATCTACGATCTATCATGGGATCACTACAGATATAAGAATAACATGATACCAACAGAGCCCAGTCCACCGGACGAAAAGCCCAGCCCACCGGACGAAAAGCACGAGGATCATCGAACGGCAAGCCCTGGAGATGTGGCTGAACGGGAACTCGAGCGATCCATGACTCACAACACCCTCTCACACCCACCACCACTACACCCACCACCTCCTTCTCCCATGCTCCTTCGGACTCAAACATCCGTCACCCTCTCGAAATCCGTCATCTGCCGCAAATCAGACCGACTCTCCGAATTTTTCGAGTCTTTAGAATGTCGCTTCCCCACATTCTTCACCGCCCTCCCCCGTCTCCCCTTTGCCCTCGTCCCGTTCGCCTTTTCCCAATTCATCCTCATCGAGGGCTTAGCACACCAAGGCTGGATCGACATCTTCGCCGTGTGGCTTGTCCGTATCACTCGACGCCAGGTATATCCAACCATTTGGGTCGTCGGCACCCTCGGCGTGCTCATGTGCAACATTGCCGGGACGAATATCGGTGCCACGATCCTGCTTACCAAAGTCCTCCGCGCAGCACCCGAGTTCCCAGCCTCCTCATCCCGAGCCGGAGCCATCGCTCTCGCCGTAGCGAGCAACATTGGCGCCGTCAGTTTCACGTTCTCCGCGAGCCTTGCTGGCCTGCTCTGGCGTGGAATTCTGAAGCAGAAGGGCATCACGGTCAAACAGCGGACATTTGCCCGCTGGAACTGTCTGCCAGTTGCCGTGATGACTATTGCAGGGCTGGCAGTAGTGTGCATCGAAATGGCTATTCTCTATTAATTTGTGTTTTCACCCAACTCCATTATACGTGAGTCGTAGCGCTCAAGTCCATTGTTCCTCTGGACTGACAATTTCTTCTTCGACCATGAAGCCACTCCACGATGTGCTGATACCCCATTTGGCGCACTGATATGACGTACGTATGAATGTTTTGCTACTAGACGCTGAGGAATCGTCGGCAAGCTAGCTTGTTATGACACCGCTAAGACTTGCGGTCGATTGGTCAGATCACTCCCCAGGAGATATGGTTGATACATTAGTCTTGTACAAATCCCATTTGCAAATAATAGAAACAATCAAATCTTCATGAACGAAAAGAGCCCATCGAGATCAACCCAGCGTCGCCCGCTTCTGTCTAAATATTTTTCAACCGTTTCGGTCATCGTCTTCAAGAAACCAAAATTCAGGCTCGTCAATGCAACTATCTCATCTATTCAAAGTTGCTCAATAAAGTCTTGCTTGATCCAAACATGGCTACTCACCATACTTCATCGTTCCCTGGGCTGCCTTTGTCGCTTTTTCAGCGTCGAAGAGGTACGAAAAATATCGGAGCTGGTTATAGAGTTGCGCATCGGAATACTGGATGAAACTATGTTCATCTCTGACCCATCTTCAACAGACCATATACGAACCTCAAATGCAACGGTCCCACGACAACCCCGCCGTATACATCTCCTGCCATACACGCTCATCATTCGTGTGCGATTGGCGCAAGTGGCTTCATCGCAGACGACCCATCCTTCATAATATTTGCTAATGTGTTCGCGAATCTGCACTTCGAGTTGAACCTGAAGGCTTGCTGTGCTCAACTTCTTCTGACAGGATGGGCATGTTGGGCCAGACGGCAATAGAACAGACGACTGTCACAAAACAGTCAGAATGAAGATATTGGCCAAGAAGGGAAGCATACATCACGGTCAGTGATCGGTGCATAGGGCAGGCGAACCTGACAATGGCGACATCGAACCAGGAAAGAGTCGGCATCTTTGAAGCGGTCCTTATCGGACATTTGTGAATCGAGGGAGGCGAATTCTCGTTCGTATCTTCCACTCGAAACGACATTGCGATACTTTGCAGGATCCAGCCCTAATACCTATCAGTTTAGCCGTGAAACAACACGTTCTTGAAACTCACCAAGACATTCCGCCAGGCGTGCACGGTCAGTGCCCTCAATACGATCACACAATCGCTCAATCGGAGGAAGTATCTGTTGAGACAGATAGTGCTCGTAGTCTATGAATAATAGGCCATCAGTACATTCTCAACGTGGCTGATTGGTCTTCATTATACCGATTTTGAGTTCTGCGCCAGCCTTACGAAGCTCATCAGGATGCTTCGCTCTGTCCGCTTGCGCTGTCTTCGATGTCTCTTCTCCTGGTGCAAGGCAAAATATATATGGGATAACGTCACCCGCACGAGCAGAGCCACCCCTGGAGTTCATTCTCTCGGCAACTTGAACATGCGGTTGACTTTTCGCATCCGAATAATCTTGAGGATTCTTACTGAGCCGCTTTTTTGCCTGTCAGCACGCTATGACGTGACGCAAGACACGGGGAACCGACCTTATAAATTATGAATTCATCCGATGCGATCTTGCCTGCACGAATATTCTGTCCTGTGGTGCTTAAATATTCATGGATATTCTCGACGACTATTTCGGTTGCTTCTCCACAGAGTATCTGGTCTAGTACATACCTAAGTGGTTTTGAGTAATCAATTCGACCACATCAAAGCTGGACTTACTGGGAAACCGACTTGGACAATGCGCAGTATTCTCTTCGCTTCATGTCCAGCCCTTTGATCTCGGTGGAGGTCCTGGTGCCATCCTCGACCTTGATGGCGGCATATTTCTTCTTTTGTAGTAAAAGGAGCCGTTGGAAAACGCTGTCCAGATCAATCTCGAGCAGTTTATATCGATCATTGACAGCTTTTTTGAAGTCAGCCGATATCTTGAGCGCATCGGATAGTTCGGTGACATTGGAATTCACAAAGACAGAATCCGTGTCACCGTATAGGACCTATGTAAACTATCAGTATCAACATCATTATAAGGAATGTATGACCACCTCTCACATCAAGTTGGAGACTTTCCGCGAGCTCTCTGGTGTGTGTCAGGATTTCACGGCCTTTGAACGTAGTCAAAGCCGCCAGTGGCTTCGCGTAGAAGCGCGAGTACTCGAACCCGAGACATCCATACATGCTGTTCGCGGTGAGCTTCAGCGCCATCTGCTTGATGTCATACTATGGTTGACTGGAGGTTCAGTGATGCGAAATTTGACTTCTACGTCTCGCCCTCACCTGAAGAAGCTTAGCGGGTGAGGCTGTCTTGTCCTTCATGAGAGCCTTGACTTGGCGACGACGGTTGACGAGGGTAGCAATCAGCCTCGGTAATACCCCTTGAGGGATATCAGGCGAAGGTGGTTCGGGGATTTTGTCTTCGTTAATCTGCAAAGCATATCCAAAATGAGTTTTGCAAAAAAGCAGGACAGTTAGGCACCAACATCATCTTCTACACGATCGATGGTCGTGAAGTCGATGTTGTACTCCTGGATAATGCTTGGATAAAGGGAGTTGAAATCCATGACAAGGACGTATTTATCCCATAGTCCTCTCTTTGGCTCGAACACGAGACCACCTTTGTACTTGTCTCGCTTGCTTTTGGTTGCCTTCGGAGCATTTGGATCGTCATCTTGGGGTTCGGGCTTTGCTGCGGTAGCAGCTTTCTTGCCCCATAGCTTATCAGGGCAGATATACTTGAGGCGATGGAACTCATGTAGCAAAATGTATTCGTTTCGTTCGGCTCGTCCGCCATTGAGAGTTTTATTCCTGCTCACGCGAAACCACGTCATCATATTTGAATGAGCTGAGGTGTGCAACTTGATAACACGAGAGTACAAAGCAAAGCTTACCACGAATTACCCGCAAGGTTTGTCAGCTGTTTTGTTAAAAGCAATATTTGAACCCTAGCAGCAATTGCCATTTGATAATGGGCATCCAATTCACAATGTCGCACAAATGTGAGCAGCCTGTCAGGGGAACTAACACTGCCATCCAGATAGCTCGCAGTATCGTCGGGATCGATATCTTGCCTCTCCAGTTTCAAGTGAGTTTTGCACATTTCGGCCAAGGACCACGTCGTAGACGAGATCATGCCCTAACGGAATTTCATTCAGCGTGTCGTAGGGAGGTATGGGTAGACAGACACACTTTGGCACCATCACTGGCAAGATCACAAAGCAATCTTCCGTTGAGGAACTTCAGATTCGTACCCTGTCTCCCGATGCTCGGCCATTTCGCGCGCCTGAAACGGCTTATTCTGGACCAGTGATCTGCTTTGAGGTCGCGCATGCGGTTGAGCAATACGTCCAAGTGAACACCCAGAAACTCGTGGCCAACAAGGACGTCGGGATCGGATTTGTATATGATTACTGCATGGAAATAATGTGACGAAGGAGAACGAAAAAAAAAGAAATACATACCGAGAAGATTGTTTAACAGCATACGTTCGTTTAACATTGGAGAAATAATTCCTTTAGAATTTGCCTTTGCCCGGGCTTCGAAATTCGGTGGAAATCGGTCAAGTGGTCTCACAAATGTATGCACGCTACATGGCAACTGTTCAGGCGGTGTAGGGTCGTCGATCTGAACTGATCGATGGCCTCAATATAAGCTAAGTCGATCCGAAAGAGGATACCAAACTCACGGTTGTGCCAAATTCGCGCTGTTGCACAGACAATCTCTCGCTTATTCTCCCTGTGATTTACGACAGTGCGAACGCTAATGCTCATCACGGTAAGCGGGGGCGTATCTCTGGGCGCATCTGGATCAGATTCGGCAAAGGGGTTGATGTCTTTGGGGTCGGAAACAGTAGCTTCAAATTTACACCAGGATACCTTGATTGAAAGACCGTGAGGACATCACAAATGGATCCAGTAGGCCGCTCACCCCTTTATTTTCAATTTCTGGCTTTGTGATCTTCAGCCAGCAGGGCCCCATGATTTTTCTCTTCAATACCAGGAGTTCAAATGCACTCGTATTGGTTCCAAAAACACGAGCGATGTTAGGGCTAGTCGCATTATTAGGTATTTGGGGCTCTGATACGCGTCATTCAGCTTTCCAATTAGCGGCGAAGAGCAGAACCCACCATTGAACCCGTAAAGCACCTTCAGCCATTGCCGTTCTTCTCTAGGAACGTCAACTTCTCCAAACGCATACTTTCTCTTCACAAACTTGCCCTTCCACGTTTTGATCCCAATCTTCTTTCTCACCCTGTCAAAATCATCGTACACGTCGTCTAAACTTGGAACCATGTCGGTTTCGTGCAGCTTTCCGTCTTCATCCTGGAGCACTTGCCTCTCGCGAGGAAGGACAAAAAGGTTGCGCTGTAGCCCCTCGACAGTAACGGAACAGGAAACCCAAGCGCCAGAAGTCTTGTCCTTGAGTTTGCCGATGAAGTAGATCTTTCCTTCATGTTCTAGATAGTCCAGCCAGAAGAACCTTAGGGAACCGTCAGGTTCCAGGGCGGAGATTTTACTCGACTTGATGGTCGTGTTGGAGGAAAGAGGTCCAAGATGGTCTTCTGTCGTAACGCTTAGCGAGTCGTATACAGATAACCAAGTAGGGGTGCTGTTATCCATTTTCGCAGTTGAAGGGTTCGTTGTGTTTTTGGTGAGGCGGAGATCCTTTTTATTCGGCGGATAAACGTGATTTTTAGTTTTCCATTTCGACTTGGCATCGCATAGATCGTCGTCGTCGACATTCATGAACGCGTCCATGTCCATGTCATTTAACGAGTTATCGAATGCGGTATCGTTATCCTCAGAGCCGCTATGCATGTCCATATGAGCCATTCTCTCGATGGCTGGTGTCAAACCGCCATCACTAGTCTTCATCCGCTTTTTAGGACTCATGAAGACGTCGTCACTGGATGGCACACCATCCCAAGGACCATCAGATAACGCATCTCCGTCCTCGAATGATGATTTCCGGCGGAGGGGGTGATCGGGATTGACAGGAGATGACGAGCCAGTATCGTAATAGTCGACAGATGGCTTACGCTTCCGTGACAGAGAGGTAGACGGCAGTGCATCCATGGCGCCAAAAATTGATGACATTAAATCGGCCTCTTGCTCTTCAGAAACAACTGGTCGGTATGCACTCATGGAAGGTGCAACCATGGGCGGAGGTGGAGCCTTCGGCTTCGGCTTGCTTTTCCCCGAGTCACCTTTGGTTTTCGTTTTCTTAGCTGAAGTGGAACTAACTGATTGAATCCATATTCTGAAGAAGTTGTGACGGACGTACCTCTCCGTTTCGTGTCATATTCGTCCTCTGAGCACGCTCTCCCTTCTCCTTCTTCTTCCCACTCGTCCATACCGTTGTCCATGTATCCACCCACGCCGTCATCAACCACGAAGTCATCTCTCTGTAGTCTCCCACTGACGATAGTTTTATACTGTTCTTCAGTCACTTCGTCGTACAAGTCAACATCTTCATCCTTGAAAAAATATAGGACTTTAGCATCATTTTACAACTCGACACAACACACCAACCTTCCACGAACGACCCCCACCTTCACGGGCACGTTTATAATTTGCTAGCTTGTCGACTTTGGACTGTCTGTCGCGTCGAGAACGGTCGGCCATAGTGGCCAGACGCGCTTTTAAACAGAGACTGAATTACTTACATAATATTGCTAGACTATGAAGGTGCTAAACCTCAACGATTCAACTTCTGCCCAAAGTCATGTACTAAGTATCGATGCTAAAGCATAGGGCGACACTGTCCCAAACGTAGTTTCAGGTTTGAGGCACACCGGGCGGAAAGACCACCCGAGCTGATCGTAGCTGGCGATTTTAAATGGGTAGGGAAAGTAATGACCCTTTTCTCAGAAGAACCAAACTGTGGTCACCCCGTGGGGCTTCCGAGTCGTGCAATCACAGAAGTGGGGCCCTTGTGGTTGTGTCAAGGGTTCTCCTGGAAATGATCCACGAGCAGTATTTCGCCGAATGATTGAGAAGCACCAATATTTGGCTGGTCGAATGATCAGCATAGCGACAGCGCTATGAATTCTTCAATTTGGAATGAAGGGGTGTTCCGCAGCTCGTAAAGCCTTGCCGGTGGTATAACAGCGGTAACATCTTCCGCTGGCCGACCTCCACCTCCTTCCCTTGACTTTGCGATTCCTCCACACGCACGACGCGAGCAATGAAGAGCTCAGACCCTACACCTCCCCTCTGCAGCGCCACTTCTTTCGGCACCTCGCTTCGTTTCTCCAGGAAATCCAAATCATGTAGCGGCAACGTCCTCGCCATCTGACAAGATAATGCGCCCAGCGACCCCTCCAATATCGGCAAACCCTCGCTATTCAAGAAGTAGGGAATGGATGAGAAAGGTTCAGGATACAAGTCTGGTCGTGAGAACTGTGTTGCCGCTGATGATTGTTCTGCTGAGAGAATGTTTATAACCATGTGGGATGAGAGACATGGCTGGGCTGATTTGAGCGATGTGGCCATACGAGAAGGGGTACGAAGGGAAAATGTGACGAGAGGACAAGGATCCATTGCGATGGAGGTGAATGAGGATAGTGTCGCGCCATGGTACACGATCGAACTGTCCTTCGGATATATTCCAGGATGCATCAGGGATGTGACGACTGCGACTGATTGAGCTGTTTCGCGGAGGAGAGCACGCAGCTGATCTCGTATCTTGACCCCAGTGTCTGTACAATAACCCTTCGCGTTCCGCCCTCGTACAATGACATGTTGGATGAGTGAGAAAGTGCGGGCGGCGCGCAACATCGAGCCAAAAAAAAATAAGGATAAACAATGAAGGACTCAACCGTCGCAGAAGAGTCCTCAACGGACGACGATGCCGCGTCCCAAACTACTGAAGATGATCCTCAAGTACCCGAAAATCAAGAAGCCATAACACAACCTTCCCAACCACCCGTCCGTCCAGCTCCTACTCGAGGCCCAAATTACACCCTTCGCCATACTTTGCGAGGTCATACAAAATCGATATCAGCAGTCAAGTTCAGCCCCGATGGGACCTTGCTCGCATCGTGTGGTGGGTCGGTCATCTCAGCGAGCCTGACTTACCATTGAGTCTCACTGGGACTTCATCAGGTGCGGACGAGATGGTCAAAATATGGGCACCATTTACCGGGCAACTCATCCGGGACTTGAAAGGACATACCCAAGGGCTTTCAGACATTGCCTGGTCCTCTGACAGCGTTTTTCTCGCATCTGCATCCGACGATACTACCATTCGAATATGGGATGTCGATTCGGTGCGTCTTGAATAAGATTACTTCATTTCTTTACATAGAGTGAATCTACGTGAGCAGGGTCGGACGACTAAACATCTGAAAGGCCATTCAAGCTTCGTTTTCTGTGTGAACTACAACACCGCGTCTAACCTTCTGGTATCGGGAGGTTGTGAAGGTGATGTACGCGTTTGGAACGTCGCGAAAGGTTCGCATACTCGACACACTTGCTTCAAACATATTTTTTTCACATATATATCTTAGGGAGGTGCATGAAAACTCTGCACGCGCACTTGGACTTTGTCACCGCCGTGCACTTTAACAGAGATGCGACTTTGATAGTGTCCTGTGCTCTGGACGGACTGATGTACGCTCCTTCTACCTCTGCTATGCAAAATACACATAACTCACCTGAATCAAGTCGGATATGGAACACGACTTCTGGACAATGTCTCAAAACACTCGCAGAAGGCCACAACGCCGTTTGGTATGATCCATAAAACGTTGAAAAGGTGCTTCATACTGACTGACCATCTGCAGTCAACACGTTCAATTCTCTCCAAACTCAAAATATATCCTATCAACCGCGCACGACAGTGCTATTCGACTTTGGGATTACCATACATCCCGCTGCCTGAAAACATACACGGGTCACACGAATTCGAAGTTCTGCATTGCGGCATGTTTCAGCGTCACGGGCGGGAAGTGGATTGTATCTGGAAGCGAAGATCACAAAGTTTATCTATGGGATCTTCAAAGTCGCGAAATCGTTCAGGTGCTGGAGGGTCATCAAGGTATGTTGATCGTATATTCAACAGTTGAATACCAGCTGACTTGTCTTGGAAGACGTCGTTGTAGCAGTTGCGGTAACATGCCCTTCTCACTGAAAAAAAAACGCAAACATAATCTCACTGACCGCCATTTTCAGACACATCCAAGCCAAAACATGATTGCAACAGGATCAATTGACGCGGACCTGTCCATCCGAATATGGGCTGATGAAGCATTGGATGAATCCGAGTAAATAATAATAAGTATGTATGTATGCTTGTCATAACCCTTGAACATCAACTCTGCAAAGTCGATCTGAACGGTCTGCTCATGACAAGATGATCGAACAAACATGTATAAATATTTTACATCATCCAGAATGGCCCATCCTGTCGTCCCTGTCGTCCCACCCTGGTTTGGGCCTGCAATGCAGCAAGCGTTACAACCCATTGTGGACAAGTTAGGGGATGTGCAGGCTGACGTGAAACAGGTAAAGTTGTGTTATTATTGTATTATTTGTATATCTGAACCATTTCTAGCTCATAAACTATAAGAACAATCCACTCGCGACTACCTCAATATCGCAGTCATTGGATGGTCGGCACAGAGGGTGAATTGGCAGTTCAAGTCATGGGAGACGAGGGAGAGGCTTCTTGGGGTGGACAAGCCATCCACAGGAAGGGATTGAGGCACCAAGATCAGGGGCTTTGGAGGCCGAGGAGCTCCAGGTTCTAGTAATAAAGACGAGGAAGATGGTAGATGGTAGTCGGGCCAGCCATGCTCATCAGCCATCGGTGTGAGCAACCTGGCGATGAATATTGGGCACGTATCCTTAAGATCTTCAAGTTGGTGTGTACAGCCGTGGAATGATCGATGATCACCAGTACGATGTGGATGTGACCTTGAGGCTGAGCGCTGAGCCACAGCATTCCCATTTTCGACTTCAAGGGTGTCGATATGTAAGTCCAGCAAATGGAACGGTCGTATGTCGTCTTGGATTCTGACCATGACCGCAGACGCTAGGACTGTCATGATGCGTGCAGTCCCAAACGAGATTCAAGATCGCATCCTTGATTTTCTGCATGACTCCAAACCTACCCTCAAGGCGTGTGCACTCGTTTGTAGGGCATGGGTCTTTACGAGCCGATATCATCTCTTCTCAAGCATTGGACTGGATGGGAAGAACGTAGATGCCTTGGAAGAATTATGCAAGAACCCTAATTGCACGATTCAATCATGCGTGCATTTGATTGCATGCACATATTCATCATCTACGAAGATAGGGAATCTACTTCACCACCTAGCGCCCTCTTCTCTTCACCTGGACTATTGGTCTAGTTTCATTCAGCATACATTAGCAACTCTCGCCCCATTTCCATCCATCGAGCGCCTGCATGTCGCTTCAGGATATTCTATCGATACGGTGTTGGACCTATTCGTGGCCTTTCCCAACCTTCGTGAGCTGTGTATGATCGACTGTTCAAAACCACTGCAACCCCATCGCGATCGTGGTTATGTCTTACGTCCCCATCAGCTGCGTTCGCTCAGATTCTCAGGTTGCGATCTAGACCCGCTCTTGCGTCACTTTGTAGGAGGACGAATCGTCCCAACAAATCTCCTCTCCATAGAAGACTTGGAAAATGACCATATTTCCGTCGTTGGGGAATATTTTTTGATGTCCGGAAATATGTTGCAAGAGCTCCGAATTGGATTTCTCGGTGATGAAGATGAGGTCTTAGGTACGAGCCACTTTATCCTGTGTTCTGTATTAACAAGCTTTTTGTCGCCATCAGCTAGGTTTTGTGATGGTGCCAGATTAGAGTGCCTCACAGGTTTGCAATGCCTAACTATCGACACTCGTTGTTACGGCTTTCGTTTCTCGACTTATCATGTCAAGTTCTTGGCTTCGATTCTTGAAAAAATCCCTTCAACTTTAAGGAGACTTCATTTTGAAATCCCAACACCACCCCCATCACCTCGTATCGGAGAATGGCATCGAATTGGGGAAGTCTTGCAGCGAAGGAGATTTTTGCAACTAACAGAGCTAGTGTTTATCCCCAGGGCCACACGCTCTGAACATATCGAGGAGTGGATTCGAGAGGATTTTTCTGTGTTTGAGGAGCGTGGAATTCTTTCGGTACGGTGCTTTGGATATACATCTTGACTATGCTGATACGGTTTGTACGATCCCGAGGCTGATGCTGTTCTTGTTCAAAGAGATCTCTTGCTACAGTTATTCCTTTGACTTACAAATCTCTAATAGGTTTTCTGCAAAGGCAGACTAGTAACCATCACTGTAAGCATATTAGATACAATGTCATCGCCTCTCAGAGCCCTCAGCATGTGATTGCCAGGAGGAAGTTCCACCTGGGCTTGGCCATACTTGTCCGTAAAAGCCTCTGGCACGTCTGATGTAGCGCATTTTATCCGTGCATACTGAACTGGTGACCTGTTCGAGCCATTGATGACAGTGACAGTAAACTGGCCTGCATTTCCCTCTCGAGCACCTTTGAGTTTCAGTGGTATCGACGTTGGCACTATAACTGATGTGAGCCAGCTAGTTTCCGTCAACGGATGCGTTTTCGTACCTCCGTTTACAGAATCTTCGGGAATGAGCGCCCAAAGGACACTATCTCCTTCTTTGATATGAAGTTGACCACCACCAATATTTGCGAATTTGTAGTTGAGCCAGAGGCTCCAGAACTTACCCGGTGGCGCAGTAGTTTTGATTTTTGTGATTTGGAAGTCGTCGAGATTAGGGTAATATATCCTGTCCGGAGAAGTAACATGAATACAACTGTTAAAAGCTGCCATCCAAGTTGAGTGATAATGCCCACCCATCCCATATGAAGGGGCGCGGGTTGTCGGTGGGACGAGAGGCATCGTCGAGTGCACTGGTGCACGTAGGGCCCGGAAACGGGTACTCATTGCCATTGGTTCCATCACAGAGATGAGTACCACCCGTTTCAGCCGTCACCTGCTTGCCGAATGTTTTAACGCTGCCATCAAATACCGCCAAGTAGTTGCCGTCTTCCACCCTAACATTGACGGTGACAGGAGTGTTGGACATCCTGTGCTTTGCAGGTCCTGGATATATTGTTAGACAAATTTCGATCCTTATGGCAGCGGAAGGTTCACAAGAAGGTGGTTCGTAGAGGTGGAAACTTGGCTTCCGTCCTCGAATGTACCGTTACTTATTCACAGACAGAGGCACGGAGTAGGTGGGAAAAACATTGATTGCGGATGTAGATTATCGACCCAAATAAGGGGTGTAAACAGTACGGCCATGGATAACCCTCTCCTCCTTCCTAATCACACTTACCCACCATCCTCCCCAAAAAACCACCACACTAGCTTATTGAATACTACACAGAACTTATCTACATACACCATGATCGTGATATTCCTTGTATCATTGTCCCAGAAGTTACGGGTTTCCAGTCGTCAAAAGAATAAAAAGATATAGCCCCGCAATACTTATAGATATTTAATCAACACGGGCACTTCTGGACGCTGGACATTTTATTTGACCGGCTTGGCGTGCAACAGATCTGCAGCAAAAACAAGTTCGGTGAAAATCCTCGCAACGCTCAAAGAGAGTTCCATACCTTTCGCAAGTTCCTTGTCCGCTTCTGTCAAGCCAGAATCATGGGCCTCCAGGAATGCGTCAACCTATTGAGTAAATAAAGGAAAAAGTGATGGGCGGTGGTATTTCAGTTTCATATAGACAGACATACCTCATCCATCACCCCATCGTCATCTCCAGCATCCTGGAACTCATCGTCGCTCTCATTTTCGTCGTCCTTCGCATCGTCAATAGCAAACGGCGTCCGTTCCATGAGCACAGCATTGGCGTGGACCATCGGCATCGGCGAGAACTCCGCAGTTGGAGGCGGTTTGTGCGTCTTTGAAGCCTCTGTTTGGGTATCCACACTAAGTGTAGATGACGAAGATCCCACCACGGTACTACTTGTATTGAAACTAGACTTGGAGGGTGAATTGCGCATCGATGGTGTGAGGAGAGATTCGCGAGCTTGAGGCTCCTTCAGCGTTGTATACCGACCAATGGATGGTCGATGAATAACCTGTGTAAAATTCGGTATTGAGAAAAGCCCAGGACAATGAGGTTAGGTGGCCTACCTGATGCTTCCCGATCGTTTTCCCAATTCCGTCCGTGACTTTATGGAAGATCTTCTTGTTTTCGTTGGTCGCGATGGTGGACCAAATGTCACCCAAAAGCCCGCCATTCGCGAGAGGCAACTCGAAATCTGGGAGGAACTCTAGTCTAAAGGAACCTGACAAGTCCGTCTCGAAGAAGGATTCCAGCACTTCATCGGCAAGAATAACCATCCGGAACCTAGATAAGGTTAATGCAGTGTCACAGAATACCTAACATAACACCTACGTCGCCAGATTCAGGTAGGGTTGGTTAGACTCAATCTGTGGCGAAGATTCTTGGGGATCGGGCTTTCCATTCGCCTCCGATTGTGGGAGCAAAGCATCACCATATTCAAAAGCATTCGTTAAGAAGCGGCTGACGGCACCGAGGTAGGCATCACCGACTTCAAACCGGAAGATGAACTACCTTGCCTTCAGTAATCTTTCAGGATAGCAAAAGGTGTGGACATACCAGGAGGGATTCGCATAGCGTCAAAACTTCATCCTTGGTGAGATACCCATCCTTGTTTTTATCATGCAGGTTGAAAAACCATTCAATATTCTCCATCAAATCGTTGAACATGACACCATCTAGACCCGAAACTAGGTCCTGAAACTCGTTGAGCATAAAGTCATTTGGAACTTTTTGCAAAACCCACCTGCAATGATAAAGCGCCTCTACATGAAGTATCCCAAAAAAAGAAAAGACGATCGATGAATTCATGTTCCGCCACCTCTCGGTCTATTCGTTGCTGTCAAAAAAAGTGATCAATGGCCGATAAACACTCTTCGGTCTCCATTACCTGGAAACCATTCAAGACAATCTTTTCGTCTCGAGCCCAAGTTGCGATCTCACTCAAGAAGTACTGGAAAGTTCGCAATTCGATCCTTGTTTCTGGTCGTTCCTCTTCTCCACTAACCGTAGAGAGAAGAAGTGGAGGTGGTGTAGTAGCGGTGGGTGGTGGGATTGCACACATCGCCTGATATAGAGCATCATACACTAAGCCAGCCTGTTCCTTTGTGAATCTACCGAAGCTCTTGAGATTTCGAACAGCCGAGCGTTTAGAGAAGGATTCGATGCTGTGTACGATCTCTGTCCGGAACCTTTTTCGTTCAGTGAGGATGGTCTCATCTGTAATGACCGAAAACTCTCGGAAAGAGATTAGGAGTAGTTCCTGAAAGCGTGTGATAGCGCGAGCGCGTGGATCAGAAGAATCTGGATGGGCAGAGTCTCCGAGGGAAGCGAAGTAGTCTCGCATTAGGCTGTGAGTATTATACTTTCGTCTGAACGCGTCAAAGTGGAAATGGAACTCAGGACTCACTTCAAAAAGCCACCGTCATCCTGAATTTGGAGCAGCTTTTCTCCATTTATTTTCAAGATGGCTGTATTCAGGTCATTCAGAGTAACAGATGAATCAGACTGTTAAGACTGACCGAGCCTGTAGGAGCTTAGTGAGTTTGCGGGAGAGGTGGCGACATGTACACTCACCCAACTTGGAATAAAACTTTGGGCCCCATGCAGAAAAAGCAATCTACGATGCGGAAGGCAAAAACCATCGGCATGCTGTTGATGTACCTGAAGTTCCATTATGATTACCCCGAGGGGAAGATCGCAGAAGTGGGAACTCACAAACTCAAGAACCAAGGCAGAGAAGCCACCGACAGTTGAACATCTACGAGATGGAAGTGATCGTGAATAATGGGCAGACACCGCTGAACAAGTGACTCGAAGACGCGTTGATCCAGGAGTGTGCCATGCATGGAAGGCCTGCGTTTGTGTAGTCGTTGATTAAGGATATCAAGGAGACATGCTTACCCATAATAACCAGGAAGAAGTCGGTCACAGAGAACCTCTAGGAGCCAAAACGCCTGCTCCTCCGACATGTAGCTACAGACTTGTCAAGAGGAGCCATGCATCAGTGAAGGGCTGTCTTACATCAGAATAGCCGCGGCAAGGATATTCATTGCCTGAAAAGGGTGAATGATTGAATCAAGGATATTCAACTGCCCGACCTCCGAATACGCACTTGACAGTACCCCAATTCGGGATTTTTGAAAGAGTACGCTTGCAGCACTCTGCGGAGTGCAGCAATTCCATCCTCGGATTGGTATCCAGCATATTCAGGCAGGCTCCGATGTAAATCTTTCTCAATGTCTTCAGTACTTGTACTGATCCTGCCCTTATTGTCCTCCAAGAGGCGGTCGTAAACGCCGGGGTTGGCAAATCGAAGATAAATGGATCCAGACAATGTTTCCCACATTTCACCTCGGAGGCGATTAGGGAGGCCAACCTGAACCAGACGCGTACATTGCGGATATCGAAGAAGCGTGAGATTGCGTCCGTGACCTGTAAAGAAGTCAGTTCTGAGACATTAAGAATACGAAAGGATTACTTCGGAGGTAGGTTGTCCATAACTTGATCTTCGACGCTTCCCGCAGTCTGAGAAGTCACAGGTCGGCACGTTTCAGTCATAAAGGAGATTTGCACGCACTTCTTGGGATCACCAGGGAACTTAAACCGCAGTCCCAAACCTCCGTGATATGTGGTCTCGCGCGGAGGGGTGCCATCCTTCTCCTCGCTTATTAGGCTGCCGTCTTCACGCTCGTTCTCCGCCACCGACGATGTTGTTGGGAGGAGTGCCTCGGAATAACATGTTTTGACGAATGCCTTCACTGCCTTCATCTGCCCGCGTTGTAGTTCTACCTTTAATGCATCACGAAGTAGGACACAAAAGAGATCCGCCGTTGGCCGCAGTGACGTCAATTGTACAATCTACCAAAGAGTTCAGTCTCTGGTCATGTCACCAGACGGAATCATCACGAACAAACTTTGAGCCATGCCATAACGACAAGCTTAAGGCATAGACACCAGCACGAGCGTTCAATCTCTCCACTCTTCGGACCGTGGACAGCGGAATGGTGAAGCGAACAGACTTCCGGTCAACGGAGCAAAATGCAAGGAAGGGAGGTATGAGGTGAAGCTTCCCCGCCTGGTTCATCGCTCTCAGCGACGCTAGCGGTCATGTCTATTGATCAGCACTCACATACGATTCTTCCTCTCCTTGTACACCAAGACTGAGTACTGCATTTATCTCCACTTTCTCATCTTCAGAGGGGGGTTTTCTGTCACTACCCAGAGATGCATATGGAGGAATTGAGAAAAATATTTGAGTCAGTTGATCCCTAGAAGGCTCTTTGAAATTTCGAAGGTGGGTAGAGATCATCGACATATCTGTTGACTGAGTCTGAGAAGTCAAGCCAAAATGTCAGAATCAAACGGGATGAGCAATGGCTTTCTTCCGATTTTCGAGACGTTCAGAGTCGTTGGCCTCGATTCACGAACGTTGAGGATGTGAACTTGCCAGCGAGCGCTCCTTGGTCGTATTATTTAAAATTAGCGTGAGAATGCTACGCGTGATTGATACCGATCAGCTTGAAGCACGAGTTGGCCGTGTTAGATGCTCTGGGATATAATTCTCAAGGATAGTCCAAGTGGGTTTGGTTCAAATACTGATACACCGTCCTGAGCATGGCGAAGATAAGGGCATACATATGAGTGTAATTAATTGTGATCGGACTGAGCAGAGATTTGTATCAAGAGAAAGCCCCTACCGCACTGAAAGAATTCCACGCTGGTCAAGTGTACGAAGATCTCGTCGAATCCACTTCTTTACATTCTCGTATGGTTGTCCCATAGCGTGTTCTTCAAGCATAAATACCAGCTCTTCCAACTGCGAGAATTTATTTTGCACGACCTCTCCGATTCGATGCCATTCTCCGATATGAGATGACGAATCCACCATTGGAATGCCCACAGAAAGTTTCTTCAAGTTTGAACAAGGGAGTTGATCGAGGATAGACGCTAAAGTGGTGATGAAGTTGCTCGGTAAACTCCAGTAGAAAAAACCGACAACGATCGACATGGATTGCAGAGCAGTAAGGCATTGCAAGTTTGCATGTTTACAAAATGTCACTGGTGAAAACAAGTCAGGTCAGAAAGCC
>Ga0209006_10001066_pt1 | contig 25161 bp, 20 predicted proteins | sample JacPin_JW_Ref_O2_FD_188567 | JGI IMG/M metagenome (GOLD analysis project Ga0209006, IMG submission 188567) | Forest soil microbial communities from Algoma, Ontario, Canada - Jack Pine, Ontario site 1_JW_Ref_O2 (SPAdes) (version 2) | ecosystem: Environmental > Terrestrial > Soil > Boreal... | reverse complement strand
ATTGACAAAGGTCTCAGCGGTGAAACACGCTCCGCCATGCGAAACGATGGATCACACTCGACCGTTTCAGTTGGTGTTGGTCTCGCGCTGGCGCGGCCCACGCCTTCTTCTTGAGAACCGGCCCGGACGAATGCTGTTGAAGCTTTTGTCTCCTATCCTGCACCTCCTTCCTGTTGGAGGCCCGATCAACGAAATTGTGAACCTGCACAATTGCGAGGTCAGGCGAATGAATACATTCGCCCGACCTCGCAATGACGGCAGAGTACACCCGACCCACACACCCTACCCCGGCAGCGGCTCGAGACCGCCCGGTAGTGAGATCCAGATGACGGTTTGCGCCTCTGCGGAATGGCGTGACAGATGGCCTTTGCCGTGTGTGTCCTCCACTAACGCGAAGCTGCCCGCCTGAACGTGACGCACCTCTCCGTCGCTCGTCTCGTATTCAACCGAACCATCCAGCCTGACGGTCAGCACCGGCTCGGGGACAATATGCCAGGCAACCTCGCGCATGCCTGCCGGGATGCGGGTGATGCGGACACGGGACGCCTGATAGCCGGCCGACATCTCGAACGGCGCGGCATCGGGGTGCACCGAGCTCTTCGTCGTCGGCAATTCGACTTCGTCGAAATGCGACTCGCCATCCGGGGTCGCGTAGATACGCAGGCATTTCATTGCGGCTCGCTCCTTCCGGTGAAAGCTTACCCAATCCCCTATAATATTCACCTTCCGAAGAAGGGGAGGTCAGCCGCCATTTTGTTTCGCCGGACGGACGCCGGCGCTCCATGCGTAAGGGAGACCTTCCCCGTTCAATTCGTGCGCGCCGATCGCGCGCAGTTTGAAGATCGCAGGGTTGTGGGAGGCAATCGTGCGCGCGTTGCGCCAGTGCCTGTCGATCGCGAGCTTGTCCGAGGTCAGCGAGGCGCCGCCCACCTCGAAGAGTTCGGCCGTAGCTTCGAGAACCAGGTTGATGACGACGGCCTGCGCCTGCGCCGCCGCGAGTTCGGAAGCGTCGAGCTGCTGGGGAACGTCATGGCGGACGTCGAGCGTCCTGGCGAGCTCGTCGACGGCGGCCAGGACAGCGGCCCGCGCTCCGAACGCCGCGGCGAAGAGCTTGCCGACGACCTGCTGCACAAGCGGGTCGTTGCGCGGCAGTTCGGCGACGGCATGCGTGAAGGTGCGGGTTCGCGCTCTGATCCAGTCGGCCGCATCGGCGGCGGCTCGGCGCCCGATTCCGGCGAGAGTGGCGAGCAGGATGAGCTGAACGTGAGCGGTTCCAAAGGTCCGGCCTTCCGTTCCGTAGCCAGGACCGAGGATGCGATCTCGGGTGACCGTCACATCGTTGAACTCCGCCGTGCCGCTCGCGGTGAGCCTTTGGCCGAAGCCGTCCCAGTCATCATGAACCGTGACGCCTGGCTGATGGGTGTCGACAAGCAGCGAGATTCTTTTGCCTTCCTGATCGGCCGCGACGATCAGATGATCGGCGTAAAGCGTGCCAGTCGTGTAGTATTTTACGCCGTTGAGCTGCAGTCCGGTTGGCCCGGACGTCACTGCGGTCCGATAGCGATCGACAGCGCCGACGCCGGGTTCCGTGGCTGCCCCGCCAATAATCGCGCCTTCAGCGATGGCTTTGAGCCATTGCGCGCTGACGGCTTCATCTTTTTTCAGCCGCAGGTCCTCTACGACGTTGAAGTGCACCCGCAACGCCTGCGGTAGATTGGAGTCTGCGGCCGCCAGACTGATAAGCAGGTCGAACGTCTGGCGGAGCGTTGCGCCAAGACCGCCGAAGGCGACTGGCACACGCAGCGCGCCGAAACCTGCCTCTTTCAGAAGTCCGATCTCTTCGAACGGCAGCACACGGTTTCGCTCGCGATTCACCGCGCCAGCTGCGATCGTCGCAAAGACCGGAGCGAAGCGCTTTTCCAGTTCGTCATCGCTGACCGGCGCACTAGCAGCGTGGCGAGCGGTCGGGGTTATTTGCGCAGCGGGCCTGCCGCGCGCCGGGGTCGCCTCAACATGCAGATTACGATGGACGCTGGTCATATCTTAGCCCTCCAATCGTGCCGTCGAGCCGCTCAAACCGGCTCGGTTTCCCGAGCGCGCAACGCCTCCGCGCTCCGCAGCAAGGGAATCACCTCGCGGCCGAAAGCCGGCAACTCGTCGGTGAAGTGCAGGAAGGCGCACAGGATCATGTCGACGCCGATCGCCTCATAGGCGCGGATGCGCTCGGCGATCGCGTCCGGCGGACCGAACAGCCGCGTCTTGAACCCGTCGTTAGGCTGAACGAGATTGGCGTAATCGGAATCGGCCCACATGCCGATCTTTTCGGCGGTCGAGGCGCCGGCGTGCTTGACCTGATCGGCGAAGGATTGAACGATTTTCGGATCGGCCCCGGCGACGATCGCTGCGAGCTGATCCAGCGCCTCGCGTTCAGTCGGCCGTTGGATGACGAAGCCGTTGAGACCGAATTTTACGGTGCGGCCTGCGGCCTTGGCCAGCGCGCGAACCTCGTCGATCTGCTCCTTGGCGCCTTCGACCGAATTGCCGTTGATGAAGTACCAATCGGAATATTTGGCCGCCATGCGGCGCGCGGCCTTCGAATTGCCGCCCTGGAATATTTCGGGATGGGGCTGCGAGATCGGCCGCGGCTTCAACCAGCCTTCATTGATGCGGTAGAAATCGCCTTTGAACGTGAGGGACTCCTTCGTCCACAGACCTTTCAGCACCTGAATGAACTCTTCCGAGCGGCGATAGCGCTCGTCATGGTCGAGCCATGGCTCGCCGAAGGCGCGAAACTCGTCCTTGAACCAGCCGGTGAGAATGTTGATGGCGAAACGGCCTTTCGAATAGACGTCGATCGTCGCGCCCATTTTGGCGACCATGGCGGGATGCCAGAAGCCGGTGTGAACGGCGCTGATCAGTTTCAGGCGCTTCGTCTGCGCGGCGAGCACCGCCGTGCAGGTGACCGCTTCCTGCTGAAGCTCCCAGCCATGGCTGGCGATGAAGCGGGCCGGCGCCAGCCCATATTCGAAACCGAGATCCTCGGCTTGCCTGGCAAGGCCGACATTATAGTCGAGACTCCAGTCGGTCCTTTGCGGAATATTGCTGATGACGAAGCCGCCGCTGCCGAGCGGCATCCAATATCCAAAACGAATGGCCATGAACCTGTCCTGTCGCGAAAAGAGTTTCGGGTTTCAGTGAAGAGCTAAGCGGCGGCCGCGGTGGCCGGCCCGACGCCGAGATAGAACTCCTTGACGTCGTCGCGCGCCGCCAATTCCGCCGCCGCGCCGGAGGCGGCGACGCGCCCGTTCTCGAGGACGTAAGCATAATCGGCGAAGCGCAGGACGAGATTGGCGTTCTGCTCGGCGAGCAGGAAGCTGACGCCTTCGTGCCTGTTGAGCTGGCGAATGATGCCGAAGATTTCCTCGACGATGATCGGCGCGAGGCCCATCGAGGGTTCGTCGAGCAGAACTAGGGTCGGCCGCGTCATCAACGCGCGGCCGATCGCGACCATCTGCTGCTCGCCGCCCGAAGTGAGGCCGGCGCGCGATTTGCGCCGCTGCTTGAGGCGCGGAAACCAATTGTAGATTCGATCGAGGTCCTCCCTGAGCCGGCGTTTGCTTGGCCGGCGCAGGAAGCCGCCGGTCAGCAGATTTTCCTCGACCGTCAATTGGGGAAACACGTGACGGCCTTCCAGCACCTGGACGATGCCCTTGGCGACGAGATCGGCGGGATCGAGATGACGCGTCGCCTCGCCTCGCCAGGTGATCGAACCGCGGCTGAGGGCGCCGCGTTCGGACGCGAGGAGATTGGAAATCGCTTTCAGCGTCGTGGTCTTCCCGGCGCCATTGGCGCCGAGAAGAGCGACGATCGCGCCTTCGTCGACCTTGAGCGACACGCCGCGCAAGGCGAGGATCGCCTGGCCATAGAGCGCCTCGATGTCGGTCACTTGCAGAAAGGGCGATGCATTCATGGCGATCTCTCGAGGTTGACGTCAGTTGGTGGCGTCGCGCGGCACGATGCCTTTTTCCTTGGCGTAGGCGGCGGCGCGCTCGTAGATCAGCGGCAGCAGCAGCTCGCGATCGGACTTCACCCAACCGTTGGAGACGATGTTCCACTTGTCGCCGTCCCATTGGATGACTTTGCCGGCGCCGCCGCCCTCGTGATCCTTGATCGACAGTTTCAGCGGCTGCTCGAGGCCGGTGGCGCCGAGCTCGGCCAGGCGTTTGTCGTCGAGATTGAGATGTTCGAGGCCCCATTGCGCTTCTTCGCCATTGATCGGGCGGATGCCGAAATGCGCCTGGGCGGTACGGATCGCCTCGACCGCGATGATCGCTTCATCGACGCCCGAATTGTAATAGACCGAGCCGAAGCTCTTCGGGTCCTTCAGATCGCTGAGGCCTTTGTCGAGAATATATTTCTTGAGCTTCTGATGGATTTCGAAATCGGCGCCGGCCGGGAACGGCGTGATCGCCAGATAGCCTTTGGCGACCGCGCCGGCCGGGCGAACGTCTTCTTCCGAGCCCGACCAGATGCCGCCGATGATATGATCGACTGGAAAGCCGACCTTGGCCGCCGTCTTGATCGCGACCGGCGTCATCACGCCCCAACCGCGCAGGAACACCCAGTCAGGCTTGAGCTGGCGGATCTTCGCCCATTGCGCCGACTGGTCGTTGCCGGGATGGGGCACCGGAATCTGGATGTCCTCGAAGCCGTAGGTCTTGGCGAGCAGGGCGAGCGGAACCTGCGTCTCCTTGCCATAGGGCGAGTCGTGATAGACGGTGGCGATCTTCAGGCCTTTGAGCTTGTCCTTGCCGCCGACCTTTTCGGCGATGAAATTGACGGCCGACGACGCCTCGCTCCAGAAGCTGAACACAGTCGGGAAACTATAGGGGAAGACGCGACCGTCGATCGCTTCGGTGCGGCCATAGGCGATGGTGACGAGCGGGATTTTGTCGGCGACCGACTTCTCGGTCAGCGCCTTGGAGATCGGGTCGCCGTGCGGCAGGAATATAGGAACGGGCGAGCCGTCCTTGCCGCCCTTTACGCGCTCGTAGCACTCGACGCCTTTCTCGACTTCCCAATTCGTCTCGCATTCGTCCCAGACGAGCTTGACGCCGTTGATGCCGCCCTCGACCTCATTGATGTAGCGGAAATAATCGATCTCGCCGGCCCAGACCGGGATGCCGCTCGACGCATAGGCGCCGACGCGGAAGGTGGCGAGCGGAAAATATTGCGTCTTCGCTTCGTCTGCGAAGGCGGCGCCGACGGCGAAGGAAATGCCGACCGTCGCGAGTGTGGCGCTCTTCCATAGGGTTTGTAGACGCGCTGTGGTGCTTTGCAGGGACATGACTGACATTGCTCCAGTTGAGGTTCAGGGTTTTCGGAACTTGGGCGGTCTCAGCGCGGAAATCGCGCCAGGATCCAGTTCCCTAGTCGCGACGCGAGCGCCGCGAGGCCGTTCGGCTCCTTGATGAGGAACCAGATGATCAGCGCGCCGAAGAGCGCTTTTTGAAAATTCTCGAGCTGGCCCGCATCGATCGCGCCGGCAAACAGATGGGCGCCGACATGGTCGAGGAAGATCGGCAGGAAGATCATGAAGGCGGCGCCGAGATAATTGCCGACGATGCTGCCCATGCCGCCCAGGATGATGATGAACATCACTTCGAACGAGCGATCGAGATTGAAGCTTCGCGCGTCGACTGTGCCGAGATAGGCGAAGGCCCAGAGCGCGCCGGCCACTCCGCAGAACAGCGAGCTGACGAAGAACGCCTTGAGCTTGCCAGAGGCGACGGGAATTCCGATGACCGCGGCGGCGGTGTCCATGTCGCGGATCGCCATCCAGACGCGGCCGGTCTGGCTGCGCACCAGCCGGATCGCAACGACGGTGGCGATGGCGACGGTCGTCAGCGTCAACAGATAGCGCCCGGTCGGACCCGACAGGTCATGGCCGAGGATTTCCAGGCGCGGCGCCGAGATCGAACTCGAAGTCGAATAGTTCGAGAACCAGCCATATTGATTGAACAGCCATTCGAGGAAGAATTGCGCCGCCAAAGTGGAGGCGACGAGATAGAAGCCCTTGATGCGAAGGCTGAGCAGGCCGGCGACAAGACCGACGAGGCCGGCGACGGCGCCGCCGAGCAGCAGGCTGACGGGCAGGGGCAGCTCGGGGACGCGCAGCAGGAGATTATAGGTCGCGTAAGCGCCGACCGACATGAAGCCGCCAGTGCCCAGCGACGCCTGTCCGGCATAGCCCATCAGCAGGTTCAGCCCGAGGCCGGTGAGCGACATGATGAGAAACGGGATCAGGACGGCGTTCAGCCAATAGTCATTGGCGACCAGCGGAACGCCGGCCAGCAGGACCAGAGCCGCGAGCGCCGAGGCGGCGCCGAGACGGCCGCGCGACAACAGGCGCGACGCGCGCGCCGGCGCGAAATCGGCGACGGGATCCGAACTGGTCAACGACATGGATCAGATTCTTTCGATGGGCCGCTCGCCGAACAGGCCGGCCGGGCGGACAAGCAGGAAGACGACGGCCAGCGCATAGGCGAACCAGCTCGACACGCTGCCGCCGAGCAGAGCGCCGAGATAGATTTCGGCGAGGCTGTCGCCGGCGCCGACGATCAGTCCGCCGACGATCGCGCCGGTGATCGAGGTGAAGCCGCCGATGATCAGCACCGGCAGCGATTTGAGAACGACCAGCGTCAGCGCGAACTGGACGCCCTGGCGCGATCCCCACAGCAGGCCCGCCACCAGCGAGACGAAACCGGCGACGCCCCAGACCACCCGCCACAGGGTCTGCAGGCGGATGCCGATCGAAAGCGCGGCCTGCGGATCGTCGGCAATGGCGCGCAGCGCGACGCCGACGCGCGTCCAGTTGAAGAAAATCGAGAGAATGACGACCAGCGCGCCAGCCGCGCCGGCGGCGACGAGATCGAATTGGCTGACCTGGATGTCGCCCAGTTGGATCGGCGTATCGACGATGCCGAGATCGAGTTCATGAACGCTGGCGCCCATGACGATCTGCGATATTCCCTCGATCACGAAGGAAAGGCCAAGCGTCGCCATGAACAGAGTGATCTGCGGCTGATTGATCAAAGGGCGCAGCACGATGCGCTCGATGGCGATCGCCAGCGCGATCATGATCGCCAGAGTGACGAGCGCGGCGAGCCAGAAGTCGATGTTTTTCTCGCGCAGGGTGACGAAGATCAACGCGGCGCAGAGCACCATCGACCCCTGCGCGAAATTGAAAACCCCCGACGCCTTGAAGATCAGCACGAAGCCGATGGCGACCAGCGAATACATAACGCCGGCAAGAAGGCCGCCGACCAGCGTTTCAATAAAAAAGCTCATGGCGCCCTCAATGAACCGCGCCGAGATAGGCGGCGATGACATCCGGGTTGTTGCGCACCTCTTCGGGCGCGCCGTCGCCGACCTTGCGGCCATAGTCGAGCGCCACGACGTGATGCGACAGGCCCATCACCACGCCGATATCGTGCTCGATCAGCACGATCGTCGTTCCCAGAGAGCGATTGGCGTCGAGGATGAACCGGCTCATCTCGCGCTTCTCGTCCTGGTTCATGCCGGCCATCGGCTCGTCGAGAAGCAGCAGCGTCGGCCGGCCGACCAAGGCGCGCGCCAGATCGACGCGCTTTTGCACGCCATAAGGCAGCGTGGAGACGATCGCGTGGGCATGGCGCGTCAGGTCAAGAAAGGCGATGACATCGGCGGCGCGCCGGCCGAAGTCGCGCGTCTCCGACCTGTCACGACCGATTCCGAGGGCATGTTCGACAAGCGTCGTGCGGCTGTGGCGGGTCAGCCCGGCGAGCACATTGTCGAGAACGCTGAGGCGTTTGAACAGAGCGTTGTGCTGAAACGTGCGGCCGATGCCGAGACGCGCCGCATGCAGCGGACGGATGCGCTCGAAACGCTTGTCCTCGAAGACGATGTCGCCGGCATCGGCGCGATAGACACCGTTGATGACGTTGAGAAGGGAACTCTTGCCCGCCCCATTGGGACCGATCAGCGCACAGATTTCGCCGCTCGCCACATCGAAGCTCAACGCGCTCAGCGCCTGGACGCCTTTGAACGAGAGGGAGACGTCGCGAAGTCGCAGGATCGGCTCGGACATGTCGGCTCAAGCCTCGACGGATTCGCGTTGCGCCGCCGCAGCCTGCTGCGCCGCCGCCCGGCGCTTGACGGCCTCGATGTCGCGATAGCCGGCGGCGGGATGACTGGCCGGCAGAAGGGGCCCCTCGCCGAACAATTTCTCGCGCAAAGTGCCCGCGCGATAGGCGGACGGATAGGCGCCGCGCTTCTGCAATTCGGGAACGAGATGTTGCACGACGTCTTCGAAACTCTCCGGCGTCACCGCATAGGCGAGATTGAAGCCATCGACGTCGGTCGCCTCGACCCAGTCCTGCAGAATGTCGGCGACCGTCGAGGGCGAGCCGACGAACACCGGACCGAGGCCGCCGATGCCGCCCCATTGCGCCAATTCCTCGATCGTCCAGGATTTCGAGCCGCCGGCGAGGTTTTCGACCACCGAGACGATCGCGTTGGTCTCGACTTTTCGAACAAGATCGGTCGGCGCATATTGGCCGAAATCGATGCCGCTCCAGCCCGACATGAACACCAGCGCGCCGTCATAGGACGCATATTGCTGGTATTGCCTGAATTTCGCCTGCGCCTTGGCGTCGGTCTCGTCGACGATGATCGTGACGAGATTGTAGGTGAGGATTTTGCGCGGATCGCGCCCCGCCGCGGCGGCCTGCGCGCGCACGTCGGCGATATAGGCTTTCAGGACCGGCTTGGTCGGCGACGCGACGAACACGCATTCGGCGTGTTGCGCGGCGAAGGCCTTGCCGGGACCCGATGCGCCGGCCTGATAGAGCAAGGGCGTGCGCTGTGGCGACGGCTCGCAGAGATGATAGCCCGGCACGTCGAAGAACCGGCCCTTGTGGCCGATCTCGTGCACCTTGTCGGGATGGGTGAAGACGCCCCTCGTCGCGTCGCGGACGACCGCGTCGTTCTCCCAGCTTCCTTCGAGAAGCTTGTAGAGAACCTCGACATATTCAGCGGCGACTTCATAGCGGTTGTCGTGCCGGCGCAGACCGCCCTGCCCGATATTCTTGGCGCCGCTCTCCAGATAGGAGGTGACGATGTTCCAGCCGACGCGTCCCTTGCTGTGATGGTCGGCCGTCGAGAGGCGTCGCGCAAAGGTATAGGGATGCTCGAACGAAGTTGAGGCGGTGACGCCAATGCCAAGGTGCTCGGTGGCGAGCGCGATCGGCGCGATGAGTTGCAAGGGATCGTTGACGGGAATTTGCGCCGCCTGCTCGATCGCGTGGAAATTGCTCCCCTTGTAGACATCGTAATAGCCGATCACGTCGGCGATGAAGATGCCGTCGAAGATGCCCCGCTCGAGCGTCCGCGCGAGATCCTGCCAATAATCGAGATCCTTGTATTTGAAGGAACGGTCGCGCGGATGCTTCCACAGGCCAGGCGACTGATGGCCCACGCAATTCATGTCGAAGGCGTTGAATCGTATCTGTCGTGTCATCGCGCGCCTGTCTCCGCTGCCGGCCCGTGCAGCATAAACATATTAATTCTATTGAGTCTATAGTTTTTATAGATTTAAATTTCGAATGTGGCGCCGGCGTTCAATCATCCGCCAAGGCTGCCTGATCGCTCCGCCTCACATTATTTGGCCTGGAGTCTGAACCCGATCGTCGCTCGAAGCCGTTGAGTCCGCTGCCGGCGGCGGCGTCAAAGGCGACGCGGAATCACAGCGATCGCCGCCGACGGCGAGTTCGCCCGCTCGCGCTCATTTGGGCCGGGCGAGGAAGCGGGCGAACGCCTTCAGCGTCGCTTCCGAAGCATGGTGCTCCATGCCCTCCGCATCGGCTTCGGCGGCCTCGGCGGGGACGCCTACGGCAAGCAGCAGCTTGACCATCAGGCGATGGCGTGCGCGCACGCGGTCGGCGAGTTCGCGGCCTGCCTCGGTCAGGAAGACGCCACGATAGGGCCGCGCCGTCGCCAGGCCTTCCCGCTTGAGCCGGGCGATGCTCTTGACCGCGGTGGGGTGGGTTACGCCCAGCCGCTTGGCGACTTCAATCGCACGCGCCTCTCCATGGACCGCGAGAAGATCGGCGATGAGTTCGACATAATCCTCCAGCAACGCGGCCGATCGCGCCGTGCGGGCCTTGCCGAAGCGAAACGCCTGGGTGGGCTCTTCGGGCATTTCGATCGCCATCACTGGCCGCCCGGCGTCCGAGGTTCGTGTCACCCGGGTTTCTCCTCTTTGTTTCCTTTTATCGCGACCACAGCCGTGTCTACCCGCCGCAGGTCGGCTAGGCGTCCTGTTCCGACGATCCAGCGCCCATTGCAAAAAGACTCAAGCGCTTCCCGTAGCACAAAAACACACTAAGGCTATCATGAAGCTTGTTGTCCAAAGTGAACTCCCTATGATCAAATTTCTCCTGTTAATCAAAATTTGCCATGGGCTAAATAACCTGGAATTTGGCCGCGATAACGCCATAGCCCGCGCGCGATTATGAACCCTGGCGCCCCAAGGTAACCCTCCTCATTGTAAACTTGCCTATTGACTTAAATGTAGCCATGGCTACATTAAGAGAAAGTTGGCGATAGCAAAGCTGCGGGAAGCCGCGGCCGCAGGCCTCGGAGGCGTTGTGAGCGAGAACACACTAAACCTTGGGTCCCCAGCGCTCCCGGATAAGGCGGAGCAGTCCGCCACCTTCGAGGATGTGCTGCGCGCGCGCGACCGTCTGAAGGTCCTCAAGACCCGCGCCGCCAAAAGTTCGCTGCGGCTGCTCTGGCTGCTGGCCGGTCCGGGCGTGCTGGTCATGCTCGGAGAGAACGACGGCCCCAGCATGGTCTCCTACGCCACCACCGGCGCGACCTATGGGATTGGCTTTTTCGCGCCATTCATCCTGCTCACCTTCCTCATGTCCTATTTCGTTCAGGAAATGACGGTGCGGCTCGGCGTTGCGACGCATCGCGGCCATTCCGAACTCATCTTCCAGCGCTTCGGCCCGTTTTGGGGCTATTTCGCGATGGGCGATCTGGTGTTCGGCAACCTGCTGACGCTGGTCACCGAATTCATCGCGATTCAGGCTGGCGGCCTCTATTTCGGCCTGCCGTCATGGCTGTCGGTCGCGATCGGCGTGGCGCTGGTCCTCGGCTCGCTGGGCTTTCGGCGATACGTAACCTGGGAACGCGCGCTGATGGGGCTGGCCGCGTTCAATCTGCTGTTCGTTCCCGCGGCCCTGCTTGCGCATCCTGACGGCGCGGCTCTGGGTCATGCGCTCGCGACGTGGGGGCCGCTGCCCGGCGGCTTCACCACGGCGTTCCTGACGCTGGTCCTCGCCAATGTCGGCGCGACCGTGACCCCCTGGATGATCTTCTTCCAGCAGAGCGCGGTTGTCGACAAGGGCATGACCCGGGCTGATCTGCCGCAAGGCCGGATGGATACGGCGATCGGCGCGATCCTGGCCGCCGTCGCCGCGATTGCAACGCTGGTGGCGACCGCGCCGCTTTTCGCCGCGAAGGTCGATGTGTCGCAGTTCGCCAGCGGCGCCGATTTCGCCACCGCCCTGCAACCGCTGATCGGCACGACCGGCGCCACTTTGTTCGCGCTCGGCATCGTCGAGGCGGGCCTGGTCGCCGCCATGACAATCTCCACCAGTTCTTCCTATTCGTTGGCCGAGACGGTGTCGGCGCGGCACAGTCTGAACCTCAATTTCGCCAACGGTCGCCTTTTCTACGGCGCCGCGATCGTCTCGACTCTGTTGGCGGCGGGCATCGTATTGATCCCGGGGGCGCCCCTGCTCGCCATGACCCTGACGGTCAACGTCATCGCCACATTGCTGATGGCGCCGGCGCTGCTATTGCTGCTGCTGCTCGCCAACGACCGGGAGATCATGGGGGATCTGGCCAATGGCCGTTGGGCGAACCTGGCCGGAGGGACGATCGTCATCGCAATCGCCCTGGTTGGCGCGCTCTATGGCGTGATCACGACGTTCCCCAGCCTGTTGCCGAAGTAGGAGGCATTCCATGCGGTACGATTCCACGCTGATTGGCGCGCTTGAGCCCGATCAGCTAGCCGCCGCGAAAATGCGGCCCTACCCGCGTCGCAATCTTGGACGGGGCGTTCTAACCCTGCTGATCCTGCTGCGCGTCTATGTCGCGATCGCCATCCCGGTCGTCGCCTATGCATTCGTCCACGCGCTACTCGCGCCGCAATAGTCGCGATTGGCAGCGCGTAGGTCATCTGGTTCGCGGGCGCCGGCAGCCGCATGAAGAGCGAGGCCATGGCGGTCGAAACGACCGCCCTTCATCGCTCTGACCGACATAGGAATGTCGCCGCGCCCGGTGATAAAGATGATCGGAAGTTCCCTCTTTGCCGCAGCGGGTTCGCGCTGAAGATCAAGACGGCTCTCTCCCGGCAATCTCACGTAACCCATTGATCCGGTCGCTAGCCGCGGCGCAGGCTGCGGCCCGATTGCAGCCGCATGAACAGGGCGTCTTTCGAGAACCAACAAGCGCGCGCAATCTTCACTTGTGATCACAGCACGCTCACGCGCTTGTGTGCGTCGCAACAATTGATTTGTGCGCTGCACTGATTATTCTTAACGACGCGGATCCGGCAAGACGGATATGCCGCCGAGGCGATGGGAAAAGGAAGAGGACGACGTTGTGTTGACGGACGAGACGAGAACCGCCCGTATGACCGCTGTCCCCGCGTTTGATGGCCTTTTTCGCTGCTTGACCGCAAGGCGGCCCCTTCAAATACAAGGCAGCGCGCCTTGACCGCTATCGTTCGGCTGGCGCTCGCGCGTCCCTACACATTCGTCGTCATGGCGATTCTGATCATGATTTACGGCGTGCTTTCGGCGGTCCGAACGCCGACCGATATTTTTCCGAATATCGGCATTCCGGTCATCTCAGTCGTCTGGGGCTATACCGGCCTGCCGCCGGACGACATGTCGGGCCGCATTATCTCTGTTTACGAACGCGTGTTGTCGACGACGGTCAACGACATCGAGCATATCGAGTCGCAATCGCTGCCCGGCACCGGCGTCGTCAAGATTTATTTCCAGCCGACCGTCGACATCAGCGCCGCGCAGGCGCAGGTCGCATCGATATCCCAGACGATCCTGAAGCAGCTTCCGGCCGGCGTCACGCCGCCGCTGATTCTCGTCTACAACGCTTCGAGCGTTCCAATCATCCAACTGGCGCTGTCGAGCGACACGCTCTCGCAGACCGAACTGTTCGATCTCGCCCAGAATTTCATCAGACCGCAGCTCACCACGGTGGCGGGCGCCCAAATACCGTTCCCCTATGGCGGCGCTGTTCGCCAGGTGCAGATCGACCTCGACCAAAAGGCCTTGCACGCCCATAATCTTTCCGCCGCCGACGTCGGCAGCGCGCTTGCCAGGCAGAACCTGATCACGCCGGTCGGCACGGAGAAGATCGGCTCCTACGAATATACGATCGACCTCAATGATTCGCCCAAGGTCCTCGCCGATTTCAACAATCTGCCGATCAAGGTCGTCGACGGCGTCGTCGTGTTCATGCGCGACGTCGCTTACGTCCATGACGGTTCGCCGCCACAAACCAATGTCGTGCAGCTCGACGGCCGCAAAGGCGTGCTGATGTCGGTGCTGAAGATCGGCTCGGCGTCGACGCTCGACATCATCGCCGGCATAAAGGACCGCCTGCCCGCCATTCAGACGACTTTGCCGCCCGGGGTCACGCTCAAATTCGTCAGCGATCAATCCGGCTTCGTCAAATCATCGGTGACCGCGGTGGTCCGCGAAGGCCTGATCGCGGCCGCGCTGACCGGCTTTATGATCCTGGTGTTTCTCGGAAGCTGGCGCTCGACGCTCATCATCACCGTGTCGATCCCCCTGGCGGTGCTCAGTTCGTTGACCGCTCTGTCGCTGCTCGGCCAGACGATCAATGTGATGACGCTCGGCGGCCTCGCCCTCGCCGTCGGCATTCTGGTCGACGACGCGACGGTCACCATCGAAAACATCAATCGCCATATGGAGGAGTTCGGCGAGGACATTGTGACCGCGATCACCCGCGGCGCCCAGGAGATCATGCCGCCGGCGACGATCGCGCTGTTCTGCATCTGCATCGCCTTCGTTCCGCTGCTTTCGCTTGGCGGGGTCGCCGGCTATTTGTTCCGGCCATTGGCGATGGCGGTCGTGTTCGCGATGATCGCCTCCTACATCCTGACCTACACGCTGGTGCCGACGATGGCGCATTTCCTGCTGCGCGGCCAGCATCACGCCTCGACGCATGGCGCGTCTGATGGGCCGCCCCCGACCGGCCTGTTCTCGCGCTTTCAGCGCGGGTTTGAACATCAGTTCGAGCGGCTGCGGGGAGGCTATTTGGGTTTGTTGCAACTGGCGTTGCGCCGTCGCTACTGGTTCGCCGGCGGCTTTCTCTGCGTCGCCGTGCTTTCTCTCGGGCTTGTGCCCTATCTCGGACAGGATTTCTTCCCCTCGGTCGACGCGGGCGCGATCAAAATCCATATGCGCGCGCCGACCGGCACGAGGATCGAAGAGACGACGCTATTGACCGATCAGGTCGAACAGAAGATCCGCGCCGTCATCCCGCCTTCGCGTGTCGCCAGCATCGTCGACAACATCGGCCTGCCGGTCAGCGGCATCAATGTTTCATACGGCAATTCCGGCACCATCGGCGTTTTCGACGCCGACATATTGGTGACGTTGAACGAAGGCGAGACGGCGACCGACGCCTATGTCAAGACCTTACGCGAACAATTGCCAAAGACGTTTCCCGGCGCGACCTTCTCTTTCCTTCCCGCCGATATTGTCAGCCAGATCCTTAATTTCGGCTCGCCGGCGCCGCTGGACGTTCAGATCGTCGGCGTCGATCTCAACGCCAGCCGCGCCTTCGCCAACAAGCTGTTGGCGAAAATACGCCGCGTGCCCGGCGTCGCCGATCCGCGCATCCAGGAACAGTTCCAGGACCCCGCGCTGAAAGTGGATTTCAATCGCGAGCTTGCCGGCGTCGTCGGGTTGACGGAAAGCGATGCGGCGACAAGCATTCAGGCGACCCTCTCGGGCAGCACCCAGACGGCGCCGACCTATTGGCTGAACCCAGCCAATGGCGTGTCGTACCCCGTTTCGGTCCAGACGCCGCAATATGACATCGATTCGCTCGGCGCGCTCAACAACCTGCCGTTGACCGCCGCGCAGTCGACGCAATTGCTTGGCGGACTCGCGACGCTCTCGCCCGAGCCGCTCAACGCCGTCGTCTCGCATTACAACATCCGCAGCGCCGTCAATATCTATGCGACGACCCAGAATCGCGATCTCGGCGGCGTGGCGGCCGACATTCAGAAGATCGTCGATGATTCGCGCGCCGAGCTTCCCAGAGGCTCGACAGTTTCCATCCGCGGTCAGGCGGCCACTATGACCAGCGCCTATCAGCAATTGCTTATCGGCCTGGCCTTTTCGGTGGTCCTGATCTACTTGCTGATCGTCGTCAATTTCCAGTCCTGGCTCGATCCGTTCGTCATCATCATGGCGCTCCCCGCCGCTCTGGCCGGCATCGTCTGGATGCTGTTCGTCACTTACACCACGCTGTCCGTGCCGGCCTTGACAGGCGCCATCATGTGTATGGGCGTCGCCACCGCCAATAGCATTCTCGTCGTCAGCTTCGCACGCGAACAGCTCGCCGAAGGCAAGGACGCAATCACCGCCGCGCTTGAGGCGGGCGCCACGCGCTTCCGGCCGGTGTTGATGACCGCGCTGGCGATGATTATCGGCATGGCGCCGATGGCGATCGAGCCGGGACAGAATTCGCCGCTCGGCCGCGCCGTCATCGGCGGCCTGCTTTTTGCAACATTCGCGACGCTGCTGTTCGTGCCCACGCTATTCAGCATCGCGCATGGACGCAAACAAACCCATGCCAAGGCGGCAGAACCGCTTTCGAGCTTGCCTTCTCACGCCTGATCCGGAGCCCGCATGTCTGCTCAATCCGCTACCCGCCCGCCCAGACCGCGCCGTATCTTGCTTCTCCTCTGCGCGACCGCGATCGGAGCCATCGTTCTTGCTGTCTCGGGCGTCACAGATCGCGCCAGGAGCAGGCAGGAGGTCGCCTCCTGGACCAACCAGCAGGCGATTCCGACCGTCCGGCTGATCCAGCCCGAGCGCAGTCCGGCTGAAGCGGATCTGGTGCTGCCGGGCAATGTGAACGCTTACAACAGCGGCTCGCTTTTCGCCCGCGCCAGCGGCTATGTCACCGCCTGGCGCCAGGACATCGGCGCGCATGTGAAAAAAGGCGATGTGCTCGCGACGATCTCGGCGCCCGACCTCGACCAGCAGCTTGCGGAGGCCAAGGCGCAGCTCGTTCAATTGCAGGCCGCTGTCGAACAGGCGCAGGCCAATGCCGACCTTGGCAAGGTGACCGACCAGCGCACTTCGCGGCTCGTCGCGCAAGGGTGGTCGAGCGCGGAACAGGGCGACACCGATCGCCTGACCTCGGCCTCGCGCACCGCGGCGCTGGCGGTCGCCAAGGCGAATGTGACGGCGCAACAGGCGGCCGTGAACCGCCTCCAGGAGCTGGCCGGGTTCGAGGAGATCAAGGCGCCTTTCGACGGCGTCGTCACCGCGCGCAATGTCGATATCGGCGATCTCGTCAGCGCCGGCGGCACGTCGGGCCGGGCGCTGTTCCAGGTCGCCGACATCCATCGCATGCGCGTCTATGTGAATGTCCCGCAAGCTTTCCTTGGCCAGATCAAGCCGGGCGTCAAGGCGACATTGCGCCTGCCCGGCCAGAAGGAGACTTTCGAGGCGGAATTGTCGTCGACTTCGAATGCGCTGACGGAAAATTCCCGCACCGCGCTGATCGAGCTGCAGGCCGACAATCCGGACGGCAAAATGTGGCCCGGCGCGTTTACCGAGGTTCAGTTTCACTTCCCATCCGATCTCAACACCTTGCGCATTCCCGCTACGGCCCTGGTGTTCGGCCCGCAAGGCATGCGTGTCGCGGCGGTGGATGCGGACAACAAGGTGGCGTTGAGGCCGGTGACTCTCGGCCGCAATCTCGGCAATCGCGTCGAGATCGAGTCCGGCCTGTCGCTGTCCGATCGGCTGATCGACAATCCCGCCGAATCGACCGAAACCGGCGAGGTCGTCCGGATCGCGGGTGAGGAAGCAAAATTTCCAACATTGGCCGCATCGGAGAAGGCGGAGCCAGTCACTGCCAAAAGTGATTGAGCTATTGCCGCGCCGGCGCTTCCCGGCCGCCAGCGCGCCTGAAACAGGAGCGCTGACGCGGTTCCGAAACGCCCCGCTCACGGCGCTTGCGAATGTTGCGCCCGCTCGCCAATGCGTGGTCGCCTAAGCCGCCGCCCGGCCTCGACTCGAAGGGGTGAAGGGGCGAACTCGCGCTGCGTTTAGCAACCACGCGACCGCGGGCCGAGGTTTGTAGGCGACGCTGTTCCGGCTAATGTCCATACTCCCCAAATGACGTGCGATAGACAAATCGTACGAGCTTTTGGGGTATGCACCAGTGGCGTCATACCGGTGGGGAGCCGATGCCGACCAAGGCGAACGAACAGGAAAAACTGGCGAATACCGCCTATCGCACCGTGCTGAACAAAATTCTCTCTCACGAACTTCCTGGCGGTTCGGTCATTCAGGAACGCAAACTCGCCGAGGCGATGGGCATTTCGCGAACGCCGATGCGAGACGCCCTTGGCCGACTCGAAGGCCTGGGGCTTTTGGTCCGCCTGACCGACCGGCTTCTCGCCGTGCGGGTGATAACCCTCCAGGATTATCTTCATAGCCTTGACGTACGCGCAATGATTGAGCCACAGGCGGCGGCGCAGGCGGCGCCGTTCATATCCGCCGCCGAGATAAAGGCGCTGTCGCTCGAAATGGAATCGCTTGTCGATCACCAGGGCGACGGACTCGACGAGCATCATTGGCGTTTCGACGACCTGCTGCACGACACAATCGCAGAAAGAAGCGGCAATCCGATTCTCAGCGAAATGATTGGCGCGATGCGCCGCTACACCAAGATCTTTGAGCGGCAGACCGTTCCTCTGCGCGGCAAACCCGGCATTGAAGATCACGGCCGCATCCTAGACGCGCTCGCTTCGGGGCGGCCGGAAAAAGCGCGTGAAGCCATGAGCAATCATATCCGGAATGTGCGCAAGCGCGCCCTCGATGGGCTCTGATCATCGGTCGCGCGCGGCGCCGCCAACCGAGCGCGCATTCAAATCCGCAGCTACGGTTCGGATCACCGGTCCGGATTGCCTCTTGCGCCCGACCGGAACGTGTGCCTTAATTGGTATACCGATGGAATGCTGAACATCGATCATCGCCTTTTGGGCCCAATGTCAGCGCCACAGAAGAAGCGTTCGGGAGGCCCCAGGGAAAACTGGAGGAGCGCCTATGTCTGTGCATCGAATTGGATTGCGCCTATGCCTGGCCTTGAGCTGGATCGCACTCGGCGCGACAGCGGCGATCGCTGAGGATTGCAAATCAAAAATTCCGGACGGCGACCTGATCAAAGCGGGATCGCTTACAATGTCGACCAATCCGACGCTGCCGCCGTTGCAATTCGTCGACAGCGCTGGAACGCTCAAGGGCATGCGGATCGAACTTGGCGCGGAAATCGCCAAACGCCTGTGTTTGAAGGCGGACTATATCAAGATCGAATTTGACGCGATGATTCCGGGTCTGCAAGGCGGACGTTGGGACATGATCGACACCGGCATCTTCTTCACGCCCGCGCGCGTCAAGCTCATGTATATGATCCCGTACGAAAATCAGGCGATCTCGATCTCCCTCGCCAATAAGGACAAGGACAAGATCACCAAGGTCGAAGATCTCGCCGGCAAGACGATCGGCGTGGAAATTGGCGGATTCGAGGAGGCCAAGACGAAGGCGCTTGACGGCGAGCTCAAGGCCAAGGGCCTCGCCGGCCTGACCATTCGCACGTTCGATACATTCGCCGTCGCTTACCAGGCGCTCAAGGCAGGCCAGGTCGATGCGGTGACTTCCATCGATGGCGTGGCGAAGGAATATCAGGATCGCGGCGACTTCACGCGGGCGATCAGCGGCCTCTATCCCGCGCCGGTGGCGCTCGCGTTCAAGAACAAGGAACTCGCGGAGGCGGTCAAAAGCGTTCTCGACGACATGAAGAAAGATGGCAGCTTCGATAAGCTGTTCGCTTCCTATGGCGTCCCCGCCTACACCGAGCCGTTCGCGGTGCACGGACCCGACATGTGATCCGCAGCGAACGCGGCCCCAAGCGGACGCCTCCGCTTAGGACCGCAACACGCGGGAGAGCGAAGTGCAAGGCTGGAGCGGGTCGGGATTTCTCGAATATCTCGGCAATCCATATCTTCTCGGAGGGGCCCTCGCCACGCTTTGGCTGACGGCGGCGTCCATTTCGATCGGGCTTGCGCTCGGCCTTGTCATCGCTCTCGCGCAGCGGTCGAAAAGCAAGGTCATATCGATAATCGCCTCGGGATATGTCTGGCTGTTCCGCGGCACGCCCCTGCTGGTCCAGCTCATCGTCATCTACACAGGTCTTCCGCAATTCGGCGTCAGATTGTCAGTGATCGAATCGGCTCTGCTGGGGCTCTCGCTCAACGAAGCGGCCTATCTGGCGGAAATCATCCGCTCCGGGCTGTTGGCGGTGCCGGTTGGGCAAGTCAACGCCGCCAAGGCGCTGGGAATGCGCGATCGTCAGATCATGCGTTTCGTCGTGGTCCCGCAGGCGCTGCGAATCATCGTGCCGCCGCTCGGCAATTCGGTGAACGGGCTCCTGAAGACGACGTCCATCACCTCGGTCATCTCCATGGAGGAGCTGCTTCGGCGCACACAGGAGCTCATTCAGGAGCGATTCCTGGTGATGGAGCTGTTTGCCGTCGCGGGTCTCTATTATCTCGCGATGACGACAGCCTGGGACTTTGTTCAACGCGCGATAGAGAGGCGTTTCGGCCGCGCCTATGAGCGCGCGCCTACGGCTCCCGACCAACGCTGACCGCCGGCGTCGAAGCCGCCTACGCCTCTAAACTCGTCAATCGCCTATTGTGGAACTCAAGATGCCCAAGACCTTTCGCGGCACCTACACGGTCATGATCACGCCATTCGACGGCAGCGACGCCGTCGATGCGCACGCGCTCGCCGCCTTTACGGATTGGCAGATTCGCGAGGGCGTCCACGGATTGATTCCGCTCGGCTCAACCGGAGAGTTTCTGTCCCTCTCAATCGACGAGAAAACGCTGGTCGCAGAGACCGTGATCGGCGCCGCAAAGGGAAGGGTTCCGGTGCTGATCGGAACAGGCGCAGAAGACACAAGAGAGGTGGTGAGAGCGAGCCGCGAGGCGGAGCGACTTGGCGCCGACGGCGTTATGATCATCCCGCCGTTTTATTCGACGCCGAGCGACGATGAGCTTTTTCATCATTACAAGACCGTCGCGGATTCGATCTCGATCCCGATCATGATCTACAACAATCCGGCGACCGCCAATGTCGATCTCAAGCCGCCGCTGGTTGCCCGACTGTCGGAAATCGAAAACTGCCGCTACATCAAGGAATCGACGCTGGAAGTCACGCGTGTGCGCGACATCATGCGGCTTTGCGGCGACCGCATGACGGTTTTTGGCGGCATTTTGGGCTTCGAATCCTTCGCCGAAGGCGCACAAGGCTGGGTCGCCGTCCCCTCCAATATCGCGCCCGCCCCGCTTGCCAGGCTCTTCACGCTCGTTGTTGATGAGGAAAAGCTCAACGAGGGCCGCGCCCTCTACCTTCACTGGCTGCCGATCATCGAAGCCGTGTTCGGGCAGGCCTATGTCGGCGGCACCAAGTCTCTGCTCAATCACATGGGCTTTCCCGCCGGCGCGCCGCGACCGCCGCGCTTACCCCTTCCGCCTGCCGAGGACGCGCGAATGAAAGCGCTCGTCGATCGCTTTGATCTGCGCTTCCCATCTGAGCGGTGACAATGACGGAGCGATCGCGAACGAGCTTCTCCAGAGTCAATTCGTGCGCGCTGCGCTACCCCCAACTTTGGCCGCGCGATGGTTGAGACGCCTTCCCGCGACGCACGCGCGCTGCTCCAAATACATTTCGAAGATCAACCTCTTGCTGCAGCGCCCGGAGAAACCGTCGCGGCGACTCTTGTCGCGCACGGACATTTAGCCCTGTCGACCGATAAGCTTGGCGATCGACGCGGCGTCTATTGCGGCATGGGCGTGTGTCATGACTGTCTCGTCACGATAGACGATCGCCCCGGCCAGCGCGCCTGTCTGGTTAAGGCGGCGGCAGGAATGAGGGTCAAGCGACAAGCCGCCGGCGTTGTGCATTTATCGCCGGGACTGGCGGACCTTGCGATTCCGCCGCAGAACGATCTGCCTGAACGATCCGTCGATGTCGTCGTCATTGGCGCTGGACCCGGCGGCCTCGCAGCCGCGCTCGCCGCGCGCCGCGCCGGCGCCGAGGTCCTGATCCTCGACGAGCGACCGGCGCCGGGCGGACAGTTTTACAAACAGCCGGCCTATCTCGACGAGCATCGAGACCGCCTTGATAGACAGGCGCGCGATGGCCGGGCGCTGATCGAAAAAGTTAGAGCCGCCGGCGCGATCATCGAAGAAGAGACGCTCGTCTGGGGCGCAGAGCGCAACGCCACAGCAAACATCGAGATCATGACCCTGGCGCGCGGCCAGAGCGGCTTGATCAAACCGAAGATCGTCATCATCGCCACCGGCGCCTACGAACGACCGATTGTCGTCCCAGGCTGGACGTTGCCCGGCGTTATGACGACGGGCGCCGCCCAGACGCTCAAGCGCAGCTACAATGTACGGCCGGGAAAACGACTTCTCATCGCAGGCAACGGCCCGCTCAACTTCCAGGTCGCCGCCGAATTACTGGCGCCGGGCGTCGAGATTGTCGTCGTCGAAGCCGCCGATGCGCCCTGGAGCCAGCCAGCCAACGGCGCGGCTCTCTTTGCCGCCGATCCACAACTGGCGTTGCAAGGCATGGCGACGATCGCGCGCCTCAAGCGCGCGCGCGCTGCGATCCATTGGCGCTGCCGTCTGATCGCCATTGAAGGGGATGGCCGCGCGGAACGCGCGATCGTCGCGCCGCTCGCCGCGGACGGACGCATTCAGCCCGAGCGATCGTTCGACATCGCAGTCGATGCTGTGCTGACCGGCGACGGATTCTGGCCCGCCAGCGAATTGCCCCGGCTGCTCGGCTGCCGTCAACGCGTCGTCGGTGCGGATGATCCGCATCTCGAAGCCGAGCGGCGCCCTGACGGCGCGACATCGCTGGAGGATGTCTTTATCGTCGGCGAAGCCGGCGCTTTCGGGGGCGCCCATGTCGCGCTTGCGCAAGGCGAGCTCGCGGGCGTCGAGGCTGCCCATCGCCTCGGATTCGCGGGCCCTGACATATCGTCCGCGCGCCGCCGCCTTGCGCATCATCACCGCTTTCAAACGGCGCTGTGGCGGTTGTTCGCGACGCCGCCGGTGGGGCTCGCATTGGCGCTGGACGATACGCTGATTTGCCGATGCGAGAGCGTTGCGCTCGCCGCGCTTCGAAAGTCCATCGCCAAACATCGCGTAAAGGACGTCGCCACTCTGAAGCGACTGACGCGCGCCGGAATGGGGCGATGCCAAGGCCGCTATTGCGCGCCGCATCTTGCGGAGCTTGTCGGCAAAGGATCCGGGTCCAGCGAAGTTGGTTGGCTCGCGCCGCAGATGCCGCTTCGTCCCATTCCGCTTGCCGCGCTGGCGATCGAAAGACCCGAATGGGGAGGCCATAAGCGCGTGCTTCCGCCGCCGCTTTCGCCATCCCGCGCGGATCGATTGGATGTATCCGAGGCGGAGACGCTCGTCATCGGCGCCGGCATTGTCGGCTTGTCGACGGCATTGTTTCTTGCACGAGCGGGACAATCCGTCGTCGTACTGGACCACGCGCGCGCCAATAGCGGCGCCTCCGGCGCCAATGCCGGCTCGCTGCACGCGCAGCTCCTATCGTTCGACTATGGAGCCAAAGCACGGGGATATGTCGACCTCGCCGCGAAAGCGCTGCCGCTTCAGGCTGAGTCGATACGTCTTTGGCGGCAGCTCGCGCATGAACTCGACGCGAACTTTGAGATCAAGATCACCGGCGGATTGATGCTCGCCGAGACGGAACGCGACCTTGCCTTTCTCAAGGAGAAAACGCGAGTCGAGCGCGCGCAAGGCGTCGAATGTGAGATCATCGGCGCGGCGGACCTGCGCAGGTTGGAGCCGGCTTTGAACGAGATTTTCCTTGGCGCGGCCTATTGTGCGCAGGAAGGCAAGATCAACCCGCTGATCGCCACGCAGGGGCTCCTCGACGCGGCGATCGCGGCCGGCGCGAGAATCCACTCTGAAGCAACCGTCACCGGCATCCAAATTGCCCCGCCAGGCTTCGCAATCGAAACCTCCCGTGGGCCGATGAAGGCGCGGCAGGTGGTGAATGCCGCCGGCGCCTTCGCATCGCAAATCGGCGCCATGCTGGGCGTCGCCATTCCCGTATCTGGCGCGCCGCTCCAGATGATCGTCACGGAAGCCGCCGAGCCGACCATCGCCAGCCTGATTGCTCACGCCGATCGCCATCTCACCCTCAAGCAGGCGGCGAACGGCAATTTCATCATTGGCGGCGGCTGGACCGCCGGTCTCGATCCTGTCCATCACCGACCTCGTCCGCTGCGGGCGAGCCTTGAGGGCAATCTCTGGATCGCGCAACATGTCGTTCCTTCACTGCGCAAATTGCACGTCATCCGAAGTTGGGCGGCGATGAACATCGACATCGACGGCGCTCCCATCGTCGGCGAGCACCCTGCTATTCCCGGATTTTTCAACGCCGTCACATCGAACGGTTACACGCTTGGGCCGATCATGGGACTGACGACCGCCGAACTTGTCGTCTCCGGCCGCGCCGAACGCGATATATCCTCGTTCGGAATCGAGCGCTTTGGCGGGAACTCAAAAAGCGGTGCGCCATGATCGAAATTCGCAATGTCAGCAAATGGTACGGCTCCACGCAGGTGCTGAAAAGCTGCTCGACCCAAGTCGCCAAGGGCGAAGTCGTGGTCGTCTGCGGCCCCTCCGGCTCCGGCAAGTCGACGCTTATCAAATGCGTCAACGCGCTCGAAGACTTTCAGAAGGGTGAGATTATTGTCGACGGAATATCGGTCGGCGCCAAGGGCGTCGATCTCCCTCGGCTGCGGGCGCGGGTCGGCATGGTGTTTCAATCTTTCGAGCTTTTTCCTCATCTCTCGATTCTGGGCAATTTGAATCTGGCGCAGGAAAGAGTGCTCGGCCGCTCGCGCGACGAGTCCGATTCTCGCAGCCGCGCATTGCTCGACCGGGTTGGCCTCAAGGCCCATGGCGACAAATTTCCCGGACAACTCTCCGGCGGTCAGCAGCAACGGGTCGCAATTTCGCGCGCCCTGGCGATGGACCCCATCGCGATGCTGTTCGACGAGCCGACATCCGCGCTCGATCCGGAGATGATCAATGAAGTGCTCGATGTGATGACGGATCTTGCACAAGAGGGAATGACGATGATGTGCGTCACCCACGAGATGGGCTTTGCCCGACGCGTCGCGCATCGCATCGTCTTCATCGATGGCGGCGAAATCATCGAGGATCGGCCGACGGCGAGCTTTTTCGAAGAGCCGGTGAGCGAGCGCGCCGCCAGTTTTCTCAGCAAGATTCTGCGCCACTAGAGCGTGCCGCTTTCTATTGAAACCGCTTCGCCGTCATTGCGAGGTCAGGCGAATGACTCATTCGCCCTGGCGAAGCGACGACGCAATCCAGCCTAGCGCATCCCGCCGCTGTCATTGCGAGGGAGCGAAGCGACGAAGCAATCCAGACTAAGCTTCTGAAAGCCTTCGTCTGGTTTGGTTCTCAAGGCGAATGCGAAGCATTCGTCCGGACTGAAGCTCGCAATTGTGCAGGCGCACGAATTCGTTAATCGGGTCTCCATATGGGAGGAGGTTGAGGATGCGAGACAACAACTTCGACAGGTTTATCGCCCCTACTGACTTCGCTATTGAGCCATTGTTCGCATGGAGGCAATTCTTTCACCGCTGAGACCTTTGTCAATGATGGCCTTT